>OLOR01002156.1_pt1 | contig 15997 bp, 20 predicted proteins | sample 1672521 | NCBI WGS metagenome assembly OLOR01 (sample SAMEA3136695, study PRJEB25190) | human gut metagenome | biome: human gut; feature: human-associated habitat; material: faeces | place: Austria | collected 2013
AATATACATCAAATACTCCTGATTTTCCTGTGCCGTTTATCCGGCAGTTGTCCATATCGGAAAACTCTATTCTCATCCTGTCCAGCAGGTCTTTACCAAGATAAGCTGATAGGGCAGTATTCTTTGCCGTTGAATCATCATATTTATTCCAGTCCTGTAACAGGTCGAAAGAAGAGCTGCCGGAGCTGCCGCCGAAATTCATGCCGAGTGCTGATATGAAAGACTCCGAGTAGAATCCTTTGGCGTTAGCGACAAACACATTGCCTTCAGTGTCTTTCTTAAACCAGTTTGCCATCTCTGCGGCAAACTTGTTCCCGAAATCATTTATGTTCAGTTTCTTGTCCAATTCTCCTTGCAGGCCGCTGATCTTGGATATGTCGAGCATAGGGATATCTCCTGCACTCAATGTGGCATGGCCGGTTACGCGACCGTACTTGTCTACTACTACCTTTGTGTATGTACCTTCAGTCCCTACTGTTGCAAGAGTCAGTGTGATATCCGCCGACAGGCTGCCGCCACCGGCAAGTCCGGTTCCAGCATTAATCCTCAAATTTTTGTCAGCCTTTACCTCAAGTAATTCAGCAAGTGTGGACGTCTGCGTCTGTCCTGCAAGAAATGCTTCCAGTTCCTTCCACCTGTTTATAATGTTGTCAGTGTCCGTACCCTCAAGAAAATCATTTACCTTCGTCGTAACGGCATCTGCCTTTTTAGAAACTTCAGCAAGGGCTGTTGTAGTGGCGTAACCGCTAAGATCTATGTTCCCCTTCGTGAATGTAAGGGTGCCGCCGTCGCTACTTTCTTCCACATTAACAACGACATTTCCTGAGCCGGATATGGTTATCTTGTGTCCTTTTTGGCCTTTTTCAAGAGAAGTTATCCTATCCAGCAGGTCTTTACCAAGATAAGCCGACAAAGCCATGCTTTTAGCTGTCTCGTCTACATATTTATCCCAATCCTGCAAAAGGTCAAATGAACCTGTACCTGTATCTGATATATCATTAAATCCTAAGGCTGAGAGTCCTTTAGTAGCATAGAAACTAGCAGGTGTGCCATCTAGTTGTTCAACATAGAAAGCCTTGTTTTCTTCATCCCATTTAAGAAGTCCGTTACCTATCTGAAGATATTTAACATTAAGGCTTTCTCTTATGTTTATGTTGTCTATATCTAGATAAGACCTATCATCAGCAACATAAAGGTCAAAGGTCCCTTTCTCTCCTTTTCCGGGGTCAAAAGGGCCGCTCTTTAGAGATCTTAAAATGGCATTGCCAGCAGCGTCAATATTGTAGATGTCTTCGCCTAGATTAATTCCAGCTTCAAATGTTACAAGAAATGAAGTTGTATCTTCTTGGTCTTTCCTCAGATAATTACGTGAAGCTGAAGAACTAGAAGAACCTACATAAGATAGAAGCGCAAGAAAAGCGTCTCCTATCCTTGTAGCAGTATTGGCATACATGCGTTTTTCGTCACGTATGCCTTCGAACATCTGTTTTAGCTGGTCTATCTCCATATCGCAAATTTAGAAACAAACAACTGTTGCGAAAAATACAAAGTCAAAGTTGAATAACATTCTTTACGTTAGTTACAGTAGGTGCCTTCCCTTCTTCAAAAAGAGTTGCGATGGCTTCAACTAGCGTACCGTTATATGACTGTCCATAAAATTCAGCTTCTTTTTCGATAAGCCTTTTCATGGAATAGAAATATTTTTTCGCAAACCAGTCTCTAGGCTTTCTTGGCTTTCCGCTGGTCATTCCGCCACCCCATGCAGGACCGCGTTTCCTAGGTTTGTTAAGGCCGTGCTCTTCTCTGTAAGAAGGCGACAAGAACTCAAGGTCTCCGCCATTTCCCGGCTCATATCCTCTACCTACGCCCAAAGCGACATAAATGCCGTACATCAGGAACTTATGGGAAATTTCACGTTGTCCTTCATCTCCACTTATGTGTCCAGAAAGAGAGTTGCTTAATGTGCCTGTATTGTTTATGTTCAGCATAACCATGCGTTCCCTCCAGATGTCAATCATGAAGTCTGTCCATCCTTTCTCAAAAGCTTCAAGCTCTGACATACTATAAAGATGTCCTTGGCCATTATACCGTCTTCTTGAGTCATACTCGTATTCGAGCAATCTTTTCATTACTCCCATAGGCTTGCGTCAAATTGTAGGTCAGCAGGTTCGTCAACGTTAAGCATGAAGTAAAGACCTGTCACTCCAGAGAAGTTGTAGCTGTTGAGTTCTCTGTACTGAATAGACTGAGTGCGCATATACACGAGGTCGTATTCGTATTTCTCCGTGTCGGCTATGAGGTGAGAGAGCAGCTGCCGGAAGATTTCCCTGCAGAGGTCGAGTTTCTGGCGTCTGTCGTCCATGTCATCCTCACGGTACATGGCGAAGATAAACACCGTGTAGGTTCTTCTGTTATACCAACCTACCCGGTTTGAAATCATAGAGCCGTCCACGGTATCGTCCACCATGATGTAGTTGGCCGCTTTTCGGTAGTTCTGCATCAGCGGTTCGAGTCCCTCTATACCGCTGCACTCGCCCACGATAAACTCATGTTTCTTCGCAAGGCTGTTAGCCTTGGCAATCTTTTCGAGATATTCAATAGCATTAAACATATCAGACATTACTTAGCGTTTAATTTAGCCTGCATCTCACGCGCCTCTTTCGCTTTAGCGTTAAGTTCTGTAAGAGCTCGCTTGCAGTCGACACGTCTCACAGCATCCTCTTTCGTGACGTCGCCGTCAGTGAGCAGTCTCAGTTGGGCATCTGTAACAACTCGCAGGTCAATCTCGTCATCGTCTGTATCAGTTGTCATTTTCTTTTTGAAAAGGTCTGGAAAAATCTGCGAGAACACATCCTTTATGTGTGCATACCAGAGATAGACCGAAAGCATCTCCGCCTTATCAAGGCTTATAGTGTTGGCAGGCTTCCCATGGACGTCACGGTATAGAAGTCGTGCCAAGCTTACAAGATATTTCTCGTCTTTCGTTGAAGAATACATCTGATAAGCTATCTCCATTTTCAGATAGTCATTGAAAGGAACGCCATTAAGAAGGTTGTTGACGGCACGGAATCCCTGTACACCATCCAACCTAGTGTCGAAGTTCTCGTACCTGTCAACAAACTTCATTTCTCCTATAAGTGAAGCTAAAAGCCATTTATCTGCATAGAAGACTTTATTATCTTTCACCATCTTCCACCCATCTTTACTCCTTCTGACAACATTTATGTGATTGAAGCGAATGAGCATCATGGCTTTTAGAGTATCTCCTTCTATTCCTTCAGACATTAGCGTAAGCACGTAGCGGAGTTGTTCCTGTGTAAGTTCGTGCCAAGCTTTCGGAGTGTGCAGCTTTATCTCAACCTGCGAAGAAGAAGGCCGGGCTGTCTTTTTTGTTTTTATAAGGTTCATAGTGGTTGATTTTGTATGCGTCAGATTCCATATATTCCTTGTATGTCTCAGGGTTTGCCTCCATTGTGACAATGATAATTCTCATTCTCTCTCCAATCAGCGGCGAATGGGCTATGTAGAGTGAGAAGAACATCTGCAGATGCCAAATAATAGAGGAATAGTCTGCAGCCGCAGTTCCGTTCCTCACGGATTCAAGAATTCTGTCCATCTGAGCATCTGAGATTTTCTTTCTGAGCTTCATGTCTGCCTCCATTATCTGTATCTGTGCCTCCTGCCATGATTCAAATGAGACAGGAGTTGTGGCATAGCGTTCAAAAAGTGAGATGCTGTAGAATACAGTACGTATGCATCTTTTAGCCGCCTCCGTTTTGCCCCAGTCCTCTGTTGATGTGAGGCGATTGATCAAGCGTGCTTTCACTTTCTCACGAATAAGCCTAAGCTGAGTCTCGAGGGCGTCCACTCTCTGTTTGCTTGCCGGTGATGTCGTCTGGTTAGACACAACTCCGAAACCGGTAGGGGTGAGCACGAGGTCCAGCTGGCGGAACACCAGCAAGAACGCGTCAACGCAGATATAGTCTTTCGCACATTTAATGACTTTAGCATTATCTGTTGAGAAACTGCCGAAGAATTCTTCAATGCAGTCTTCTGTTGCGTTCTCTATATGTGGCTGTACACTCTCGAACACTTCCATGTGCTTTGATGTTGCAACATAGAGTACGCTTTCAAATTCTTCTTTTGTTATTGTCAGATCCATTTTTATCCTCCTCGTTATTATTGCTTATTGATACAGTCTGTGAACTGGTATTCTTGTCGAGCGTCGTCAGCTCTATCATAGGTACGTCAACGGTATATTTTTCAGCCCATCCGTTGAAGTGAAGAATCACATGCCACGGCTTGGCCATGATGTCGTGGAATGGCTTTTCCATGGCCTGTTTCAACGTAAACAGCTCACGTTTGTCACTTCCGCTGTTGTTCATCTGGCTTTTTCCTGGTGTCGCTCCGATAAGGTTAGGGTGGACACCGAGAGCGAAGCATAGAGCGTTAGATGCCTCTGACATGTCGTCGCTCCAGTCGCCGCCCTGTTTGCGCCCCTCTGTAAGGTCGTATATTCTAACCATGCGGCACTCCTTTCCGTTTGGGTCAACATAATAGTGGGTGAGGATGGCCTTGCCGGCATTCTCAGGGCCGCAAACAAAGTCAATTATTTTCTGCTGCTCCTCCTTGATGCGTTCAGCTCTCTTGACTGGGTCTGTGATGTTCTCATTGGCGCAGACACGGCTCCAGTAGTCGTCATGCACCTCTATCTGCACCCTAGGTGCGCTGGTGTTCTTGATCAGGAACTTCTTACCGAGTCCGATCAGCTTGTATATGTCGTACCAGTGATCACGGAATATCGACATATAATAAGGCAAAGGGTAATACCTGAAGCCCGGTGTGGGCATACGACAAACAATGGCGAACTTGCGGTCTTTTGTCGGCGTTAGCAGTTTGCCGGTGCGAGGGTCGGGGTCGCGGCCAAGCCTTACGAGAAGGTCGCCGAGCGGGTCGTAGATATCGAGCAGCGGTATGGCCACGGCGTTTTTGGGCGGCGTAGAATCGTTGAAATCGCCATAGAAAACATGTTCTATCTTGCCGTTTCTAGCCTGTTCGAAACGGCAGTAGCATGTCTCGAGATGGCGCACCTGCACAATTTTCTTCTGGTCGCCGGAGAGAATTATTTCGGTAACTGTGAAGAAGTAATATTTCATGTCCGTGGCCTGTTCCATATAGCACTCATGAATAGAATTACGCATGCAGAATCTCCTAATCTCCGGGTCTGTAACGTCAGACTTATCGTCACGGTTGACAAACCGTATGCCCTGGCCGTAGCATGCTATGATATCGAAGGCCATACCCTGAGACGTAACCATGCTGGCGCCTATAAGGCGGCGTAATTTTGCCGGCATGTCGTCATCGTCGCCGTAAGGAATATACTTATATTCCTTGTCTTTAATAAAGAGAGGCTTGGTAGTGCTGTCAGAAAGTACATCTTCATCGAAAACTGTAGCCGAGTCTGTTCCGTATTCTTCGCTAACAGAATCTTTGAAGCTGCTGCCGCCAATCTGTACGGCAGGAAGAATGCGATAAATGCTAGAGTCGCCTATGTGGCCGACTTTAACAAACTCAAGATTATTTTCCATTATCACCAAATCACTTTTTTGTTTAAAAATTCTGCTATAAACACTTCATTAACACGCCTGTATCTGTAGGCCTTATCCTCGGCCAAAGGGTCAAATATACGGTATGAGCCGGTTTTGGAGTGAGATGTCACGTACACGCCGTTATATGTCTTCAGTTCTCCTCGTTCAGGGTCATTGGCTCCTGTGCCAAGTTTCCACGCCTTGAAACTTACCTTCTGGTGGTTCATCAGTGCGTGGTTCATGAGCTTCAGAACTTCAGATATGTGTATAACTTTAATTTCCATATAATTAGTTGAAAGTGTTGTCGAAAGTATTGTCGAATATGCGGCCGGCTCTTGCTGTGTCAAGCACGTTATGGTTGCGCTGGGCGTAAGTGTAGGTGAACTTGAAGCGCGGCATGCTGTCAAGATTGTTGTCATATTCGGCGTTGACATCCGTGATTACTACCATTTTCCCCGGTTTAGGCTCTCCGTTTACGAAGTTGAGCAGCTGCACCTCGTCCGATCGGAACAGGTCGTTAATCCAGAAAGCACGCCGGTGTCGGCGTTAAACTTTCTTGTCTCTTCTATGTCGTAGTTCTTCATGTTCACACCGATGTAGGCGGAAGAGTACTTGAACTCTGGCGAAACCTCATGAGTGCCGGTGCAATAGACTATCTCCTGGCAGCCGAAGCTGTTGACGAAGAGAAGCACAGGGGCTGCGTCCGGATTTCCTTGGTCGATCTCGTATGTTTGCTTGCGTGCTCCGGCGGTAACCTCGAACGAGCACAGCGTCTTTGCCTCCGAAGCGAAACGTTCCGGCGACACGTCAATAGTGGAGTAGCTGCTGTTGCCTCCTACTTTTGTCGCCGCGAATGTCTGGGTGCTGCCGTCGTCATAGTGAGCCGTTACGCTGGCACCGTCTGAACCTGTATAATGCAAGTACTCCAGCCTGCCGACAGATGTCATCTTGGCTCCCTGCAGGATGGATAGGAAATTGTTTGTACAGAATGTCTGTGCATCGTCTTCTACCAGTGCGGCACAATAGACAAGGCTTGACGTTAGCTGAGCCGAGTCAGTCTCCTCTGTCTCGCCGTCTGATGAATTGCCTGACAGACGTTCCTCATGCAGCTCTACTGTAAGAGTGGCTATGAGCTTCTGGCGCAGAAACAGCGTTACAAGCGCCGGAATATCGGTAATCTCTATTGAGCCGTCCTTATCAGGATAAAGATATTCGTTGTACACCTCAGATGTGTCAAGGCGCATTACCACGTGCACGCGTGTCTCGTCTGTCAGAGCCTTTATGTCTGGCACCGTGGACGAGAACAGCTGTGGCGGGAATGAAGTAGTTACTGTCATGTCTTTGTTTTTCTACAAAGATATGGAGAAACGTGTGCATGGAAAAATACCAAAAAAGCCTGCGGCTCTCGCGAGCGGCAGGCTTTAAAAATTAAACAACTTATATGAATAGTCAATAAAAATAAAAAAGAAAATTATAAACTGCCGGCACGGCTCACGCAGTGGCGGCAGGCGTGTTTTACTTTAATTAAATTAATAACTTAGAAGTATCGAGTGCAAAGATATGATATGTGTTGTTTTTCGAAAAATACAAGTCTGCTTAACTGACAGGCATGAATATTTTCCACGCCATCTTTCCGTCGGCCTTGCGCTGCGGATGATATCCGTATGCGTGCATATAGCGCGTTATGAAAACCGCGTCCATGGTGCACATCTCTTCAAGGTCGTCAGCTATCTCTGCAGATGTCTTAAACTCCATAAGCATCTCGGGGCTGTCGCCGTCGCATGAACTATGTGAGTTGTAGAAGTAGGCGTCAAGTATCTCCGCCCATATCCTTTCGTCATACGTCAGCGAGTTCAAGAACTTGTAGCGACGGCGCTTTCCTTCAGGGTATAGATTGCAGTTAGCCATGCCGTCTATTATGTCGCCAATGAGGCTTTCGCCCAGTACGTTCTCGCCGTAGTCTTTTGCCGTTATTTCTATAAGTTCCCGGTCTTCGCTGCCTTCTGTACCTGTATAAATCGAGAACTCCCATTCCATGTCTGATTCCTGCACATGGTCGCTTGACACCATTACCACGCCTCTTATCTCTGTCATCTGTATCAGTGCGCCCAGCAGCGTGCTGACCTCGTCTTCACTTATTACCACGCCGTCCATGATGTCCCGCAGGTTCTGATAAACGCTTTCAGTCAGGTTGTAGTCAAACACCTTTTTCGTCCTGTTGACGTTCAAAATAAGGAATCTCATTGTTCACCCCCTTTCTCCGTATAGTCATGCTCAACCAGTTCTCCGGTTAACGAAAAAGCCCTGAGAATATCATTACCATTAAGAGGTACGAGGGTAATGACAAATGAATTGCCGTTGTCATGCCTTGATATGAGCATAGGCTTTAGTCTTCTGTTTTTCTTTAAGTGCTTATCCATAGCGTTGTTGATAAAGTCTTTTATGTCCTTATCGACGTTCTCTTGATAAACTAATGACCTGTGAAACTTGCTAAGAACCTCTTGTCCTACGGCGTATCCCAATAAAGTTGTATTGCAATAAGTCTGCACAGTAATATAATACTTATTCATTGCTCAACCCCTTTCTTCTCGTCAGCGTTAAGCCGATAGACCACCCATGCCGAGCAGGCTGCTGAAACAGCAGCAACAACAGGCTGTTGCATGGCGACGATGGCTGTAATACATACAAGTAAAGTAAAAAGATTAACACGGGCTGCCGTCTTCCAAGTAACATTGAAGCCGGCGAGGCGAGAGTAGAACTCGCTCCTGGAGTTATACCAACCGGATAAAGATTGTGCCTTTCCCGTCAACCATGCCTTGATGTCGACAGGGCGCTGCGCGCTGCGCTGGATAGTTGCATTTGTTTGCATAATCACGTCATTCTTAACCATACCCGGAGCCGCCGGGTGCGGAGATACAGAAAAGCGGCTGCACATCCCGCTGGTTAAGAATGACGACTTCACCCGAACAGGTGTAAGAAGATTCACGGAATGGCAACCGCCAATACGATATAGTGAGGGCATAAAAAAAGCCCTGCTGTTTATGCCGAGCAATAACCGATGCTCCGTCCGGGACGATGATTCGTCATTCTTAACCGATGGCAAAGATAAGCATTTTTCCTGAGCCTGCAAATATTTGGCAGAAAAAATTCTTTGCCCTGTGTAGAACTCGCTCCTTGAGTTATACCAACCGGATAACGATTGTGCCTTTCCCGTCAACCATGCCTTGATGTCGACAGGGCGCTGCGCACTGCGCTGGATTGCATTTGTCTGCATATTGCGTAATTGTTTAGCATACCCGGAGCCGCCGGGCGCGGAGATACAGAAAGGCGGCTGCACATCCCGCTGCTAAACAATCACGACTTCTCCGCACGGAGCAGTAAAATTTACGGAACGGCAACCGCCAATACGATATGAGGGCATAAAAAAAGCCCTGCGAATTATGCTGAGCAATGACCGATGCTCGATGCGGCATGATAGTTCATGATTGTTTAGCGATGGCAAAGATAGGAATTATCTTTGAATCGGCAAAGGAAAAGAATAAAAAATAACAAAAGACGAACCATTTTCGTAATGCTGCGAAAATGGTTCGTCTAATATCTGTTTAAAGTACAGTTTTTCATCCTGTTAAAATTGCACTTTACGTTTCATTATGCAATAGACTTTTCCGTATGGAATAGATTCTAAAACTTTAGGAGGCCCATGTTGTATGTCATTTGATGATCCCATCTTACTTGTCCATGTGCCGTCACGATGCTGCCTGGCAGCGTGTGTCCATTCCTTATTATTCGGATTCCAATATAATGCAACTTTCATGTATCCTTCTTCAAGGTCTTCATTGTCACATTCTTCATATCCTTTAGTCTTAAAAGCCTCTACCAAAGACTGTATGTCCATAGTTTCTGTGGCTCCTTCAGGCCAAAAAGTAACGCCATCCAGAAGTGGAGTCCCATTAGGCGGTTGCATCCAACGTCCGTCAATCTGGTATGCCCATGCAATACAATTATAATTTGGAGTAGCTTTGCTTGTTATCTTAAAATCCTTGTCATCTTTAAGACCTGGGAATGTTATTATTAATTTTTTTTTTATTTCGTCAGTTTCTTTACCCATAGCTTGCATGCCTCCTCTACCGTCGTTCCGGGGCGGTCTGTTATTTTTCTGTCAAAAATAATATTAAGTGCCCAGACAAGTGTAGACGGGTTGTTGTTTATTTCATCTACAATATAGGGAACTGCTATTTTCCCCATATTAACTATTGCCTGAAAGTTCGGATTTGTTATTATAGCTTGTGCAGATGAAAGGAACATAGTTTCTTCTTTCCATTGCGAAATGAGTCTATTGAAAAGGAAATGCTGGGAAATTTGATGTTCTACCTTTTTATCTACATCATTTATGTATTTAGAAATTTCGTGGTTGTTTAGAACCGTATCAACATTACTATAATTGTCAACACTGGCGTACAGGGACATCACTCCACTCATCACTCCAGTCATTATCGTGACAGTATGCCAATCTTTGTGTGTCCTGTTCAGTCGCATAAGTTTAAAGTTTTATCAGTTATGTTATTAAAGAAAATCTTATTCTTTACAGTCCTCAGTCTTTCAAGAACCTCATTTATTGAGGGCAAGTCAAAAATCAGGTTGTTTTTGTCCAATACGTCAATATCAAAGATACAAACAAATTTATCGGTAACATTATTGACGTTGTGGTTAATTATAGAATAAACACCTTCAGCTACATCAATCGTAAGGCTATATCCATATTTGATAAGTGGATATGGTATAGAATCTTCTCTATTAGAAGAGATGACCGTGTTGAAGTATTCGGAAGGATCGTCAAAGCTCGAAAGCGTGAATTGGTTTACAAATCTTATAGATGTCCGTTGTATAGTAACAGATTCGAGCGAAGGGGTAAACGTTTCAATGTATCTTAAAAAGTCAGCTTTAAACGCATCCCATCCATTATATTCTTCTTCAGAAACGAAAGTTATGTCTTCTTCAGTTATAGTAAGTTTTTTTTTCTGATTTGAAGAAAAATATGTAAATCCTGTGTTACGTGTTTCTTGTATACCTTTAACGTCAACTTTCCCAACCCCCAAAGTCGTTGACTTAGGAACGGTAAGAGTAGACTGTAAGGTGTCAGTCCTAAGTTTTAGACTCTTACGTATAATGTTGTCATATTTTAAAAAATCATCCAGTTTTATGCTCCCCTTTTCGTATTTAATTTGGAAAACAGCAGCGACGACTGGCGGATTATTTAATTTTCTCCATTCTGTATTCATTTTTCATGCCATCTATCGTCCTCATGTTAATATATTTCAATTAAAATCAATGTAAGACGAACTTTTATAAAAGAATTAATACCACATTTTCATTTTATGGTTTTAAAATTGTTGCTTATATACCCAAATTTCGCAAAATAGACAAATTATTTTGTGCAAATATACTAATAAACTGACAGATATAGCGTTTAGAAGTGTTAATAATTTAATTTAGTCGCAAATTTAATGACTAAATTTGTGATAAAATTTGAATTGAAACAAAAAAATGGGGAACGCGCCTCACGGAGCATCCCCCAAAAGAGTCTTTAAATCATAAAGTTTCAATATAGTTTTACCGTCATAAGTTCGGACGATATTTTCCTAAGGCAATTCTGTATTTGCTCCAGTTTGTTCTTATTCACCGTCGGTCTCGTATTTAATGCCTTCAGTAATTTCGTCGTCGCTCTTAACATACTTAACCATGATGTAGTGCAATACGCTATTTTTGCCAATTGACAGAAAAACAGTCCTGTCCAATTTCCACCCACGTTTAGCCATGTAATTTACGGCGCCCATAGTAGATGTGAACTTCATCTTTTTACCATCTTCGTCAAGAAGGGTGCAAGAACTTTCAGACCAAGTTTTACCGCCTCCGAAGTCCATGGTTGCATTGACTTTACCAAAGCCCCAAAAGTTAGAGCAAACAATTGTACAATAAACAGGGTAACGACCTTCTGCGTCTGTTACCAGTGCCTGTGCCTTAATGTTAAGGCACATAATTGCCATAATGCAGATAAACAATAATTTTTTCATGATATAAATGTTTAGTAATGCAAAAGTACTAAAAAATAAGATGAATATAAAAATAAAAAAGGAGAATGGTGTAAAACATTCTCCTTTTTAGTGTCAAAATAAAAATATAATTCTAAAGTGTATCAGCCGTTTTTCTTAAACGGTCTGCAATATCGTAGAGAGCACCTTTCAGCTTTTCGCGGTCTACATCGTTGAAGTCGTCAGGTTTTCCGTTGTTCATACCGCTGAACTTATGATAAAGCCAACTACGAGATTTACCAAAATAATTCTTTGCTAAATATGCCCAATTAATGTCTTCATAAACGTTAGATAAAATTGTTCTAACGCTTGTTGTTTCCAATCTTACTTCCATAATTTTATTTGTTTGCTTGTGTAAATTCTTTATTATTGTTTTTTCATATATTTTTCGAGGATTGCCCTCCCTTTTTGAGGGAGGGCGGCTTGTCATTAATTGTCCATCAGCTCATAAACCAAATCCATAATGTAGAATTCTAAGTTCTTCTGTCCATTAGGATAAGCTCTCCTGTAATTTCTTATGGCCTGGATAAGTTCTTCCTCTTTGTCTGTAAGTTCCATACCATTATTATTTTATTTTAGCAATGCAAAGATAATCATCTTTTGCGTATTATGCAAGTTTTAAATGTTAAAAATCATCTTTTGCGTATTATTTTTTTAGCATGTGTATATAATCAGGCAATAGCTCATTTAAGATGAAAAAAGAAAAAAGGAAATAATAAGTATTTTTCCTTAAATGTCCTTTTCTATGATCTATAAAATAAAGGAAATTGCTCCAGCCGCGGCACGAAGACCTTTGATAAAGGTTTTCCGCAGTGGCTACCTTGTAATCCGCTGAATTTCAGGAAATTCAGCGGACGCCGCAAAAAAAGCAACGCTTTTTTCACCGACGGCAGCCCCCACCGCCCTGCGCTGTGTACGCAATTGTGCCGATAAAAATAGCGGAATATGTAAGGCGGATTATTAGAAACAAAGATACGGGCGGACGCATTTGCGGTCATTGCGAAACCTTGAGTGACGTAATGCAATTGCGTCTCTCAAACACAATGCTCTACCGTGTACCTGTCTGTGATATGCCTCATATTGCAGTCTGATACACGGTCTTTCACATGATAAGAGGCTACGTTTCGCAAAGCAAAACGTAGCCTCTTGTAAAGCCTTGACAGGCAGCCCTATATGGCCACCTTGTCAAGTATCAGTTTTGATGCTTTCTCGACATCAGACATAACTGTAAGGATGAACGACGGCTCTTGCTTGAGTGTAGCAATCCATGAGTCAAGATAAGCAGCTGAATTAGTAAGAATGCGGCTGTCAAATCCCAGTTCGTAGCTGACACGTGCAGCTCCCAGCTCTGCGACAAGCTCTTCCTTGGCGTATTTTTCGCTGCCAAATCTTCCATTCATCGAACGGTTAAGGCGGCTCTCGATGCCGGTGCTGTGCACCATCTCGTGTATGAGTGTAGAGTAGAACTCCTGTCCGTCGGCATACACCTCGCTCTGTTTGCGGTGACGCTTGAACTGCTTCTTCATCGGAACGACGATATAGTCAGATGCCGGAGAATAGAACGCTCTGTCCGATGGTTTGTTATGTCTGATAGGGCAAACCCATGACTGAGTGTCAAGCATCTTGTCAATTGCATCATTGCAATACATACCCTTGTCATCCATTGTGTCAGCCGGGCTGGTAAACATTGCTTTTATCTTATTGAGCTTGTCGGGCTGTTTTTCCTCGAGGTTAGTCTGTTCGATGTTGAACACTCTGTAAGACTTCAGCACCGGAATCTTTGCGCACTGTCGGCGCTCCGCATCAGATAGGCTGTTGTATTGTGCCTCGTCTATGGTCTTGTTGGCAGCGTTCTTATATATGAAGTCCCAGAAGATAACAGGCATCGACTTTTCTCCTTTATTAATATGAGCGTGCATCTTGTTGGCCTGAAGCATGGTGCAATAGACAGGATATTCATATCCTCGTATTGCAGTGTCGAGCATAAGCATAAATACGTTGCCGCCGTTGTATGCCTTACCGTTGATGTTTACGGGCACGCCTCCTCTCGGCGCGCCCAACCATCCTTTTTCCCAATCACCTGCCTTCACTTGTTCCATGCGGCTTATCATCATCTCTGAGAACTGCTGTAATACTTTCTCGTTGTGCTCTGTAAGTTTCATATTCCTATATGTTTAATGGTTCAACTTTATGTTATCAGCCCATAACCTGGACATCTATGTATGCTATGTTAATCATGTCGCTCGCCGCAAGGTCTTCTGCCACGGCACAAGCCTGAGAGCAGCTGTCTGCCATGATTTCGTAAGTAATGCTTTCGTTGTCTTCGTCAGTCACTGTAACACTGTAGATAAGCTGGCTGAACTCTGCGAATTGTCTTCTGTTCTTGCGTGATTGATAAGCGTTGTCAATTGTTGACGTTAAAACTGATGTTGTCATATCTGTATATTTTTAAATGTTAGACATATAGAATCAGCGCCCTGCGCTTCTTCATTTTTTACGTGCACAGGACACGACGACAGCAAGGTATTGACATGCAAGGGACAGCCGTAAAAGTTTAGCTGAAAGCCTGGCAAAATTTATTTTGCGGTGCGCTTGTGAGCGGAATAAATTTTGTAAAGTTTTACGAGATGAGACGGAGGCGCGCCCTTGCAGAATGCCGGTCGACGTAACTTTGCAAAGGAAAAAATGAAGCGCCGGGCCGTGTTCAGTCTGGCATTTAAAAATATACAGATATGGCAAGGTCAGTGATGTCAACATAAGGCTTATAACGCAAGAACTGCAGACAATGCAGAACCAGCTTACGGAAGCGTGAAAGTGACAGACTATGACAACATACCATGTAATCGATGGATAGAGAACTGCTCTCAGGCTTGTGCCGTGGCAGGAGACCATTTACATAAGGCCGCGAAAATGGTATAGAAGTATAAAGATGTGCAGGTTGGCGGTTGAATAAGGCAATGTGTAAAACGTATAGGAATATGAAACTTAAAGAGCTTGACGAAATGAGATGTCTCAGTGATGACGATAAGCCGCATGGATCAAGAGAGTAAAGAGGAAAAAAAGAATGGTTGGGCGCTCCGAAAGGAGACACTTTTGTCAAAAACGCTAAGGCATACGACACCGGTATCATACACTATGCACGACACCGCATTACAAGGATATACAAAAACGCCCTGTGCCTCACGGCACAAGACGCTCGATGAAAAAAAAGATTTTCAGATGATGTTATCTTGGATATACATTTACAGAGTCGCTGCCAACAAGACCATAGACGGGGAATAACTCAACACCGATGCAAAGGGTGTCGAAGGCGTCAGAGAAGTCCGTGCGGTGCTGCAGCAGGTCTTCATCGGTCTCTACCTCTTTCTCGCCCGACTTATCCTTCTTTCCGTTTACCACCTCCGCCGACTCAATGGAAATGATAAGGTCCTCATTGTTGTCGCGGTTAATAAGTACCTGGTGTCGTGCCTTGCCCTTCAGCATGTTATTGATAAGCAAGTTCTTCTCGACATGGTTCATAGGCCGGCCGATGAATTTAGACGTCACCATCCACTTGTTGCGACGAAAGGCAGTTTCGACGATAACATACAGTTCGTTAGCCTTAATGCCTGTAACCGTTCCCTTGAATGTGGCGTCGTAGTAGAAGACAATTAACTTGAGCTTGTGCCATTTATAATATTCGCATACGTCGTCTACGAGTTCGTTCAGTTTGCGGTCATACTTGGCGAAGAAAGACTTGAGCACCCTTAGCTTGCCGTCCTTAGGCTGGCCGACGCAAACACAGTTGAAGTTTGAGTTGGCGTCGAAAGCTACGAAAAGGGGTAGGCTGCCGTCGAGGTCACTGTCCATTCGGCAGTCCTCTTTCCGTAGCTTGTCAAAATCATAACGCATGTTGTCAAGGTAGGCTATATCAGGGGCTGTATAGAGGTTGATGTCCTCGTCGAGCGCACCATAGAAGCCGTCCTTGGCAACGCGTATCCTCTTGTTCAGGATGGCAGTATTGAAAGTCTGTGGCGAAAGTTCCCTTTTCATGCGCCTGATAAAGTCTTCACCCAGCAAGTCGATATTCTCGAGTGTAGAGAATTCGACGTACAGGAGGCAATCACGGCGCATATTGTTGAGCACAGACCGCCATTGTGCAAGTTCGCCAGCAAGGCGCATGGTTTCGGCTGTCGACAGTGCCATCCTCTTTTTTATAGTCCTTATCTTGCGGCAAACGAACCATACGGAGGAAACAAGTTCAGGGTTCATTTCCTCCTGGTACTTGAGGAACCATGAACCCTTTTTTGTTATTGGCATGTCTGATGTTATCGTCATGCC
>OLOR01002159.1_pt1 | contig 15992 bp, 15 predicted proteins | sample 1672521 | NCBI WGS metagenome assembly OLOR01 (sample SAMEA3136695, study PRJEB25190) | human gut metagenome | biome: human gut; feature: human-associated habitat; material: faeces | place: Austria | collected 2013
TACTGGAAAAGGATGTAAAATATATAATTTATTATAACAAATATGTAGTGAATTGACGGTGTGTTAATACTTATAGGTAATTCAAAGTAAAGTATTTAAATAATCAAAAAGGGGGGAAGGACAATGCTTAAAACTACAGTTATAAATTTAAGTAAAAAGAGCAAAAGAGTAATACTACTACTAAGTGATATAGCAGTTATAATTTTATCTTATTATCTAGTTATGTTGTTTCAGTATGCATCCCATACAGAAATAATAGAAACATTTATAAAACTACCATTAGTAGTATTTATATATGTAGTATCATTAATAATTTTTAAAATGTACAGCTGTATATGGTTAAATGCTGGGGTATTTGAGTTTAAACAAACAGTAATATCAACAATAATTTCATGTATTATAACAACAGTGGTTATGATGATTATTCCAAATGGAATATCAGTTTTAACTAATATTTTAGCGGGTATATTAATAGCAGGAATGATTACAGCTTTAAGAATGTCGCTAAAAGTAATAACTAGGGCTTTTATTTACACAGTTTCGGAAAAAATAGATGGTAAATATAAAGTATTAATAATAGGGGCAGGAGATTGTGCTTCAGCAATAATGAATGAAATAAGAAAAGAAAAAAGTTCTGAATATAATATCGTAGGTATTATAGATGATAATAAGAGCAAGATAAATAGTTATTTAAATGGGGTAAAGATTCTTGGAGATAGAGATGCTATTTCTGAAATAGTTGAAAGAGAAAATATAGATGTAATACTTTTTGCAATTGCCAAAATAGATGGGGAAGAAAAATCTAAAATATTAGATATATGTAGTAATACAAAAGCAAAGGTAAAAGTAATACCAGGATATTATCAATTATTAGAAGAAGGAATTTCTTTTAATAAGATGAGGGATGTTGATTTAAAAGACTTAATTGGTAGAGAAGAAGTAAAGCTAGATAAACAAGGAATAGAAGAATATATAAAGGATAAAGTAGTCTTAGTAACTGGTGGTGGAGGGTCTATAGGATCAGAGTTATGTAGACAAATTGCAAAATTTAATCCGAAGTTACTTTTAATATTAGATATTTACGAAAACAATGTTTACGACATACAAAATGAATTATCTTATAATGAGCCAACCTTAAATAAGAAGGTAATAATAGCATCTGTAAGAGATAAATACAGATTAAATCAGATAATAAGTGCATATAGACCATCGATAATATTTCATGCAGCAGCACATAAGCATGTACCATTAATGGAAGATAATCCAGGAGAAGCAATAAAAAATAATGTATTAGGTACATTAAATATGGCTGAACTTGCAAGCCAATATAAAGTAGAAAAGTTTGTTTTAATTTCTACAGATAAAGCAGTAAATCCTACTAATGTAATGGGAGCTTCAAAGAGACTTTGTGAAATGATAGTACAAGCTACTAATAATGAAAGAGGAAATAAAACTGAGTTTGTTGCAGTTAGATTTGGTAATGTGCTTGGAAGTAATGGGTCAGTAATTCCTTTGTTTAAGAGGCAAATAAAAAATGGTGGACCTGTAACATTAACTCATAAGGATATAACAAGATATTTTATGTTGATACCAGAAGCAGCACAACTTGTACTTCAAGCTGGAGCATATGCAAAAGGTGGGGAAATCTTTGTTTTAGATATGGGTAAAGCAGTAAAAATATATGATTTAGCAGAAAATTTAATTAGGCTTTCAGGATATAAACCCAATGAAGATATAAAAATTAAAATAACAGGCTTAAGACCAGGAGAAAAACTATATGAAGAATTATTAATGAATAATGATGAGTTAAGAAAAACTGCTCACAACAAAATATTTATTGATAAGCCAGAAACTATTTCATTAATTAAGCTAAGAAAACAAATAGATGATTTAATATTTGTAACAAAATTAGGAAATAAAAATATGTTGATTGATAAGCTAAAAGAAATAGTACCAACATATTATTCACCAGATTTTTATAATAAGAAAAAGTTAGTAGAAGAGGTTGCAGCCACAACATTGGGGGGAAAAGAATAATGGAAGTATTAAAGGAGAGAGAGAGTTTACAAAAGAAAGAAGCTGAACGTATAAAAGTAACTGAACAAAAGGAAAATAAAAGAATATACTTAGCTTCACCGCATATGGGAGGACTTGAAGAAAGCTTTATAAAAGAAGCATTTGATACAAACTGGATTGCCCCACTTGGACCTAATGTAAATAACTTTGAAAAAGAAGTTGCAGAGTATGTAGGTATAAAGGATGCAGCTGCATTAGTATCAGGAACTTCAGCAATACATTTAGCAATTAAGCTATTGGGTATAAAAGAAGGCGATACAGTATTTTGTTCAGATCTAACATTTGCAGCAAGCTGTAATCCAATAAGGTATGAAAAAGCAACACCAGTATTTATAGATTCAGAATACGAAAGTTTCAATATGTCTCCTATAGCATTAAAAAAAGCATTTGAATGTTATGGGAAAAAGGGAATTTTGCCAAAAGCAGTTATAGTAGTTCATCTTTATGGACAAGCTGCAAATATGGATGAAATAATGGAGATTTGTAATAAATACAATGTTCCAGTAATAGAAGATGCAGCAGAATCACTTGGTGCAACATATAAAGGACAACAAACAGGGACATTTGGAAAGTATGGAATTTATTCATTTAATGGAAACAAAATAATAACTACATCAGGCGGAGGAATGTTAGTTTCTAATGATGATGAAGCAATAAAAAAAGCGAGGTTTTGGTCAACTCAATCAAGAGATAATGCAAGATATTATAAACATACAGAGCTTGGATATAACTACAGAATGAGTAATATAGTTGCTGGAATAGGAAGAGGGCAAATAAGAGTTATAAATGAAAGAATAACTAAAAAGAAGTATATTTATGAAAAATACAAAGAGGCATTTAAAGATATTCCAGATATAGATATGGCTAATATATGTCAGTATGGAGATCCTAACTATTGGTTAAGTATTGCAACAATAAATAAAGAATCAAAGGTTAAGCCAATAGATATAATTCTAAAGTTAGAAGAAAACAATATAGAATCAAGACATGTGTGGAAGCCAATGCATATGCAACCTTATTATGAAAAGTACGATTTCTTTAGCAGCTTTAGTTATCATGGTATTAGTGTTTCTGAAGATATATTTAATAGGGGGATATGCTTACCTTCAGATACAAAAATGAGCGAAGAAGAAATTAATAGAGTTATTGAAATTATAAAAGAGCTATTTGTTTAAAGAAAAAATAAATTAGATAAAAATAAAAGGCAAATTAAATAAAAAGAGAATTAAATAAAAAGGTAAGAGAAAAGGGAAGGATAATATGTTTATAAAAAGACTACTTGATATTGTAATATCAGCAACAGCTTTAATTCTTTTGTCACCATTTATGCTAATAATTTATTTATTAGTAAGAATAAACTTAGGTGGTCCTGCTTTTTTCTTGCAAGAGAGAGTAGGTAAGGATAATAAGATTTTTAAGATGATAAAGTTTAGAACAATGAAAAACTCTACTGATAAGGATGGGAACTTATTAAGTGATAACGAGAGGTTAACTAAGTTTGGAAGATTCTTAAGAAGTTTTAGTATTGATGAATTACCAGAGCTAATTAATATTTTAAAAGGTGATATGAGCTTGGTAGGTCCAAGGGCATTATTAGTTCAATATCTTGAACATTATAATAGTGAACAAATAAGAAGACATGAAGTACTTCCAGGACTTACAGGATGGGCACAAATTAATGGAAGGAACTCTATTACATGGTGTGAAAAATTTAAACTTGATGTTTGGTATGTAGATAATTGGTCGTTATGGTTAGATATTAAAATCTTCTTTTTAACTTTTTGGAAGGTATTTAAGAGAGAAGGAATTAATCAAAGTGAAGCTGTAACTATGGAGTATTTTAATGGAACAAATTAATTTAACTTAATTTATAGAAAATCAGGGTAAATAAAGAATAGTTGATGAATTAACTGCGAGAGATAAATGGGGAAATTTATTTATAGATAGGAACTTAGGATAGGAGGATTAAGATGGAAGATAGATTATTTGATTTTGAAGAGCTGTGGTATTTATTCAAAAGAAGGTTTTGGATAATCATAGTTATTCCGGTTTTAATGACTAGTTTAGCTCTATATAAGGTATCAAAGCTTCAACCAAGTTATAGTGCAAGTGCAAAGGTATTTATGGGGAATAGCAATGATATGCTAGATATTTATTCACAAGAGGAGTTAAGTTATTATTCACAGTTTATAACTATATTTAGTGAAATTTCAAGAATTGATGGATTTTTAGATGATACTTTAAAGAAAAATAAAATAGATAAAACATCACTAGAGGTTGCTTCTTCTTTAAGTTTCTCATCTTCAGAAAATACCCCAATAGTTAATATTTATTACTCAAGCTATACAGATGAGCAAATGGAGGAAACATTAAATGCTGTTTGTGATGAACTTATAGATACAGTAAAGGAAATAATGCCAGGGACAAACCCAACAGTTTTAAGCGAAGCAAGAGTTGCAACAATATATCCTAATAAGACAAAGCTTCCTATGATAGCTTTTGCAGCAGGAATAATTATATCAATAGGATTAATTTTAGTTTTGGATTATTTAGATAGTAGGATAATGTCTAAGAAACAATTAGAGAAGATTATACCAGTTGCTGTTTTAGGAAGTATACCAATAGCTGAAAGAGAGTTTAGAAAGGAGAATAAAAATGTTCATAACGAAAAAAATGCCCAAGTCCCTGTCAGCGGAAGCTTATAGAAGCTTAAGAACTAGTATAAAGTTCTCTTCAGTAGATAGACCTATAAAAACATTAGTAGTAACTAGCTCAATAATGGGTGAAGGAAAATCTACTGTGGCAGGAAATATAGCAAATATATTAAGTCAAGATGGAGCAAGAGTTCTAATGATTGATTGTGATTTAAGAAAGCCTTCTATGCATTATAACTTTTTTGTAACTAATGGTGAAGGTTTGACAGATCTATTAGTTGGTAATAGTGATTTAAAAAGTGTTATGAAAAAGGTTGATGATTCTCTTTTCTTAATAACTGCAGGAACTGTTCCGCCTAATCCTTCAGAAATTTTAGGATCTCATGGAATGGAAAAACTATTAGAAGAGTTATCAGTTAATTTCGATTATATAGTTTTAGATACACCTCCTGTACTTCCTGTAACGGATGCATTGCTTTTATCAGCAAAGGCAGATGGAACTCTTATAGTTGTTAAATCTAGAGTTACTAAGGAAAAGATGGTTAAAGAAACTTATGACAAGCTTATTGATGTAAGGGCAAATGTTATTGGAACTGTATTAAATGCTTGTGATAAGTCTATTGATAATAAATATTATGGATATTATGGTGATTTTAAAAAGAGTAAGAATAAAAAGTTTAAGATAAAGTAAAAAGAGAAGGGTTGCAAAGATGAAGAATATAGTGATCATAGGAGCAGGTGGAGTAGGGAGAGAAGTTTCATTAATAATTCAACAAATAAATGAATTAGAGCCAACTTGGAATCTGTTAGGATTCATTGATGATAACACTGATAACTGGGGAAAAGTTATTAATGGGTATTCAGTAATTGGTGGAATAGATTCTTTAGAATTCTTATCTAATGATACGTATATTGTTATTGCCATAGCAAATTATGAAGTTAAAAAGAAGATAGTAAATAAGGTGAATAATAAATTTAAATTTGCAACTATAGTACATCCAAAGGTTTGGATACATGATTATATGACTGTGGGACAAGGAACAATAATTTATGAAGGGGCAATCCTTACTGCAAATATTGAAATAGGAAATCATGTAATTATAAGTCCTAAATGTGGAGTTGGGCATGATTCAATTATTAAAGATTATGTTTCATTATTATGGAATGTTAATGTTTCAGGAAATGACCTTATTGAAGAAGGCGTAATGATGGGATCAGGTTCTACTGTTATTCAAGGTAAAAAAATAGGTAAGGGATCAATAATAGGAGCTGGAGCAGTAGTAGTAAATGATATTGAATCTTTTAGTACAGCTGTTGGAGTTCCAGCAAAGGTTATTAAGAGTGATAAAAGTAAGAGGGGGAATAGTTTTGAAGAGGGTATTGTATGTAACAACTGTTAGCAGGACTATTAATGCTTTTTTAATACCTCATATTGAGATGCTTTTAGAAAATGGATATGAGGTTCATTGTGCTTGTTCTATAGATAAGCCAGTTGATGAAGAACTTTTAAATAAGGGAGTGAAGGTTTTTGAGGTGCCTTTTTCTAGAAATCCTCTTGGTATTGGAAATATTAAGGCTTTTGAGAAGCTTAATGAGCTTCAAAGACTTTATAGTTATGACATAGTACATGTTCACACTCCTATTGCTTCTATTTATGGCAGGCTATTAAAAATTAATTATGATAATATAAAAACTATTTATACTGCTCATGGATATCACTTTTTAAAAGGTGGATCTAAATTAGGCTGGTTATTATATTATCCTATTGAAAAAGCTATGGCTAAGTTAAGTGATGTAATTATTAATATTAATTCTGAGGATTATGAAATTACTAAAAATAAGCTTAAACCTAAGAAGTGTTACTTTATTAATGGAGTTGGTATTGATTTAAAAAAGTATAAAAAGTTAAGTGAAAATAACATTGCTTCTATTAAGGAAAGTTTAGGATTAAAGGCTAATGATTTCGTTATATTAATGATTGCCGAGTTAAATAAAAATAAGAATCATATGCAAATTATTAATGCAATGGAGATATTGAAGGATAGGTATCCTAATATAAAACTGCTTTGTGCTGGAGATGGTAAGTATATTACTTATCTAAGTGATCAAATAGTTTCAAAAGATTTACAAAATAACATATTTATGTTAGGATATAGGCAAGATGTAAATAAATTGATAAATACATCAGATGTTGGAATTTTAATGTCGTATAGAGAAGGATTACCTAGAAATTTAATGGAGTTTATGGCATGTGGAAGAAAGGTAATTGCTACTAATATTAGAGGCTGCAGAGACATTGTTTGTAATGAAAGTGTTGGTACTTTAGTTAATATTGGTGATGCTAACGCAACAGCTCAGGCTATTGAAAATTATTATCTTGCAAGTGATAGAAGGTTTATAGTGTCTGATGAAATTAATAAGTATGATATTAGAAATGTCAATAATGAGCTTCTTAAGGTTTATGATGATATTGAATTAGAGATTAATGGTGAGAAGGGTTTAGCTTCTTATGCTACTAATAGGTAGAAATTTATTAAATGAGGTACAAGCTATAAATGAAAAAGTTAAATAATAAAAATAAGGTAAGAGTACTAGAAATATCTCATGGTTTAGCACCAGGGGGGATAGAATCCTTTTTGATTAATATTTTTGAAAATATTGATAGAGAAAAAATAGAGATAAGCTTTGCTTTAGCTTGTGAGGATAAACAATTTTATGAAGATAAAGTAATTAGTGAAGGAGCAAAGGTTTATCATACTAGCGATTTAAATGGAATAAAGAATATAGTTAGGCATTTTTTTAGATTAATAAAAGTGTTAAAAAAAGAAGGTCCATTTGATGTTGTTCATACCAATATAGACTTTTTTAATGGAATAAATTTATTAGCTGCATTTATAGCAAGAGTTCCAGTTAGAATTAGTCATTCACATAATACAAACAGTGCTCATGCTAGAACTGTAGGTGCAACTTTACCTATAAGGATTTATAGAAAAATAATGAGAACAATAATAAATTTTTTCTCTACAAAAAGATTAGGGTGTTCGAAAGCAGCTAATTTATATATGTATGGAGAGAAAGTTAAAGATACTATTGTTATTAATAATGGGGTTGATTTTGAAAAGTTTAAAAATACTCCAGATATAGAAGAGTTAAATATAAATAGTAATGAAATTAAATTATTAACTGTAGGAAGAATGTGTGAGCAAAAAAATAGTATTTTTATTGTAAAGATTATAAATGAATTAATAAAAATTAATAAAAATATTCATTTATATTGGATAGGAAAAGGTCCACAAGAGGAAGAAGTTAAAGGCTTAATTAAGGAATGTAGATTGGAAGATACTATAACTCTTCTAGGTTCCAGAAGAGATGTTCCTAATATAATGACTAAAATGGATTTTATGTTGTTTCCATCAAAATGGGAAGGACTACCTGTAACATTAGTTGAGGCACAAGTAGCTAATTTACCATGTTTTATATCAGATAAGATAACAGATGAAGCAGATTTAGGATTATGTAATGTAATATCACTTGAAAAGAATGAGATTGAATGGGCTAATATTATAGATAGCTATATTAAAGATAATAATTATAATTCAAAAGTTTTAGAAGATAAAGTTAATAGTTTTAATATAAAAAATGTTGTTAAAGAGATTGAAGCAATATATTTGCAAGTTTAATAAGAGGTTATTATGGAAAATAAGAGTGTTGAAGTTAGTGTAATAGTACCTGTATATAATGTAGAACAATATTTAAAAAGATGCTTAGATAGTTTAATTAATCAAACATTTGAGAATATAGAAATAATAGCTTTAAATAATGGATCAATTGATAATAGTTTAAGTATATTAAAGAGATATGCTAATAATGATAATAGAATTACTATTATAGATAATGAAAACTTGGGTGTATCTAAGGCTAGAAATATAGGAATAGATAAAGCAAGTGGTAAGTATATAGTTTTTGTTGATAGTGATGATTGGATTGATACTAATATGATAGAGGTATTACATAGTAACATAACTAAAAACAATTGTGATTTAGTCATGTGTACATATGTTAGAGAGTTTGATGATCATTCAAAGGAGAAGATATTTAATTTACCATATGTTAATTTATATGTAGATGATGAAGTTAAAGAGCAGTTATTAAGAAAGCTTATTGGGCCAGTGGGAAAAGAACTTGCTAATCCAGAGTATTTAGATGCATTAGGAACTGTTTGGGCTAAGATGTATAAAACTTCTTTATTAAAAAATAATAACTTGAAGTTTGTAGATTTAAGTGAAATTGGATCTGGTGAAGATACTTTGTTTAATGTATATGCATTTAATGAAGCTCATAGGGTAATTTTGTTAAATAAGCCTATGTATCATTATTGGAGAGGGAATACAAATTCTATTACTTCAAGGTATATTCCTAATTTTATTGAAAAGAGAAGAAAATTTTTCAGTTATTTTAGGAATTTCATTGATGCCAATGATTTTGGCGATGAATATAAGGTAGCGCTTAACAATAGAATATGCACTTCTGTATTGGGAATGGGACTTTTAGAATGTAGTAAAAGTAATGATATTTCTATAGGAAGAAAAATGAAAAATATAAAGGCTATATTAAAGGAAGATTATATAGAAGAGGCTTATCGTGGATTAGAGCTTAAGCATTTTTCTATTCATTGGAGAGTATTTTATTTCTTTAATAAGTACAAGTTATCAATACCTTCATATTTGATGATTAATGGGATAGAGGTATTAAGAAAAGCAGTATAAGGGGGAATTTGAGATGGGGGTAACTTCTAATCCTAAAATAAGCATAATAGTTCCGGTATATAATTCGGAAAAGTATTTAAAGCAATGTATAGAGAGCATATTAAATCAAACATTTACTGATTTTGAATTAATTCTTATTGATGATGGTAGTACTGATAATAGTTCTGATATTTGTGATGAATTTGCAAAAATAGACTCTAGAATTGTGGTAAGACATAAGGTAAATGGAGGCATATGTTCAGCTAGAAATTTAGGATTAGATATTGCTAGAGGAGATTATATAGGATTTTGTGATAATGATGATTTATTACACAAGAGAATGTATGAAATATTATATGATTCAATAATTTCAGACAATACTAAAATTGCATGTTGTTATTGCAAAATGTTTAAAGATGAAGAAAATAATCTAGAATTTAAAAATATAGGGAATATAGAGTCAGTAAGGATGGATAAAAGTTCGGTATATATAAATTTATATGGAATGAGTACTAATGATTATCAATTTATAAATATATGGAATAAATTAGTTAGTAAGGATCTATATAAGGAATTACGTTTTACCGATAATGGGGCAGAGGATTTAAATATAAGCAATATTATATTTAATGAAGTTGATAATATTACAATGGTAAAACATCCATTATATTTTTGGAGGCAACATAATGCATCTGTATCCCATAGAAAGTTTAATAAGAGAAATGTAGATATTTTAAAGACATATATAAATAATTATGAATATTTATTAAGTGAATCAAAAAGGGAATATGCTGATAGATGTTTAGCTAAGTTATTTAGGGTTATATTGAATGTTAAATATAATAGTAGAAATTCAGAGTTTTCAAATGAAGTAAGAAGTTTATCCTGTAAACAATATAAAAAATATTATTTTAATTTAGTTAAATCAGGGTATATAAGAATATATGAAAAGATTACACTATCTATTTTTAATTTTTTACCATTCACTTATTCTTTATTTAGAAAAATTATAGAGTAAAATTAATTATTTAATGGAGAAAAATATGAGGATAATAAGAGTATTACAAGTTGTAACTATAATGAATCGTGGTGGACTTGAAACCATGTTAATGAATTATTATAGGAAGTTAGATAAAACTAAAATACAGTTTGATTTTATGACTAATCGTCTTGAAAGGGGACATTATGATGATGAAATTGAAGCACTAGGCGGGAAAATATATAGATTATCTCCTATAAAACCAGGTAATTATAATAAATATTTTAAGGAACTAGATGAGTTTTTTAAAGAACATAAGGAATATAAAGTAGTACATTCTCATATAAACGAAAATAGTGGTTTTGTTTTAAAGGCTGCTAAAAAAGCTGGGATAGAATGTAGGATAGCACATAGTCATTTATCTGATTTAAAGCTTGATTATAAATATCCATTTAGGGTTTATGCAAGAAGAAACTTAAAGGGAAATGTAAGTGATTATTTTGCTTGCTCTCAAAGAGCTGGTGAATGGTTATTTGGTAAGGAAATAAGTTCTTCCGGTAAAGTTACTGTATTAAATAATGCAGTAGATACTGAGAAGTTTAAAATAAATAAAGATATTCGAGATAAGGTTAGGATGGAATTGGGTATTGAAGATAAGAAAGTAATAGGGCATGTAGGAAGATTTAATCCTCAAAAAAATCATGAATTTTTAATTGATGTATTTAATGAGGTATATAAAAAGGACAAAGGTACAGTATTACTTTTAATTGGGGACGGGTATTTAAAAGAAAAAATCGAAGATAAGGTTAAAAAACTTAATTTAGAACAAGGTGTCAAATTTTTAGGTGTAAGAGAAGATATACCAGAATTAATGCAAGGTATGGATTTATTTTTATTTCCATCTCAATTTGAAGGACTAGCTGTAGTTATGGTTGAAGCTCAAGCAGCAGGATTAAAGGTTATAACGTCTACTGGAGTAACTAAGGAAAGTGATATTACTAATAATGTAGAGTTTATTGATTTATCTAAAGGAGCTGAATATTGGGCAGATATTGTTCTTAATAGTGATTTTAAGAAGAAGGATGATATAAATCTAATGATAAAAAAAGGTTATGACTCTACTAATAATGTTAAATGGTTAAGTGATTTTTATCTGAAGAAATATGCATAGGAGTTGGAGGTTTAAGAATTGAAGACATTAACTGTATTTACACCAACTTTTAATAGAGCTTATACGTTACATAAGTGTTATGAAAGTTTGAAAAGACAAAGTAGTAAGGATTTTGTGTGGCTAATAGTTGATGATGGATCTAGTGATAATACTAAGGAAATTGTAGATAAATGGATTAGTGAAAATGAAATTGAAATAAAATATCACTATCAGAAAAATCAAGGAATGCATGGAGCTCATAATACTGCTTATGAATTAATTGATACTGAAATTAATACTTGTATTGATTCCGATGATTATATGACTGATGATGCAGTTGAAAAGATAGTGGAGTTTTGGAAAAGCAATAGAAATAGAGGATTATCAGGTTTTGTGGCACTTGATGCATATGAAAATGGAGAAATTATAGGAACGAAATTACCAAGTGATGTAAGTGAAACCACTTATTTTGATATTTATAATACTTTAGGAGTTAGAGGAGATAAGAAGTTTATTTATAGAAGTGATTTAACTAAGCTTTATCCTTATCCAATTTTTGAAGGTGAAAAGTATGTGAGTTTGGCTTATAAGTATGCAAGATTTGATGATAATTATAAGTTAGGAATAATGAATGAAGTTGTATGTATTGTTGAGTATATGGAAGATGGTTCATCTTTAAATATGTTTAAGCAATATAGGAGAAATCCAAAGGGATTTGCTTTTATTAGAATTGAGAATATGAAGAATCCGAGAATATCAAGCAAGAATAAGTTTAAGGAATGTATTCATTATGTTTCTAGTTCGATTATGATTGGAAATAAAAAGTTTTTAAGTGAAGTGCCATGTAAATTTAGAACAATAATAGCAATACCATTTGGAGTAGTTTTATATTTCTATATATTAAGTAAAACAACTGATATTAACTAAAGGAGAGAGTTATAGTGTTACCTTTTTATTCAACAATAATATCAACCTATATATTTTATTTATTAGCTAGATTTGCATATGATAAAAATTTTAAAGGTAAAGCTATATTTTTCTCAGTTATAGTAGCATTAATTTTAGTATTTTTATCTGGACTTAGAAGTGGTATAGGGGATACACCTTTTTATAAACACTCATATGAGTTATTAGTACAGAATCCAAATCAATTTAAATTTGATGGAGATTTTGCATTAAATTTATTAAGTTTGTTTCTTATGCAGATATCAACAGATCCACAAATATTAATTTTTACAGTGGCATTAATAACAAATATATTAAATGTTATCATGTTCAATAAATATAGGAGCTATTTAGAGTTACAGGTTTATATGTATATAACTTCTGGATATTATATAACAACAATGAATGGTTTAAGGCAATGCCTGGCAGCTGCATTACTATTTGCATGTACGCAATTAATTATTAAAGGAAAATTTATTCCTTATTGTATATGTGTAGTATTAATTTCAACATTCCATGAATCGGCTTTAATGATGCTTCCAATATATTTTGTTGTTAGACAAGAAGCTTGGTCAAAAAAAATGGTGATATTTATAGGTTTAGCAGTTGTGGGGGTATTTGGATATAACATAATAAGTCCAATAATATTTAAAGCATTAGAAAGCACTTCATATGGACATTATTCTCAATTTAATGAAGGGGGATCAAGTGCAATGAGAACATTGGTAAATTCTGTGCCAGTCATTTTTGCTTATCTTAAAAGACACGAATTAAAAGAAAAATGGCCTGATAGTAATATTTTTGTAAACATGTCTATTATAAATGTAATTTTTGTTGCTTTTGGAATGTTTAATTGGATATTTAATAGATTCACATTATATCTTCAATTATACAATTTTGTATTAATGCCATATTTAATTAAAAATTGTTTTAATGGTAAAGAGAGAAGACTATTATATTTAGGGTTTTTAGGTTGTTATTTCTTTTTCTTTTATTATGAGCAGGTTATAGGTATGGGAATGAGTTATCCAACTAATTTTAAATTAAAGGAATTTATTTTTGGAAAAAATTACTTTGGAGGATAAGAGATGAAAAATAAAAAAAGAGTTTTACATGTAGTTGGTGGTATGAATATTGGTGGAACTGAGACTATGTTGGTGAATTTATATAGAAAAGTGTATAAAGAGATTGCTTTTGATTTTATCTCTTATTATGAAGAAGAAGGATATTATGATAAAGAAATAATAGAGTTAGGTGGAAATATAATAAGATTAAATTCTCCTAAAACTATTGGATTATTTAAGTCAATTAAGGAATTAAAGAATGTAATAAAAGGAAATTATGATATTGTTCATATTCATACATTATTTAATTGTGGAATAGGTGCTTTAGCTGCTTTCTTGGGAGGAGCTAAAATAAGAATATCTCATGCTCATACTACATTAGATACTGATAATTCATTTATAAAAAGAATATATATTGCAATAATGAGAACTTTAATAAAGTTTTTTTCAACAAACTATTTTGCTTGTAGTAATAGTGCAGGAAAGTATCTATTTGGTGAAAATATTGTTAAAAATAATAATTATAAAGTAATTCCAAATTATATAGCATATGAAAAATTTATGAATATAAAAAGTGATGATGGAATAAGGCAAGAATTAAATATTGATAAAAAAGATATTATAGTTGGACATGTTGGGCGTTTAATCGATGCAAAGAATCATAGTTTTTTATTAGATATTGTATCAGAAATGATTAATAAGAATCCTAATATTAAATGTATATTAGTTGGTGATGGTGTTTTAAGAGAACAAATAGAAGAAAAAATATTAAAATTGAATATACAGAATAATGTTTATTTATTAGGTATAAGAGATGATGTTGACAAGATAATGAAAGAATTTGATTTATTTATTATGCCATCTATATATGAAGGATTAGGATTAGTATTATTAGAAGCTCAAGTATCAATAGTACCATGCCTTGTATCAGAAGCTATTCAACCAGAAGCTGACTTAGGAGTAGGATTAGTAAAGCAATTAAATTTATCAGATGGGATTCATAAGTGGGCAGAAGAGGCAGAGAAGATTATATCGAATAAGAATAAAAATAATATTAATATTGCAAAAGCTATTAAAGATAAGCATTATGATTTGAACAGTATATTAGATAATTTATTATCAGTTTATAAGCTTAAATTAGATTAGGAGAAAAGTATGAGAAAAGTAGTAATAGCATCTTTTGATATGGAAGTCGGAGGTGTTGAAAGAAGTTTAATAAGTATGCTAAATAACTTTGATTATGTTAATAATGAAGTTGATTTAATGTTGTATAGTCATACGGGCGATTTTATGCCAATGCTGAATGATGAGGTCAATTTATTAGATGAAATAAATCAATATTCAACGTTTAGAAAATCCATAGTAGAAACTATAAAACAAGGAAATTTAATATTAGGATTAACAAGAGTTTTATCAAAGTTTTTAGCAAAAGTAAATGGTAAGTCAAAGAATTTAAGTGAGTATGGAATATATCAAATGCAACTTATGTGGAAGTATGCAATACTGTTCCTTCCTAAATTAGAAAAAGAGTATGATATAGCAATAAGCTATTTATGGCCACATTATTTTGTTGCTAAAAAAGTAAAGGCTAAAAGGAAAATTGCGTGGATTCATACTGATTACTCTACTATTGAAACTGATATTGATATGGATTTAAAGATGTGGAATAAATTTGATTATATTATGGCAGTATCAAAAGAATGTAAAAATGCTTTTCTTAAAAAGTATCCGAGTTTAAAAGAGAAGATTAGAGTTATGGAAAATATAACTTCTCCTGAGTTTATAAGAAAAATGGCTGAAGAGGATATTGAAGAAAATATTAAAGAAGGTGATAGTTTTAAGTTAGTTTCAGTTGCTAGACTTTCACATGCTAAAGGTATAGACAATGCAGTTAAAGCATTAAAATTACTACATGACAGGGGATTAACTAATATTAAGTGGTATGTTGTTGGGTATGGTGGAGATGAAGAAATGATAAGAAAGATTATAAGGGAAAATAATCTAGAAGATAGTTTTATTTTATTAGGTAAAAAGATCAATCCATATCCATATATGAAGGCTGCAGATATATATGTACAACCTTCTAGATATGAAGGCAAGGCAGTTACAGTAGGTGAAGCTCAAATACTAGGTAAACCAGTACTCATAACGAATTATACCACAGCCAAAAGTCAAGTAAGGGAAAATATTGATGGATATATATGTGAATTATCTGTTGAAGGAATTGCTAATGGTATCGAGAAATTATATGAGGATAAAAATTTAAGAACTAAACTTTCAGATAATTGTAAAAAGACTAATTATAGTAATAGTAATGAGTTGAGTAATTTATATAAATTATTTTAGTAATAGATATGTTATATAGAGTTTTAATTTATA
>OLOR01002186.1_pt1 | contig 15829 bp, 11 predicted proteins | sample 1672521 | NCBI WGS metagenome assembly OLOR01 (sample SAMEA3136695, study PRJEB25190) | human gut metagenome | biome: human gut; feature: human-associated habitat; material: faeces | place: Austria | collected 2013
TGCGTCGGGGCGCTCTCCAGCGTTGCCCTGTTTCGCTGCATTTTTAGCTTTGGTATGTTTTTCGGGATTATTCGCGTTTACACAGTTGTTTTTTCAGACCCATTGTTTCCGCTGGATATGCGTTCAGCGACGACGCAAGCGTCGGCTACGATTTTGTTAAAAGCGGCTATTTTATGCCGCTTGACATCTTGTCAGGCTATACAGAAGTCCCCGAAAAGCTATGGGAAACCGTAAAGGTGAACGATACGGTTTATACTGTCCCGGGACTTAATTTTAACGACAGCGGCGTGACATTCTACTTCAACAATGCCTACATATCGGAACAGCAAATCAATGATTTCAACGGTGATATTTCGAAGCTTGGCAGTATGCTGAACGGGCTTACTGCGAGCGATGATTTCGTGCCAATATTTTTCGATATAGACTATACCGATTACGCGAAATCGTTCCCGTATTCAGCCAAAGGCGGTCTGCTGCTGGATAATGCTTCTCGCTCCGCTGTAAATCCGTATGAGTTTGACTGGTTTGTTGATTATGCAAGAACGCTCAACGACTTATATAACAAAGGATTTTTCGGAAAAAGAATAAACTTTTCAAAATATGATTTCAGCATGGAAACTCTGCCAAAGGATTTTGCCGTGATGGTTTCTCCGGTCTTAAGCGGTGCTGACTACTTTGAAGAAATAGGCTATGGCGATATGGAACTGACATCGTATACGCTTCCGGTTTTTCTTGAAAACAGAGTGCTTTATTCTAATGGAATTGCCGCCAATTCCGGACATAAGGAACAGGCTCTGGATTTCCTCCGGCGCATATATTCAGACGCGAAATACGCCCGAATAATACTTGACGGAACAGGCGTAGAACGAATGTCCGTAGGCATTCCCACAAATGATGTAAAGGAACTCTATAATAGCGCAGAACTGTCTGATTTCGCGGGGTTTGAGCTGTCTACAAGCGACATGGATATTGAACTTAAAGACCTGCTGACGTTATCCTTTGATAAACTCTGCAAATCCCAAGACTTTGATAACACTCTTGACGAAATAAATTCTGAACTGCACAGTTCGGGAATAGACGACTACATAAACAGCGTAAACAAACTGCTGGAGGAACAATATGCACCTTCAAATCAATAATCTCACAAAAATATACGGAAAAAAGACGGCTCTTGATAATTTCAGCTATGATTTCACTGATGGAATATACGGTCTGTTAGGTCCGAACGGCGCCGGAAAATCCACGCTGATGAAAATGATAACGCACAATCTTAAGCCCACAAGCGGAGAAATAATAGCAGACGGAAAGAACGCCGCTCAGTTAGGCGGAGAATACCGTAAATTGCTTGGATTTATGCCGCAGCAGCAGTCTGTTTACCCTGATTTTACGCTGACGAGGTTTCTGTACTATATGGCGGGTCTGAAAGGATTATCTAAAAAAGAAGCCGAACCGCAGATAAATTCGCTTATAGAGCGCGTAAATCTTACCGGATATGCCAAAGCCAAACTCGGCGGATTTTCGGGCGGAATGCGGCAGAGAGCGCTCCTGGCGCAGGCTCTGCTTGGGGATCCCAAAATAGTAATACTCGATGAACCTACCGCAGGTCTTGACCCAAAGGAACGGATAAGCCTGCGAAATCTGATAGCGGAAACTGCATTCGATAAGATAGTGATAATAGCCACACATGTAGTCCCCGATATCGAATTTATCGCTAAAGAGGTACTGCTTCTCAGCGGCGGGAAAATAACCGACAGCGGAACAGCCTCCGAGCTTTGCTCCGAAATAGACGGAAAGGTTTTCGAAATATTGACGGAGCAGTCCTCGCTTGCAGAGATACAGCGCCGCATGCTTGTCGCAAACATCACGCATGAAAACGACAAGCTCTGCGTGCGTGTAATAAGCAATGACCTTCCCGAATTTGAAAACAGACCTGTTCCGCCCACACTGGAGGATCTGTATTTGTATAAGTTTGGAGAATAAAAATGCGCATGTTTTTATCGGAGCTTAGAAAGCTTCTCGGAAATCCAAGGATACTGCTTGTTATTGCGGCGGCTGTTGTAATAAACGTGGTTTTTCTGGCACTGCCCGAATTTGACGAGTATTCGCCGGAGTCATATAACGCCTTGTGGAATACGATTGATGAGATGCCCGCCACGGAGAGAGCCGATTTTTTCGCACAGAGAATTGCGGATAACAATGACCCACGCTGGTTTACCGGCAGCGGGAGCAATGAATTTACCGACGATTTTTATTCGGAGCAGGCGCTTCTGAAATACGTTTATAATGAAACCGCGCAGGTCGATGGTTATTCAGAATATCTTCTGTCGATAGATCAAGCGGCCGAAAACATGAAGTCTTTTTCGTTCTTTGCCGATGAGAACAGCTTCAATTATCGCAATATCATTAAAACCAGGGAGGATTTCTCCGGATTGTCCGCTGATAACGTGAAGCTGGGGAAATCAAAGGGAATACTCCTAGCCACACGATTTGGCGTAACGGATCTTTTGCTTCTGCTGCTTACTGTTATTTTCGGCGTACGGCTGCTTTCCTCTGAGCGCGAGGGCGGATTTCTTCCGTTGTTTCGTTCTGCTGTGAACGGTAAAGGCAGGCTCGCGGCGGCAAAACTCGCGGCGCTCGGAATGTCTGCGTTCCTTGCCGCTTCATTGCTGTACGGAAGCAGCTTCCTAACTGGCGTCGTGATGTATGGATTTGGAGATACCGACAGAGCATTTGCTTCGGTATACGGATTTTTCTCCTGCGGTTTGCAGATGTCCGTTTCGGGGTTTTTGGTACTTTATATGCTGGTCAAGCTGCTGCTCTGTGCTGTTTTTTCGGCTGTTGTGTTTTTATTGCTTTCTCTTCCGTTTGGGAGCGCCGTTGGCTTTGCGGCTGTCGGAGGATTTACGGCAACAGAGAGCGCGTTGTACTTCCTGATACCGACAACAAGCGTTTTCTCTCCGCTGCACCAGATAAATATTGTTGCAATTGCAAATTCCGGCGAACTTATCGGAAAACACCTTAACATAAATCTCGCGGGATATCCGGTAAGCGCGATACCTGCTACAATTTTCGCCGGAATAGCGGCTGCCGCGTCGTGCGCTGTCGGCGGAGTATTCTGCTTTGCATTATCAGGCGAGAGGAAGCAGTATTCCGGCAAGGGAGTGCTTCCCGGCAGGCATACAAACATTGTGCTGCATGAGCTTTACAAGAGCTTTTTCAGCGGAAAGGGACTGTTGATACTGCTTGCGGCGGGAGCGTTGCTGGCTGCATTTCAGAAACCCGTCAAGCCGCATTATAATGACATTTCTGAATATTACTACTACAATTACATCTCGGAGATCTCCGGCGAATACACCGAGGAAAAATCTGCGTACATAGACAGGCAGCTTGAAGCTGCAATGAACGATTTTTCCGACGAAGCAAAATACAGAATTGAAGCCCTTGAAAAGCTGCGTACCCACGCTGATTATCTGAAAGAGCATAACGGATCATTTGTCGCTGACAAGGGATTTCAAATGCTCACAGGCGGCGATGAAGTAAGAACCTACGACAGGCTTATCACGGCTGTAAAAATGCTGCTGTTGGTTCTGATAGTGAGTTTTTCGTACAATATTGAATACCGGTACGGCGGAGATATGCTCCTCAGAGCGTCAAAGAACGGACGATTCTGCACGTTTGCAGCTAAAATATTCAGCGCGTTTGTGGTTTCGCTTGTTATTCTGGCGATGTTCGACGGCAGCTGGATCTACAGCGTGCTGAGCGCTTATGGAACTGACGGAATTTCAGCCCCGGCGTGCAGCATTGAGCGTCTTTGTAACTATAACGTATCTATCGCTTTGTATCTCCTGCTTACCGAGGCAGGGCGCCTGTTCGGTATGACAGCCGCTTCGGCGCTGGTGTTCGCTGTTACAAGGTGGAGCAGAAGCTATTCTGTAACCGTAGTTGTTTCTGCTGTTATGTTTGCAGTTCCACCGCTGCTGTCCGTTATGGGATTTAAATTTATGGATTATTTCATATTAAATCCGCTGCTGACGGGAAATATATTGTCATATTCCTTGACAAACTCGTCAATTTGCATATAGTTAAGGACGCAATTTTGTCAATATCAACATTTCACCGACGTTTGTATTGAAATTACGCCAATAATAGTGTATAATATTAACACATGATCTGTGCCAGCCAACTTTAAGTTTCGAAATTAGTTAGTGCTTATATTTTAATTGGGCTATGTATTAATAATAGGATAATAGGCGTAAATGCGTATGGCATAACTCTGACCAATTCCAGAAGCCGTAAATAATTTAGTCATATAGGGGGATGGTAATTTTATATGAATTATTGCGATTATGATTCATTACAACATTATAAGTCTGGAAGTTTTTCTGCAAAATATAAAACTTCACTCGTTGGAAAACTAAAAACGATTAAAAAGCAGGCATTACCTGATTATATAAAATCGAGCTTCTTAGATGGCGATTATATCACATATGAAACATTAGAAGATTTGATACTCTATAGGACATTTGGGCTATATAGGTTGAAAATTAATAATAATTTATATGGAAACCCCAAGGGAGCAAGTAGTTTAGGTGGATTTGCTTCAACGGAATTTGCAGAATCACTGATTGATGTTAAAATACGCCTTGCATTAAATCCTGCATGGCTAAGTACAAAAGCATATGAGGAAAAGATACTGTTGCCACACGGAAGTATAATTAATGTGGGAATTGTAGCTCCAGTAACATTAAAAACTGGTACCGTCTTGGAAGGCGGTGCTGATCAAATTCTACTTCCTCTGAATTGGTCAGAAAAATGGATAGTTGGATATAGGCGAGTAACGCAACGGCAGCTTATGAATCCTCCCAGCTTTTCATTGAAAAAAGAGGATTTGCCGCTAATTGATAAAAAAGAAACTCTGTATAAAATTGAAACATGTTGTTTCTGTGGCGGATCTGACGTAACTAGACTAAGCGAAGCCGAGCAGTTAGAAGTTATTGGTTCAAAAAACAATCATTACACAATGAAATTTAGATGTAATAATCCTAAATGTAATTATTATTGGTAAAAGCTAATTTCTATGAGCATTTTAATCAATAATGCACCTTTGCAATTCATATGATTCTATGTCTTTATTTACAATATGACTAAGTTTTAGTGGAAATAATGGAAAGCTGAGAATGCAATTTGAGGAGCAGATGTTTTGATTTGATGTGAGTAAAGATTTTGTTTTCAAAAACAGATTACATAATTAATACTTCTTAGTAATGCAATGCGCTTATGAATAGTGTAAAACAATAGTGTGAGTGCAAAAGGTAGAAAAGACAACGGAATAGTCACTCGCAATAGCAAATGATGCCAATTTGTATCAAAGTTCTCGATTGTGTCAGATATTCAAGAGCGTTTTTTATTCGGTTTTTATATCAGTATCATTATTATATACTTCGTGGATTAACTGATTAAGTTCATTGTTGTATTTCACACCCAAAGATAAGAAATATTCAATATGAAGTGCCTTTTTTGATTTTTCAAACAATTCTTCATCTTCTATATTTGTGCATATCATTGGAGCACATAGAAGACGATTCCTGTCAATTCGACTGATATAGCCAATTCCATGATCATTTTTTTCGCTTACGATACCCTCTGCTCCGCAAATGGTAATGCAAAAGAAAAATCTCTCATCTGAATATAATTTCACAAATGAACGTCGATATGCATCAATTACTTTTTCAATTTTATCCCATATGTCATTTTTTTCAACAAACAAATGTTCATCGTGAACATTTGTCGGAACAGAACGAGGAGAGAAATATGAATACAAATAATTGTCTAATGCGGCATAACATTCAACGATACCATTATTGTATATAATACATTCGTGTTTATTGTGATACTGTGTATCCCCAAAACATCTTAAGCCTTCAATGCATGGCGTATATCTGCTCGTGGAACAAAAAGCTTCAAATATGTGATAAGATTGAAAAACTTTATTATTCTCAAGCATAAAAATGTTATGTGTATAACTTGAATCCATAAATGTTTCTGGAATAATATGAAAAAGGAAAAATCTTTTTACCTGTTTGCCTATTGTGTCAACTGAATTACTAAAGTGACTGATTCGTTCATTTCGATATATTAATATATCCTTTTCTAGCTCAAAAGACTGATTAAACATATTTTTCACCTCTGCATATGTCATAAGTCTTTTTCCATTTCCAGATCTTGTGGACATGACATAGCCCTTTTGATCTAATATCTGTGTATATGGTGCGAAATTATCGTGCTTAATAAATAGAATTACAACGTATTTTCCGTTGATCAATTTTATAAAATGAAACTTTATATATGGAGATTTGGGCAAAATGAAATTTAAAATGTTTCTAATATTTAATTCAAACTGGTCGGTATTGTCATTATCAATTAAAACACCAACAATTTCTTTTGCATACCCTTTTTCATCGCTGATTCCAAAAATTAAGTAACCACCTTCTGCGTTAGCAAATGAGCAAACATCGCTTTTTAATTCTGCTTTTTTAGCTTCAATTATTTCCTTTTTTGCATTATACAAATCCAAGTGCGTAAAAGTTTTTTTGTAATCAATATATTCGTTTTCTCTGTAATCTGGATTATCAATTAAAGTTTGCAGATCCTCTTCAGTGCAATCAAGAAGAGACTTGTTGTTTATTTTTGGAAACATCATGTACTCCTTTCAAAGCAACTAATGTAGTGGGGAGATTCGCACGAAGTTGGTGTAAACGAACTCCGTGCATATATTATATCACATAATTGAATGTATTTCAATAATAATCTGAATAAAATAAGATGACCAATTAAAAAGATGATGGACCATTTCATTATATTTATAAACGAATTTTCAACTCAGAATGTTTGAATTGATAGGGAGTGAAAATTAACGCCCCAGGTTATAAATCCATTTTAATAAAATATGGCGAGAAAACAAATCATAGTTTTTATAATTTTATTTATTGTTTACAACAAATCGCAATAATCGTCAAATTCTGTATCAAACAGCTTATCACATAACTCTGTCTCAAAAGTATCAGCAATAAACGGCAGACAGCAAACCCTCTGCATATTTACCTCACTCAGCAGCCTGCCGTAGCTTGAACTGCTGCTTCCATCAATTTGAACAGGAGCATTAAGTCGTTCATTATCGCAGAAATTGACGAGTATTGTATAGTTGTACTGCCCGATGAGGGTCTGGCACTGGTATGTTAGCGGGAACTCGTTCCACGATACGCCGCCGACAAGGTAAATCTTGTCATAACCGGAAAGCAATTCGGCATTGTCCTCATTCAGCACGCCGAAATCAAACACCGCAGCATTGTAATCGAGAGCTGGCTGTGAGCCGTTCGGGTAGAAATCTATTCCATTCACAGTGTAATGATCTCCCTTGTCCTCGCCGTCGTAAGCGTCACAGATCATAGCAAGCTGTTCATCGCTGTACTCCGAGCTGTCAGCAGCTATTACTGCGGCGGCTGCCTTGTGATGGGCAAAGTAATCTGCGATATGTATTGCAGTCGAGGTAGTACCTATCCTAGCCTGCGCGCCGACAACTGCGATTTTCAAATTGGCATTGGCATAGCTTGGCTTTGCTCTTTCTTTTTTCAGCAATTCTTCCTCATACCTAGCCTCGGCGGTCGGGTCGTAACCTTTTTCGTATCTGCGCCACTTCTTGCGGGATAAGCCGTCCTCGCTCATGCATTCCGCGAGGTCTGCAAGCATGAGCGACATATTTTCCGCGGCGTCCTTATCGTCATACTTGGCTACAATATTGGTAATTCCGCACTTAACAAGCCTGTCAAGGAGCTCGTCACCCGCATAATGCTCGCCTGCGTACACAACTATACGAGCGTCCGTCTGGAACTGAACGGACTGCATACAGGTAAGGAATTCCTCATCATTGCCCTTGCAAGCCTGCACATCGAAAACATAACAGTCGCGGAATTTGACCGTCTTGAATTCCGCACTGATAATGTCCCGAAGATTGACCTGCTCGGAGTAAATGAAAGACAGAACGGAAACGCCGTTCGCTCTGCTCCACTTGTCGAGGATCCCGCCGTTCTTCTTAATGGCGTAGAGGGTAGGTAACTTGATTTTAGGCATTGTGAAAACTTCCTTTCAATTATCGTTGTGATGTATTTTCTTTGTCCTGTCGTTTGTATATCAGTTCGGCTATCATCTCTTTCGAGAGGTCGCCGCGCCCGAACAACAGTTTTGAAGCGTTTTGTAAATCCACATTAGAGTAATGTTCCGCACTATTGAGCAGTGCCATAAGCGAACAAAGCAGACTGTTAACTGCATTACGCTCATGCTCGGCAATTCGGCTAAGAAGAACAGCCGCATATTCGCTGCCGTTTTGCGCTGCTCTTTCAAGCAGTTCTTTTGCTTTGGCTGTATCGCGGAGCGTATCGGAATAGTAATAAGCAGCGCCAAGAATACTTTCAAAGTAGCTTTTCTGTTCGCCGGTCGATTGTTTTATAAGCTGATTCAAAATAGTTTCAGCCTGGTAATGCCGGCTATGTTCGTCCGAACACAGATAAAGCCGTGCTAGTGCTGCCTTGGCGTAGACATTTCCACTTTCAGCGGCGCGGCTTATGTAGAGGATTGCATTTTCCATGTTCGGCGCTGTGCCTGTACCGTCACGGTACATTTTGCCGACCGTATACTGCGCGTTGTGGTTGCTGCCGTTTGCGGCTTGTTCAAGCCATTTGAGGGCAGTTTCCATATCTGTTTTCGTTCCGTAGCCGTCATAGAGCATTCTCCCGATACGGTATTGAAGATATGGTTTCATGGTCGTGGCTGTGGTTTCCACCTGCATAAAACGTTCAAGCGCATTGCTGAAAAGAGCAAATATCTTTTCTTCGGTCGATGTCGCCAGACCTCGGTGGAATATGTCTGCAATTTCGTAGATCGCAAGCACATTTCCTTTGGAGACTTCGGATTTGTACAAGCGCAGCGCCTTTCCTATGTCTTGTCCTTGCGCGGCAGCTCTGGCGGCTTTGAAATCCTTGCTCCAACGGATATAATAACGCTTTTCTGTGGGCGGCGTAGTTTCTTCTGTCTGAGGTTCATCTGGCGGGACAGGCGGCTCATAGCTTTCAGAGTTGAACATATCGTTGTCGAGAATGGTTTTGTTCTGCTTTTTCTCTTTTGAGAGCGCTTTCAGAATCACGTTTCCCATTTGCTGCTCAATATCCTCGCATAGCTTGTCCTTGTATTTGGCGAGATTGTACCTGCCCCAATTCGTATCAGAGCTGTGCAGCATTTCATTATAAATCTGCTGTGTGTGCAGCAGTTCTGAATAAGTCTGCGTGGCTTGCTCGCTATTGTCGATGATGAAATGAGTCAGTCTGTTGAGTTCTTCTTTAATTTCCTGCGGCATAAAGGCGTAAGCTAATCGACCTTTGGAGGGCAGCTTACGGTACAGGCTGTTCAGCATTTGCAGAACGATTTCAGCGTTTTGGCCTGAATCATTCCGGAGCATAGCGTTATTTGCCGTGGCGTTTACTTCTGTTCGCAAGTCAGATGTAAGATGATTTTCTTTCTCGCGAATCTGAACAAACTGCGAATGGTAGGTGTCCTTGATAACATCAATGCGGATATTATCGCAGATTTTGGGGTCAACTTTGTTTCGCCTGATTTTCTGCTCCTTGTCCCAGTACATGATATGAACGTGAGGCTGTCCCTCCTTGAGATGTACAGCGGCGTACCACTCGATATTTTCGATTTTCATTTCCATATACTTTGCGATTTTGTTCATGCTAGATGAAACGAAACGCTGCCAGTCCGCAAGCGCGTGCAGTCCTGCTTCCGCAGCGCTATCCGGAGTAAAGGAAAAGCAGCAGCGGAATATATCGTGCTGCTTGCTGATATTGCGGATATACCCCTGCGCCGCAGTCATATCTGTGCTTGGAGCGAATGCACCATTAATATAGCCGAAAAGTCCATTCGCGGCATTCCCAGTTTCAAGAGTACCTGGGCGCTGCCCTATGTATTTCAGATGGCTTGTAGTTTCGTCAGTTGGCAGCACTCCCTCGCGGGTTCCGATATATTTCAAATGTTCGGCATTGGCTGTGGTGGTGTAGGGTCTGCCTTTTCTGCATGGATCGCGGTGGCGCTGTTTGTATATGATTTTTGGGGGCATGAAAATCTACCTCTTTGACAGAATTTGAGTTGTGTGATATAATAATTATGGTAAAAGAACTGCTAGAAAAGGTGGAAGCAATAAGTGAGAATAGAAAAATTGGATTTACATAAATTGGATATTTTGATGGAGTTGTTTAATTACAATGATGTTGAACAAATGATATGTGAATGTAAGCAGAATATTCAAAAAAATATTATTGACATCTTTGTTATGTATGATAACACTACATTGGTTGGTGAACTTCATGTAATGTATGAAAGTGATGATGAAAATTATGCGCTACGAGGCAAGCGGGCATATCTATTTGCTTTTAGGATTCGTGAGGATTACCAGAATAAAGGATATGGAACAAATTTTTTGAAAGCGATTATAACTTTATTAAAAGAAAAAGGATATTGTGAATTTACTGTTGGAGTAGAAGATGATAATTTTAGGGCAATGCATATATACCAAGCTTTGGGGTTTAATGAATTATTGCTTAGGAAGCAAGAAGAATATCAGGGCGACGTATATGAATATAATTTATATTTAAAAAGATAGGTCGTCTTTTAGTTTATCAATAGGTTTGTCCCATTCCCCAATGGTGATACCCATCTTTACGGCTCCACCGCCGCAATAGTCCTGAACAGCTCATCATCAACATTCGACCTGAACCCCTTGAACCACAACCGCGGATTTACCTCAACACCAAGGTCAGCGGCGCTGAGTCCCCGATAGTAGTGCGGTGCGGAATACTGCGGCTGCGATACCTCTCCGCTCATGAAGCTGGTCTTTATCGTCACATGGGGTGTTTCCTCGCCAACGGGAAATGAGTGGTAATAGGTGTTCGTGCCGGTTATGAAATCCCGGCTTGTATCAGTCTTTCCAGCGTGGCTGTAACCTATGCGGATACTGCCGTCCGAAACGTCGAACAGATTCTCGCCGATATCATGTTCCTCAGATATTCCATCAAGACTTGACAGGCAGCTATACTCCACAAACAGCGTAATGGTGCCGTTTGAGGTCACTCCGTCTATCTCTGGAAACGGGAATCCGTAGTCCTTTTCAAATTGGTCGGTGTCTATCACATAGGCTATCGTGACAGCGCTGTAATTCAGCACCTTGCTTGTAACATCAGCGCTTGCAATATGACCGCCGTTCTCCATATCCCACACATCGTAGATATAAGCGCACTGTATGCAATCTCCACAGTTCAGCAGATTTGCGTAAACTGGAGCGCCGCCGTTTTCAAGCCAGAGCGTCACGCCATCTTCCGGAAGATCATGCTGAACGCCGCCGTAATTGTACTTGTGTATTCTGCTGGTTTCGCCAAGCTGGTTGACTATGCCGTTTGTTCCTGCGGCAATTTCCGAACGGTCTACCGGGAGTTCAAAGAACCCCTCGAAATATACGAACAGCGCCGCCTGCACCATTCCGTCAAGGTTCAACGACCATTCGCTTTCCGGAATATCCGCATCACGGAGAGCAAGCTCGACTGCGCTCTGCGCTTCCTCCACATACTGCGTAAGGGATTCGTCAATACCGAAAATCTCCACCCACGTATCTTCGGCGGGAGATTCCAGAGTTATTGAGAGCTTGTTGTCGGCGCGCTCGGTAGTGATGGTTACGCTGCCGTCATAAACGGAGTTCTCCATAAGCGCAGTCAGATTAGACACCTCAAAGATATTGAGCTTTAGCGCACCGTGACCGTCGATAATTCCGCTCCATGCGCTTTGTATGTATTCCTCGGCTTCCTCCGCAGTTTCGGGGATATTCCCGACTGCCTCGGAAAGCTGCGCGTCAAGGCTTTCCGTCGCCTGGGATTCGTTCTGCGTACTCATTAGATACTCCCGCATTTGCCGGACGTTATACAAAGCGATAAGGCGCGGCAGATAGATCGTGCCGCCGCCAATGCAGGTGTATTCAACAGTTTGTTCTCTGCCGGTTGAATCCGTGACATTTAGCGTCTGAACAGTGCATGGTCGCTCGTCCTCGGTAACGGTTTCTTCATAGAGATATTCATATTTCGGCATGGTTTCCATGGCACAGGTGTAGAGGAAACGCTTAACTCCGTCTTTGTATTCGGAGATTTTATCGAGATTGGCATCCTCCCTGAAATGAACATCGGTGATGTCTGAAAAAGAAATATTCGTATCATCAAATGCTGCTATGTACTGCTGAAATTCGCTTTCCGTGCCGATCGAACGGAGTTCTTCCGCATATTGAAGCATGATTGCTTGGGCGCTCTGAATTTCCTCGCTGTCGTAAAGTATCAGGGAGTTTCCGTCAAATTCGCTGTTTATCGCGGCTTTGGATAGATTTATTGAGAAATCCGGCATAAAATCATAGACTTCTGCTCTCACATCGTCATCGATTTCGGTTTCCATTCCTCTGAATATATCGCTCAAATTGCTCTTGATATACTGCCAGTGGTTTTGCAGGTCGGTGGTTTCCACTACATCAAGCAGACCGCTGATAAGTCCTGCAAATACCGTGAATATCATCATTATCAGACCGAGAATCACCATTACTATTTTCAGCACGATGTTACGTCCTTTTTCGGTGGATAAGGTATCCACGACCATCATTATTATTTTCGGATTTACTGCCATAATAACCTCCGTTTTGGTAGCAAATATCAAGTCGTTAGCTGAATACGCGCATATTCCGACAGGCGGTGAAGCCTGCCGGTATTATTAAAGCCCATCGCCAAGCAATAAGAGCAGTATGGCGAACGATACGGGAATTGCGGTGATGATAACAGAAATAGAAATCATCTTCCTCCACCCTTTCCGAACAACGCAAGGCGCTTATCGCTGAATTCAAACTTCACCTTGACCGCCTGAGAGCCGACTTTCATCAGTGCAATGCCGCGCTGCTTTGCGGCAAGGAGTTCATACTGCGCTTCGTTAAGACCGAATACATTCTGTGTTTCGCGGAGAGAATCGCCGTCAATGCCGAACAGCAGCTTGAATGACGGCAGGTCTAGGACAGCCTGTCCGTAAAGCCGTATTGATGGGTCGAGGAAGTCAGTTATCGACTGCGTTGCCACTACAATACTGCCCTCGTATTTTCTGTCGCGCTTTTCTGCATTCCGTAGGAATTCAAGTGACTGCGGAACCTGCGGATCAATCATCGTCCAGCACTCGTCTGCCACAAGCATTATGCGCTCGGTGGGGTTGCGGGTTATCTGCTCCCAGCACCACGACAGAATATTGAAATACTGCGCCGCGAGTACCGCGCCCGACATCTGGACAAGGGATTTCGTGTCGAGGACAACAAAGCTGCTCTGCGGATTTATCGTAGTGTAACCGTTCCAAAGACCGTGGTCGGCTCCGTTGGCGGCGCTTTCGAGATAGGTTTTCAAATCCTCATAGTAAACGGAATTGTTCCTGTCGTTCACGCATTTTTCGGAAATTAGTTTGTAAAGGTCGCCGATCGTCGGAAATCTGTTGTTCGGAAAAGCGCGGATATCTGTGTTCCATGTAATTCCAAAGCGTGCGTACAGTTCAACAAGCGACTTGTTCAGCAGTGCGCGCAGACGGTCGTCCATAGTGGGAATGTACAGCCGGAAAAAGGTTTCAAGGGTTTTGAGGTGTATCGCAAGGTCGCCTATTCCGTCGTCGGAATTATCGTCATCGTCCCTCGGCGCGGGGCGCACCTGCAACGGATTGATAAGACCGCCCCTGCCGCCGGCAACGTCTATCCAGTCGCCCTCCATGTACTCGTTGCGGCACATTTCCTTGTACTCGCCCTCCGGGTCGATTATGATCACCTTCGTTCCGCGGGCATATTCGGAGGCTGCGATGTGCTTTGTGGCGGTGGATTTACCTGTGCCGGTGCCGCCGATTATCGTGATGTTGGAGTTTGTGCGGCTCTTTTCGCGTTTCCAGAGGTCAAGCAGAATTATTCCTCCGCCGCTGTCCTTTCCGAGATAAAAGCCTGTCCCATCGTTAATACCGGAGGACGCAAACGGAAATCCTCCGACGAACGATGAAATCGGAAAGGCTCTGCGGGTGATTTCGTTGATACGCTCATTAGGCGGGTAGGTCGGGCAGAGGTGCTGATAGGCTTCTTTTTGCAGATTGGGTATCGCACGGATACGGCAGCCCATCGAATTTGCCAGGGACACGACCCTTGTGCAGCGGTCGCGGAAATCCTGTTCATTCTGCGAAAGCACCATTATCAGCGTGGAGAATGAACCTAGGCTTTCGTTGCGCTGATCCATGTCCTGTATCATTTTCTCCTGATCGTCGGCGGTTTTCTTTGCACGCTGACGCTCTATCGCGTCCTTTGTGGAAAGCTCAATACCTCTTGCAGTATTGATGTTCTTCGCCATTGTCGGGAGCATTGCGCCGTTATCAAGGGACTGCGAGTTTATCGTGACGATAGTGCCGGGAATGTTCGTCAGCTTAGCGTACCACCCGTAGTCCACCTCGGCGGGATAGCCGATTATTCCGTAAATTCGGCAGTAATTCTCGCCGAGCAGGAATTCATTCCGCTTAAATTCCAGTCCTATCGGAGTTATCGCAGCCTGCAAAGCTGTGTTGACGCTGTTCTGTTCAAACTGCGGCTTTGCGGGCTCTTTCTTCTTGAAAAATGTCATGGCGTTCTCCTTATCTTTGTTTTAGTACCGCGAGATTTTCTTCAAAATTCATGCTCTCTATGTGAGCATAAGCGGGAATGTTGACGAGGTTGCACATTCTCACGAATCCGCGCTTGTCAAGTACGGTACCCTTAACGCGGTTTTCGCTGAATATCCGTGCAAGTTCTTCGGCTCTGGCGGTGATAGTGCGCTCGTCCTCGCGCCTGATGGAGTTCCACAAAACTATGTAATACTGTCGTTCAAGAGTTTCTCCGGATACGACCATATCAACGATTTCGTCCATATCGGTTTTGAGCAGCTTTTTTCTGCCGCCTACCGCCTGAGAATATAAGTCGCCGTATTCCTGAAGTGCAAGAGAGATATCCGCAGGACGGGATACCGCGATGTATTTGTACGGGTAACGTATCGAGGACAGCCGCGCGGAAAGATTGTTTTTAATTATCTCCTGTTCCGCAAAGCTGTACAGCTCAATGGACAAACCGTCGAGTTTTATGGCTGCCATAATATTTTCATCGCTGGTGTAAAGGCAGTTTTCGCCTACATCACGGGCGTTGACAAATTCCTGTGCGGTGGCTCTGGCTGCGAGTGCGCGTTCTTCTTCCTCGTCAGCGGTGCTGAGCTTGCTTTTGTTCTGGTCGCGCTTGAACCACCAGAGAAACCCGCCGCAGGCTAAAAGTGTTATTAGTGCAATGGCTATCTGCATAAATGCTCCTTTCCGCGGTTATCGTTCGATCTCGATTTCAAGATTGTCGATAGCCTGCTTATATTCTTTAAGGGAATACATATCGTCTGCGCGTACCTCTCCGTGGGCGTTGATGACGATGTGCGGAACATCCTCGCCGCGGGTTTCACTTTCAAGGAGGTACACCTGTTCGTACTCGATAATTTTAGAGTTGATAACATGGTAAGTATCTTCGTATCCGTCAAGAGTAATATTCTCGCTGTTGTCGTGGATCAACGCATTAGGGGTGAACTGACTGCTCAAATCATCGATGAGGAACACGTCCGGCAGCGGCAAGAACTTCTCATCCCCGTCGGCAGCCCGCTGGAGCCGGCGGCGCAGAACCTCCTGC
>OLOR01002197.1_pt1 | contig 15769 bp, 8 predicted proteins | sample 1672521 | NCBI WGS metagenome assembly OLOR01 (sample SAMEA3136695, study PRJEB25190) | human gut metagenome | biome: human gut; feature: human-associated habitat; material: faeces | place: Austria | collected 2013
TGCTCGGAATACGGTATACACCATTTCCAAGATATTCAATATCCGTAAATGCCTGCGCCTCAACACCGCCGTTATAGAAGCTTGTTGCAGGCTGATAATCAGCAGACTCCACACCGTTTAATGTCGGAACAGTGGAAACAACGTAGTAGTTTCCGTCAGATCCATGATATACCGGCACGGTTTCCTTAAACATCTCCGGGTTTAATCCAAGAATGTAATCGTTTGAGTACCAGTCTGCATTAGAGTCAAGCAGTCCGTCAATGGTAGTAACACCTGCCTGAACCTTAGACGGATCAACATAGGTGTTATAAAACTGCATTGTCTGCTCGGTACGCTGAAGGTCTACTCCAGTCAAGCTTTCTGCAAACGCATCATAACTTTCGTAGTCCCATGTACGGTCAGCCGTAAACTCTTCTTCATCAATGACATCTGAAAAATCTTTCTCGTCCATCTCTGCCATCATTTCTTTAATAGACAGATAACGGCAGTACTGCTCATACGTCATTGCCTCAACAAAAGCAATCAAATCTTCCTCTGATAACTTCTGAAGATAACGGCATGCATCCAGATCAGATGCGGCATCGTAATCAAAATCAAAGGTATCTTTCAGCTGATCTTCTTCTGCTCCATACTGAGCCATCCATACCAGCTGATACATGTCTGTATCCAAACCTCCAATAAACTCATAGAAGGCATCACTTTCGTTTCCACCAATTGCCTCGATGTAAGAAAGGATTTCTTCTTTGGTTGTCTCATAGGACAACTCAATTGTCGGAACCTCTGAGGTTGTATCAGAAGCTTCGGAAGTCTCTGCATTGGAAGTTTCTTCGGCAGAGGTCCCAGATGTTTCTGGTGTCTGCGCGGTTTCTGATTCGTCCGGACCGCGGGTCTCGTTTGCTTTTGACTCCTCGGTAGATTCTTCGCCGGACGGATCGCTCTCTGGAAGAGTGGTTGTCTCTTCCTCGTTGTAGGTTGCTTCTTCGGTGGAAACAGTCTCGGCCTCGGTTGATGCGTCGGTCTTTGTCTCCACTTCGGAAGCTTCGTCTGATGAAACAGCCTGTAACGCGGTGGTCTCTGTGTCTGTCTGATCCTGCACAGCAGTTTCAGACTGCACAACAACTGTCGAAGGCTCGGCAGTGCTTTCCTCAGCAGTCGTCTCTTCAATCTGGCTTTCTACTGCTGCCATTGAAGATTCCAACTCACTTGCCAGTGTTATCACCGGGCTCATGGTTGTTGTGACTGCCATCATGAGTGCCATCAACGTAGAAGTCAGCTGCTCCATGCTTTTCTTCTTCCTACTTCGCATGATTCGTTCCTCCTATATCAGTTTCAATATGTGCCAATCTTGCGCACTCGCTTAGAATTGCCTGTGACGGAAAATTCCTATGACTTTTCCGTTAATCTCTTTTGCTGTCCGTGCGCCAAATACTCGGCTGTCGATACAATCTGTTCTCGCATCCCCTAAGAGAAAATAGCTTCCATACGGAACCTGATAGGGATAGGTGAGTGTTGAATCTTCCGGTACTAAGGATTCATTCATGATTTCCTCGTACTGAGTCTGACCGTTTATGATCAAAAATCCATCATCGGAAAACTCAACGATGTCTCCACCCTGTGCAACTACTCGCAAGAAGTATTCCTCTCCATCAACTGTTGTTGACACCACATCATCGATGTGATAGCTCTTTTCCAGTCGGGAGTACAAAATCAAATCTCCGGCCATCAGTTTCGGATACATACTGTTGTCCGGCATCTGCTTGATACCAAACAAAAATGTCAGCGTAATCCAGCAAAACAGAACAAACAATCCGAGTTCGGTTGCCACATGCAGCAAACGGCTTTTCATCAGCGATTGCCTCCTTTTCTGCGCTTTGCGACAAGTGCAACGAAAAGAATGGCGATGCCGCCTGCCAGTACCAGTAACGGCATAAACCAGCTGTTAGACTCTGCGCCTAAAATCTGATTGGTGCTGCTTGATGGACGGCTTGGGCTACTTGGAGTTGGCTGATTTGGCTGCGGATTGGTTGGAGTGGTATCGGCATGGCCAAACACAATCTCGTCAATCTTTGCCTGCGTGTCCTTCCAGTACAAAACCAGTGTTGCACTCAGTTTTCCATCATCGTCTGATAATACGGCAACTTCTGCTATTGCGGTCTGCTCTCCAAACTGGGATGTACAGAAAATAGAATAGCTGTGGTTGCCCGGCTCCGTGTAAATAAGCGGGAACACATATTGACCACCGATTTGCGTAATCTCTGCCCTTGTAAGGGTTTTCAAGACTTGGTTAGTTTCCTGATCTTTAATTTTTATCGTTGCATCCGATTTCTCGGCTGCATCCGACGAAAACTGAATGGGAATCGCAACCGTAACAGAAGGTTTCTTTTCTTCTGCCATGACATTCATACCCAGACCCATCATCAGGACTAAAATCATGCTAACCAGTCTTTTAATCCGATGTTTCATCGATGTCCTCCTTTTCGTGTAATTTGTTAATGGTACAAAAAATGACGGTTCTTTCATTTGTCCCGGCATTTGTGCAAGTCGAAAGACCTAACAAATGTTTTCCCTCGCTTTTGTCCAGATCATCCGCAATAAACACTGACTGATCTTCTAGGTAATCATACAGAGAAGCCAAATCGTTATCTTCCGGTGTGACCCGAAATACATGCTCATCATATGCGTCTGTAACCAGACAAGATACGACAGTCAGATCGTAATACTCGCTGCCACTTATCCAAAGCTCTCCGGTTCGATGCTCGTCAAAATATCCTTCGTTTGTGAAGTGATCCAACCCACCAAACATTGCATCATAGTCCATATGATGTCCATACAATAGTGAGTAGGGATCAGAAAAATCAGATGCATTATCCGCATCCAGAAAAATACTTCCCGACAAGGAATACTCGCCAAGTGCATTTCGATTCAAATACTGGGAATTGTTCTCTCCCTGCACAACCGGATAATCAATCGCGGTATCATCAAGTGTAATCCATCCGATCACATCCGGATTCAATCGAACCAGTTCGTCAAATGACAGACCGTCACTGCCATCTGAAAGGGGACGATACCTCGAATAAAGGTTTCCGGGCGACGCATCGTCATAGACCCTGTATGTGTCGTATAGAGAAAAGATACTGATTCCCATGATGAAAAGCAGAATCACACGAACTATCCAATTAACCCCCCAATCAACTGCATCCAGAATCCAAATCATTACCCTTTCTTTATTCGACACATCAACGCCTCCCTTACTTTAGTTCCCCCTCTCCCGACTCTTGTTCGAAAAAGGGGTGTTGGTTTTCAGTTTAAAAAGCTGAGAACCATTTTGGACGAATTGTTTTCAACAATCAATTGTGAAAAGCAATTTTTTACTGCTCGTCGTTTTCCTTCTTCTTGCGCTTCTTGCCACCAACAAACAGGAATCCGCCTGCAAGACCTGCTGCAACTGCGAATGGAGCTGCGGTCAGTACAATACCAGTCGGAACAACACCGTTACGGTAGTTGTCGTAAATTACAGTATCATCGGACTCACCCATCTGTGTCTGGACTTTTGCATTGTTAACTTTCTGCTGGTTTGTTACATTGTGGGTATTCTGAGTGGTATCCTGCTTATAAGAAATGTCGTAACCTTCGTCTGGCTTAACTGCCTCAGTGATGTTGTAAGTCATGTTGGAAGTCAGACCCCAAATTTCGACAAACTGATCATCCTTCAGATAGAAGGTAAGAGTTGCAGAACCCTGATCATTGGTTTCGAAGTAATACTCAGACTCATAATTGGTATCGCCGGTATTGGTTAAAATCTCGCCCTTGGTCAGCTGATCAATGTTGCTTACGTTTGTTGTGTTGATTCCGTTTAAGGTGTACGGAATGTTAGCCGGAGTTGCATTGGTCAGGTCAACATGATAACGAGAGTTCGGAACACCGCCGGATACGGTAACGGTATACTGGAAGTACTCTTCTCTGTTACCCTGATTACCAGTTACCTGCTTCTCTAACAGAAGGTCGTATGTGGTATACAGGTTCTGGAAGCCTGATCCTTTCAGTGTCTTTGCAGCACTGTACAGGTTGGAGTTCTGATTTGCGATTGCAGAATCAATTTCAGCCTGTGTTGCAGGACGATACTTCTTGCCATCAGCACCAAGTAATACACCGTTCTTTCCAATGACAGCATCATCAGCCTGTACATAGTAAGCAGCATGTCTTAAAAGATCAGCGGTTGCAACCAGCTGGAAATCCGGCTCATCTGCAAGTGTTCCAACAGCCTCATCCTTGTGGAATACATAGCCTACAACGCCAAGCTTTCCATCTTCCTCAGTCTCAACGTAAACATCAAGGAAACGGGAAGTATCATCATCGTTTGTGATACCCTGCTGACCCTCGTTAGCCGGAACCTCTCTGATGATGTAACGATAGATACCCGGCTGAGTATAGGTAACATTACCAAGGTTCATTGTCACATTCTGCTTTGCATACTTCTGGTTGTTTGCAAACTCTACAGTATCACCAAGCTGTACAGCCTGATAGGTGGTCTGTCCCGGCTTGAATGGGTTATCCTGCTTGATGGTGATACGATCTGCCTGAATACCTGCAAATACCTCTGGTGTATTAGCGGTACCAGCTACTGCACGACCTGCCTCGATGGTGTAGGTTGCGGTGTAATTCGGAACATCTGCATTGTCGTCAAGTACCAGATACTTGTCGAAGCATGTGATTGCGCCTGTGGTTGCCTGATTGCTCTTTCCAGACTGATTGTAAGCTGGTGCTGCGATTACCTGTGATGCCATCATGCAGCTCATGATGGTTGCTGCTGCGAGCATTTTTCTGTTGTGAAACTTTCTCATTTTGGTTCCCTCCTAGGAATAAGAATTTTTCTGATGCCTGTTTTCGGTCGGTATCATTACCTTTTTGTGTTTCGAAGAAGCGGGTTCGTCGTGCCGTTTCTATCAAACGAATAGAATACCAAAATCACAACTGTGATTTTATGGCTGTGTGACTGCTTCTGTGTCAGAGTGCGGATCCGGAAGTGTATCCCCGCCTATGTACGTTCCGCAGACAATTGTTCGATCAAAGCTGTTTGGTACACAAGTGGAAAATGCAATCACATGACCGTTTTCGGAAAGTGCTACATCGCCCTTCATTACATTTCGGGCTTTTAGGTTTTCCTGCCAGTCGTTAAAAGCAATCCCCCAAGTATCAAAGTCTTCTTGGAACACGTCAGCTGATCGATGGCACTGGAAAATGGAGAAAATCTGGTAACGATAGTTTCCATCCGGTGTCAAAATCCAGAAGTACGGCTCTTCATCGTACAACTCTTGATCTGTTAGCTGTGCAAGATCGGACAGCATTGAGCCATCACGAACATTGTGGCCATAGATCACAGAGTACGGAGAAGAAAAGTCACCCGCCATTCGGTAGTCCATAAAAATCGAGCCGGCCTTTGAAGAATCATCCGACAGATCAAAGGTCCTGTGTACATAGTACGCATTGTCTTGTGTCTGTAGGATTGGGTAAGAAATTTGTGGAAGTCCGGTAAAATAGACCCAACCGATGATATCTTTGTTGATGGCTTTCAACTCCTCCCAGTCAATTGACAGTGGTGCAGTTGAAGCTCGTTTGGTGCGCTTACGCAATTTTTTTCGGTATTTTGGGGTACTATTTTCTTCCTCAGTTTCCTCACTTTCTTCTTCGAGCGTTGCCTGCTCTGCTTCTGTCTGTTCTTTTACAACCTCGTCTCGAAGATCCTCATAGCGATCCCGATCCTTTGCATAATCTGCATAGTAGCGATATAGCTTTATGCCGCTTACGGCTGCTATGGCAACAAGAACAAACAAAAGCACAACAAGCAACACAGTCCCAATTGGACTATTTTTTTTGTTCTTTCTCATAGGCGAAGCTCCTTTCTATTTTTTTTCTTTGGTACAGCTCCCGGCTTTTGTAATCGGGGGCTGTGGAGTTGTAAATCGGTTAATGTCTCGTGTGTTTACCCTTACGGTTTGTAAACAAATTCCTTTGTTTACAAAATGCTTTGTTACATAGTAGTATCAACACCGATCCGCGTCACTGAAAAGCCGTAAAAGAAACCATTCACAATCTGTTTTTGCAGAATAATCAACAGAAAAAAAATTTGTCGCCATCCGGCATCATATTATTCACTGAGGCGGTTTGTGCAAGTGCAGGCAATTCGACTGCCGACTCTTCTACTTTCTACAAGAAATTCAATACTGATAAAAAATCAATTTGAAGCCCCGGCTTCCTCATCCGAGGAACTTTCAATGGTTGTGGAAGTGAACCGCAGACTTTCATGGTCGGATTCTTTATAGACTGCCCTATAATTAGCCATCAACATTACAAACAACAGTAACATATAAAAGCCTGAAAAAAGGTAAAAGCCTGAAGAACGGAATAAATGCCATGAATTCATTTGATCTCTTATCCAACTAAAAAACGTGATCCCCAACACAATAATTGAAGAAATCAATATCACAATGAACGCATGCAGCGCCACACCTTTGACACATGCCTCGCAAAACCGTAAAAAGAAAATACAAACAAATAAACATTCCATCTTCAAAATTCCCTGTGCCGTGTATTCCCTATCAATGGGAGACCGGGTTCCTATTGCCATAATAATGCTTATAAGTATTCCGGCAGCAATGATAAGCGAACACAAACTGATTACTCCACTATACCGAGCACAACCCTTTCCAAAACATTCAACCCAAAAACGAGCAAACTCAACAGCCTGATTCCATGCTTCCTGAAACATAACTTACTCCTCCTACTCAAAATAATCGTCATGTTTTTGTTTCTGATTATTCATCATTGCCGGGCTTTATCCGGCATTTGTCAAACGCAAGAATCATTGAGTTAATCATTTTGTCAGCTGATCCTCCGTTTGTCTGTATTTCCTTTAGTATCTCATAAGCCTCTTTGGATAATTGCAATGTCACCATTTCACACTCATCAAAATGAAGTGACGTCATATTCCATGTCCTCCCTTCGGTAGTGCACAATCCCGTTCTCCCGGTATTCTTCTTTTGTTGCCTGCTCTGCTTCGGTTTCTTCTGATTCGTCAACCACATCGTCTCTAAGATCCTGATACAAGTCACGATCTTTCGAGTAGTCTGCATAGTAGCGATACAGTTTCAATCCACTGACAGCTGCTATTCCAATCAGAATAAGCAAAAGCACAACAAGCAGGATGGGTAACAACCGGTTTCGTTTTTCTTTGCTTTTTCTTCATAGAAGGTACACTACTTTCTTTCAGAATTTGGCTTTCTCTTATTTTTCTTTTGTACGGCTCCCAAACTCATATAAGCCGGGAGCTGTGCAAAAGAAGTGTTCGTGTAATAATCGTGTGTAATAACCTGGTGTGTAATATTTCTTGTAACAATTTTGAAATTTCTGACCGGGATTTTTGAGCCGTCTCAATTTGTCTCTTTCGCGAACATGTAGCGATTTATGAGAATTGAAATAATTTTTTTTAGTTTTGTTTTGTTGAAACGATTTTTTTGCGATTGAGCTGAACCAAGACGGTTCAAAAATCCCGGTCAGATCGGCAGTTTCCCTTTTCCTCTGATTTTGGCTGTTGAGGGAATATGTATTTCTGAAGCAAAAAAGATTCTCAGTCAAAATCATTGGAGTCCGGAACTTACCGATTTGAAAACCCTCTATCAGTAAATAACAACAAACAGAAGGCTTTCCTTTTGGTTTCTATCGACCATTGGCAAAAGCCAACAGCCGATATACGCCTAAGTTGTGGCTATGCTTTTTTAAGCATCAGCCTTACAGACTTACGCCTGCTTTCTTCTTCTCTTTACCAGTACGGTTACGACTGCAAGTACTGCAAGCAGTGCTGCACTCAGTGCCAGTACATACGGCATCGGAGTTGAATCATCACCCGTTACGACCGGCGGATTCTGTGGCTTTACAGGAACAGTTACCGTCTGGTCTGTATCATTAAGATCCTTGTGATCTACAAGCTGGTTGCCCTGCTCATCATACAAAGTCTCAAATACAACGAGTGTCTTACCTTCTAACCTGGATGTATCGAAGGTAAAGGTTACTGTGGTCTGTCCGTCAGCTGCTTCTGCAACAAATGTTGTCTCTGCTGTTACACCGATTGACTCACCACTTGCCTTGTCCATGATAGTACCCTTGACTACATAAGTCTTTCCTGCGGTCAGTCCCTTGTAGCTTACGGTATCTACCAAAGTTACGCCGGTTCCAAGAACCATTGTCTTTGAGCCTGATGTCTGATCAACGGCGCTCGTATGAATCTCTGGATAAGAAATAGTCTGGTCCTCGTCATCAAGATCTGCATGAGTTCCGATGGAGATTCCCTTATACTCTACATCCTCGAATGCTACGATGTGCTTTCCTGCCAGTGCCGAAGAATCAAATGTAAACTCCAGAACGATGCTTCCATCCTCTTCTTCTGCCGTGAAGGTCTTTTCAGCGGTTACTTCCTTACCGTCGATTGTTAACGGCTCGCCTGTCTCCTTAACCATCAGAGTTCCCTTAACGGTGTACTCCTTGCCCGGAATCAGGTTCTTGTAGAATACTTCATCCAGTACGGTAGTTTCCTTTGCAACAACGCCGTCATGATCGCCTGTTACCTTATCAGTTGCGGTAGTCTTAATCTCCGGAATGCGAACCGTCTGGCCCTCATCGGTAAGATCTGCATGAACTGCAACTTCCTTACCTTCTGCGGTAAGAGACTCAAATGCAACCAGTGACTTTCCTGCCAGTTCAGAAGTATCGAACTTGAAGGTAATATCAATACTTCCATCCTTTTCTTCTGCTGTAAAGGTTTCAGATGCGGTAATCTCATTGCCCTTGGCATCTGTGATTACTTCTCCTGTCTTCTTATCAACAAGCTTTCCGGTCATTACATACTCGCGGCCAACCTCTAAGCCCTTGTATTCTACTGTATCGACGATAACAGCATCTTCCTTAGCCTTTTCGATGTGGTCCTCGGTATCCTCTCCGATTGCCGTTGTCTTGATTTCCGGAACATAAACGGTCTGATCCTTGTCCTCAATGTCAGCATGGACTGCTATCTCGATACCCTTATACTCTAAGGTTTCGAATGCTACTACAGTCTTTGGAGTAACAAGTGAGGAATCGAAAGTAAAGATAACATCAACGCTTCCCTCAGCCTTTTCAGGTGTGAAGGTTGTCTCAGAGGTGATTTCCTTACCATCAATCAGAACTGCTTCGCCTGTTTCCTTGTTCATAAGAGTTCCCTTTACGGTGTACTCCTTACCCGGTAACAGATGGCTGTAATGTACGGTATCAATGATGGTTGCAGTCTCTTCGGACTTCGTGTGGTTAATCTCAGTCTTCTGATCGGCTGCCGTGGTGTGGATCTCAGGAATATACACCGTCTGACCCTCATCAGTAAGATCGTGATGTCTTCCGACCTCAACACCCATCTCTTCGGTAACTGCCGTATAGAGGGTTTCAAATACAACCGTTGTGGTTCCTGCAAGCTTAGAAGCATCCAGCTTGTAGGTTAAAGTGATCGTCATGTCAGCCTGATCAGCAACAAATGTTTCCTCAGCTACAATCTGTTCTTCATCAACAAGAAGCTCTTTTCCAGTCGTCTTGTCCATCAGAACACCCTTAACAGTATACTCGTTACCAACCTTCAATCCTGTCAGTGCAACTTCATCAGTAATTGTTACCTCTTTGTTTGCACCAGTTACATGATCCTCAGTGTCAGTTGCGGTTGCTGTGGTATGAACATCCGGGATATAGACGGTCTGGTTCTCATCCTCAATGTCCGCATGAACAGCGACTTCGATTCCCTTGTACTCCATAGACTCAAATGCAACTACTGTAGTTCCTGCGATTGCAGATGCGTCAAACTCGAATACGATATCAACGCTTCCTTCTGCCTTTTCAGCAGTGAAAGTAGTGCTTGCGGTGATCGGTTTACCATCAATCAGAACTGCTTCGCCGGTTGCCTTGTTCATCAAGGTTCCGCTTACTGTGTACTCTTTGCCAGGAAGCAATGAGGAGTAAGAAACGGTATCAATGATGGTTGCCTTTTCAAGTGCCTCAGTATGATCAATGTCTGTGATGCCATCCTTTGCATTGGTGCGAATCTTTGGAAGGTATACAGTCTGTGCATCATCTTCGATCTCTGCATGGATACCGACCTCTTTCTCTTCGGTATACAGAGTCTCAAATGCTACAAGCAGGGTATCTTCCAGTGCAGAACCATCAAATACGAAAGTTACATCAACAGTTCCGTCGGTGGTTTCCGGTACAAATGTGGTTTCTGCTGTTACTTCCTTATCGCCTGCCAGGATTGCCTTGCCTGTTGCCTTATCCATTAAGATTCCCTTAACGGTATACTCACGGCCAACTTCAAGACTCTCGTAGGAAACGGTATCAACGATTGTTACGTCTTTCTTTGCTTCGGTTACATGATCCTTGGTGTCGTCTCCGATTGCAGTGGTGCGAACCTTCGGGATGTAGACTGTCTGGTCTTTATCCTCGATGTCGGCATGGATTGCAACCTCGATGCCATTGTAGGTCAGGGATTCAAAAGCAACTACGGTAGTTCCTTCCAGAACGCTTGCGTCAAACTTGAATACTACTTCCACACTGCCCTCAGACTTCTCAGCGGTAAATGTGGTAGAAGCGGTGATCGGTTCGCCATCAATCAAGATCGGCTCTCCTGTCTTCTTATTCATTAAGGTTCCGGTCATTGTGTATTCCTTACCCGGCAGTAAGCTGGAGTAAGAAACGGTATCAATGATTGTTGCCTCCGGCTTTGCTTCGGTGTGGTTGATCTTAGTGACTGCATCCTCAGCCTTTGTCTGAATCTTCGGCAGGTATACGCTCTGCTTCTCATCGGTGATGTCTGCATGAACGGCTACTTCCTTCTTCTCGGTGTACAAGGTTTCAAATACAACTACTACAGTATCTTCCAGTCCGGTTCCGTCAAATGTAAAGGTTACATCCACGGTGCCATCGGTGGTTTCTGGTGTAAATGTGGTTTCGGCAGTTACTTCCTTACCATCTACTAAGATCGGCTCGTTCGTTGCCCGATTCATCAGCTTACCGGATACGGTGTACTCTCTGCCGACTTCAAGATCGGTATAGGCAACTGTATCAATGAGTGTGATGGTTTCGTCTGCCTTTGTCACATGATCTGTGGTATCATCGCTTATTGCGGTGGTACGGATCTTAGGGATATAAACTGTCTGTCCCTTATCTGTGATGTCGGCATGGATTCCTACTTCCTTATTCTCGGTATACAGAGTTTCAAATACAACAGTGGTTGTTCCTTCAAGAGCAGTTGCATCAAAGGTAAATACCACTTCTACGCTTCCGTCTCTGGTTTCTGCTGTAAATGTAGTCTGTGCAGTTACTTCCTTACCGTCTATAAGAACTGCCTTTTTGGTTCTCTTGTTCATGAGTACACCCTTAACGGTATACTCACGTCCTACCTCAAGACCTTCATAAGAAACAGTATCAACGATTGTTGCTTCCTTTGATGTTGCTTCCGTATGGTTAATCTTTGTTGTCTTGTCAATTGCAGATGTACGTACCTTCGGGATATAAACCGTCTGGTCCTTATCCTCAATCTCAGCATGTACGGCGATCTGGATCTTCTTATAGGTAAGAGTTTCAAATGCAACGACTGTCTTAGGTGCTACAACACTTGCATCAAAGGTAAAGATTACATCAACACTTCCCTCGGACTTTTCAGGAGTGAATGTGGTGCTTGCCGTAATCTCTTTGCCGTCAGCCAGAACAGCCTTTCCTGTTTCCTTATCCATCAGTGTTCCGCTTACGGTATACTCTTTGCCCGGAAGCAGGTTTGTATAGGAAACGGTATCAACGATGGTGGCTGTCTTGTTTGCCTCGGTGTGGTTGATCTTTGTTGTCTGATCCTTTGCAGTTGTATGAATCTCTGGGATATATACTGTCTGCTCTGCATCTTCAAGGTCAGCATGAGCTGCCAGAAGTGCGCCGTCAGAATACAGATTTTCAAATACAACTGTTGTGGTTCCCGCAAGCTCTGATGCGTTCAGAGTGTAGGTTAACGGTATTGTCATTTCATGTGCATCGGCTGTGAAAGTTCTTCTTGCGGTAATTGTATTTCCATTTACCATGATTGGCTTTTTAGTCTTTGCATTCATTAAAGTTCCACTTAAAGTATACTCTGTGCCAAGCTTCAGTGCCTTAAGTGCTACCTGATCGGTGATTGTAACCTTCTCGTTTGCACCGACAACATGATCCTCTGTATCATTGGATGTTGCTGTTGTATGTACTGATGGGAAGTACTCGGTCTGTCCTTCATCTCTTAGATCTGCATGGACTGCCACCTTCTTTCCCTCGGAATACATATCCTCAAAAGCAACAGTTGTCTTTCCTGCAAGGCATTTGCCTGAGAACTTAAAGGTTACGTCAATTGTTCCGTTTGTCTTTTCAGCGACAAACTCATTTGATGCAGTAATCTTATTTCCTGCATCGTCTAAAATTTCTTTGCCGGTTGCCTTATCGACAAGGGTACCGACTACTGTGTATCTGCGTCCGATTTCAACGCCATTGTAACGCACGGTATCGATCAGAGTGATATCTTCGTCTGCCGCACTGTTATGGCTTCCATTTTCAGAATCAAAGATGGTTGTTCTGAGCTTTGGAACATATATGGTCTGGTCAGTATCAGAAATATCTGTATGAGAAGCAACGGTATTACCGTCTAACTCAAGGTATTCATAGACTACTAACTTTCGGCCACCTATTTCGGAAGCATCAAAATTGAAAGTAACATCAACTGTTCCGTCAGGTGTGGTCGGAACAAACTCAGTACTTGCAGTAATGGTCTTTCCGTTAACCATCAGGGCATTTCCTGCGGATGTCATTAAAACACCCTTCATTACATATGTTTTTCCAGGAAGCAGATGTGTATAGGTTACGGTATCCACAACAGTTACATTGCTGTCTGCTTTTACCTGATTCAATCCAGTATTGGCATCGAGTGCTTTTGTGCGGATCTTCGGAATATATACGGTCTGACCCTTGTCATTGATATCTGCATGAACGGCATATTTTTTACCGTCATGATCAATCTGCTCAAAAGCAACGAGTGTCTTTCCTGCTAAGGAAACACCTGCAAATGTAAAGGTGATATCAATGTTTCCATCAGCAGTCGGTGCTGTAAACTCCTTAGATGCGGTAATTGCATTGCCGTCATCATCAAGAGCAGCCTCACCTGTCTCTGCATCCGTCAGTGTTCCAGTAACTGTGTAGGTATCTCCTTTTTTAAGACCTGTATAAGCTACCGTATCCACGATTGTGATGGAATCTGTTGCATTGGATACATGATCCTCGGTTACATTATCGCGTGCCGTTGTCTGAATACCAGGGAATGTAACGGTCTGGTTTTCATCATCCTTATCCTTATGTTCTGCACAAAACTCTCCATTTACGGAAAGCTCTTCAAAAGCAACTACTGACTTTCCAACAAGCCCGGATGCATCGAATGTAAAGGTAACATCCTGAGTACCGTTCTTTTCTGCCGGAGTAAAGTCAACAGTTTCAGTCATCAGCTCGGTAAGTGCATCGCCTTCCTTAACATAAAGGGTTCCGGTTAATGTATAAGTCTTATCTGTATCAAGATTCTTATAGGCAACATGATCGGTTAAGGTAATGGAGGATACAGGTTCTGTGAAATGCTCTCCGTTTACATCAACCAGTGTTGTTTTAATTCCCATCGGAACGTTGTTGACTGTTCCAAGATCAAGAACCTTTCCGTCAGTGTCGATTGTGAAGGTGCTTGTGTACATCTTCATGCTTCTGGTTGCTTCGGTCTTTAACTCGGTAATGGTGTAGGTTCCATATACAAATGAGCCGTAAGAATCATTTACAGCTGTCATGGTTCCTTCACTTCCCATACCAAACCAAAGTCCGGCATCCTTTGCCAGTGAATCCACAACGCTCTGTGGAATGACATCCTTATCACCATACTGGGAAAGAACTGCATCATTGGCATTGGTATTTGTTGTCTTTCCTGCTGCAGAAGTATATGTACCGTCTGCACCAGTTAAAATATAATGTGTTTCGCCTGTTGTATTATTTGTAATCCTAAACGGAATGTAAGCAAGTGCTTCACCCGTGTCAGAATTTTTCTTTACGAATGACAGATCTCCACGTACAACGCGGTCCATAAATGTAACTGCATTTGTGTTCGGCTCATACTGGATAAATGCTCCGCCCTGATACTCAACTACGTTAAAGTAATGGATCTGACCGGTTGTCATTGTATAGTAATTGTTTGCTGCCTTCTCGCGCACTGCATAGTGACCGATAGGAAACTGCATATTTACATCAATGTTTCCTTCCGAATCAGAAGTCACGGTGGTAATCGTCTGTCCCTTTGTGTAGGTGTCGTTTCCGATAATAACAGAATCATCCAGACAGTAAATCTCAAAAGAGATTCCCTCAAAGTTAGTTCCGCCCATGGCTGCCTTCTTGTTTAACTCGAAGTCATGCTTTTCCATCTTTGGAGTACCGTTGATCTGGCGCTCTGCGTAGGTTAAGGTTACGGCAGTCTCGTTGTCTACAGAAGTGTCCAGTGCATTTCCGCTCTTTAAGTAAACGGCGGAATTCTTGTCAACAATGTTGAAGAGATAAACACCATTGACACCTGAGATTGCTGCGCCTGTTTTAGCTGCGCTTACAGTTGCACCTTCTGTGGTAAAGCCTGCAGGTGCCTTAGTTTCCTGAACCGTGATGGTTCCAAGAGGGATAATATAAGTACCCGTATTATATTTTCCAAACGTAGCTTCTCCCTTAACGATATGTTTATCATCAAGACCAGCCTGATAATTTCCACTTGCATCTTTAACAGTCTTAATAATCCATTCAGTAGGCTTAATTGATGGATCTGTTTCTGCCTGAATTTCAGCCAGTGTGTTGTACTGCTTTGGATAATAGGTAATCGTGTACTCAGCACCAGACAAATCAGCAGTAGTTGTTCCATCAGCATTGATCTTATTGATAACAATACCAAATGGGTCATCCAATGGTACGTCTGTTGTCTTACACATGACAGGCGCATCGGATGTCGTTCCTGCTGTTACCTCGATTGTGTAAACAGTACTGTTTGTCTGATAACCTGATCCCGGTTTTGCTTCTGCCTCTCTTACATAGTAAGTTCCTGCTGTCAGTTCATATGGCTGGCTGTAGCCGTTTGCATCCAGTTTAACAACAGTTACCGGATTTCTGCACTCAGCGTCAGTGAAGATACCATACGGAATGCCTTCAAAGTTATAGCAGCTGTTGCCATTAGTGATTGCCGGATCTGCTGAAGATTTGTGAATCTGTAAAAATCCAGTCTTTGGTGCTGACGGATATGCGATACTGATTGTTGCAAATGCACACTGATAGTTATTCGCATACTTAATACCACCAACCTGCAGCATAGATGTCAAAACCTTGAAAGTTGCATAGGTATTACCATCCCCGCCATCATGTACATCAGTACACTGAAGTGCTATATTAGGATGATAATGTCCAGAACCTTCGTCAATTGCGAAGTCTCCTTGGATACGTCCAGTAAATGTACTGATTGCATTTACGATATCCTGTGGTGTGGTTTCCGATTCGTTTCCCCATGCGTGCATACAGGACAGTAAGACATTGGTACCTTCAAGATTAAGTGTCTTTTTTCCACTGGTATCCGTCATGGCTCCAAGTCCGTCAGTCATATATCCGAAGATATGATTTTTTGGTGTGTTTATTG
>OLOR01002200.1_pt1 | contig 15759 bp, 22 predicted proteins | sample 1672521 | NCBI WGS metagenome assembly OLOR01 (sample SAMEA3136695, study PRJEB25190) | human gut metagenome | biome: human gut; feature: human-associated habitat; material: faeces | place: Austria | collected 2013
CATTATATTTTCTTGCTTTTTCCCTTTGACTTCCAATATCGTTTTTAATTATTTCTACTTGCTGCTTGGTTAGTTTCTTACCTGGTCTTTCTACAATATAGCCGTTATTTCCACTTATAACATCTTCACCTCTTAATACAAATTTATTTTCTTCTAAAAACTCTCGTTGCTTCTTACTATACTTTATATCTTTTGGTAAAACATAAAATCTCTCAAAAAATTGTTTTAATGTTTTATCATTCTTTAAAACTAAAGAATATACTTTTTCTTCTTCCATAAATACCTCCTACTGCTCATTTATAATCCTGAACAATGTTCATTTATAAGATTAAACTATTTGAATATCTTTTTGATTCAAATAAATCTTTGGCTTTATTAGTCATTTTATATATTTTAGTTCTTGATATTCTATATTTATCAACTAATCTTTCTACTGGTATTTTATTAATATATTTATCAATGAATATATTCTTATGTAGTTCTTCATCTTTATGTAATCCTAACTCTATATTTAATAATTGCAGTTCTATATCCATAAACTTGTACTCATATTCTCTTAGAATCCTTTTATATTTTAATTGCTTTATAAAATCTTTTTCATTAGCTAATAATCCTTCATACTTCTTGTGTTCTTCCTGTATCTTCTTTATATCTTTAGCTTTAATCATTACATCACCTACTTATACATCTATTCCCCAGCTTCTAAATACATCTAAATAAAATGAATCTATGTATCCAAGCTCTGCAAACTCTTTTATATGTTGCATAGCCCATGAGCTATTCCTTATTTTTCTTAGTGCCATACTCTCTATATTTCTCACCTTATTACCAGTAGTATTAAATATATTTGCTACATCATTTAATGCCATAGGCTTTGTATTCCATCCATATCTATGTTTTAATATTTCCCTTTGCTCTAAAGTATTATATTTCTGCATAACCTCTTCTAATTGATTTCTTAAACTACTTAGGAATATCTTCTCTTCTACATTCTCAAATCCATAATCTACCCACTCTACAAAGTCAATTATCTCTTCTGTTTCATTTTCTCCTATAGGAGCATTAAGGCTTGTGCAACTATTGTATAATTCATTATTTCCTACCTCTTTACTGCTCCAGCCATTAACACACCCATAAATATATCTATCTATATAAAATACTGCATATGTAGTAAATTTAGCTTTCTTTTCATGATTAGGATTATACTTTTCAACTGCTTTAATAAATCCTATTACTCCATTTTGAAATAAATCATCAAATTCTAACTCTCTATTTATGCCATTATATTTATTTGCTATTTTGCTTATTATACCTGTATTTGCTTGTATAAGTTCATCTAGTGCACTTTTATCTCCGTCCTGGTACAGTTTTACTAAATCTTCATTGCTCATATTTTTCTTTTTATCGTTAAAATCATAATTTCTGATTACTTTAATAAGCTCTAGCACTCCACTTTGAAATAAATTATTAAAACTCAAATTATCACCTTCTTAGGATTGAAATAAGGGTGATTTACACCACCCATTTAATTATTTTTCATTATCTTTTCTTATCTAGTTCATCTAATTCTTTAATAATTCTTTTCTTTCTTTCTTCTGGAGAATTCCATTTTTCTTTTTCCTTTTTTAACATTTCTTCTCTTTCTTTTTCAACCTTACTTCTCATTTGTTTTGGTAGTGAATTTACTCCTAAGTTGTATTCTATTTTCATTTTATCTACTCTCTCTCCTTATATTTACTTATTATTACTGCTAATCCTAATAGGATTAATGATATTAAATACATTCCTATATAAACATTTATAGCAATTGTAGTAGCAACAATTATAATTATTGCTATTACAACCAAAGAATCTACTATCGATATATAGTCAATATTTCTTAATATGTTCTTAACTTTATTTTTCATAATATTTGCTTCTTACTCTAATTCTAATTTATTTATAGTTCTACTTGATCCATTAACAACATCAAATTCCTCTATTAATTTTACTTTTATAGTATCATCTGAAAAGCCTGGTATACTTGAAATTTTAACTCCCTTTTTCTTAATAAACTTTATAGCTTCTTTCATGTTTAATGAATAATATAGCTTTGTTTTACCTTCTGATAAAGTTATTAATGAATCATCAACTACTATTATTTCTTTATTGTTGAAATACTCTCTTCCGTCAACTCCACTAGTAATAAGTTCTAAATTTTTACCACTAGAATCTTTCATAGATTTTAAATACTTATAACCTTCAATATTGCAAAGTGTTATTAATCCCTTTCTTAATGTTGGTGGAGTGCTATCCATAATATCTATTAAATTTTCATAATTCTCTCCCTCATTTACCTTTGCATTTAGGTCTATAGCATTTAATATTTTCTTATTTTCTTTTATTACTGCTATTTCAGTAAAATTATTTTCAGTTATATTGTTTATTTTAATTTCTGAATCTTCATAAAGCTCTTCTGATACTGTAAATAACATTCCTGTTTTATCACAACTATACTCCATATCACTTGTTACTAAATCAGCATCTGGAAAGGCTTCTCCTTCAACAATTGAATCTTGATAATCTTTATTTTGTGAATAATCAACAACTGGAATTACCCCTTTAGATTTTTTAACTGGTATTACTTCACAATATTCTTGTAATGATCCATAACCATTTTTTATCTCTTGTAACTTATTTGAAAATTCTAATGGTAATATTGCTGCATTATCAACTGTTTTTATTAATCCTCTTTCCTCTGTATTTAATTGTCTTCCAAATAAATAATTCTTTAACGCTCTTATCTCTTTTTTCATAATTTATTTACTCCTTTTCTTATATTTTTATCTAATTGGCATATTAAATTTTTCATTTTGGGAATTTTATATAACTGGTTGGGTAGGCAGGATTTCTAGCCATTCTATAAATTCTTTAACCACTCCCCCGGTATACTTTAATCTAATCACTTTCTTCTTGTTCTTTTAACATGGCTAATTCTTTTGCTTTTTTTCTCCAGTATCTTTCTTGTGAAGCTTGTACCTTGTCTTTATTTCTTGCTCTCCATTCCCTCATGTAAGCATTTCTAATTTCTTTTGCTTTTGAATCCACGACTTTCTCCTTTCTGTAAATAAAAAAGCCACAGGAAATAAACAGTATTTAAACTGATATATTTTCCCGTGGCTTATGCCTTACATTTTTCAATGTGGTACTAAATTATTCTCTTTTTATCTTTATCTTTATTATACCATAAAACTAGGGTTAAAGCTAGTTATATCAATGGTTTAAGTGTAGTTACTTCATAACTTTTCTAGGTAACTACTATATGCCCCATTCCTCTTTTAACTGATTAACCAACTTCATCATTTCCCCATCATCTTTAGTTTTATCTGGATGAAACTCTCTTGCTAGGGCTCTATATAGTTTTTTATACTTACCTTTATCTTCTTCATTGTAGCTACTACGTTTATTATTATGATAACCACTATATGAATTATTGCTATTGTAGTTGCTACTAGAATTTTTATAGTAACTACGTTCCCTTTGCTTATATGCTTCATATTGCCTTTTTATTAACTCTAGTAATTCTGGCTCTCTTAACTCTCCAAATACGTCATAGCACTTATCGTAACTATCTTTTCCATACTTCTTCTCAAACTCTTTTTTATCTGCATTGTATTTATTAATTATATCCTCATGTTTTTTGTGAGTTTTGTATTCTTCTGTCTGCTGGTACTCACTTTTTATTTTACATTCTAATTTATCTAACTTTTTATATATAATATCGCATAGCTCTTCTTCTGTTATACCTATTATTTGAGCTTTATTACTTACATTGCAAAACTCATATATTCCTGCTCCATTAGTTGCTATCCAATAATAATCCATGGTGCATATGCTCCATTGTTTCTTTTTAACCTTCCCCTTTTCTCTATAACTCTTATGTATACTTATTTTATATGCTTTCTTTATAGGTCTTTCAAATCTTTCACCAGTAAATCTATATGAATAGAATTTAACCTCTCTTCCAGCCATAATCCACTCATTTTTATATACTTCTAATTCTTTATATTCCCCATGAGAATCACTTTTCTTTAATTCCACCTCTTGTATTACACAATACATCTTATATCACCTTCTTTGTAGTTACTTTAATATTTAATGTGATAACTACTCTATATCTACATAAACCCTATAATATCTACCTGTCTTACTTGGCTTACTAATTTTATTTATCTTAATTCCTTTAGATAAAACTTCTAATATCTTTATCTTTTCTATCTCATTCTCATATTTAATTTGTACTTTAACCATCTTTCCACCTATAATGTTAATAAATCTTTATTTTTAATTAATCTATGTAACTCTCTTTGAATTTCTAGTCTTGTTAATGAGTTGCTAATAATTAAAGATATTTGATCCCTTCTATCCCTTCTCGCACTTATCACTCCATATTTTAACTCTCTAATAATAACCTTATATAATTTGTCTTTATATTTAAATTTATATTTAATCATATATATCTCCTTTATTTTACTCTTGATTATTTAAGAGCATATAGGATACACTATAGTTGCTAAATTATGTGGTATCCTATGGATAACCCCTTGCTTATAGATATTGGTAGTATCTATAAGCTTTTTTGTTGCTTACTTTTCTTTATATAAACAACCTTACCATTAACTTTTATACTTATATTGTTCTCTAATATTTCGAGAATCTTATTTATTTTCTCTCTTTCTTCACTATTTTTCATTCTAATACTCCTTTATTCCTAATTTTTCTTTCTTTTGGTTACCCTTCTTTTACTAGTCATAAGTTTTCCGACTTCTATTTTTATAGGCTTGTCTGCATTTTTATACTTTTTGCCTATTTCTAAAACTCTATTTCCTAATTCCTCATTATTACTCTTCTCCATTTCATCACCTTACTATTACCAATTGCTTATCCTATAATTTTCAGCTTTCCATCTAAAATTTAATATATCCTTTTTACTTGCTCTACTCTTCTTAATCAATACATTTACACATTCGGGATTTTTATCAGCTAAAGGAGAATTATAATCTATATTTTTTTCATTCTCTTTTACTAAACATTCTCTTACTAGCTTATTATCTAATTCTATATTTCTATACATACCTAAAACTATGTCACTATCTCTATATATAGAAGCTCCACCAGCAATATCATTTACTGCTACCTTATCCCATAAACCTATATTTTTATTTTGCATTTTATGAGCCGATTCTTGCTTTCCTTGTGCTAATATAACTATTGGCTTTTTAATACTTTTAGCTAGTTTTTTAAATAATCTTGTACATTCAGTTATCTTTTGATGTTCTTCTTTGTTGTTACCTGTAATATTAACTAAATTTATGTAGTCTATAAAAACAATATCAATGTTATTTTTCAAAACCTCGTATTGTATTTTACTTGTTATATCTACTAACTCATCTTCTTCACTTACCAACAAGCCTTTATCCCTAGATAAATAGTTATTCGCTATTATGACTTTATTTAGCTCTTCCTCTTGTAATCTGCCATACTTTATATTTCTAAAGGGTATATTAGTCAAATTTGATATTATTCTATCCCTTATCTGCTCTTTCGGCATTTCAAGACTAAAAAATAATACTTTCTTTTTTTGTCGTATAATATTTAATGCTATTTGTGTTGCTAATGTAGTTTTACCAACTCCACTAAAAGCAAATATTGTTACAAGATCACCACCATTAAATCCAGTTATATTATTATCTAAATCCCTCAATCCTGTTTTTAATGGATTTATTTCACCTTTCATTCTTTTATCTAATACATTTAAATACTCTTCCTCTTGCCCCTCTACGGTTTCTGTTACTGATTCTTTTGTCATATCAACTATTAATGTATTAATCACTTGTTGAATCTCTTCGGGGCTTTTATCTATGTTTAATTGAATATTCTTAGATATATTAATCAAATATCTTTTTTGGCTATATTCTTTTAATGCTTCAACATAAGCTTTTATATTACTGGTTGTTATTACTCCACCCATCAAATCACTAATTTTAGTAATACCACCAACCTTATCTAAAATATTATTTTTCTTTAAATATTCTGCTAATATTACAAAATCTGTTGTTTGTTTTTCTCTAAATACGGTTTTTATTGCATTAAAAAGTAATTTATTCTTATCAAAATAAAAATCACTCTCTTTTACCTTTAATTCCATAACTTGAATAAAGCATTTAGTTTCACATATTGATATACCCAGTATTTGCTCTTCAACTTCCATACTATATAATTTATCTCTATCCATTATTCCTCCCTATTTGCCATTAACTGCTCCATTAAATCTCCTATGTCTTTTTCTTTAGATTCTTTGGGTTTATTCTTTGATTTCCATTCTTCATAATTAGCCTTATTAGTTCCCTCTTCCATGAATGTACTTATACCGTTATTTCTTTTTAAGAAATCACTTAAACTCCATTTGTAACTAAAATAAAACTCACTTTTAAGAATTTCACTATATAAATCTATAGCCTGTTTTACCTCTTCTGCTGAATATTTCTTCAAAACTTTTATAACTTCTTTTTTAATTACCGGGGTTATATCTTTATGCTTTATTATCTTTTTACTATTCCAATAATTAAATATATCTTCAACATCTTTTGGTTTTTCTTCTTTAGTTTCTGTAGATTTAATTTTTAAATTATTTTCTAACTCTTTTAATAAATCTAATTTACTTAACCCTTTATCTTTAAGACTATCCAATTCTTTTTTCATTGCTCCTGGAGCATAATTACTTTTAATTCTATTGAATAAATCCTCTTCTAATTCTTCATTGATTTTATTAACATAATCTTCATTATCTAAATCACTATATATATTATTAGATATTATATTGAGATTATTATATTGAGATGAGTGCGCCTTTTTCTTCTCCTTATATTGCTCTTTTTGTTCTCTTGTATACTCGTTAACCCCAGTATTTTCAAGGTTTATTATTCTCTTATTATGCTCCTCTTTATTCTCTTTATTATTCTCCTCAAAATTATCATTAAATCTCATTAAAAAATACTTACTACTAGTTCCTTTATTTCCTCTAACTGTTTGTTTTATCACTACACTTTTTGTAGTTAATTCCTTGATAGCTCTTTCCATTTGCTTTTTAGTAAAACCTAACCTTCTTCCCCAACTATCATAATCAAACCTAAATTCTCCTGGTAATAATCCGTCATATTCTTCTTGGGTAAGATTAGCTCTATACTCACACTCCATATAAACATCAAATACATAGCTTAAATTTGAATATCTGTATTTTTTTCTTATTTCATGTTCAGTTAAGTTCAAGTAATCACCTACTTAAACACCTTATTAAATAACCTTAAATTTTCCCATGTAGGTTCTTTTCCCATGCTCTTGCAATTTGCTATATATAAACTTAATATCTTAATATTCATGCTTTTACTACCTTCCTATATATCCTATGCTTTCTTTATACTCATTTTTAATAAGATAACACCATTCAAACTCTCCTATTATTCCTGTAGGCCTTCTTACCTTTTTTACTTCACTTGCTTCTTTCCAAATAGTTATACTTGAAGTATTATCTTCACCTAAAGTTAATGTTATGCCATCTTCACTTGTTGCAATATCTGTAATTGGTAACACTATAATTAAATTAGGTATGTTCAAATAATAATGTGCTTCTTCCAAATCATGTTGCAATAACTCTTCCATGACTTAAACCTCCTTATATTCCTTTAAACTCTATTCACATCATTACCAAGTAATCCTTGTAATGTTACTGCTAAAGCTTCAAATGCTTGTAATTTTGTTTTATATAATTCAACCTTTCCCTCAAGTTCTTTAATATATAAATCTTTCTTATAATCATTTTCATCAATTTCTATCCCGAGATAGTCATTAACGCTCTTTCTATCTATTCTCCATTCTTTACCACATTTAGTTCCTTTAAGTTTTATGGAACTATCATATTGCCCTCTATTAAGCAATTCCCTTACATATGCAGGTGTAAGCCCTGTATATTGAGCTGTTTCAACTACAGTAAACCACTCTCTATTACTTGTCATTTTATATCCTCCATAATTTAATCTAAATGTCCACCGTGGACAACTTTCTATATTTAGCCTTTCCAATACATCTACTTAGAACCACTGTAGTATGATTTTATAGTGGAGCTTGTACATTTTTCACCTATAAAATTTCTTAGGTATCGACTTAGCAGATACACGTTTAGTCATTATCACTAAAAAATAAAGTTGTTATATCTGTATCTAACGCCTTAGCAATTTTTAATAATGTCCCTGCTGGTGTGTCTAATATTGACTGCTTACCCCTTTCTATATTTGAAATAGTAACTCTACTTACACCAGAAACCTTAGATAGACCTTCTTGTGTTAATTCTTTTTTTACTCTAGCAATTTTTAGCGCTAACATTTTACACTCTCCTATCTTTAATTAAATTCAAAGTCGTCAATATACACATAGCTAAGTGCATTTTGTTTTATTTTATGTGTATTTGTTCAAACTATTGAACATTTATTTATGTATGTATTATATTTCAAAAAAATACAACTTTCAATACTTTTTTTAAAAAAAATTGAATTTTTGTTTAATATATTGTACAATTTCAAGCAGGAGGTGTTATTATGATTAGATGTAATTTATCTATTCTTTTAGCAGAAAGAAATTTAAAAATAACAAAAGTTTCTAAAGATACTGGAATATCCCGTACAACTTTAACATCCCTTGTAAATAATAAATCTCAAGGAATACAATTTGATACAATAAATACTTTATGTAATTATTTGAAAGTAACTCCAGAATTACTTTTTTTACATATCCCTGTAGATATTAAAATTATTAATGTTAGAATTGACCATGATGAATTATTATTCATTGATCTTGAAATAATAAAAAACTCTAGAACTTTTAGTTGTTGTTTGACAGGCCATTGCTACGCTTATTTTTTAGAAGAAAATTTATCTGATTTAGAAATTAATGTTGAACTTTTTGATGAAGAACTTAATGATAATGACGAGGATTTAATAAAAGAAAATTCATTGTTGATAAATACATTCAGTTCATTACCCGTTTCTTTCTTAAATGATATTGAAGACAAGATAGTAGATGAATTAATTAGTAGTTTAGATAAAGAATTATGTTCCCCTTTTAATCTTCGCTTTACTTGGGAAGAACGATTACTTACTAAATAATCAATGTAATATCAAAATTAAAGTAGTTACTATATTTACTTTTATAATAACTACAATATCAGTCGATTTAATCGACCTAAATTCTAAGGGCGTCGCAAATCGTTACCCCCTTATATACTTATACAAAGGATAGCAAAATATTTTGCCGTCCTTTTCCCATAGGTGGAAAATAAAACTGTAGTTACTATATTTACTTTTGTAATAACTACACCTAATCCGGTGTTTCCTAGTGTCAGGTGTACCCACTTGTGGGTACGCACCAAATTAGTGCATTAGATAGATATTCTCAGAAATAATTCCAAAATTAAATACAAGAATATTTATCCACTTGTGGAGAAAGCAAAATTAGCTTATATAATCGTTTTTTAATTTAAATGTTAGAATTATATTATTAAATAGAAAGGAGCTCATTAAATGGCTAGTTTTAGAAAATTATCCAATGGTAAATGGGAAGTAACTATTGACCTTGGTCGTAATCCCTCTACTGGTAAAAGAATGAGAAAGTTTAAAAGTGGATTTAAGACTAAAAAAGAAGCTGCAGCATATGCAAATTCATTTTGTGTTGATATTGCTAATGGATTAAATGTTATTGATAATAAAGTATTATTAAAAGATTTTATTAATGCCTGGTACAATGAATATAAATCTAAAACATTAAGTATAAATACTAAAACTTCTTATAGATCCAGGATAGATAATTATATAATCCCTTATCTTGGAGATATTGAAATAGGTCGTCTTAATACTGCAACAGTACAACAATTCTATAATGAACTTATAAATGGTGGATTAAAGCCTAATAGCACCAAAAAGATTATTGAGGTTCTTACGGGTTGTTATAAATATGCTAAAAAATTAAATCTAGTTAATTATATTCCCACTGATATTGAGAAAATATCACAGGAAAAAGAAAAGGTTATTGTATGGAATGAAGAACAATTAAAATCATTCCTGTTATATATAAAGGATTCTTGGCTTTATATGCCTATATTAATAATAAGCCTTACTGGTTTACGTGTTGGTGAGTTATGTGGTCTTAGATGGGATAATATAGATCTAGAGAATGGATTTATAAATATTAGGGAACAAGTCATACAAGATAAAACAAATCATAAATTAATACATACTAGCATATTAAAGACTAATTCAGCTTTTAGAAGTATTTCTATACCTAATAGCTTAGTAAATGTATTAATTAATCATAAATTAAATCAGTCTGAAAGCAATTCTAAGGGCTTTGTTATATTAAGTAGGGATAATAAGATGTGTAACCCTAGAAACGTATCTATGGACTTTACAAAGAAGCTAGAGAGGTTTAACAAATCATTACAAGATGATAGCAACATTCTCCCTAAAATATCTATTCATGGATTAAGACACACACATGCAACTATATTATTACTTAAAGGTGAAAATATTAAGGTTATTTCAAAAAGACTCGGGCATACTTCAACCCAAATTACATGGGATACTTATAGTCATGTCCTACCCGAAATGGAAAAGAAAACAGCTGACTTACTAGATATCATGTTTGATGATATTTAATTTTTTACACAAAAATGTCGGTTAAATGTCGGTATTTCACAAAGCAAAAACGGCTAAACATTAGTGTTTAAGCCGTTTCTTTGTTATATATGGTACTCCCAACAGGAATCGAACCTGTATCTATCCCTTAGGAGGGGACTATTCTATCCATTAAACTATGAGAGCAAGATCCATAAGTATATTTTATTACACTCATTTGCTTGTGTCAATTTTTTCTACTTACTATTCTTTATATTTATAATCCTTTATTTCACCCCAATCTTCTATAACATTATACTTTTCATTTTTTGATTTAAAATACACTATTATATGCGCCTTATACAGCATTTTATTATTTTCAAATAGCATTTTATCTCCATATACAATAGCATTAAGAGCAAGTGGTAAATCCTCTCTAAATATCTTATTCCTTATTATTATTTTGGGAAGTGAACTTCCATTATCTACTTCTAATTTTACCTTTAAATAATATTTATCACTCTTTTCCCAAAAAGCTAACACTTCATCCCTTATATTATAATTAATACTCTTATAATCATAAGTTTTACCTATAGTTAAAAATAAATTTCCGGTTCTATCACTATGTGTTAATGTATACTTTCTCGGAATCTCTAATTTATTACTATCTACTTCATCCCTATATATAACCTTTAATTTTTTAGGATTAAATTTAAACATTTATCTTTTACTCCAAAATAAATTAATTTTAAGATTAGTATATGAATATATTACTACTTAGTTTAATATTTTTACTTCAAAAATATTACTTTTTATATATACTTTATAGTATACTTTACTTAACATTTAAATTTGAGGAGTGGCAAAATTATGATTAGAACTATAATTTGGTACATATGGTTTTTTCTAAGCTTAATAATAAGCGTACCATTTACATTTAGAGTTAAATATTTAATTAAAAAAAATAGAATAGACGAAAGTGAAGCATTAATATATAAATGTACTACTACATGGGCTAATTCATTGTTGAAAATAGCTGGTGTAAAAGTTAATGTTCATGGTGTTGAAAATATCCCTAAAGACAAGACAGTATTGTTTGTAGGTAACCATCAAGGTAACTTTGATATTCCTATATATATCACTCAAATTCCTGAAGTCATTGGATTTATTTCAAAAATTGAAGTTGAAAAAATCCCTCTAGTTAGAACTTGGATGAATTTTATGCATTGTATATTCATGGATAGAAGTAATCTTAGAAAATCAGGTGAGGCTATAATTAGAGGCGTTAAGTCTTTAAAAGCAGGTCATTCATTAGTTATATTCCCTGAAGGAACAAGAAGTAAAGGCGGTCCAATGAAGGACTTTAAAGCAGGTAGCTTTAAATTAGCAACAAAATCAAAGAGTCCTATAATTCCAGTTACTATGGATGGTTCTTATAAGATTATGGAACATGGTGATGGTCCTTGGTTTAAACCAGCTACTGTAAACTTATATATTCATCCCGCTATAGAAACAGCTTCTTTAACTAAAGAAGAACAAGATGAATTACCTAAGAAAGTACAAAATATAATTGCATCTAAATTATCTAAATAAAAACAGGTCGTACAAGTTTAGAGTTGTACGACCTGTTATATTAAGATGAGGTCAATCTCATCTTTTTTATTGTAAAAAAATAGAGTACATAGGTAGATAAACTTCCCACATACTCCATGACACAATAACACAATATTTAAAATTTAAGTAATGACTATTTCCATTGCATATTTTGAACTATTTTCGGCCAATTGTCAATTATATTTTTGTGGAATTTTTATTTTTGCCAATGAAAACATTACCATTTTTTGATTAAATGAAAAATAAACAACTATTTCATATTTTACAATAAATACTTAGTGCATTAATTATATTTTTGCTATATACTTAATAAAGTCGATTGATGAGAGATAATTATTTAAATAATTTGAAATAAATAAAAAAATACATGAAAAAAGAGGATACTATATGACGAATTTAACATTTAATGATTTAGGCTTAAAGGAGACTTTAGTAAAAGCTATTGATGATTTAGGTTTTACTACACCATCTCAAATTCAGGCCGAAGCAATTCCAGTTGCCCTTTCGGGAACTGATATTATAGGGCAAGCTCAAACTGGTACAGGAAAAACAGCAGCATTTGGCTTACCTATATTAAACAACTTAACAGTAAAAAATGCTATTGGTTCAATAATACTAGCTCCAACAAGAGAATTAGCAATACAAGTACACGATGAATTAGTAAAATTAACTAAGTACGAAAAATTAAACATCGTTGCTGTATACGGTGGTGCACCAATTCATCTTCAAGCTAGAGATTTAAAGAGAGCTAACATTGTAGTTGGTACACCTGGTAGAGTTTTAGACCATATAAGAAGAGGAAATTTACCGCTATCTTCAGTAGAGTTCTTAGTTTTAGATGAAGCAGACGAAATGCTAAACATGGGATTCATTGATGATATGGAAGAAATAATGAAGAGCATTCCAGAAGAAAGACAAACTCTTTTATTCTCTGCAACAATGCCTCCTCAAATAAAGAAATTAACTAAAAAATACTTAAAAGATGATGCTCAACATATCGCTATAGCAAGAAAGGAAATGACAGGATCTACAATTACACAAAACTTCTTTGAAGTTAACGGATCTCAAAGATTAGAAGCACTTTGTAGATTAATAGATCTTGATAATCCATCTGCTGGTATCATCTTCTGCAGAACTAAAAAAGGTGTTGATGATTTAGTTGCTGCAATGCAAGCAAGAGGATACATGGTTGAAGGTATGCACGGAGACATGTCTCAAGTTCAAAGAATGAAAACTTTAGCTAAGTTCAAAAATGGTTCTTTAAAATTCTTAGTTGCTACTGACGTTGCTGCAAGAGGAATTGACGTTGATGGAGTTACTCACGTATTTAACTATGAGTTACCTCAAGATATTGAATCATATGTTCATAGAATTGGTAGAACTGGTAGAGCTGGTCGTGAAGGAACTGCTTACAGCATAATTACTCCTAAAGAATTTGGATTCCTTAAACAAATTAAAAATGTTACTAAAGGTAATATTGAAAAAAGACAAGTACCTACAGTTCAAGAAATATACGATGCTAAGTTCAAAGCAATGACAGAAGAAGTTTCTTCAATAATTGAAGCTGAAGACTATTCTAAGTTTGTTGATGTTGCTACTCAATTAACTGAAACTCATGATTCTGTAAAAGTTATAGCTTCATTACTTCAAAGCCAATTTAAAAATCAACTATCTTTTGATTACTCAACTGATAAACTTGAAGCGCCAGCTAAAGTTAAGGGAAATGACGTTAGATTATTCTTCTCAGCTGGTAGAAGAGATGGCTTAACTATTAAAAACTTAATCAATTACATTAAGGATAATGCAAAAGTAGGAGCTTCTCAAATAAGAGACATAGACATAATGGAAAACTTCGCATTTGTTAATGTTGATGATGCTATTCACATGCAAGTACTTGAAAAGTGTACTGGTGGAAAAATCAATAAGAGAAGAGTTAACGTTGAAGTTTCAACTAACAACAAAAAGAGAAGCAGAAACAAAAGATCTTCTAAATAATTTATATTAATATAATTACAATGCCCTATAGATGTTTCTATCTATAGGGCATTATTTTATTTTTTTATCTTTAATTTTACACCTTCAATTAAGTATTCTAAATGACTTACATCATAATATTCTCTTTTAATTAACTTTATTCTTTCTTCTGCTCTTTGAATAGTTTCTAATGCTTCACTATAATCCTTTGCTTTCACTGCACTATTAGCATACTCTATTAAATAATCTATTTTTAAAACAATTTCCGCTAATTCTTCTTTGTCATCATTAACTAAATCCAGTAAAAGATTATATACTTTAGGTGAAACTTTATTTCTTGAATCTCTTAATAAACTGTTATTTTTACTTGTTATTTTTGCCACTACTATCCCTCCAAAGTATTATTTTTTTCGTCATTTATAGTATAGCTTATCTTTAATTAATATACTCTGAAAATATTGAAGCAAAGCTATCAATACTCATTGGCGATATTCTAACTCTCTTTAAAGTATGAATCCCATCATTTATCGAAGCTATTCCCCCTTGAGTTGTTACTGCTGCCTTTATTCCTAACTCTTCTTCTATAGCAATAGTTTCATCATTATATTTTCCTACTGGATAACAAAGATAATTTCCATCTGAACCAATGACATTTCTCAAATAGTCTTGTGCTCTTTTAATTGAATCATATGCATCTTCTTTTGACAATCCATTTAATTCTAAGTGATTTGCCGTATGATTTTCTATAGACATTCCTGCAGCTTGCATTTCTTTTAAATTATCTGATGACATATAATAACCATTGTCTACTCCATCAGTTATTATGAAAAAAGTAGCTTTTAAATTGTGATTTTTTAATGATGGAAAAGCACTACTATAATTATCTGCATATCCATCATCAAACGTTATAACAACAGGTCTCTTAGGTACTTTTCCAGTCTCCATAGCTTCTAAAGCTTCATCTAAATTCATTGCAGTAAAATTATTAGCTTCAAGCCATGCCATTTGCTCTTCAAACATTGCAGGAGGAACTAATAAGTTATTACTAGGATCTTCATCACTTATTGAATGATACATAAGAATAGGTATTCTTACCTCCTCTGGGGCTATATTTATATACTCAATTTGAGCTTGATCTTGCTCTTCTGTATTACCACATTTATTAGGATTCTCTTGCTGTTCTTCAGTAGTTTCTTGACTTCCTGTTGCTTGTTCTTGATTTGTTTCATTTATATTTTCCTCTTTTGAAACTTCATTTTTTCCACAAGCTATCATTCCAAAAGTTATCAATAATAAAAATGTAATTGCTATAAATCTTTTTTTCATTTTATATTCCTCTTTATCTATTTATTTTTTCACTTATGTAATTCTATCTTAAATGTTTAATTTTGTAAATAAATTATACAAATTCATTTATGAAAGATTTTTTTATAAATATTTCATTTTTTTATTATCACTAGCATTTATTTTT
>OLOR01002207.1_pt1 | contig 15726 bp, 13 predicted proteins | sample 1672521 | NCBI WGS metagenome assembly OLOR01 (sample SAMEA3136695, study PRJEB25190) | human gut metagenome | biome: human gut; feature: human-associated habitat; material: faeces | place: Austria | collected 2013
CCAGACAGCCGATGATGTTCATGCAGGTGGACTTGCCGGAGCCGGACTGGCCCACGATGGCCACGAACTCGCCTTTGTCGATCTTCATGGTAATGTGGTCTGCGGCCTTTACCGTGGTGTCGCCCATCTGGTAATACTTGCAGACCTCTTCAAATTCGATCAGAGCGCTCATGCATTCCTCCGTGTCAGGTCAGGATCACGCCGTCGGCCTCGCCGATCACTTCGCCGTCATTTCCGGCGTCCACCGGCTCGTCAACGGCCGGTTCCTCGGTCACGGTGCTTTCTGCACCTTCCCCATCGGCCGTGCCGTCGGTGGTCTCGCCGCCCGTCGTGTCGGTGGTGCCATCGGTCATGTACTCATAGCCGCCGTTGTCGTAATAGGTATCGCTGCTCACCGAGCTGGGGTCGTAGCCCACGGTGTCCTGCGCGGTCAGGCCGCTGACAACCTGGGTGTAATCGCTGTCACTGACGCCCAGCTTGACCTTGACGTACACAAAGCCGTCCGGTGCGACCATGTCCGGGTCTGCGTTGACTGCACTGGGGGAATCCTGGGTCACCAGCACATAGCTGCCGCGCACCACAGCTGCATTGGGCACCGCCAGTGCGTTCTTGGCCTGGGCCACCACGATCTCCGCGTTGGCGTTCATGCCGGGGCGCAGGCCGTCGGTCTCGTCGATGCGCACGGTGACCGGGTAGGTGGTGGTGCCGCCGCTGGTGTCGCCCTTCATGGACACGCGGGTCACAACGCCCTCATAGGTCCTGTCCTGCACGGCGTCGGCGGTGACCTGCACGGTCTGCCCCACCGACAGGCTGCTGACCTGCAGCTCATCCACATTGATGGTCATTTCCAGGTAGCTCAGATCGTAGATGGTGCACAGGTCGCTGCCCGTGCTCAGGGCATCGCCCACCTTGGCGGCCTTTTCGATGATGGTGCCGCTGATGGGCGAGGTGATGGTGTAGTTGTTCATGGTGTCCTGGGTGCTCTGCATGGACAGCTCCGCACCGCGCAGGGTCTCAGAAGCGGACTGGATGGACTCGCTCAGGTCGTCACCGCTGATCTGCAGCACGATGTCGTCCTTGTTCACGCTGTCGCCCTCGCGTGCATGGATGGCGGTGACCGTACCGGCGGCCAGCGTCGTCAGGGTGCGCTCGGCCTGATACTGGAAGGCGGCCGCGCCGATGGAGCTCACGCCGTTCACAGTAGCGGTGGCCGCCTGGGCGGTGGTCAGGCCGCCTGCATTGCGCACCGAGATGGTCACGGTGCGGGTGAGCAGGTTGCCGGTGCTCAGGGCATCGGTGCCGGTGACGGCGGTAATGGTGCCGGTCAGGGTCTCAAAGGTACCGTCCAGCGTCACGTCCGCGCTCTGCCCCACCGAGAAACCGGCTGCGTCTGCCGCCGGGAACTCCAGTGCCAGTGTCATCTTGGAGTTGTCGCGGATCACGGCCACTTCCTGGCCGCTGGTCACCTCGTCGCCCTTGGCGACCTTCAGACTGCTCACGACACCGGCCACTTCCGCGCGCACATACTGGCGGTCCACCGTCTTGTCGTAGTTGCGCTGGGCCTGCTGCAGGGTGATGCCCGCCTGCTCCACCTTGGTGGTGGCGTCGGAGGAGTCCACGGTGTAGAGCACATCGCCCTCTTCCACGTTGTCGCCTTCCTCAAAGCTGCAGGTCAGCACCTTGCCGGACACCAGCGACTTGACATTATAAGTATTCGCCGGCTTCAGGGTACCGATGCCGCTCAGGGCATTGACGAGGTCCCGCTGTTCCGGCGCGGTCTCCACATAGCTGGTATCCACGCTGGCAGGCTTGTCGGCCTTGGGCTTGAGCAGCCACACACCGCCCAGCACAGCCACGCAGGCCACCGGGACCAGCCACTTCCAGTTCTTTTTCAGGAACCCGGCTGCTCCGGCACCGGCCGTTTTCCCCGTCTGCGGCGCTCCCGCAGCATTCTGCTCGGTTTTCTTTTTCATAGATCCTCCTAAAAATGAGCAGGCGGCACTCCCGCCTGCAGGCATCCGGTTTACGGTTCAGTTGATTGTAGTGTAGCGCATTTTTGGGCAATACACAAGCGTCCAAATTTCGTACATCCATCTTTTCAACAAAATTTAACAAAGCCGGGGCACACCCGCAGGCATACTCCGGCTTTTCCGGTTTTTCTTCGGTTTTATACGCGCACCATATCGGGGGTGATCTCTGCCAGACTGTGAGCGCCGCACATCTGCATGGTGTCGGCCAGTTCCCCGGCCAGCTTGTCGATGTAGCACTTCACGCCTTCCTCGCCGCCGCCGTACACGGCCGTGACAAAGGGGCGGCAGATCAGCACGCCATCGGCGCCCAGGGCCAGTGCCTTGAACACATCCACACCGGTGCGGATGCCGCCGTCCACCAGGATCTTCACGCCGGTGCCCTTGAGGGCTGCAGCGATCTCCGGCAGGACTTCAGCGGTGGCGGGGCACTGGTCCAGCACACGGCCGCCGTGGTTGGACACCACGATGGCGGCGGCACCGGCCTCCCTGGCCTTCAAAGCACCCTTGACGGTCATCACACCCTTGACGATGAAGGGCCGCTCGGCCAGCTTCACGATCTCGGCCAGCTCTTCCACGCTCTTGCTGCCGGCCGGCGGGGTCATGTTCTTGAGGAAGGGCAGGCCTGCCGCATCCACGTCCATGGCCACGGCAAAGCAGCCGCTGGCCTTGGCCTGGGCCATCTTCTCCCGGATGGTGTCGATGTTCCAGGGCTTGATGGTGGGCACACCGCAGCCGCCTGCCGCGCCGATGGCCTTGGTGGCCATCTCCATCACGGTGGGGTTGGTGCCGTCACCGGTAAAGGCGGCAATGCCGTTCTCGGCGCAGGCGCGTACCAGCACGTCGTTATAGGTCATATCGGTGTAGGTCTCGGAGTAGTGCAGGTTCACCGCACCCACCGGGCCTGCAAAGAAGGGGTATTTGAACTGCTTGCCAAACAGTTCAAGCGTGGTGTCCGGGGTGCCGCCCTCGCACAGGGTGTCCATGTTCACCCGGATGTCCGCCCACTTATTATAGTTGCGGATCGCCGTGTCGCCCACGCCCTTGGCACCGGGACCGGGGATCTGGTTTTTGCAGGCCACGCCGTTGCACACCGGGCAGGCCTTGCAGTATTTGCCGATGCACTCCCGCGCATTGGCCAGCACTTCAGCATAGTTCATACAGAGTCCATCCTCCTTGTTTTCCATTTCTGCGGCAGGAAATGCCCTGCTGCTGCACTCTCTGTCCCCATCATAGCCTTGTTTTGGCTCCCCGTCAAGGGCTCTGCACACCTTTTGCCCGCCTCTTGTCATTTTGCAGTACGATGGTACGTCATTTTGAAAAAAGTCTGATCTTTTTCAAAAAAATCCTTGACAAAACAGCTGGTTTCAGGTATTATAGTGGAGCGCCAAGGGCACCCGCCCAAAGGCAGAACAAAAGATGTGGAAAGATGGCTGAGTTGGTCTAAGGCGCACGACTGGAAATCGTGTAACGTGTCAAAAGCGTTCTGGGGTTCGAATCCCCATCTTTCCGCCAGAAACCTGAAACAGAGATGTTTCAGGTTTTTTGTTTTATTCCAAAACGCTGTCCTTGACAATCGCCCTGCGTTCCGCTATGCTGAAAAAAAGATTTTCCTGAAGGAGGAACATTTTATGGCTGCATCCAAAAAGAAACGCACCGGTGCCCGCGCTGCGGTCGTGGTGGTGCTGTGCCTTGTGCTGGTATGCGTAGTGGCCGCCGCCGTCGCGCTGGGGCTGGTGAGCCGCCGCGTGAAGAGCTTTGCCGGCGGAGCCAGCTTTTCGCTGGACTACCAGATCACTTCCACCGCTGCCGAAGAGCCCGCTTTATATAAGGTGCTGGCGCAGTTCGGCGGCACCTCCGGCCGGGTGGACGGCCAATATACGCCGGAAGCTCTGCAGCTGGAGCTGTACCCGCAGGCCAGCGGCAGCAGCCAGCCCCTCACCCGCCTGTACATCAGCAAGGACGAGACGCTGTACGATGCCGGGCAGCTTTACCGCACCCTGCGCAGCAGCATCACCGACAACTATCCGCTGGCCGGTGTGCTGATCCCGGAATGGAATATGGGCAGCTACATCTCCCAGACCCAGCTGGCCAGCCTGCTGGGCGTGGACGATACCGCCACCAGTCTGCAGTCCATGAACGACTTCCAGCTGGATCTGAAAAAGATCAAAAAGGTGCAGCCGGAGAACGCCAAGGAGGGCTACCTCTACTTCCGGCTGGAAACCGACGACACTGCCGCCGATTCCCCCGTTTTGACGCTGGGCGTGGAAAAGAGCGGCCTGCTGCGGGCTGCCTCCCCCGCCGTGCACATCCTGCTGGACATCCCGGCCCACGGCATCCACACCGAGCTCATTGGCACCGTGACCCCGGCAGCTCCGACTCTGACCACTCCCACCTCCCGCATGCAGGACAGCGACATTGCTTCGCTGGTGCAGCTGCGCCAGACCATCGAGAGCGTGGTGCAGTTCGTGCAGGGCGCTGTTTCCGGCACGCAGAGCGCCTCCTGAACCTCCTTGATATGCAAAAACGGCAGACGCCTTGCAAAGCGTCTGCCGTTTTTTAATGCGTTTATCGGTCCAGGATGCGGCCGTCGGTGGAGATGGTCACCACCTGCCACGGCACGAACTTGCCGCTGTTTTTCAGGGCGGTCACGGCGGCGTGTTCCAGCCCGCCGCAGCAGGGCACCTCCATGCGCAGCACCGTCACGCTCCGGATGTCGTTGTTGCGGAAGATCTCGGTCAGCTTTTCGCTGTAGTCCACAGCATCCAGCTTGGGGCAGCCGATGAGGGTGATTTTGCCCTTCATGAACTCTTCGTGCACATTGGCGTAGGCGTAGGCGGTGCAGTCGGCTGCGATCAGGAGCTTTGCCCCGTCAAAATAGGGGGCGTTCACCGGCACCAGCTTGATCTGGCAGGGCCACTGGCGCAGCTGCGACGGCTGTGCTGCGGTGGGGGCAGCAGGTGCGCTTTCCTCCCGGCGGAACTGGCGCATGGCGCTGCCCGGGCAGCCGTGGAAGGCCGGTTTTGCAGCCTGTGCCGCCTTTTTCTGCTTGTTTTCCAGCACGGCCTGCTCGTCGTAGGCGGCTGCCTCGCGCTCTTCAAAGGTGATGGCACCGGTGGGGCAGCCGGGCAGGCAGTCGCCAAAGCCGTCGCAGTAGTCGTCCCGCATGAGCTTTGCCTTGCCGTTCACCAGACCGATGGCACCCTCGTGGCAGGCGGTGACGCAGGCCCCGCAGCCGTTGCATTTTTCTTCGTCTATATGAATGATTTTCCGGATCATAGAAAAGCCTCCTTGTGTTTGTGCTTTGAGTATACTATAATCAGGGCAGACCTTCGGTTGTTATAACCACGAAAGTGAGGTTTTTTTATGAGACCCGTTGCATCCCCGCTGTTTCAGGGCCTGTCGGCAGAGGAGTGGGCTGCACTGGAGCAGTCCGGCTGCCTGCGCACGAAGAGCTACCCCCGGCACGCCGTCATTTTTCATGCCGGAGAGCAAGTGCATGCTCTGGGCGTGGTGCTGCGCGGCACCGTCCACATCGAAAATCTCGACCTGTGGGGCAGTAAGAGCATCCTGAGCAGCATTTCTGCCGGGCAGGCCTTTGCCGAGACCTACGCGCTGTGCGGCGACGTGATGATGGTGGACGCCGTGGCCGCCGAGGATTGCGAAGTGCTGTTCGTGAACATTTCCGCCTTTTCCGGCGGCGCACCCGGCACGGTGCACGAAAAGCTGCTGCGCAACCTGCTCACGGTGTCCATGCGCAAAAACCTGAGCCTTTCGCAGCGCATCTTCTGCACCACCCCCAAGACCGTGCGGGGCCGTCTGCTGACCTACTTTTCCGCACAGGCCGCCCGCAGCGGCAGTCTGCAGTTCGAGATCCCGTTCAACCGGCAGCAGCTGGCCGACTACCTCAATCTGGACCGCAGCGCCCTCTCCAAGGAGCTGTGCAAGATGCGGGATGAGGGCCTGCTGACCTTTGAAAAGAACCGCTTTGCCCTGAACGAACTGCCGGAGTGAACCTCCCGCAAACGCAAGAAGCACCCGCCGGGTCCCACGATCCGACGGGTGCTTCTGGTTTTTTACGGGTTCAGCCTTGCTCAATCTGCCTTTTTGGCAGGGGCCTTACGGGTGCGCTTGGGCTTTTCGGCCGGGGCGGCAGCTTCTGCGGCGGCTTCTGCCTTGGGTGCAACCTTCTTCCGGGCAGTGGTCTTGCGGGGAGCCTTGGCGGGCTTCTCTGCTGCTTCCGCCTTTGCGGCGGGCTCCGTCTTCGGCTCTTCTGCCTTTTCGGCAGCGGGCTGGGCGGTCACAGCCGGTTCCGCAGCGGCCTTTTTGGTGGTGCGGGGCTTGCGGGCGGCAGGCTTTTTGACCGGTGCCTTCTTCTCCTCTGCCGGGGCAACAGCCTCAGCGGCGGGTGCGGCTTCCACAGCAGGCTCGGCAGTCTTTTTAGCGGTGCGCTTTGCGCGGTCCTTCACCTCAGCGATGGTCCACAGCTGGTCGGCACCGGGCACCTCCTGCCAGATCTGCAGCACGGCACCTGCTTCGGCACCCATGCCCACGGTGTCCACGCACTTGCCGCCGGCCCAGGACGAGCGCAGGCGCACGGTGCCTTCCGGCGTGGGGCAGAGCTCCCACATCTGGGAGGTGCCGCCCACATCCTCCCACAGGTGCAGCCAGGTGCCGTTGGCGGTGCCGGTCATGGTCAGGTCCAGCAGTTTGCCGGAGGCGCGGTTGCGGATGCGGTACACGCCCTCGCCCACCCGGACAAAGCTCCACTCCTGTTCGGGCTTGTGGTCATACTTGCCCAGACGAACGGTGCCGCCGTCCTTGCTTGCTTCCACGGCCTGGATCACATTGCCGGTGTGAGCGGCAATGGTATAAAAACGATCGGCTTCGATCACGGTCTGTGCTACGGTTTTCATGCTTCAGTTCCTCCATCTGTCACGATGCCGGGCAGGGTCTGCCAACATCTTCCTGCCTAAATGATACCACATATCGTGATTTTCCACAAGCAATTCGACCTTTCTTTAGCAAATCATACAGAATCGCCGGTTCTTTCGGCGTCATTTTCGCCCCTTCGCACCGGTTTGCGAGCCGTTTTTTCACACGGTTCCCCTCTCGACTTTTTGCCGTACTTGCGTTATACTATGATGTTGCTGATTTCCGCCGTCCGCTTTTGGCGGCGGCTTTCCCTACTCCATCCCATTCAAGGAGGCTTTTTATGACAAGCGATGACCGCAGTGCGCTGCAGTTTCGCCGGATGACCGAGACGCCCATCCCGCAACTGGTCCTCAGCCTTGCTGCTCCCACCATTTTAAGTATGCTGATCACCAGCATTTACAATCTGGCCGACACCTTTTTTGTGGGCCAGATCTCCACCAGTGCGTCCGGTGCCGTGGGCGTTGTTTCCAGCCTGATGGCCATCATCCAGGCGCTGGGCTTTATGCTGGGCCACGGGGCCGGCACCATCATCAGCCGCAGCCTGGGCAGCCGTGACACCACCGCCGCCACCCGGTTTGCGTCCACCAGCTTTTTCACGGCTCTGGTGTTTGGCGTGGTGCTGGCCGTGGCAGGCCTTGGCACCCTGCCCCACTTCATGATGCTGCTGGGCAGCACCGAGACCATCCTGCCCCACGCCTGCGCCTACGCGCGGCCCATCCTCATTGCCGCCCCGCTGATGATCTCCAGCCTGGTGATGAACAACATCCTGCGCTATGAAGGCAAAGCCAGCTTTGCCATGATCGGTCTGGTCACCGGCGGCGTGCTGAACATCGCGCTGGACCCGCTGTTCATGTTCGTGTTCGGGCTGGGCACCGCCGGGGCCGGTATTGCCACCGCCCTGAGCCAGAGCATCAGCTTCTGCATCCTGCTGTCCATGTTCCTGCGGGGCAAAACGGTCAGCCAGTTCCGCCTTTCGGCCGTCACCCGCGAGGCCCGCGATTTCGGCCGCATCTTGCTGGGCGGTGCGCCCAGCTTTGGCCGTCAGGGCCTGAACAGCATCGGCGGCATGCTGCTGAACCTTGCCGCCCGCAGCTACGGCGACGCCGCCGTGGCCGGTATGAGCATCGTGTCCCGCATCTTCATGTTCATCATCTCGGTGGCCATCGGCGTGGGACAGGGCCTGCAGCCGGTGGCATCCTTCAACTACGGTGCCCGCAAATACCGCCGGGTGCGGCAGGCCGCCATCTTCACCATCGAAGCGGCCTTCTGCATGCTGGTGGTGCTGGTGGGCCTGTGCTGGGTGAACGGTGATGTCCTCATCCGTCTGTTCCGCGATGACCCCGCCGTCACCGCCGTGGCGCTGCCCGCCTTCCACTACCAGTGCCTGGCCATGCTGCTGCAGCCCATCATCGTGGTGGCCAACATGACCTTCCAGAGCGTGGGCGCGTCCGGCCGGGCCACCTTCCTAGCCTGCTGCCGACAGGGCGTGTTCTTCATCCCGCTCATCCTCATCCTGCCCCGCACCCACGGGCTGTTCGGCGTGGAGATCTGCCAGCCCATCGCGGATGTGCTCACCTTCCTGGTGTCCCTGCCCTTCCTGCTTGCATTCCTGCAGCAGCTGGGCCGGATGGATGACGCCGAACAGAGCAAAACCGCGTCCTGAACTTCTGTCATAAATCTGTAACCATCAGCCGCGCATTTTCTGCAATGGAATGCGCGGCCGTTTCGTATTCCAGATGAACCGGAACTTTCTTCCGGGTGCGTTTTTCCATTCCAGACAGTAGCATCTGCATTTTGCATTGCTTTTTGTATTGCTTTAAGAGGAGTGATCCCATGAAAAAGACTGTTTCCCGTCTGGGCAGTGCTGCCCTGTGCGTGACCCTGAGCCTTGCGCTGGGCTGCGGCTGCGCGGTAATGCCGCCTGCCTCCTCCGAGAAACCCGCTTCCTCGGCGGCTTCCGTCCCCACCGACGCCGAGGGCAAGCCCCTGTACGATGCCGCCCCGCTGGACGACGGCCGCCTGCGCATCCTGTACGGCTACGACAACTCCGGCGACTGCCGCACCGTCCTGTGCGGCGGCAAGGTGCTGTACCAGTCTGCCCGCAGCGAGACCGTGAACCTGCTTACCGACACCGTCACCGGCGAGACGAACTACTGGTTCCGCTCCTGGTCGGACTCCACCGGCCGGGGCGGCCGCCGCAGCGCCCTGTACGACAAGGACGGCAACGAAGTGATGGCCTTTGACGGCGAGCAGAGCGCCACCATCCAGAACGGTCTGCTGGTGCTGCAGGAGAGCAGGATGGTCGGTGACAGCTACGATGTCGACTATGACAGCTACGGCACCTGCAGTGTCATCGACCTTGCCACCGGCAAGAACCTGCCGGTGCCGGAGGGTGCCTACAGCTGCATCGTCTGCGGGGATATGCTGGTGTTCACCTGCTACGCCCGCCCGGCAGACCTTGCCGAGAACGAATGGGATGACGACAGCAACCTGCACAGCTGGGTCGCCATCCAGCAAAAGGACGGTACCCAGACCTACGGGTCTGCTTCCTCTACGGCCTATCGCATTTCCTATGCGTCGGATGCGCTGGACGACTGGGTGGAACTGGACAGCTATACCGCCGATTCCACCACGCAGATCCTGCACAACCCCGCCACCGGCGAGGGCTATATCGGCTTCCAGCAGACCTGCGGCCACGGTACGGCAGCTTTCCTGACCCCAAGCGGCACCTATCAGCTGCGGGACATGACCACCGAGGACCGGGGCATGATTGCCGAATTTGACGCCCTGCCCAGCAACTATTTCCCGGGGTATGTGGTCACCTGGAACGTGGACAGTGACTATCGTTATTCCCTGCACGACCTTTCCACCGGGGAGGTTACACCGCTGTATGCTGTCAGCCTTGCCGGGAACCGCATCACCCTGTATGCGCAGGACGGCAGCCTGAAGGTCTACGACACCGACACCGGAGCACTGCTCACCGACGTGAACGCCGGGACCATTGGGGACGATCAGCGCGTGACGCTGGACTGTGAGGAGGACGGCTTTGTCTGGATGGAGCTGCGGGATGCCGACAGCTATGAGATCGCTGCCATCCGGGTGTACGGCCCCGAAGGCCTCGTCTCCGACCTGAGCAGCCTGAATGAGACCTACAATTATCTGGGCTACCTCACCACCGATGCCAACGGCAGGCCGCTGTACTACGGCACCCGCAGCGTTCCCGGCAGCAGCTACGCCACCGGGTGCGATGTGCTGGACGAAACCGGCAACGTGGTGATGAAGAGCCTTGGCAGCTGCTACAGCTACTACGACCACAGCCTGAATGCCCTGCCCGACCATGTATTCGTGGCACGGCGCGGCTTCTATTACGGCTGGATGGATACGGACGGCAACTGGCTCTACTGCCGGAGCGTTTTCTCCACCCTCAACGCCGATGATGAGACCGGTTATTGAACCATGACAGGAGGTTTTCTCTTATGAAAAATGCTAAAATTTCCCGCCGCAGCTTTCTTCTGGGCCTGGCCGCCTGCTCGGCTGCCGGGATCCTGACCGCCTGCAAGGGCAGCGATGCGCCTGCCAGCAGTGCTTCCGCTTCTTCGGAGGCACCGGCTTCCTCGGTGAGCGAGGCCCCGCAGGATCCGCTGTTCTCGGAAGAGGATTTTCCCAAGCTGGACGGCAGCACGGCCTGCATCCCGCTGATGGCCCAGATGATGGCCGACACCACCGGCAGGGATCTGGTAGAAGCCCAGAGCACCATTTCGGTCAGCACTACGGCCTATGCGTGGGAGAACTTTGGCCTGTACGACACCGACACCCAGATGCTGGTGGTGTATGAAGCCCCGGATTATGTGAAGAAAGAGCTGGAAGAGGCCAAGGCCGAACTGGAAAGCAAGCCCATCGGCCGGGATGCGCTGGTGTTCATCGTGAACGAGAATAACCCCGTCAAGAGCCTGACTCAGCAGCAGCTGAAGGACATCTACGCCGGCAAGATCACCAACTGGAAGGACGTGGGCGGCGAGGATCTGGACATCGTGGCCTTCCAACGCGGGGAGGACTCCGGCAGCCAGACCCTGTTCAAAAAGCTGCTCATCCAGGACGGTGAGCTGATGGACCCGCCCACCGAGCTGGCCCCCGCCGCCATGGGCGAGTTGGTGGACAGCATCGCCGCTTACAACAACAGCGCCAACGCCATCGGCTTCTCGGTGTATTACTACATCGACCAGATGTATTCTCAGCCCGGCCTGCGGCTTCTGGCCGTGGATGACGTGACCCCCTCCAACAACACCATCGCCGACGAGAGCTACCCACTGTGCAACGAGTTCTATGCCGTCATCCACCCGGATGCCGCCGCAGACAGCCCGGAGCGCATCCTGTATGACTGGCTGGACACCGACGCCGGGCAGGACTGCATCAAAAAGTCCGGCTATGTGGCCGTCGGCCCGCAGACCACCGTCACCATCGTGGATTGAAATTGACAGACCTTCTCTCGTCTGCTACAATAAAGGCAGGATTTTGTCGATCTTTATGCAGCAGAATGCCGAAAGGAAGGTCTTATCATGGAACATCCCGCTCCTCATGTGGAAAGCCCCTGGCGCACCACCCTGCGGAACCGCATCATCCAGGCCTCCAGCCTGCTGGAGATCCTGCTGTCCGGGCTGGTGCTCATCGGCCTGCTGCTCAGCGCAGTACCGCTCATCAAGTGGATGCCCGGCCTGCTGTTTGACGGCAACGAGGTGGAGATCCGCACCTTTCTGGAGCGCAGCCTGGACATCGTGATCGGCATCGAGTTCATCAAGATGCTGGCCAAGCACAGCCCCGGCAGCAGCCTGGAAGTGCTGCTCTACGCCATCGCCCGTCATCTGGTGGTGGGCCATGATTCGGCACTGGAAAACCTGCTCAGCGTGGGTGCCATCGCGCTGATCTTCATCGTGCGCAAATACTTCTTTGTGCCGGCCTTTGGCGCCCACCTGCCGGACGGCCACCCTGCCCCGGATCTTTCGCCCACGCAAAGCGGCATCCACCGGCTGCACCCCGAACCGGAAACAGAACCGGGCGAGGACGACGAATAACCTTACAAAAAAACAGGCGGTGCCGCACAGCATTGTGTGCAGGCACCGCCTGTTTCATTGTTTGATTTTACTGTTTGCCGTGGCGGCCAAAGCGGTATTCCTTGCCGTCGCGGATGCGCTGGATGTTGGAGCGGTGCATATAGATGACCATGGCAGCCATGATGACAGAGCCCACCAGACAGATGAGCAGGTCCTGTACGGCATAGCCACGCAGCAGGCAGTAGCCCAGCGTCAACAACGGATAAGCCGCCGCCATGGTCACACTGCCCAGCGATACCATACCGGTGGGCAGCAGGCAGGCCAGAAAGATCAGGGCCAGGAACGGCAGCAGCACCGGCTGGATGGCCAGAATGGCTCCACCGGCCACCAGCACGCCCTTGCCGCCCTTGAAGCCGAAATACAGGGGCTTAAGGTGGCCCACCACCGCCAGGATGGCGGCCAGATACACGCCCAGCCAGGCCGAGAGGCCAGCGTCGGAGGGCAGGAAGTGGAACAGCCAACGGCCGATGCACACGGCAGCTACCCCCTTGAGCACGTCACCGGCGGCCGTGAGGGCCGCGGCTTTCTTGCCAAAGGTGCGCAGCATGTTGGTCATACCGGCAGCGCCGCTGCCGTGGTTGCGCACGTCATCGTGATACACGAATTTGCTGATGAGGATGCCGGTGTCCACACTGCCCAGCAGGTAAGCCTGCGCAGCCGTGAGCACGGCCATGAGGATGGTTTGCATCATAACGAAACCCGGATGCCTCCTTCGGGGCGCTTACACGTCCTTGGCACCCACTTCGCCGGAGCCGCGCTCCCGCACGACCAGACGGATGGGGGTGTGTTCCAGGCCAAAGTTCTCGCGGATCTGGTTGATGAGATACCGCTGATAGCTGAAGTGGAACAGGTGTTTTGCGTTCACAAAGGCCACAAACGTGGGCGGGCGGGTGGAAGCCTGGGTCAGGTAGAAGATCTTCAGGCGGCGGCCCTTGTCGCTGGGCGGCTGCATGCGGGCCGTGGCACGGGCCAGCATCTCGTTCAGCACGCCGGTGGGCACGCGGGCACCGTTCTGTGCGTCCACGTCGCGGATCAGCTGCATCAGCTTGTTCACGTTGTAGCCAGTCTGGGCCGAAATGAAGATGATGGGGGCGTAGCCCATGAAGCTGAAGTCCTCGGCATAGCCGCGGCGCTGCTGCTCCATGGTGTTGGTCTCCTTGCCTTCCACGGCGTCCCACTTGTTCACCACGATGATGCAGGCCTTGCCCTGGTCATGGGCATAACCGGCCACCTTGCTGTCCTGCTCGGTAAAGCCGACGGTGGCATCCACCAGGATCAGGGCCACACGGCTGCGCTCCACGGCAGCCAGGGCGCGCACCACCATATACCGCTCCAGACCGTCGGTGATGTTGCTGCGCTTGCGCAGACCTGCGGTGTCGGTAAAGATGAACTTGCCGTAGGCATTGTCCACCGGGGTGTCGATGGCATCGCGGGTGGTACCGGCCTCATTGGCCACGATCATGCGGTTCTCGCCCAGGATGCGGTTGGTCAGGCTGGACTTGCCCACGTTGGGGCGGCCGATGATGGCCACCGGGATGCGGTCCTCTTCCACCACCGTTTCGCTGAAGTCCAGGTGCGCGCACACGGCATCCAGCAGGTCGCCGGTGCCGTGACCGTGCACGGACGAGATGGGCATCACCTCGTCAAAGCCCAGGTTGTAGAACTCGTACAGCTCCATGGGGGCATCGCCCACCTTGTCGCACTTGTTCACGGCCAGAATGATGGGCTTGTGGCTGCGGCGCAGCATGTGGGCCACATCCTCGTCGGCAGCGGTCAGGCCGTCGCGCACATCCACTACCATGATGATGCAGTCGGCAGTGTCAATGGCGATCTGGGCCTGCTCGCGCATATGGGCCAGAATGCCCTCGGTGGCCTTGGGCTCAATGCCGCCGGTGTCCACCAGCAAAAATTCGTGGCCGTTCCACTCGCAGTTGGCAAAGATACGGTCGCGGGTGATGCCCGGGGTATCTTCCACGATGGCCAGACGCTGGCCGCACAGTTTGTTGAACAGGGTAGACTTGCCCACGTTGGGGCGGCCCACCACTGCTACGATCGGTTTGCTCATGGGGGTTCCTCCTTTCTTGTAGCAAGACCCTCTCAGTCACGGCTCACGCCGTGCCAGCTCTCCCGAAAGGGAGAGCTTTTTGATGCGTTGCGGGAAAGCAACTCAGACCTCGCCCTTCAGGAGAGGCGGCATTGCGCAGCGATGACGGAGAGGGTTCTTTTTTATCGCTTTCTTCTTGCGATGTGCAGTCCGCTGCGCAGCAGGGCGCGGGCCTCGTCGCCGCCGCCCACGGGCAGCACCTCGACCTTCACGCCCAGACGCTCGCCCAGCTGGGTGATCGTCACATCGTCCAAAAAAGTATCTTTCTCTTCGCGCAGCATCACAGCGGGCACGCCCAGCGCACCGCTGGTCAGTTTGCCCTCACACTGGGCGATGATGTCGGTGGCCGTTACAAGGCCCGCCACGCCCACGTTGCCGCCAAAGAACTTGTTCTGGATGGGGTGCACGGTCACCTCGATCATGGGGTACTGGCGGTGCAGCTCTTCCATCATCTCAATGATGAGGGGGGCTGCCATGGTGCCGGTGACCACATCCAGCTTTTTGGTGCCGTAAATGCGGTGGGGCTTGTCCAGTTCGGCCAGAAATTCCTGCCGGAACAGGCTCATCATGCCCACGCCGTTTTCCAGCTGGTCGTAGTCCTCGTAGAATTCCGGGTCCGGGATGGGACGCCCGGCCTTGAGATACCACTCATCGCTGGGGTAGATGATGCGCTTGCCGTGGCGGCGCTTGCACTCGTCGCCGAATTCTTCCAGAATGTCGATGACAGCGGCGCTGGTCTCGGCGTCGTAGGGGATCTGTTTGAACAGATTCTGACGGTAATCCGTCACACCGCAAGGCACCGCCGCCACGCTCTGCACCATGGGGGTCAGCTCCAGCAGATCGGTCAGGGTGCGGCGCAGCTCGTCGCCGTCGTTGATGCCGCGGCACAGCACCAGCTGGCAGTTCACGGCAATGCCGCCCTGCACCAACCGGGGCAGGTACTTGAGCACCTCGCCGCCGCGCTTGTTGGCCAGCATCCGCACGCGGAGCTGGGGGTTGGTGGTGTGCACCGAAATGTTGATGGGTGAGATGTGCATCTTGATGATGCGTTCGATCTCATGATCCTGCATGTTGGTCATGGTGATGTAGTTGCCGAACAAAAAGCTCAGGCGCTCATCATCATCCTTGAAATACAGGCTCTCGCGCATGCCGGGGGGCAGCTGGTCGATGAAGCAGAACATGCAGTGGTTGGAGCAGGAGTGCTTCTGGTCGCCCAGATAGGTCTTGAAGTCACAGCCAAAGGGTCCGCGCTCCGTGCGCTGCACATTCCATTCCCGGATGCCGTCGGCCACCTTTGCTTTCAGGTGAAAGCTGGAGCTGTCGGTATAAAAATCGTAATCCAGCGAGTCGTTCAGCTCGTTTTCATCCACGGCCAGCAGCTCGTCACCGGGCGCAAGGCCCAGCGCCTCGGCTTCGCTGCCCGGTTCCACACGCTCGATTTTGATCGCCAACGCATCCACCTCCTTTGTTCAGACAGAACAAGAAGGGGAAGGCATCGCGCCCTCCCCTTCTGTACATAACACCATTATGCCACCAATTACGCGCAAATTAG
>OLOR01002208.1_pt1 | contig 15720 bp, 8 predicted proteins | sample 1672521 | NCBI WGS metagenome assembly OLOR01 (sample SAMEA3136695, study PRJEB25190) | human gut metagenome | biome: human gut; feature: human-associated habitat; material: faeces | place: Austria | collected 2013
TACGCGTCCACCGACGAGCTTGGCCAGGTGTTCAATTTCGAGTTCGCCGAAGCCAACTGGTTCGCCGACGAGTTCCGTACGGCCATTGCTGACGGCTTGCGCGCCGCCGAGGAAACGCACGGTTCCACCACGACGTGGGTTATGAACAACCACGATGTGCCGCGCAGTCCGTCGCGTTTCGGTCTGCCGCAGGTGAAGGACGCTCCGTACCACCAGCTGGCGCACGATTGGCTGTTGCGTGACGGAGAGACCTACCGCGAGAATCGTGAGCTCGGCACCCGTCGCGCCCGCGCAGCCGCGCTGATGGAACTGGGCCTGCCGGGTTCCGCCTACGTGTATCAGGGCGAGGAACTGGGCCTGTTCGAAGTGGCGAACATTCCGTGGGATCGTCTTGAGGATCCGACGCCGTTCAACACCCGTCGCAACTTCACCGACAAGGGTCGTGACGGGTGCCGTGTGCCGATGCCGTGGAAGGCTGCCGATTGCGGCGAACCGGCTTCGTGGAGCCCGGACTTCATCACCGGCGGCACGTTCGGTTTCGGCCCGGAGCAGGGCGATTCCGCCGACGCGCACCTGCCGCAGCCGGCCTGGTTCAAGGATTTCGCGGCCGACGTCGAGGCCGATGACAACGGTTCCATGCTGCACTTGTACCGCAAGCTGTTGCAGTTGCGACAGACGGTGCTGACGGCAACTGGAGACACGTCCGCCGACCTGCTGGACATGGGCGATACGGTGGTCGCCTACTCGCGTCCGGCCACGGAAGGCCGTCGATTCCTGTCCGTCACCAATTTCGGCGACGAGCCGATCGCCCTGCCGGACGATGCGGTCGCCATCGCAAATTCCGTGCCGTTGACGGATGACGGCAAGCTGGATAGCGACGCCTCAGTCTGGCTGCTGCTGGGCTGATCGACCGCTGAACCTGGCCGCTCCCAAATCGCCTTGCGTATATGAAAAATTCCGGCCCTCCACAAGGAGGACCGGAATTTTGGTTTGTAAGGAAAGGGGAATGGTAAGTCTAAACGCTACTTCTCGCCGTTCATGATGGCGGCAAGCGATTGCACGCGCGGCAGATCGAACACCTCATCGGTGTGCACCACCTTGAGGTCCGGGCCTGCCAGCGGCACACGCCAGTTGGAGTATTCACTGGACGTGCCCGGCTGGTTCTGCGTGCGCGTCTCGCCCACGCCATCCACCAGCGCGGCCTGCAGCAGCACGGACGGCGACTTGAGCAGCAGCTTGTGCATCGCCTCGACGATTTCCTGGATGTGGCCTTCCACATCGCCCGCCACTTCCGGCGTGATCAGGCCGGACTCCACGAGACGGTCCATCATCGCGTCGCGTTCGGCGGTGGCGGAAGCCTGGAACTCCTCGACCGGGCCGGACAGCAGGTGCAGCTGTTCGCGCAGCTTGACGTGCTCGAACTGCAGGTAGCCGGCGGTCGGCGGCAGGTCGTGCGTGGTGACGGAAGCCAGCGCGTACTTGCGGTACGTGGACGGATCGGCGTACGGGTCGCCGGCGTTGGGGGAGTCGTCCACACGGGCGAACCATTCCACCGTGCAGCCGAGCAGACCGTGCTCGGCAAGCACGGTGCGTACGTAATCAGGCACGGTGCCCAGATCCTCGCCGACCACCAAACCGTTCACGCGGGACGCTTCAATGGTCAGGATCGCGATCATCGCCTCATAGTCGTACGTAACGTACGCGCCACCGCGCGCGCCTTCGCCCTGCGGAATCCACCACAGACGGAATAGGCCGAGTACATGGTCGATGCGCACCGCGCCCGCGTGCGAGAACATGTTGTGCACCATCTCGCGGTACACGCCATAACCAGTTTTGGCCAGATAATTCGGATTGAACGGCGGCTGGCCCCAATCCTGACCCTGCTGGTTGTAGAAGTCCGGTGGGCAGCCCACGGTTACGCTGCCTACTGCGAAACGTTCCGGATTCCACCACACGTCCGCGCCGAGCGAGTGCACGCCCACGGCCATATCCTGCATGAGGCCGAGTGCCATACCGCTGTCACGGGCGGCGTTCTGCGCGGCTGTCACCTGCTCGTCGGCGATCCACTGCAGCCAGCATTCGAAATCGACCATATCGGCGTGCTCGCGCATGAGCTCCACCACTTCAGGCGAATCGCGGTTCGTGTCCTTGAACCACGTGCCTTCCCACGGCGCGCCCCACACCTGGAACGCCACCGACCATGCGGCGAACGCGCGCAGATCCGGACCCGCGGCCTCCTTGAACGCGTCGAACGCGGCCTGACGCTCGACGGAACGCGGCACGTTGTACACAAGCTGCAGCGCCTGGCGCTTGTGCCACCAAGCGGAATTGATGTCGAGCGGCTCGATACTGTCGTTGGCTGGCGAGGCTTCCGCGTGCAGACGCGCCACTTCGGCCTGGTCCGCCTCGTTGAGTTCCGCATATTCAGCGATATCCTGCGGACGGATGTACGTCACATTGAGAAAACGGCGAGATTCCGGAAGATACGGCGACGGTTCCAGCGGCGGCACCGGCGCGGTGGCGTGAATCGGGTTGATAAGCATGAAATCGGCATGCGATTTCGTTGCCGCGTCGGACAGCAGCAGCTTCAGATCGCCATAGTCGCCCACGCCCCAGGATTCAGCGGAACGGATGGAATACATCTGTGCCATCCAGCCCCAACGTTGCTTTTCCGCTACTGCTGGCGGCAGTTCGATGCGTGCCGGTGCGCAGATCAGCGCGGCTTCGGCGTGCAGCGGGCCGGCATCGACGGCCAGCGTGTGGTAGCCGGCGGGAATATCTTCCGGCAGCGTCAGTTGCAGCGAGCCGTCATCTGCGTTCGAGCCCGTCAGATACGCGGTCAGATCGCCCGCATATTCCGTGCCGTCTTCCAACGTCAGCTTCAGCGCCACGTCGTTTCCTTTCGCGCGGATTGGCGTGACGGCTTCCTTGCCGATGAACTTCACGACGGTCGGCTCAACAAGTGTGTCTGCGATGCGCTGCTGGGTCGCCGCATAGGAGGCGGTGATCGCTTCGTCGCTGGATGCGTCCACGCCGAGTGCGGCCAATACGGAGACGAGCACTTCGTCGCGGATTTCCACATAGGTGCCGAGCTGGTCGATATACGACGTGGAAATGCCATTGAGCTTGGCGAGCTGGATAAGAGGCCGTGCGATGCGTTCTGCGCTTTCGGTCTGCTGGGTCTGTGTCATGGGTCCCTTCTTTCCGCGCCGTTTGTGACGGCTGACATGCTACATTGCTTGCGATTGCCGCAGCTTCGATGCTGGTGGCATTCGCACCAAAGATAACTATATCACGGTATGATATCGTTTTCAAAGCGTGTTTTGCGGTAAGAGAGTGTTGCTATATTGCGATTTTGCTCTAATTTCAGGAATATAGATAACCGGAATTGTTTTTCCATATTGACTATCGTTTGCAATACGAAGGCGCAGCGCTCCGCATTGCAAACGATTATTCCAACGGGGCATTGCTCGTCTGCTACTCGGCTTCGAGAATTGCAAAGCTTTGCAGACCTAGACGCAGCGAAGTGCCGCTAATTTCGTTTTCGCCGATGCTGAAAATCGTCCGATAACTACCATCTGGTAACTGCAAAGCTTTGCAATCGCGGCTTGGATTGACGGCTATGATCAGCTTCTGCAGGTGGGTGGAACGCTCGAAAACGAACACTCTATCGCGTTCGATTGCATGGAACGTAGCCCCCGACCGCAAGGCGTCGCATTCCCCCTTGACGTGGAGTATGGAGCGCACCGTATGCCACAGTGATTCGGCGTCGGCCTGCTGTGCGGCGACGGTCGGGGCGTCGGCGGACGGGTCGGCGGGCAGGTAGCTGCCACCGGTCACATCGCCAGCCCGAGTGTCCGATTCTGCAGAATCGGACACGTGAAGTGCTCCGGATGCGTCGTTCGCACCCCACTGCATCGGTGTGCGCGAACCGGTGCGCACGTAGCCGCCTTCTTTGCCGGGCAGCGCGCGGTATCGCATGCCGATTTCGTCGCCGTAATACAGGAACGGCACGCCCGGCATCGCGAACAGCGTGCAGTATGCCAGGGCGATTTCGCGCTGCGGCAGTCGCGGCCCCACGCGTGCGGTGTCGTGGTTGCAGGTGATGAAATTAAAATTTCCGTCGGCCGTTTCCGCTTCGCGCAGACGCGGCTCGTACTCGTCCAGGAATTCGCTGATCGGCGTGCCGGAATCGGCGTTGAAATAGCTCTTGTCGCCCTTGCGGCTCAACGGGTCGTCCACGTTGCGCAACAGCATGTTGTAGCCGTTGGGAACGCCGTCCCAACGCCAATCGAGATAGAAATCCATGTCGAAGCCGGCGGCCATCGACTCCTCTGGCCGTCCCCATTCCGAAACGAACGCGGCTTCGGGGAAGGCCGGGCGGATCCGGGCGAACATGTACTGCCAGGTGCGGATGGTGTAAGGCTTGCCCTCATCGTCCTTTTTGACGAGGCTGTCGGCCATATCCACGCGGAAGCCGTCTGCGCCACGGGAAAGCCAGAACCGCATGACGTCCACCATCGCGTCGCAAGTGGCCTTCGCGTCCGGACCAAGGGCTGGCTTCTGCCAGCTACGTTCGGGGTGCGCGAAACCGTAGTTGAGCGCCGGCTGGCATTTGAAGAAGTTCAAGATGTAGGTACCGTTGCGGGGCGATTCGCCGCCGATGAATGGCAGTCCGTCGCCACCGGAGATCCATGAGTCTGTCCAGATGTAGCGGTCGGAATAATTGTTTCGCTCGACCTTGCAACTGCGGTGGAACCACTCGTGTTCCTCGCTGGTGTGGCCTGGCACGAGATCGAGGATCACGTGCATGTCGCGCCGGTGGGCGGCGTCGAACAACGCAATGAGATCGTCGTTGGTGCCGTAGCGTGATGCCACCTTTTTGTAGTCGCGCACGTCGTAGCCGGCGTCTTTGAATGGCGAGTCGAAACAGGGATTGAGCCAGATCGCGTTGCATCCGAGATCCTTGATGTAGTCCAGTTTTAAAGTGATTCCGGGGATGTCTCCGATGCCGTCGCCATTGGAGTCGACGAAGGACTGTGGATAGATTTCATAAAAAATTGCGTCGGCAAGCCATTTGGGGTGGGGGTGTTTCGCGGGAGGAAGCATGAGGGTGTGTCTCCTTGATATTTCGCGGTTTGCGGTGTTTCTTTGAAACAATCATAACGCTGAATTGCAAACGTTGGCAGAAACGTGCTACACTAACAATCACTGATACATTTTTGGTGGCCCCAGTGTTGTTGGTAATCATCCAAGAACGATGATGTGAACGTATGCAGGGTTTTGGTCCGTACCATTTAACCGGAGATGTTGAGGAACACAAGGTTATGTGAGGAAAGGAAGATCAATGAAGATCGATTGGAAGAAGGCAATCGGACTTACTGCTGCCGTTTCTATGCTGGTTCCGCTCGCTGCGTGCGGTGGCTCCTCCGACGGTGGCGATAAGAACGCTTCCGGCTCCACCGAGGCCGTCACGCTGAGCGTGTGGGCCCCGCAGGAAGACCAGGCCAAGGACACCAACTGGCTGGGCAAGGTCGAAGAGAACTTCGCCAAGGCGCATCCGGAATACAATATCACGTGGAAGAATGACGTGGTCTCCGAAGGCGATGCTTCCAAGCAGGTCAGCACTGATCCGTCCGCGGCGGCCGATGTCTATATGTTCGCTTCCGATCAGTTGGGTGTTCTAATGGACGCCAAGGCCATTGGCCAGCTGGGCACCGACGCTGAGAAGCAGGTGAAGGAACAGAACGGCGACCTCGAAGTCAACTCCGTCACCGGCACCGATGGCAAGCTCTATGGCGTGCCGTACACCGACAACACGTGGTTCATGTACTACAACAAGTCCAAGATCACCGAGGATGAGGCCAAGGACTTCGATACCATCCTTTCCAAGGCCAAGGTCGCGTTCTCCCTGCAGAATTCTTGGTACATCAACGGCTTCTATGATGGCCTGAGCCTGTTCGGCGAGAAGGGCAATGATGCTGACGCAGGCATGGTCTTCCCGAAGGACGGCGCCGATATCACCTCTTATCTGGTTGATGTGGTCGCCAACCCGAACTTCTCCAACGACGATGGCGCTTCCGGCCTCGCAGCCATCAAGGATGGCTCCGCCGACGTGCTGTTCTCCGGTACCTGGTCCGCTAAGGACGTGAAGGAGGCCCTGGGTGACAACTACGCCGCCACCTCTCTGCCGACCTTCACCGTGAACGGCCAGAAGAAGCAGATGAAGTCCTTCGCCGCCACCAAGGCCGCTGCTTACAACCCGAACGCCAAGAACCCGAAGGCCGCCGCTCAGTTCGCGGCTTACCTCGGCTCCACCGAAGCTCAGAAGCTGCACTACGAGATGCGCGCCATCCCGCCGACCGACAAGTCCCTGTCTGATCTGACCACCGACGACGTCGCAGCCAAGGCCCAGGCCGACACCATGGCCAACACCGCCCTTCTGCAGTCCGGTCTGTCCGGCATGAACGATTGGTGGACCCCGGCCGAGACCTTCGGCAAGGCCCTGGTCAACAAGGAAATCACCAAGGACAACGCTGCCGCCAAGTACCAGGATTGGGTCAAGCAGGCCGGTGGCAAGATCGCTGAGTGAAATCAGTAATTCTAAAAATCCAATAACTGAAGAATGCAGGTGGTTGGCACTGCCAAATCCCCCCAGCCATCCTGCAGCTTTGAGAGACGCTTCGAGTCGCGGTGTCTCTCTCCACTTTGCATAGTGGCTCACTCCTCCTCCGAGCTTTGCATTCCCGGGCAAGGTTTTTAAATTCTCCTTCCCCTTGTCCGGGAGCAAAGCTTTTTTTATCTTTCAATATCCATATGAGAGGGCAGTCGAAATGACAGCAACAACTCTTTCCCCGCGGGAGATGAAGCGCCTTCGGAAGCAGGGTGCTGATTATGTTTCTCCGTCGCCTTACACGGTAAGGGCGGCGTTCCGGCGTGGTGACCTGTTCACTAAGCTTTCCGCAGTGGTGTTTGGTCTTGGCGATATCGTGCGCAAGCAGTATGTCAAGGGCATTGCCATGCTGGCGCTGGAAATCGCATACTTCGTGTTCATGGCAATCAATGGTGTGGACTATCTTTCCAAGTTGCCGACCTTGGGCACCAATGCAGGCGGCAAGAAGCTGGTCGACGGCTTCTGGGTCTACACCGAACCTGACCGTTCCGTGGTCATCCTGTTGTACGGTGTCGCCACTCTGGTTATCACCGCTGCCTTCATCGGCCTGTGGGTCATGTCCGTGCGCTCTGCATACAAGTCCCAGGTGCTGCTCGAGGAGAACGGCAAGGCTCCGAGCTTCATGGACGATGTCCGCGAGCTGCTCGATGCCAAGGCTCACGTCCTGCTGATGTTCCTGCCCACGCTGGGCATTGCCGTGTTCACTGTGCTTCCGTTGATCTTCATGATTTCCATGGCATTCACCAGCTATGACCACAAGCACCTCGTGCTGTTCCACTGGGTCGGCTTTGAGAACTTCGCCAAGGTCTTCTCCAACAGCGGCGGCACCGTTAACGCCGCACTGTTCGGACGCGTGCTGGTGTGGACCTTGGTCTGGGCCTTCTTCGCCACCTTCCTGAACTTCTTCTTCGGCATGTTCGTGGCCATGATCATCAACCGCAAGACCACCCATTTCAAGGGTTTCTGGCGTGCCTGCTTCTCCATGTCCATCGCCGTTCCGCAGTTCGTGTCCCTGCTGGTCATGCACACCATGCTCCAGCCGCAGGGTGCGGTGAACCGCATGCTGCAGACGTGGGGTTGGATTGACGGCCCGCTGCCGTTCTTCACCGACGCCACTTGGGCCCGTGTCACCGTAATCGTCATCAACCTGTGGGTCGGTATTCCGTACACCATCATGCAGATCACTGGTATTCTGCAGAACATTCCGGCCGATCAGTATGAGGCGGCGAAGATCGACGGTGCCAACTGGTGGCAGATCTTTACTAAGATCACCATGCCGTACATTATCTTCGTGCTCACCCCGTATCTGATCACCACCTTCACGGGCAATGTGAACAACTTCAACGTCATTTACCTGCTGTCCGGCGGCGATCCTACGCCATTGGGCGATTCCGCAGGCTCCACTGATTTGCTTATCACCTGGCTGTACAAGCTGACCGTGGACAAGCAGGATTACAATCTCGGTGCCGTGATCGGCATCATGACCTTCGTCGTGTTGGCCATCGTTTCGCTGATCACCTACCGCAATTCCGGCTCCTATAAGAATGAGGAGGCATTCCGATGAGCAACAAGCATTCCGCAACCAAAGTGGAAAGCCACGGCCTTCTGCACGACCAGAAGATCCGCCGTATCACCGGCGACGTGTTCGCCCACTTGTTCCTGGCCATTCTGGCCGTCATCTGGCTCGTCCCAATCGTATGGGTGTTCGCGGAGTCGTTCAATAAGAACACCGCCCCGTACACCAGCTCCTTCTTCCCGAAGGAGTGGACTCTGGACAACTATAGGGTGCTGTTCACCGACCGCAACGTGTTGGACTTCCCGAAGATGTTCGGCACCACGTTCATCATCGCCTGCTTCACCTGTGCGATTTCTCTGATCTTCGTGCTCTCTGTGGCATACTGCATGAGCCGTATGCGTTTCCGTGTGCGCAAGACTTTCATGAACGTTGTGCTGATTCTTGGCATGTTCCCGGGTATCATGGCCGTCACCGCCATCTACTTCATCTTGAAGGCCTTGGGCCTGTCAAGCGGCACCATGACTACCGTGGCGTTGATTCTCGTGTACTCCGCCGGTTCCGGCGCTGGCTTCTACGTGATGAAGGGCTATATGGACACCATTCCGACCTCGCTGGACGAAGCCGCCCTGCTCGACGGTTGCACCCGTTTCCAGGTGTTCCATAAGATCATCATCCCGATCTGCAAGCCCATGATCGTCTACCAGGCCATCATCGGCTTCCTGACCCCGTGGCTCGACTTTGTCATGGCCAAGGTGATCTGCCGTACGCAATCCAACTACACCGTGGCATTGGGCCTGTGGCTCATGCTGCAGAAGGAATATATCCAGAACTGGTTTGCCCGCTTCGCCGCGGCCGCGGTCGTGATCTCCGTTCCGATCGCCATCCTGTTCATTGTGATGCAGCGCTTCTATCAGGAGTCCATGTCGGGCTCCGTGAAGGGCTAAAGAAAGGCAAAGGATATGACGCTCGTAGACAGCTTCGCACAGCCGAACACGAGCGTCGCCGAACCGTTCCCGCTGTGTCTGGAACGACCGCTGGGTGCCGTTGTTACTGAAACCGGCACCCAGTTCGCTCTCTGGGCTCCTTCCGCACAGAAGGTGACCCTGAGACTGTTCTCGCGTGGCTCCATGGGGGAAAGCGGCGACGCTCTGATTGGACAGTACACGATGCGTCCGGAATCCGATGGTTCCTGGACGTACGATTTCGCCGACAACATGCACGGCGTGTATTACGACTTTTTGATCGAACGCGATTGCGGTTCCGTCGACCGCATCGCCGACCCGTGGGCGCGCGGGGCCGGTGTGAACGGCCGGCGCAGCATGGTCGTGGACTTCAGCCGCACCAATCCGGATGGTTGGTACCGCGACCATATGCCGGACGTGCCGCTTGCGCAGACGGTGGTCTGGGAAACCCATGTGGGCGATTTCAGCAATGATCCCGCCGGCGGTTTCCCCGAATCGCATCGGGGCAAGTATCTGGCGTTCACCGACGACGGTACGTCTCTGGACGGGCATCCCGACTTTCCCACGGGCATCGCATATCTCAAGAAACTTGGCGTCACCGCGGTGCAGCTCATGCCGATTTACGATTTCGGTTCCGTGGACGAAGAGACCTGCGATCGCTACAACTGGGGGTACGATCCGGTCAATTACAACGTGCCGGAAGGCTCGTATTCCACCAATCCGTTCGACGGGTCGGTGCGCATCCGCGAAGTGAAGCAGATGGTGCAGGCGCTGCACAACGCCGGCATCAAAGTGATCATGGACGTGGTCTACAACCACATGTTCTCGCCCGATAATTGGTTTGAGCGGTCGGTGCCGGACTATTTCCTGCGCCGTAAGCCCAACGGCGCGCTGGCCAACGGATCCGGCTGCGGCTGCGATATGGCCACCGAACGCAAGATGTTCCGCCGGTTCATCGTGGAATCCGTGACGTTCTGGGCGCGCGAATACCACATGGACGGCTTCCGTTTCGACCTGATGGGTCTGATCGACGTGGACACCATGAATGCCGTGCGTGCTGCTCTGGATGAGATTCCCGGCCGTGGACGCGACATTCTCATGTACGGCGAACCGTGGTCCGCGGGCGCCACCGCGCCGCTGCCCAGCGACACCGTGCTGGCTGACAAGTCAGGCCTGTCGAAGCTTGACAGTCGCATCGGCCACTTCTGCGACACCACGCGAGACACCATCAAGGGCCATGTGTTCTTCTCGGACCGCCCGGGTTATGTGAACGGTGGCATGCACGAGAACGTAGCGGCTGCGCGTGAGGCCGTGGACGCGTGGCGTCGCGGCAAACATTCGGAAGGAGTGGCAGGCCAGGTCATTCAATACGTGTCCGCGCACGACGACCTCACGCTGTGGGACAAGTTGTGCGCGAGCTTTGCGGCTGGTTCGTTGGGCAGCACCGTGGCCGAAGGCGTTAACGAAAACACCGTGGATGTGCCAAAAGTCATGTATGACGCCGATTTCTCGGCGGAAGGGCTGGCCGGTGTCGGTCCGCAGATTGCGGCCGCGCTGACCGACGTGATGGACGCCAACAAGCTGGCTGTGGGTATCACGCTTACCTCCGCTGGCATCCCGTTCATGCTGTCCGGCGAGGAGTTCGCACGTACCAAATTCGGCAGCTCTGATTCTTACGATTCCGCCAAAGAGCTTAACTGGCTCGATTGGAACCGTGCATGGCAGAAGCGCGATTTGATTGAGTATTACGCGAAGTTGATTGCATTGCGCAAGTCTGATCCACAGTGGTTCGACGGCAATCGCAATATCGTCGATACGGAAGGCGACGAACTCGTGTTCCGCGTCGGCGATTATCTGATGGCCGCCAATCCAGGCAGACACGTCGGCGTTATTGACGTGGCCGTAACGGGTTTGGAACCGATTGGCGGAATACGGAGATACTGGTGTGGTCTCGGCTCGTCCGTCAGTCCGGTGGAAGGCAATGTGAGCGCAGGTGATGGCGATTATTTGATTGTTCCACCGCATACGTTTGCAATCTGGCGGTTGCAGTAATACTCTCAGTAGGGAAGCTACAAAACGGCGACCGCAAAGCTGCGGTTGCCGTAACAGATACGGCAATGGGGCCGGAAAACCAGAAAGGATACGACAGTGGGAATCGGAGCGCGCAATCCGCGGTACGAGGTGGTGTTTTTCGACCTGTACGGAACGCTGATCGACATTCGTACCGATGAGCAGAGCGAGGCCGCATGGCAGGCGCTGTACGATTGCGTGACCGAATTGGGCGCGCAGTACGAATCCGTCGACGTGATGCGCGACCAGTTCGAAAAGCTCGAAGCCCGCGAAATGGTCCACCAAGCCGACCGTGCAATCGTTCGCAACGGGTGGGACGAATTCGACATCCTGCCGGTCTACCGGTCCCTGCTCATGAATCGCAGCGAGGAAGCGGAAAAGAAACTCGCGCTACCGCAGGCCGCGCTGAAAGCCGCATGGGCGTTCCGCCAAGGCAGCACCAGCCTGTTCCGGCTGTACCCCGGCGCGCTCGACATGATCGAACAACTGCAGGACGCCGGCATGGTCGTGGCGCTGCTGAGCAACGCGCAAGCCTGCTACACACGCCCCGAACTGGAAGAGACCGGCCTTGCCAGCGTACTGGACGACGTGATCATCTCCAGTGAAGAGAAAATCCGCAAGCCCGCACGCGACCTGTACATGCTGGCGCTCGACCGTGAATTCGTGACCGCCAAGCACGCGCTCATGGTCGGCAACGACGAGCGCAACGACATCATCGGCGCCAATTCCGCCGGCCTCGACGCGGCATACTTCCGCACGGAAATTTCACCGGCGGACGACCCGGAAGTTTCGGCACATGCGGTATGTTCGTTTACCGGAGCCGACTACGACGGGCTGCTGAAATTCGTGCTGGACGCATAAGGCGCGCGGTGGGCGCTGAGCTTAAATCGCATGGGACGTGCGGGAAGCCGCTGTGGCGTGCGGGAAAGTCGCAAGGAAAAGTCGCAAGTCGTAAAAGGCATACGTGCGTAAGGCGTGCGTAAGGTGCACGTGCCACGTGCGACGCGCGGAAAAATCGCAATAGGAGGACATATGGAAGGCTATGCCGAGCAGGGAGCTCGAACCGATTCGACCGACCAAATCGGATTCGGCGGCGCTCGCCGCAACAGGAAAAAGCGTCGCGGACTGACGGTGTTCCAACTTAAGGTCATCGGCGCGGTGGCGTTGGCCTTGTCCGCCGGCAGCACCACCATCGTGCCGCTGTTCTTCGGCTCCGATACCAACAATATGACGTCGCTGACGGCGATGGTCCTGAGCGAAGTGGTGTCCTGGTTCGCCATTCCGATCTACGCGTGGCTGCTGGTGCAGGGTTTCCGTGAAACGCACAGCCGGGTCGCGTACGGCCTGCAGCTGTTCATTCTCGCCGTGGTGTGCGAGGTGCCGTACGACCTCGCCACATCGCATAAGGCTTTCGACCTGGGCTCGCAGAATCCCGTTTTCGGCCTGTTCGTTGCGTTTGTTGTGCTTGCCGCGCTCGATTGGGTGGCGTCGCGCTATCAGAAGGTCATGAAGGTGCTGTTGTCGGTCGGACTGGTGGTGATTGGTCTGCTGTGGGACCTGCTGCTGCGTATCGGCCTACGCCAGCACATGATGAGCATCGGTTCGGTGACGCTTGGCTTCGTGCTGATTTTCGCTCTGATGCGCCAGTATGAGAATTCGATGATGTTCACAGCCGGCCTGTTCGGCGCCGTGATGATGATCGCGCCGGGCGTGGGCGTGGCGTTCGTGCACTACTACAACGGCAAGCTGGGCTATAAGCATCAGTGGACGAAATGGGCTTTTTACGCGGTTTACCCGGTTATTTTGATAATTTGTGCGATTTGTGCAACACTGGCGTGATTTTTGACAACGTTCGCAGTATGATAGAAACAGATTGAGAGAGCATCGCCGCTCAAGCGAGTGTTTCCAAGGCTGGGAACGTTTGTGATTATGATGCAGAAACCGCAAAGGGGTTGAGAGATGGATAGAGCAGGCATTCGCGAGGTGGCCAAGGCCGCGGGTGTGTCGATTTCCACGGTATCGCGCGCGTTCACGCGGCCGGAACTGGTGTCCGAACGTACGCGCCGCAAGGTGCTGGAAACGGCGGACAAGCTTGATTTCAACATCTCCCGTTCCGCCACGTCACTCAAATCCGGCCAATCGTACCGTGTGGCGATGCTGATGAATGAAGAGATCACTAGCTGGTTCAATACGGAAGTGTTCGCTGGAATCGAATCCGTCATGCATAATGCCGGGTATGACGTATCGCTGTTCCAGCATGTCGACACCGCCGAAAACCGCCGCGACTTCTTCACGAATCTGCCGGTCCGCCGCAACGTGGACGCCGTATTCGTGACGTCGTTCGGCGTGGATCCGAAGGAAATCCAGCAGCTCAAGCGCATCCACGTGCCGATCATCGGCATCAATACGCCGACGCAAAACGGCTTCGACGCCACCATCTCCATCGACGATGAGGACGGCATGTTCACCGCCGCCCAGCATCTGATCAATCTGGGGCACAAGAATATCGTGTACGTGTGCTCCGATGCGGTCGATTCCATTAATTCCTCCATCGATGCGCGAGGACAGGGCTTCATCCGCGCCTGCAAGACGATGGGGGCCTCCCATGACTTCAAGTGGCGCGTCGTCTCTGTGCCGCGTGGCAAGACCTTCGCCGACTCGGCGTTGACCGCGCTGCTTGCGTTGGACGAGTTCCCGGACGCGATTTGCTGCCAGATGGATATGATGGCGATTCCGCTGGTGTTGCGTTTGGAACGTTACGGCCACCACACGCCGAGTGACTATTCGATTATCGGCTTCGACGATTCGCCGTACGCCGACACTGTGAACCTGACCACCATGCGCCAGGATCCGTATGCGATGGGTCGCGCGGCCGCACAAAAGGCCATGAAGCTTATCGAAGGCAAGCCGCTTGAGAACGCGCATGAGATTGTGCGCGCCCAGCTCGTACTGCGCGGCACCGATTCCGTGTACGGCACTGGCCGCTGAGAGCCGAGTCTCATTGTCCTTCCGCAGCCCGTCAATGCCGACGGGCTGATTGTGATGGCCTGGGGTGGATTGATAAGGGATACCCCCACTGTAGTCACGGTGTGTGGCATACGTTTTCAGGAAAAAAATGAAACAATTTGCAGTGATGTGTTTCATGACACGCCAATCGGGGGCTGATGAATGATGAATTTCATTCAATGATCAGCATGTGTTTTTGATTTTGCAATCGTTGACAAACCTTTGAATATCAGGCTTTAAAGCGTTGTCCCCGTGAGAGGGGACGAAAAAACGTATCGGGGGAGGGGGTGTGGGTTCTTTCTGTTTCATTTTGTTTTCATAACTTCAAAGGTTATCATAGTAAACCGTAGGTCAGAGAAAAAGGGAAAACAGAGGTTTCCGGCTGTGTTGCCGGAGATGGGAACAGCGCAGAAGCTATACGTAAAACAGAAGTGATAACGGCATTATGCAAAGGATATCAACCCTCGAGTTGAGGGGCTCAGAAGGGTGAACACTTTGCGGATAGGGGACAAGATGAGGCAATGGCGTAATGGTGTCGGCAACGCACCACGACACTATGCAGGAACGCGATCGGCAACCGGTTGCGCGCTTTCGCGTACCCGCTCCCTGACCGCCGCCGCCATAGCGGTAGCCATGATGGCCACCGTAGCAGTAACTTCCCTCCTCCCCGCCTACAATGCCAAAGCTGACGAAAGCGGGCTGAAAGACGGTTCTACTTGTACGCCATCTTCTATTGGCTTGGGCGATGATATGAGCGTGGAAGGTTCCGATACCGGTGTAGCTACGTACGTTGGCGGAGATATGTACGTGGGCGGCAAAGAAAACTCCGATTTGACTGGTGAAACCGGTCCAACTGGCACGTACGCTGTCGAAGCTGAAGGTCTGACCGTGGTCAACGGCAGCCTTGCGATGCATCCGCTGAAGGACGCATGGAAGGTGTGGAACACTGGCACAACCGGTGGAAAGCATTACACTTCACGTGGCTTCCGCTGGGGTGTGGTTGGTTTCGGTTCACAGTTCCGTCCCGCCGATGGCAAGACAGCTTTGGTGGTCGGCGGCAATACTAGCACGTCCGTGATGGGCTCCAAGAAGGTTGGCGCATGGGGTGCGCCGGGCTGGCTGGGCAAGACGGATGCTAATGATATAAACAGCCACGGGTACAAGGCTTCTTTGGCTGGCAACAAAACCGGCGTTTGGGGCAGTAATGATTCCATTGATTCCGTACGCGGACTGAGCGGTAACAACGTCACTGAAGGTGATATTACCCCTACTCTTGGCACCGATACCGGCTTGGTGACATGGAACCAGTCCAACAACCTGTCCAATGTGAATGGAATGGACTATTCCAAGTATGGGGAGAAGATTTCGAAGCTCTCCACGGATTTGAACACCGGAACAAAGTTGCCGGCAACCGGTAAAGTCACTACAAGTAATGCGCCATCGGACGATTCTTATACGATTTACAAATACGACTATAGAAAGAACGGGAACAA
>OLOR01002216.1_pt1 | contig 15666 bp, 17 predicted proteins | sample 1672521 | NCBI WGS metagenome assembly OLOR01 (sample SAMEA3136695, study PRJEB25190) | human gut metagenome | biome: human gut; feature: human-associated habitat; material: faeces | place: Austria | collected 2013
GTATCCACAACCAGTAAAACCATGTGTAAGCCCTCCTGTTTTTCTTTGGTTTCATCCTACCATAGACCGCCGTTTTCTACAAGCAGATTCGAAAAATCCCCACAGGGAAAACCTGTGTTTCACCTGCAGGGATTGATTCAGCCATCCAAGACGATCAGGATCAGCACCACGACCACTGCAATGGCGATCAGGCAGCCGCATCCGCTGCCATCCCCGCCGCCACCACCGCCGCCGGACGAACCGCCGAAGTTGCGGTTGAACGCCGTCATGTACTGGGCATAGCCCGTATCGCCTTTGCCGAAGTAACCATAATCACCGTTTGACATTGTGCATCCTCCTCAGAAATGTGTTTTGTTTTTCTGAGGCTTATTCTACAGAAAGTGATGTACAATAAACTTCCCTTTCAATTATTTTTTCATTCCGGCAATTATTTTTCAGTGGAAAACATGTTTTTCCTGTTCAAATCCACCTGTCCACCTCATACAGTAGCAACAAGGGGGTGTTGCTATGATTTTCCCGTTGCTGCAATTTTTTGCCTCAAAATTTCTGCTTCTGGCCCTTCACCTGGAAGCCGGAAGCTTCCCACGGCCATTGACCGCTAAAGAAGAAATCGAAACATTTGCCGCCCTGCGGGCAGGTGACTCTACCGCCCGGGAAAAACTCATCCGGCACAATCTGCGCCTGGTGGCTCACATCACCAAAAAATATTACGCCCAGCCTTGCGATCAGGATGATCTCATCTCCATCGGTACCATTGGCCTGATGAAAGCCGTGGACACCTTCGACTCCACCCGCAAGGCGCGGTTCTCCACCTACGCCAGCCGGTGCATTGAAAATGAACTCCGGATGCATTTCCGGCGGCTGCGGCGGGGCGGAACGACGGTTTCTTTGCAGGAAACGCTGGAAGCCGGAAAAGAGGACACCGCCCTCACCTTTTCCGACGTTTTGCAGGACAGTTTCTGCATGGAAGAAAATTGTGAGCGTCAGGAAGAAGCTGCCCGCCTGCGCCAGCTCATTGAGGGGCTGCCTGCCCGGGAGCGGAAGCTGATTTTGCTGCGCTACGGCATGGCCGGCCAGCCGCCGCTCACCCAGCTGGAAACTGCACAGCTGCTGCAGATCAGCAGAAGTTACGTTTCCAGGCTTGAGACCCATGCACTGGAGCAGCTGCGCAAAGCGTGGCACTCTTAACGATCGGGTTCATTGCCTTTCAGCCCAGCGCCACATCCAGAACCATCATCAGGCTGAACCCGACCGCAAAGAGCACGGTGCCGATATCAGAGTGCTCGCCCTGCGACATTTCCGGGATGAGCTCTTCCACCACCACATACAGCATGGCACCTGCGGCAAAACTGAGCAGATATGGCAGAGCCGGCACGATGACGCTCGCCGCCAGAATGGTCAGCACTGCACCGATGGGCTCCACGACGCCGGACAGCACACCGCCCCAGAACGCCCGGCCTTTGCTCATGCCCTCTGCCCGCAGGGGCATCGAGATGATGGCTCCCTCCGGGAAGTTCTGGATGGCAATGCCCAGCGAAAGAGCCAGCGCACCGGCCGCCGTGATCTGTGCTGTCCCGGATAAGTACCCTGCGTAAACCACCCCCACTGCCATGCCCTCCGGGATGTTGTGCAGCGTAACGGCCAGCACCATCATGGTGGTGCGCTGCAGCTGGCTGTGGGGGCCCTCAGCCTGTTGGCTGTTCCGGTGCAGGTGTGGGATGATATGATCCAGCAGCAGCAAAAACAGAATCCCCATCCAGAAACCCACCACCGCCGGGAAAAACGCCAGCTTGCCGAGGGCTTCTGACTGGTCCATCGCAGGGATCAGCAGGCTCCAGATGGATGCCGCCACCATCACGCCCGCTGCAAATCCGGTAAGCGCCCGCTGGATGTAGTCTCCCAGCGATTTTTTGAGGAAGAACACGCTGGCCGCCCCCAGCGAAGTGCCCAGAAACGGGATCAGAATCCCATAAAATGCATCTGTCATTGAATCAACTCCTTGTCAGCTAGTTAGTTATATATAACCGCAAGGAGAGTATATCGCATCTCTCGTCTTCCGTCAATGCATTTTGTGATTGATTCTATATGGGTGCATCAAGAGAGGGCTGTTGGGGCTTATTTTACAGCCTGTTTCAGCCGCTCCAGATCATCTGCATCCGGGTGAGAAAGAGCCTTGTCAAAATTCTCGATCATGGCATCCAGATTGGGCAGATGAATCGGCTGTTTTTTCATGTTCTCATATCGCTGGCGTACCGACATCGGCATCTTTCCCTGACACATGAAGCTGCCGATCACCGTGTTGCTGCTGTGCAGATCTTTTTGCACGGTTTTCAGGATCTTGTTAAAATATTCTTCGCTGCCGCCAAAACCAGCGGTACCAAACAAAAACACCTGCTTTCCCCGCAGCTGCTTCAAAAAGTCCGAAGAGCTTTCATCCGCTTTTCCCTTGTCCGTCCAGAAACCCACATAAAGGGTGTCCGCTTCCATGGCAGCAGGGTTCGGGATGCCGAAATAGCAGCAGTCCTCCTGCGGCAGGCAGTTGTGCAGCGTGTCTGCCAATAATTTTGTGTTGCCTGTTTTGCTGCTGTATACGATTGCGTAACTCATAGCTTCTCCTTTGGAGCCGTTGGCTCTCTGAAATTATAATGCTTGCAATTAGGTTTCGGGAAACTGATTTTGATGAATCTCAGTGATTTTGTGCATATTGTGTTTGATTGGCTCCAGATACTTTCCGGCGAATGTTCCTATTATAAGTGCTGCATCCTGAACATTCCTGCGAACTTCAACTTTGATCTTGCACAGTATTTGGAGAATCGTGATACACTTGCTTGCCGACAAAATAAAAAGCACTTCGCGATTTCTCGTGAAGTGCCTCGGTATGGAGATTACCGGGATCGAACCGGTGACCTCTTGCATGCCATGCAAGCGCTCTCCCAGCTGAGCTAAACCCCCAGATGTTTGTTGTCGTCCGTGACGACGCTAGTAATTATAGCAGGCAAAGTCAGACTTGTCAACTGTTTTTGCAAAGTTTTTTGCAAGGTTTGTTCTGCTGTGCACTTTTTGCCGCAGGGTTTCCCTTTTGGGCCGTTCTGTGCTATGATAGAGAGGTACCGGGCGGGGCGCTCCCCTGCCCACAGAGAGGGGTGGTTCTTATGAGCGAAGCAGAGGTCAGTCAGTTTCTCTGCGTCCTCATCAAAATGGGGGAAGCGCTGCAGAACAGCGGGGCCGAAGTGTTTCGGGTGGAGGACACCCTCAACCGCATTGCGGCGGCATACGGGGCTGAGGAGGTCAATATCTTTGTCATCACATCCAGCATCGTGGTCACGCTGACCATGCCGGGCCTGCCGCCCCAGACCCAGACCCGCCGCCTGCGCAAGAGCACCGGCAACGACTTGCTGGAGCTGGAACAGCTCAATGCCCTGAGCCGCCGCATCTGCGCCGAAAAGCCTCCGGTGGAGGAGTTCCAGCAGCAGCTCCGTACCATTCTGGCACAGCCCGGGGAGCCCCGGCTCCATCTGGCTGGAAGCGTGCTGGGGGCGGCCAGCTTTGCGGTCTTTTTTGGCGGGAGCCTGTGGGACGGCGTGCTGGCGGGCGGGGTTGCAGTGTTCATCTGCTGGATGGAGCGGTGGCTTGCCCCGTTCTGCCTGAACGGTGTAGCGTTCCAGTTCATTGCGTCGTTTCTCAGCGGCATGGCTGCTCTGCTGTGCTGCCGGGTCTGCCCGCTGCTCCATGCGGACATGGTGCTCATCGGCGTCATCATGCTGCTGGTGCCCGGCATTCCGTTTACCAATGCCATCCGGGATATCCTGCTGGGTGATATCATCTCAGGCTCGCTCCGGCTGGTGGAGGCCGTTCTGCTGGCGGCCATGCTGGCGCTTGGCATGATGGCAGCCATCTGGCTGATGGGAGGTGCCGCATGATGCAGACGATCATCCAGCTCCTCAGCGGGGCATTGGGCTCCATCGGGTTCGGGCTGCTGTTCCACCTCAACCGCCGCTACCTGCCTGCGGCAGGCGTGGGCGGGCTGCTGGCCTGGCTGGCCTATCTGCTGGCCGCGCCCGCGGTACACGGCACGTTCCTGGCCAACCTTGTGGGCGGCGTCTGCGCGGCCCTCTACGCCGAGTTTATGGCCCGGTGGTACAATGCCCCCTCTACCCCGTTTTTCATCACGGCGGCAGTCCCCCTCATCCCCGGAAGCACCCTGTATTACTGCATGAACGCAGTGGTCTCCAGCAATCTGCTGGCCGCGGAGCACTATGGCGAGCAGACCTTTTTAGCCGCATTCGGCATTGCAGGCGGCATGGCCATTGCCTGGTGCCTGGCCGATCTCAGCCGCAAGCTGAATGCCCTGCTCACGGGCCACAACCCCGCAAAATAACACAGAAAGAAGAGCATTATTATGGATTTTTATGGAACCATCGGCCCGGCCTGTGCGGAGCTTTCCACGTTACAGCAGATGGTCCGCGCCGGAATGACCGGCCTCCGGATGAACCTTTCTCACGGCTCACTGGCCGAGCACGCCGACTGGCTGGAGCTCATCCGGAAAGCAGGCATCCGCACCCTCCTGATCGACTTACAGGGCCCGGAGCTGCGCATCGGGCGGCTGGCGTCCCCGCTGACGCTCTCCGAGGGGCAGCAGGTGTTTCTGGGTACGGGCGGCATTCCCTGCCCGGCCTGCCTTTTGGACGCCATAACCCCGGGGCAGAAGCTGCTGCTGGACGACGGCAAGCTGCTTTTGCGGGTGAACGCTGTGGACACTGCTCTCCACTGCACCGTACTGCGGGGCGGCCTGCTCCAGAGCCGGAAGAGCATCGCGGTGCCGGGCGTGGAGGTTTCCTCCCCTACCCTGACCGATGAAGACCTGCAGAACCTGCGCGTCGCCGCCGACTGCGGGGTCACAGGTGTCATGCTCCCCTTTGTGCGGAGCGCCGAAGACATCCGCACCCTGCGGGCCGCGCTGGAAGATGCCCACGCCGGGCAGATCCAGATCTTTGCCAAAATTGAGAACCTTGCCGGTGTCCGTACTTTGCCGGAGTTTCTGCCGCTGGTGGATCAGGTCGTTATCGCCCGGGGCGATCTGGGCAACGCCATGCCCCTGTGGGAGCTGCCCCGCTGCCAGAAGCAGCTGGCCTCCCTCTGCCGGGCCGCGGGCGTGCCTTTCATGGTCGTGACCCAGATGCTGGACAGTATGCAGACCCGGGCGGTCCACACCCGCGCCGAGGTCAGCGACATCTACAATGCCGTACTGGACGGGGCCGCAAGCCTGATGCTGACGGGCGAGACCGCCGCCGGGCAGTACCCCGTGCAGGCCATGGAATACCTTGTCAAGACCGCACAGACCGCGCTGTAAATTTTTATGATGCGATGAAAGGACCTCCAGCGAGATTGCCGGAGGTCCAGCTTATTCCAAGCAAAGATCCTTTGCGAAGCCCGGTCTATTCTTCACAAATTGTTCATAGAATGATCGTATCTTCATTGATTTTAACGAAATTTCTTTTTGATTTTCATACAATTTCGCAATTGACAGAATCCCATGCGGTCCGATACAATAAAGCCAGAACGGCACCTGATCTGGACGTGCCGATGATCATTCCTGCACCCCAAAAATGACAACAAAAATTCTGAAAACAACAGGAGGCATTTACAATGAAACACCTGAAAAAACTGGCCGCTCTTCTTCTAGTGGGCGTTCTCGCCTTGTCCCTGCTGACAGCCTGCGGCGGCGGTGGCTCTACCTCCGCAGATGCACAGGCGGAAACTGCCGTGATGGCCGCCATCAATCAGAACCGTCCCGTCAATTCCGCCAAATTGCAAAACAGCAGCGAGCTCCGCAAAATAGCCAATCAGGACCTGGATGCTGCCATCAGTGGAAAATGGGGCCAGCTCAGTTCTTCTTTTACATTCAAATCCCATACTGATTTAAAAAATGGCAAATTCGGTGGCACATTCATTGCCAAGTGTGATTACAAAAATACGGACCTCGCAAAACTTATCAAAACCGACACCAGCATCAACAGCCACTATATGGACAAATGGAGCGATGTCGGTGTGGTAGTCCGGACGGTTGACGGCCAGACTTACATCGCCATCTCGGTGGCTATCGATACTTCCAAGACCTGATTTTATCCAGAAGATTCTTTTCTCCTCAAGATATCCCGCATTCCCCTGTGTAACAGAAAAAGTCAGGCTCTCCGGTAAAATGGAGAGCCTGACTTTTTGCTTTTTATTTTACTGTTCCGGTTTGTTCCGGGCAGTCTTCCTCAGCAGTAGACCACCGTTTCCTCCAGAGGCTTGCGGGAGGCGTGGTTGGGCAGTGGGCCAACGCCCTCGGCTGCATAGCCCAGGTCCAGGATCATCAGCACTTCCTCATTTTCCGGCAGGCCCAGCTCTTTGGCTGCCTTGTCCGGGTCAAAGAAGTTCAGCCAGCAGCTGTCCACTCCTGCGTTGGCGGCGGCCAGCATCATGTGCGTGGCTACAATAGAGGCATCCTCCACGCCGGAATCCCGCTTCTCGCCGGGGTAAGTAAACACATGGTTTTTATCAAAGGCCACCACCAGGCAGGTGGGAGCGCCATAGCGGCAGGGCGTTACAGCGTCGATCTTTTTCAGCCCCTCTTCGGACTGGACGACATAGACCCGCTGCTCCTGTAAATTTTTCGCAGTGGGGGCCACCCGGCCTGCTTCCAGAATGACCTGCAGCTTTTCCGCCTCTACCTTACGGCCACTGAAGTTTTTGCAGGAATAGCGGTTTTCCACGACCTGTGTAAATTCCATCTTGATTTCCCTCCCGATGTTCTCATTTGGGGGACAGCCGTCCCCGGTTCCCTATCCATTATACGCAAACCGGCTCCAGTCTTCAACCCTGCACGCAGGCGGTCAGAACAAGTCCAGCATGTTGTCGAGATAAATTTCTTCCCGGACTTCCAGCTGGTGCTCCGGCTTGACCAGATAGTAGAGCAAAAATTCCAGCACCAGCGCGCTGCCCAGGCCCCGCCCCTCGATCTTGAAATTGGAAAAGCCCATGGGCAGATAGGTTTCCTTGATATCCTCCACCCCGATGAACGCTGGGCTCCGCATGGCTTTGGAAAAGCGGTACCCCTGCGCCGCGTCGGGCGCGGCACAGCGGTGATCCGGGCAGTCTTCCCCAAGGTTCTGGCGGCTGACCACCTCATAACAGCGCCTGCGGTCCCTGCAGCCCGTCCAGCAGCACTCGTTGCAGAGGAATTCCACCTTGTCTTTTTCCGCCCGGGCAAGCGTTTTCAGCTGGGCAAAGGCCTTATTGAGCCGGAAATCCGGCACCACATAGGCAAAATCCTCCCGGGCCGTCTCCTGCCGGAACGCTTCAAACTCCGTGAGGACTTTGGTGGTGGAAGAGACGAGATAAAGCTGCGGGTAGTGCTCTTTCAGGTAGCCCGCCAGCAGGTCGGAATGGACGATGACGCCGTTCTGCGGGCCGCCGCCTTCTGCCAGCAGCCTGCAAAGCGCGTTGCAGCGCTCGTCCGCCAGATGCTCCTCCCGCAGCAGCGAGTTGCTGAATGTCAGCCGGGCCGAGATGCCGTATTCCCGCAGAAGGGCCATCATCGCCTGGGGATCACACTCCCCGCAGGAAAAGCGTCCCCCGCCCCAGAGGCAGTTTTCCGGGGCACCGTAGATGGAACCGATCTCGCACCAATCGTAGAAATACTCCCGGTGTGTCCGGAACAGCGGCAGGAACCGGCGGTACAGCTCGTAAAACTCAAACAGCCCCGGGAGATGATAGATCGCAGTGTTTCTCATTCCGTCTTTCGTACTCCTTTTGCTTTCCGGTTCGGGTCATTCGGTTTCTGCCTCGGCCGCTGTGATGTCCCGGTAGAAAACCGCCCATGCGGCTTCCTCATAGGGGCGCACTACAAAAAAGCCTGCGCTCAACGGAACTGCCAGCAACAGCACCAGGGCGACCCCTATGGCCGCTGCATCGGAGAAAGCTGCCACGACCCACGAAAACCCGGCCAGCATCGGGAGGACACAGAGCAGTTCCCAGCCGATGAAGCTGAAATCCAGGCAGAACAGCCGCCATTTGTTGCCGTCCATGATCCGCCGCGATTCCGTAATGGCCTCGTTGGCCGTCAGGGCAGGGTGTTCCGCCATGATGTACGGAGCCATTGCATAGCTGTAGGATTTTACAATGCCGGGGATCACCAGCAGCAGCGACCACAGTGCCACATACAGCCCCTGAAAAAATTTCAGGCAGAAGCCATCCCACAGGCGGCCTTTCTGGGAAAACAGGTCCGAAACAGCGGCCGCTTTTCCGTCCGCCAGATTCAAGTTGAACCGGGCATATCCCAGCCGCACGGCACCGCCCACCACGAGGGTGAAGAGGGTCCAGACCACAATGCAGACCACCAGCACTGCCAGCAGCCTGCCGCCGTTGGCCTGTGAAAACAACTCCAGGGAACCGCCGGGCGTGATGTTGGAATTCTGGTTGGCACGGTTCGCGTTGGATGTAATGTTCTCGGTTGCGTTTACAATATTGGCACCCAGCGCACTGGCGAGCAACCCGGCCAGCACCGCTGTTTTCCATCTTCCACGCAGGGCATCCCGGGCAAGAGCACGGTAATCAGCAGCTAGTTTCATATCGGCAGCCTCCTTATTCGCAATGGACCGCATTTCTTTCCACTGGAAATTGGTTTCTTTTTCTTAAATACGGTTCATCACACTGAAAAATTGCAGCTTCCCGGGCCGGCAGGCAAAAATTTTTCCGGCACACAAAAGGAAAAGGCAGCACTTGATCGCAGAAGTGCCGCCTTTTCAGGAGAAGAAAGTAGATGGTTCTGTTATGCGTTCATTACACCAGGCCCGTCAGCTGAGGCAGGGCCATGGACACTGCCGGGATGTAAGTGACCAGCAGCAGGCCGCCGATGATGGCGACATAGTACATGAGCATGTAAGGCAGGATCTTTTCCAGGCTGGTACGGCCCACCTTGATGCCGACGAACAGCGCGTTGCCGACAGGGGGCGTGATGTTGCCGATGCAGAGGTTGTACACGAGGATCATACCAAAGTGGATGGTGCTCATGCCAAAGCTCTGGCAGATGGGCAGGAACAGCGGGGTGAAGATCAGGATCGCCGGGGTAACATCCATAAAGGTGCCGGACACCAGCAGGATGACGTTCATGATCAGGAGGATGATGTACTTGTTGTTGGTCAGGCCCAGCAGCAGAGCCGCCACGGCATCGGGGATCTGCAGGAACGCCATGACCCAGCCCAGAATGTTGGACACGCCAACCAGGAAGACGACCATGCCGGACATCTTGGCAGAGTCCACAATGATCTTCCACAGGCTCTTGAGGTTGATGGAGCGGTAGCAGAATGCCAGGATGAGAGCGTAGACCACGGCGATGGCAGAGCCCTCGGTGGCGGAGAAGACGCCGCCCACGATGCCGCCGATGACCACGATGATCAGGGAGAGGGAGGGCAGAGCGCGCAGGGTGCAGACGCCGAGGTTCTTCCAATCGAACTTGCCGGGGGTCCCCTTATAGCCCAGCTTCTTGGCCAGGATGACACCGACCACGGCGCAGGCCAGAGCCCAGATGATGCCGGGGACATAACCGGCCATGAACAGGGCAGCCACGGAGGTGCCGCCGGAAGCCAGCGAGTAAGTGATCAGGGCGTTGGAGGGAGGGATCAGCAGGCCGGAGCAGGAGGAGGCCGCGTTGGTAGCAGCGGTGACAGCCGGGTCATAGCCCTGCTCCTCGGCACCGTCGCGGATCATGGAGCCAACGGCAGCAGCGGCGGCGGAAGCGGAACCGGAAATGGCACCGAACAGGGCGTTGGTGCCGATGTTGGTGATGAGCAGTGCGCCGGGCAGCTTGCCCAGGATGGACATGACGAAATCCACCAGGCGCTTTGCGATGCCGCCCTGGTTCATGATGTTGCCCGCCAGGATGAAGAACGGGATGGCCGTCAGGCTGAACTTGCTCATGCCCACGAACGTGCGCTGGGCGGCCGTCAGCACGGCAACGTTCAGGTCAATGGACGAGAGGATGGCCGTCAGAGAAGAAACGGCGATGGCGTACGAGATGGGCACGCCCAGGAACAGCAGCACCAGCAGGACTGCCAGAATGACCAACAATGCTTGAATTGCCACGGTTTAGCCCTCCTTCTTTTCGTTTGCAGCGGCTTTTTCGGCCTCGACCTTGGCGATGGCCTCGGAAGCCTCATCGGCGGCCTCCAGCGAGATGGTGCCGTTGGCAATGCCGATGATGTTCAGGATGGAATACAGCAGGATGACCACGCCGCAGATGGGCATGACCCAGTAGAATACGCCCACAGCCACGCCCAGCGAGGAGGTCTGCTGGCCCATGGCCAGTTTGGAGACCTGGAAGCCGCCAAAGACGAGGATGGTGGCGGAGAAGAGGAACGCCACGACCTCCCACAGGATGTGGAACGCCTTGCGCATCCCGGGGTTCATCCGGTCCACCAGAATGGGGATGTTCATGTGGCCGCGTTCACCGGAAACGATGGTGGCACCAAACAGGGTGCTCCAGCCAAACAGATAGCCGACCAGCTCCTCCGACCAGGTGGAGGGAGAGTTGAAGATATAACGGGCAATGACCTGATAGGTGGTCAGGATGACCATGACTGCCATGCTCAGGCCAGCCAGAAGCTCAAGCGCCTTGTTCAGCGCGGTACGAAATTTTTCCATATTGGCCTCTCCTTAGTTTGCGGACGCGTATTCGGCGTTGTATTCCTGAATGCGGTCATAGATCGACTGCAGCTCGGGGTTGGCAGCCAGCACCGAGGTGTGCAGGGGTGCCATGGCCTCCTGGAACGGAGCCGTGTCCGGGTAGAGGAAGTTGACGTGCTGCTCGTTCTCGGCCTTGTTCTTCGCCTCTTCCACGGCAGCGGCCCAGGCATCCCGCTCCACCTGATTGATGAGCTGGAAGCCCTCCTCAAAGATGGCCCGCTCGTCGGGCGAGAGGTTGGAGAGGAACTCGTAGTTCGCCACCAGCAGGTCGGGGACCATCTGGTGCATGTCGTAGGAGTAATACTTGCAGATATCGCCGTGGCCGTTGTCGGTCAGGGCCAGCTCGTTGTTCTCCGCGCCGTCCAGAATGCCGGCCTGCAGGGCGGTGTACACATCACCAAAGCCCATGGGGGTGGCGGTACCGCCCAGCAAACGCATCATCTCCACATTGGTGGGAGACTGCTGGACGCGAATTTTGAGGCCTTTCAGGTCAGAGGGCTGGTTGACGGGGGTCTTGACGGTGTAGAAGTTGCGGGTGCCCGCGTCCAGCCAGGTAACGGTCTCCAGACCAGCTTTCTGGGTGGTCAGGAAGATCGGGTCGGTGACCTCATTGTCCTCCATGGCGGCGTGGTAAGCCTCCTCGCTGGAGAACAGATACGGCAGGTTGAAGATCTGGTACTGGGAGCTGAACGTCTCCATGATGGCGTTGGAGGCCACCACAAAGTCGATGGCACCCGTCTGGGTCAGCTGCACCATCTCGGTCTGGCTGCCCAGCAGCTCGCTGGGGTAAACCTCCACGCGGTACTTTTCCCCCAGTTTCTCATTGATAAAATCCGCAAACGCGGTCAGGCCCAGGTGGTCGGGGTGGTTGGCCGACTGCACATGGCCAATGCGGATGATCCGGCGGTCATCCGCAGCCTCTCCCCCGCCGCATCCGGTCAGCAGCAGGCCGCTTGCCAATGCGGCCGTGCCCATCAGCGACAGGAATCTTCTTCTCTTCATGCGTTGTATCCTCCCTTTTTCGATTCACGGTTTGTAAATTTATTGTAACAAAGGGTTCTTTGCCGCGAAACGGGAATTTTTTGTGAACCGCAGGACTATTTTGTCATTCTTGTATCCAAGTACAATTTTTTCGTCTCCGAGGAGAAAGAAACTGGCAAAAAAGAACCGGAAGCACGTCCAAATCAGACGTACTTCCGGTTCTTTGCCACACTTTAGTTGTTTAAATTTTCTAGCCGGTATTCCGAGGGGGTCTTGCCGGTGATCCGCTTGAACACCCGGGTAAAATAGTTGGCATCGGCATAGCCGCAGGCGGTGCTCACGTCTTTCAGGCTGAGGCGGGGGTCCAGCACCAGCTGCCGTGCTTTCCCCACCCGGTACTCGTTGAGGTAGGCCGAAAAGTTGACCTTGAAGCACTGCTTGAACCTCTTGCAGAAATAGGCATCCGAGTAGCGCAGGGCCGTTGCCGCGTCCTGCATCGAGATCTCCTCCCGGTAGTGGGCTTCAATAAACGAGAGCATCTCCGCCCGGATGATGGAGGTGCGGACATCCTCGTCCTCTTCCTCGGTGTGGAGCGGGGCAGCCGGGGCCGTAGGCTGTGCCCGGGGCGGCAGCGGCGTGCTCCGGGCCGACACCTGCCGGATGGCGTCCTCTACCGCAAACACCAGCTCCTGCTCCTTGTAGGGCTTGAGCAGGTAGTCCAGCGCCCGCACCGCAATGGCCTGCTTGGCGTAAGCAAATTTATCATATCCGGTCAGGAAGAGGATGCCGCAGTTCTTGTCCGTCTCCCGGATCTTGCGGGCCACTTCCAGCCCGGTGTAGCCGGGCATCTCAATGTCCAGGATGACCACCTGCGGGGCCTCCCGGGCAAACAGCTCCAGCGCCTCCCGCCCGTTGCGGGCCTCGTACAGGACAATCAGGTCGCCCAGATACTTTTGCAGCGTCTTGCAGAGGACTTTCCGCTCGATCAGCTCATCCTCCGCCACCAGCAGCTTGCACTTCATGCTCGTTCCTCCTCTCCTCCCTGAGGGATCTCAAACCGGATGACGGTGCCATGCCCCGCCCGACTGAATACCTGCATTTTTCCTGTATCCGGGTAGAGCATGGACACCCGCCGGAAGATATTTCCCAGTCCGATGCTTTTTCCGGTCTGTTCGCTCTGCCGCATTTTTTCGCTCAGAGCGGCAAGTTCCTCTTCCGTCATTCCTTTGCCGTTGTCGGCCACGGTAACGTACAGCATTCTCCCCTGCCGCCAGACCCGCAGCAGGATGCGCCCGCCCTCCTCGCAGGCTTTCAGCCCGTGGGAGAACGCGTTCTCAATGACGGGCTGCAATGTAAACGACGGCAGCCGCGCTCGCGCCGGGTCTACCAAGATCTGCTTTTCCACGGTAATGCGTCCATCAAACCGCATCTGCTGGAGGTAGATGTAATCTTCCAGCCCGTCCAGCTCCTCTTCCAGCGTCACCTCCTGCTGCTTGGTGCGCAGGTTGTGCCGGAACAGGTTGCCCAGGCTGACGATCATCTTGTCGGTGGTCTCGGCGTCTTCCAGCCGGGCCATGCAGGAGATCATGTTCAGGGTATTGAAGAGGAAATGCGGGTTCACCTGGCTCTTGAGCATCTCCATTCGGGTGTGATCCAGGTCTTTTTCCAGGGCCAGATTCCGCACTTCCTCCCGGTGGAGGGCGTTCAGGGTAGCCAGATGCTCCTGCATGGCGTGCTTCATCTGGTTGAACGTCCCGGTCAGCCGCCCCACCTCATCCTGGCTGTGGACCGGCAGATCCTGCCCGGAAAAATCGTTGTCCGCAATGCTGCGGGAAGCCCGCGCCAGCGCCAGCAGGGGCCGCACCACGGCCCGGGACAGCATATCCAGCAGCACCAGCATCAATGCCAGCGCCATAAGGAACAGCCCCAGATACACCCAGGGCAGCTGCTCCAGCTGGTCGGTCTGTGCACTGTAAGCGGCGTTCTCCTGCTCCAACGTGGCCTGCGTCAGCCGGAGGGCGTACTCGGAGAGGTAATCCTGCAATTCCATCACCCGGTACATCTGGTCCACATAGGTCTCCGCCGCCGGGGTCATCTGCAAAAAGGCATCCCGGTACTTCTGGTAGCCCGCATAGCCCTGCAGCAGGTTCCAGGTGCGGGCGTAGCGTTCCTCGCCGATCTTTTCATAATCAAAGGGCAGCTCCGCCAGGCTGGCTTCGGTGATCTCGCAGGCCGTCTGATACTCCTCCGTGTTCTCCCGCGAGGGCTCCCGCACCATCCGGGAGAACGCCTTGGTCTCCGCCGCCAGCGCATCCTGCACGGTGTAACAGGCGCTGTTATCGGCCAGCATCGCGTCAAAGGCGGTGCTGGTCCACCGCCCCACAGCGGTAGCCATCCCGATGGACACCAGCGTCACGGCCAGAATCGCCCCCAGCCAGCCGGTCACTTTCCGCCGCAGCGAAAGTCCCCGCACCCGTTGCTCTGCCATCTTCTCCCCTCCCCGCTGTTTTGTCCGTTTCGCATTTTCTTTAGTATAGTGTTTTTGCGGGCAAAGTGCAAGCTGAACCAAAAAGCACCGCGCCCCTCCCCGTTTCCGGGAAGCAGAGCGCGGTGCCTTTCTGGTTTTATGGGATCAAGGGGTCAGCCCTCAGCCGCGGTACTCGGCCGGCAGCTGGTCGAGGGTCTGCCACTTGGTCATGGCGTCCTCCAGCTTCATACCGTTGGCCACGGCGTCGCGGCGGCAGGCGTTGACAGCCTGGATCTCTTTCATCTTCTCGCCGGTCAGGCTGTAGCCTTTCATGGCGATGAGGGTGGCAGCCCATGCCACCATGGGGATGATGCAGAACAGCACGATGACCACCCGGTTCATGCCGGGGGTGTAGGGGTCGTACTGGGTGGGCAGGCTTTCGAGGCCGATGAAGCTGACTGCAACACCCACAACGGTAGCGGACAGGCTGGAGACCAGCTTGTCCACCAGGCTGAACAGGGTGCCCATGATGCCCGGGATGTAGTTGCCGGAGCGGTAGGTCTCGTAGTCGGAGCAGTCGGCCACCATGGGGATGGGCATATCAGCCGTTGCGTAGTAAGCGCCATAGCCGATGCCGAAGAACGCGATGAACAGGATGGTGTACAGATTGATGGACAGGCCGTTCTCGCCCATGATGGACAGGGTGAACGCATCGCTCTTGCCCCAGAGCAGCAGCAGCACCAGCACGCCGATGTAGCAGAGGAACGCCACGGAGACATACTTCATCAGGCTGGCTTTCTGGCCCTGCTTCTGGCTGGTGCGGACGGTGAGCAGGAAGAAGGGCACGCTGAACACATAGCCCAGCACCATCATGGGCAGGTAGAGGCCGTCGTAATTGCCCATCATGCAGCCGTACAGCATACAGAGCACGGTGGTGTTGGTGGCGATGGAAAGTGCCAGCTTGCAGCCAGCACCGGCCACCATCAGCCGCTGCATGGGGTTATTGTTCTTGATGATCTGGATATACTCGGAGACTTTGACTTTCTCGGTCTTCTCGCCGCCGATGCCGAAGTACTTGGGCTGGTCTTTCTCCCAGATGCCGATAACGGCCAGCAGGGTGAGCAGGATGGAGATGACGATGCCCACAGGAGCCAGCGTGCGGAAGAACCCGGCGGAAGTGTAGCCGCCCTCATAGTTCTTGGCCAGGATGGGGGCAAAGAACTGCATGGCACCCATGCCCAGCAGGCTGCCCACCGTGTTGAAGATGGTAAACAGGGGGCGCTGCTTGGGGTCGTTGGTCAACACGGTCTGGCCAGAGCGGGTGCAGCTGGTCTGGAACGTATAGCCGATGACCCAGACCGCGTACAGAGCCACAAACGCCACGTAGCGCAGAGCCATGGCGCTGGCCGGGATGAGGGGGGTCAGGCAGTACAGCGCCAGGATGCTGGCCGCCATGATGAGGTTGCCGATGACCATGAAGGGCCGGAACTTGC
>OLOR01002221.1_pt1 | contig 15601 bp, 10 predicted proteins | sample 1672521 | NCBI WGS metagenome assembly OLOR01 (sample SAMEA3136695, study PRJEB25190) | human gut metagenome | biome: human gut; feature: human-associated habitat; material: faeces | place: Austria | collected 2013
CGGTATGTGGATAGAGTGTGTATGACTTTATCCACTTTTCCCATCTGTCGACATTCTTTGTGCAATTTGTCGAAACGGCTAAAAAACTGTCATTCCAGCCCGAAGAAGCGCACAAAAAAATCCCTATCTCAACAGATAAGGACTTCTTTTGTATTCTGTATTTCTATTATTCCATAAATGTTCCGATTGCTGCCGGCTGCTCATAATCATAATTGGAAATCTTAATTCCTGTAGCAGAACCGCTGGCATGAATGATCTTTCCATCACCAATATAAAGTGCTACATGATCTACATATCCGTGTCCATAGAATACCAGATCACCAGGCTCGATCTGACTTACATCTTTCTTAGTGGAAGCAGCACACTGATCTGCTGCCACACGTGGAAGGCTGTACCCGAAGTTCGCGAACACAGACATTACAAATCCTGAACAGTCTGCTCCGTTTGTCAGGCTTGTGCCACCATATACATAAGGATTTCCCTCGAACTGTAATGCGAAATTTACCAGTTCCTGCCGCTTGGCCACACGCTGGGCCTCCGCTTCTTCTGCTGCCTTTTTCTTCGTCTCTTCCACAGACTGCTGAATGGCTTCCAGAGCCGCTGCTTTCTCCTGCTCTGCTTTCTCTGAAGCTTTCTGTGCTTTCTCTACCCTGCGTTCCTCTCTGACCTGTGCTGCCTCTTCCTCTTTCCGCATGAATTCCTGAGTCTGCTCTTCTGTCTGCTTCGCCAGAGCACTGGCAAATACACTTACACTGCCGGTTGCATCTTCCGGATCAGTGATCTCGCTTCCAGAGGCATCACCCTCAGTTACATCACTGTCAGTTATATCACTTCCATCAGAGAAAAGCTCTGCGCCATCTGTCTCCACTGCCCATACTCCCTGAGCCGGTGCACAGACCATCGTGCTGATCACTGCTGCAAGTATCACTTTTTTTATCTTATTTCTCATGAAATTCCTCTCTTGTAATTGTTACACTTTTGTTACATGGTTATGTATGTTAACATAAGAAAGGAGATTTGTCAAACCAAAAAGGAACTGTTCACAGAATTTTCATCTGTAAACAATTCCCTGTTTTTATCTGTTTGTAAGCAGATAGTCCTGCACAGAAGCCACCGTATTGGCTCCATCTGCCACTGCTGTTACCACCTGGCGGAGTTTCTTGGTGCGGATGTCTCCGGCTGCGAAGATTCCCGGTGTTCCTGTGATCCCTTCTTCACCTGCAATAATATAGCCGTGTTCATCCAACGGAACGATTTCTTTAAATCTCGCTGTATTCGGGATGATCCCTATTGCTATAAATACACCGTCTGCAGGGATCACCGACTCACTGTTATCTTTCACATTCCGGATCTTCAGGCCAGTCACACTGTCCGTGCCCTGTATCTCCACTGCCACGCTGTCCCATACCATTTCGATATTCTCCGCAGCTGCCAGACTGTCCTGAAGGATCTGATCTGCCCGAAGTGCATCACGTCTGTGAACCATATAAACTTTCCGGCAGATCCTGGACAGAAAAAGGGCATCTTCTGCTGCAATATTTCCGCCGCCAACTACAACCGCTGTCTTGTCCTTAAAAAATGCCCCGTCACAGGTTGCACAATAAGAAACTCCCATTCCGGAAAACTCCTGCTCTCCCGGGATCTCCAGCATTCTGTGGCTGGCTCCGCAGGCAAGCACTACAGTTCTGGCTCTGTATTCGTTCTTTTTCGTACGGATGATCTTCTCTGCTCCTGTATCTTCCACTGCAAGCACATTCTCCCGCACAGGAGAAACCCCCAGCTTCTGCGTGTGATTCTCGAAAGCTTCTCCCAGATCCATTCCGCTGATCCCCGGAAGTCCCGGATAGTTATCTACCTCATAGGTATTCTGGATCTGTCCGCCCACTGTGAACTGTTTGTCCAGCCACAGAATTTTCAGCCTGGCCCGCGCTGCATAAATGACTGCACTGATCCCCGCCGGTCCGGCTCCCAGGATCGCTATATCATAAATCTCTGACATTTTATACCTCCCGCCTGTTTCCTGCTCTGACTGTAATCTGTATGCAGGAACCTGCATTTCGTAAAATTTACTATTAACTATGATAGCATACTCCCTCTTCTTTTCCAATAAGATAGTAAAAACAGTCTCTGAGGTTTGTATGAAGATCCTGAAAAAAATTATCGCCCTGTGTCTGGTCTTTTGTCTGGGACTTGGACTGGGCTGCCTGTCTGAGTATCCATTTACCGAGAATTCGCGTTTCGAAGCATTCACGGAAAAGCTGTTCCGTTCGGAAGTTTCCGGCAATGCCCTTTCCCTCCATTATACTCTGGCTGATCCTGCTTCCCGTGGAATTTCCACCCAGAATATTTCCCTTGGTACTGTAAACACAGACTTTGAAGAAACTGCCGCTCTCTGCGCTGAATATGAAAAAAAGCTGAAAGGTTTTGCCTATTCCAAACTCTCCCGGGATAACCAGCTAACTTTGGATATGCTGCTTTTGTATTTCCACACCCGAAGTACACTGGGGGAAAATTACCTGCTGGATGAACCGCTGGGGGCCAGTCTTGGCATTCAGGCACAGCTTCCTGTACTTCTGGCAGAATATGCTTTCTATACTGAGAAAGATATTTCTGATTACCTGAAGCTCCTTGGCACTATTAAGCCATATTTTCAGAGCATCCTGGAATTCGAGAAAAAGAAATCGCAGGCAGGTCTTTTTATGAGTGATACTTCTCTGGACCGGATCCTTACCCAGTGCCAGGCCTTCATTCAGGACCCGGATGCCAATTACATAGATGAGATTTTCGCACAGAAGCTTCAGACTCTCGGAAGTTTAAAAGATGAAGACCAGACCATATTGTGCACCTGGCATCATAAGCTGATCCTGGAACAGGTGATCCCTGCCTACCAGAATCTGATGGCCGGGCTGGAGAAGCTTCGGGGAACCGGCCAGACCAGCAGAGGACTGGCATATTTTCCCGGAGGCAGGGAATATTATCTCTATCTTCTGAGAACCCAGACCGGCTCCTATGTTCCTGTCAAACAGATCGAACAGCGCCTTTCCACCCAGCTTATGAATGATTACGAACAGATCCGTTCCCTGATCCGGACAGATTCCTCACTGATCTCCTCTTTAAGCAGATACACCGGCACTATCACCCTTACTCCTGCCCAGATGCTTGAAAAACTTCCTGCACTGATGGCAGAGGATTTCCCTGCATTAAACAATGTTTCCTACGAAATCCGCTACGTACATCCTTCTATGAAAAAGTTCCTCAGCCCTGCCTTTTATCTTACTCCACCTATTGATACCCAGACTCCCAACGTGATCTATATCAATCAGTCAGACCGGACTTCCAGTCTGGAACTTTTCGGAACACTGGCCCACGAAGGATTCCCCGGACATCTTTATCAGACGGTTTCTTTTGCCAGAAGCACTCCTTCCAGCATCCGTTATCTGATCACCTCGCCCGGCTACATAGAAGGATGGGCTACCTATGTAGAATCTTATGCTTATCAGTATGCAGCTTCCCTTATGCCGGATGCTGGTTCTGAAACTGCCTCCGCTGCTGTAACTCTTGCCTGGCTGAACCGCAGCATGAACCTGTGTATTTACTCACTGATCGACCTTGGGATTCATTACAGTGGCTGGGATCAGGCACGTACTGCAGCCTTCCTTAAGGCATTTGGCATTACCAATACTTCTACAGTCAGCGAAATCTTCCAGTACATTGTGGAAACCCCTGGAAATTACCTGAAATATTACCTGGGATATCTGAATTTCCTGGATCTGAAAAACAAATGCAGCCAGAAATCCAGTGATAATTTTGACCTGAAAGATTTTCACCGCCAGATCCTGGAGATCGGCCCGGTTCAGTTTCCTGTATTAGAAAAATATATGAACTGATCATTTCCGCACAAGTGCCTTCCTGACAGGATCCATCGGTATGATCAGCTCTCACAAGTGTCAATACAACATGTAAGATACCTGCAATGGCCAATATGACCTTAAGAATCAGGGTTGCACATAATACTTTGATCCATATATCGTCAAATGTGCCTGTAAACATGGATCAAAGTGACTCTGTTTCTTTCTTCGCCTGCTCATTTGTTCCATATTTCCTCTTACTTTCATCAGCCTGCTGTGAGGACAGTCCAGACATCAGTTTTCTTTGTCTATCGCATTCATTTCCTGGAATAGCCTCCTTTGATATAAGCTTCAGCGAAAAAAATGTCAGGAGCAAACTGTTTTACCCCTAACATCTTTAGCACTTATCCACTATTGATATGACCTGAAAAATTTCTGTAGCTTGGTCAGAGCCCTGGTCAGAGACTCTGTTTCCTCTACATTCAGATCCTTCAGGACAGCCAGCACCATTTTCTCATGGAAATTCTGATGATGACGGTATGCCTTCTCCCCCTTCTCAGTAAGCGAGATCAGCACAACTCTTCTGTCTTCCTGGCTTCGCATACGCTGAATATAACCCTTCTTTACAAGATTGTTCACAGCAATGGTCAGTGTTCCCACTGTTACCCCCAGTGTCCTGGCCACAGTAGACATATTTTTCTGCTGCTGGATTCCCACTGCATCAATAATGTGCATATCGTTTACAGAAATATCCTTATATTCAGGCGTGATCAGCGCCCTCTCTTCCAGATCCAGAATCTCATTAAATAAATGGACAAGCACATCGTTGATCGCTTCATAATGGTTCATCCGGTTCTCCCCCTTTTTACGCTCATAAACATATTATACACTAAAGTAGACGGCAGGGTCAAAAGATATTTGATAAACCGTAACAAACATTTTTTCAATAAATTCTTCCTTTAAGCTGTGAAATTTGATATAATGAATTGATATATACTACATAACATTGAAGGATTGATTTAATGAAAAGAAATAATATTCCTTTGAATTTTAAAGAAAAAAACAATTCCAAGATCAGTTTATACTGTTCTGTTGCAGTTCTGCTGCTTCTTTTTTTCTGTTTTCACCAGCTGGATTACAGCCTGATCACGAAACCTGAAACTGAAGCAAAAGAGGCTGCCGCACAGAAACAGCAGGAAGCTGAAGCAGCGGCTGAAACTCCTGAGATTTCCACTGCCAGTGTCATCGCAGTGGGCGATAATCTTTACCACAGCAAGCTGTATGAATCCGGAGAATACGATTCCGGCACATGGAATTACGACCATATTTACACCCATGTGCTGAATGAGATCCAGGCCGCAGATGTGGCTATGATTGATCAGGAGACTGTTTTTGCCCCGGATCATAATTCTGTCAGCACTTACCCCTCTTTCGCCACACCGGAGGAAGTGGGAGATGCCATTATCAAAGCTGGTTTCAATGTAGTGGAATCCGCTACCAACCATGTGGATGATTACGGTTATGATTATCTGAAAAATACCCTTGATTTCTGGAGCACCAATTATCCGGATATTCCGGTTCTGGGCATCCATGACACTCCGGAAGATGCAGATACTGTTAAAGTAAAAGAGGTTAATGGCATTAAGATCGCATTTCTGGACTACACCTACGGAACCAACAATTCCGGTGCAGGTGAGGGAAAAGATTACATGATCGATATTTTTGATAAAGATAAGATCACCACCATGATCCAGAAGGCCAAAGAAGTCAGTGACTGTATCATTTTCGTTGCTCACTGGGGCACAGAAGATGATTCAATGCCTAATGAATACGAGAAACAGTGGGCTACATTCCTTATGGAACAGGGCGTGGATGTGATCATCGGCGGACATCCTCATGTACTTCAGCCTTATGGACGTCTTTCAGATGATCAGGGAAACAGCACCTTCATCTTCTACTCTCTGGGAAATTTCGTTTCCACCCAGCAGGAGCTTCCAGAACTTCTGGAAGGAATGGCAAGTTTCACCATCCAGAAGACCACCCTAAACGGTCAGAGCACCATAGAGATCCTTTCTCCGGAAGTGAAACCAATGGTCATGCATTACAATCATGACACCGGAGATTACGGTCCCTATATGCTGGATGACTACACCGAAGATCTGGCTTCCCAGCACAGCGTACGCAATCTGATCGGAGATGAGTTTACCCTGGCAAACCTGAAAGCGAAATTCCAGGAGATCATGTCCATGAATGTGACACCTTCCACCAATACTAATCTACTGAATGTAAAATTTGACTGGGAAGGAAACATGATCGACAAAACCACCGGTGAAACCGTGGAGGACGGTTCTTCTGGCTCGGATTCCAGTGGGGATGATTCTTCTGACAGCAGTTATGATGATGAATCCTATGATACTTCTTATGATGACGGGTCCTACGATAGTTCCTATGATGACAGTTATGACAGTTCTTACGATGATGGAGCCTACGATAGTTCCTATGATGATGGAAGTTATGACGACTCCGGCAATTATTAGATTATTTTATGAATCCCATCACTTCGTAAGCAGACCGGACTTCGCGATATACGGAGCATCTTCGGATGCTCCTTTATTTTACCGCATGGAATACCGTGGACTGCTCCGCTGCAAAGCATTCCCCTACGTCTCACGAATATATGCAGCAGAAAGGAAACAGAAAAATGTCTCAGGGATTTAATCATTTCGATGAAAACGGAAACGCAGTTATGGTAGATGTTTCCGCCAAAAATATTACACCGAGAACAGCCGTCGCCACAGGCGAGATCCACGTTGGACCCGTCATCATGGCGGCTGTGCAGGAAGGATCTGTCAAAAAAGGTGATGTTCTGGGAGTAGCCCGGGTAGCCGGTATTATGGGAGTCAAACGTACTTCAGACCTTATTCCCATGTGTCATCCCCTTCCCATCCAGAAATGTTCCATAGACTATGAACTGGAACCGGAGAAAGGGATCATCCGTGTCTTCTGCACAGTGAAAACAGAAGGAAAAACTGGCGTAGAAATGGAAGCTCTTACAGGTGTTCAGGTAACACTTCTCACGATCTACGATATGTGTAAGGCTATTGACAAGCATATGGTAATGTCGGAGATCCATCTGGTTGAGAAGACCGGGGGGAAAAGCGGGGATTTTCTTTTCCAGGAATAAATATCAGGTGGACATGATATTCGCCTGAATAGATCATACGGAGGGATTTTTATGAAACGAGTAGCAATCATCACATCCAGCGATACGGGGTATCGTGGAGAGAGAGAGGATTTAAGCGGTCCGGCGATCCGTGAGATCGTTGAGAAAAACGGATATAAAGTAGTGTCTATGGACATTCTGCCAGATGACAGGGCTATACTTTCAAAGAAAATGGCAGAAATCGCAGACAATAATACTGCGGAACTGATCCTGACCACAGGCGGAACAGGTTTTTCCCCGAGAGATATCATGCCTGAGGCAACAGAAGACATTATTGACCGCCGGGTTCCGGGAATTCCGGAGGCTATGAGGGCTTACAGCATGACTATTACAAAACGTGCCATGCTCAGCCGCGCCACTGCAGGTATCCGCAAAAAAACTCTTATTGTCAATCTGCCGGGAAGTCCGAAGGCAGTGAAGGAAAGTCTGGAATATATTATTGATCCTCTGGCTCATGGCATTGAGATCATGACCGGAGAAGCAGGAAACTGTGCAAGATAAAAGGGGAGTTTTTATGGGAAAAGTAATTGCTGTATGCACAAGTGAAAAAAAGGGAACTCAGAAAACCAGTGTTCCCGAGATTGATGTCAGAAAAGACTGGGGAATCCAGGGAGACGCACATGCCGGGAAATGGCATCGACAGGTAAGCCTGCTCTCCTACGAAAAAATCGAAGCTTTCCGCGCCAGAGGTGCAGAGATTGAGGATGGTGCTTTCGGAGAAAATATCATTGTTCAGGGAATTGATTTCGCCACACTTCCTGTTGGTACGAAATTCGCCTGCAATGATGTGGTTCTGGAGCTTACCCAGATTGGAAAGGAATGCCACAGCGGATGTGCCATTTTTAAGAAAATGGGAGAATGCATCATGCCTAAACAGGGAGTTTTTACAAAGGTTCTTCACGGCGGAATCATCCGTCCTGGTGATGAGCTGACTATTTTGGAATAATATAACTGCAGGCTGGCAGACAGTTACAGATAAAATCAGATTTGACAGGAGATTTTCACAATGATCATAGATACACATGCCCATTATGACGATGAAGCTTTTAATCCGGACAGAGATGCACTGCTGAATTCCATGGCTGAAAATGGAATTGAAAAGGTGGTAAATGTCTGTGCGTCTATTTCTGAATTGTACCGAACAGTAGAACTTATGGAAAAATATCCTTTTGTTTACGGTGCGGTTGGTGTTCATCCGGATGATGCCTCGCAGATGACACAGGATACTCTGGATGAGATCTGCAGACTTTCCCGTATGGATAAGATGGTGGCCATCGGTGAGATCGGGCTGGATTATTACTGGCACAAAGAAGAGCAGGAACATGAGGTGCAGAAGAAAATGTTTGCCGCACAGATGGATATTGCCAGAGAGGAAAAACTGCCGTTTATGATACACAGCAGGGATGCTGCCGAGGATACACTGGAAATAGTGAAGGGTTATATGCAGGGAGGTATGTATGGTGGAATCATCCATTGTTTTTCCTATAGTAAGGAAATTGCCGCGCAGTATCTGAAAATGGGACTGTATCTGGGAATCGGCGGTGTGGTTACTTTCAAAAATGCACGAAAGCTGAAGGAAGTTGTGGAGTATGCTCCTTTATCTCAGATCGTTTTGGAAACAGATTGTCCATATATGTCTCCGGAGCCTAACCGTGGTAAGCGGAATTCTTCTCTGAATCTTCCGTATGTAGCTCAGGCTATTGCAGATCTGAAGGGGATCACAGCGGAAAAAGTGATACAGGTGACAAGACAGAATGCTCTGGAGCTGCTGGCTTTATAGATTAACTGAGCAGTCAGACGAATCTTCGCAATCCGCTTTGCTCCGCAGTAGTTCGTTTAGTTAAATTTACAGGGTACCGCAAGTGCGGTACCCTGTTTTCGTCTTAACATAGCATCTTATTTCGCTTTTCTTCTTCGCTTGAAGTATACACCTGCTGCCGTTACCACTGCGGCGGCTGCCAGTAATGCGATAAATCCGTCAATTGGTGTGGTATCTCCGGTTTTTACTGCAGTTCTCGTAGATGTTCCGTTGAAACTTCCAGGGGTTTTCTGCGTTCTGTTGGAGGTCGGGATCGCGGGTGTTACTGTTGGAGTCGGTGTGGAACTTGGTTTCGGAGTCGGAGTTGGTGTAGTTTCTTTGTTGGTGATTTCCACAGTTTCCTGATAATTCTCCTGATTCAAAGTGATCTCAGCGTTTTCTACACTGATCTCATACTTGAATCCTGTTGCTCCGTCTACCGGTTTTCCAGCAGAATCTACTTCCGTTACATACAATGTTACATTTCCTTCATTCGGAAGGGCAATAGTAACAGATCTGCTTACCTTAGAATTTCCTGCCAGATCCAGTGCTACGATCTTTTCTTCTGCTTCTTCAGCAAATTGTGTACACTCTTCGTCTGCGAAAATTCCGGCATAGAAGGTCTGGCTACTGTTTTTCGCTTTTCCGTCTGCTCTCAGAAGTTTCTTGGTAATAATCAGTTTTCCGTCTCTGTAGAAATTATCCGGAATTTCTTCGAACTGGTTATCGAAGTAGATTGCTTTGCTTCCATCCGGATTATCAATTTCTACCACATTTCCGTCATGAAATTCTACTGTGTACAAAGTTCCGTCTGCAGTTACATTTGCCAGATAACTGGTTCCTTCCTCGTCGCATTCACCTACATAATACGTGTGGTCTTTTTCCAGTTTCGTGAATGTTACAGAGGATACGGATGCATTCTGGAATACAAGCGGTTTAATGTCAGAAACACGTTCTGTGCAGTCTTCGTCTGCATAAAGAGCTACATAGAAAGTCTGATCTACTGCTTTGATCTCTTCGCCTTCGTTTGTGGTCAGACGTTTGGTTACTGTCAGATCGGCGTCGCTGTATTCTTTCATGGTGTCTTCTACTAACAAGATGCCATCTTTGATGGTTGTTGTAGTTTTTTCTGTGTTGATAGTTCCGTCTTCGTTCAACTCGAAGGTTGTGTCATTGGTGATGTTGTAATCGTCAGGAGCCACTGTTTCACGGAGAATATAGGTTTCTCCGGTTCTGAGACCGGTGGTTTCATGAGCAGTTTTTGTGGAATCCCATTCGTCTACGATGTTTCCTTCCTGATCGATGATCTGGAGGTGTGCGCCTTCCAGTTCTTCGTGGCTGGTAATGTCTACCTTGCTTATTTTTACAGAAGTTGTTTCGTAGTTATTGGTGATGGTTACTGTTGCGGTCTCATTGTGCAGGATTTCTGTGGTTCCTTCTTCTACACTATAGTCTGCTGTCAGGACATAGCCAGGGATCTTTGCATTTGCTTCGATTACCTGATATTCTCCAAGAGGCAGGCTACTCAGAAGATATTTGCCATCTGTGAAATCACTGTAGTAAACAGTTTCCTGATAATCATATGGGCCGGTTATTGTGAATGTCAGGGCTTCTTTTTCTTCTGCTGTGAGTTTTTCGTCTGACAGATCACCTGTAATCAGTTTTTCCAGTTCCAGATTTCCTGTCTTCAGGGTGTTTGTGATGATATAACCAGTATGTGCATCACCGCTGATGGTTGTTTCATAATTGTCAGTGTTTTCTGTTTCTTTGACTGTGTAGTCAATGAGTTCACCGGCTTTTCTTTCGTCCAGATCCGTCCAGATGTGAGTCCACTGGTTTTCGGCATTTAGGGTGATTTCTTCTCCTTGGGCTTCTCCATCTGCGTAAAGCTGTACTTTAATCTCGGATGGGCGGATGCCGTTATGATCGTTGAAGTCTTCCCACGCTTTAGTTACAGTGATGCTGGTCTTTCCGGGCTGGTACTTGTTGATGATGGTGGTTCCTGAAATCTCTGTCGTATACTCCGGTACAACATCCTCAGTCACTGTGTAACTGATCAGCTGTCCATCCGCATATTTCGGCAGGTTCTTGAAGCTGTACTTCCAGTTTCCTTCTGCATCGGCTTTTACTGCCTTACTGTCTATCTTCTCTCCATTTGCAAAGAGATTTACGGTAATGCTTTCCGGGCGTTTTCCGTCCTGGTTGTTTCCATCGTCCCAGATCTTTTCGCCGGAGATGTTTGTTAATTCCGGGGTATGGCTGTTCGTGATGACAAATCCGGTCTGCACATCTCCAGTTACTGTAGATTCATAGCCTGGAATTCTTCCAACTTCTTTCAAAGAATAAACAACTGTTTGCCCATCCTGTTTAACCGGAAGATCGCTCCATCCATAACTCCATCCATTACCCTCGTTCAGTACAACCGGTTCTCCCAGTTTCTGACCATTGGCATATAACTGTACCAGAATACTTTGCGGACGTTTTCCATCCTGATCGTCTGCATCATCCCATTCTTTACATACACTTGTTTCTATTTTCTCCTCTTCCTGCCTCGTATTATCAAACGCGGCGGCCGGAACCAGATTATCCTCTGTTACCTCCTCCAGATCAGAAGCTCTGTAATATTTCACAGAATCAATCTTATAAGAAGTAATCGTTGTATCTCCGGAAATCTGAGAATCTGACGATACAGTGATCACTGCAATGTAAACCGTATCATCCTTAATATATCCATCCACCTCACCGTATTCAGAAATACGATAATAATACTGTCCATCTGCCCGAAATGTCATCGAAGTGAATGTTACAAAATTTCCTTTATTCGGAAGAATTTCAACCTGCGCCCATTTTCTCCATTCCTTATTATATATCTCAAGCTTGAACCTGAATTTCTCATCATCCCCAGGTCTGTCACCGTTTACTGTCTTGATTGCAGTCAGCTGCGCCGGAACAGGAATATGACTAGAATCCGGCATATCACTCCATACACAATGCCATTCTGAACCATTCTTATCAAGTGTATCCACAACCAGCCATCCTGAACTTGTTCCACCCAGTCCATGCACAGTCGCCTTCGGTGCCAGGAAAATACCAAACATACCGCTGGCAAAAGTAACATCGGTTGCATTCGGCATATTGAACACAACGGTTCTCGCATACTGATCCGCAGATGCACTGGATGTGGTACTCTGCATATATCCACTTTCGCGGTCTGTATCCCAGATCTCAAATCTCTTCAGATTTACGCTGGTACCTTTATAGTTGAATACAATGGTCTGATCGGACTTCTTTTTAATCCGCAGTGCTCCTTCACTTATATCGTTCAGCCAGTCGCCATCGATATAATAAGTTCCTTCCGGACGTTCAGAAATATCGATCTCCGCCTGGTTCATCACTTCATTCTGATTCTTAACCTGATAACTTACCTCATCTGCCATACTTGCAGATACTTTCGATACACTTGCGATCAGTCTGTCCACATAAACTTCCAGAGCACCTTTCGCAAAAATCGTCTTCTGGCCTTTTCCATTTACTTCCAGACTCAGTCTGTCTTTTATGGCATCTGTACACCAGACATCTGAATTCTTTCCATCGATCTTCAATGACGAATCGCTGCTCATATCCGCGATCACATACACACCACCATTGTTGGCATCTCCGTTATTTCCCGTGTATGCGCCAGCTGTAACATTACCACTGCCGGTAAAATATTTCGTAGCAAAATTGGTATCCATATGAGCATCTTTATTAATCGTATTCGCAGTCACACCATAGTAGATAGCATTTCCCAGAATACTCCAATAATTCTGCAGTGTTCCAGGATTCAACTCCTGTCCGTTCACATTTACAAAAGCAACCAGTGAGAAATTATTCAGGTCAAAATCCGCTGCTTCTGTTTCCAGCTGAACTTCTGCTTCCGAAACTACTTCTACATTAATATTTCCTGCTGAAATGTCTGTAGCATCTGCAGTTGTATCCACAGATTCCTTCGTAGCTTCATCCAGAGGCAGATGAACAACTGCGATCTCTTCTGCCTTCTCAGCTTCAACTTCCTGCGTAAGCTGACTCTTCTTAAAATCAAAGGAAATATTTACCGCGCCTTCTGTAGGCTGGTATTCTTCTTTTTCCCCTGGAATCACATTTCCGTTTTCATCTGTCTTATCCACCAGAAATGCAATATCATAAAGAAGTGTATTCTTTTCTGTATATACATCACTCTCCTGCCCATTGGCTGAATTATCAGGAGAGATCATTTCTGCATTGTTATTTAATGCCTGCATATAGACATCATAATTATATCCTGCAGTCTGTGGAGTTACTCTGGTAACTCTGAACTCAGCTTCATCCGGCACTGCATCCGGTGCTGCCAGCGTAGCAGTTACCACTACTTCACTATCCTCATATGTATAAACGAGCTGCTCATTTTTCTTCATCTCATTTATACGGACAATTGCAGCAGTTCCCATGTTCACAGCAGAAAAAGCTGCACCCTGAACTGCCTCTGCTTCATTTGTATCAAACTGGGCTGCTGTATCTTCCTGTCTGTTTACATAAACCTTCAGATTACTCCGAACAATCTGTTCCTGTGTGTTTTTCACCAGCTGAGGCTCTGTAAAATTCATCTGCACTTTCACACTTCCATCTGCCGGCTCAACCCGTCCGCCTGCTGTTTCTGACCAGAAATAGATATCATACAGCAGATATTCCGCTGTAAAAATCTCTCCATCAATTCCCAGCAGGGAATTCATTTCAGATTTTTCTCCCTCGTATCTCTGTGGGTCTGTGTTCAGAAGATTTTCAACCTTCAGTTGTGCATCCTGCGGCAATCCTGCACTCTCTTCAGCTGCAGCTGTCACAGAAATACTTTCATCTTCATATGAGAAATCTGTTTTCGGAACTTCCGTCTGCTCCGGCTCCGGTGTAGCTGTCAGTTCCGGTATCTCTGTAATCTCAGGCTGCTCCGGTTCCTCTGAATCTCCAGGTTCTTCGGGCTGCATTGTTTCTTCCGGATCTCCTGATTCCTCAGGCTGTGATGGATCCTCCGGTTCTCCTGTTTCTTCGGGCTGTGATGGCTCTTCCGGTTCTTCTGTTTCTTCGGGCTGTGATGGCTCTTCCGGTTCTTCTGTTTCTTCGGGCTGTATTGGTTCTTCCTCCATCACTTCTTCTGTGACAGGCTCTTCCACTGTTTCTTCCACCTGAGCCTGTCCCTCGTACTCCTGTACTTCATCATATCCTGCCAGCTCCTCTTCCGCTGCGAAAGTCACCGGAATCTCGTCACTGTCTGCCAGAATACTGTTCATTCCCGACTGCTGAAAGATCATCAGCACAGTCAAAAGTCCCGCCAGATAACGTTTGGCTTTGTTTTTCTTATTCATAGTTCTCCTCCTTACTCCATTTCTGGATAAAATTTTCACCATTCAGGTTTACTCCTGTGGTGAATCCGTTAAAAAGGCAAAATTCTCCTTTATTTTTATTGTCATAAGTATATCATCTGCCGGTCACAAATCTGTCATATAACCAATTTTTCCTTAAATAGACAAAAAATTCCCGAAAAACCGTATTAATTTCATGAATATCGCGGTTTTCCGGGAATGATTTTCTCTTAAGTGTGAAGTTTTTCACAGCCCATATAGATTATATTAATTACTTGAAATTTTTATAACTTAAATTGCAGCAGAATTTTCTGTATTTCAAAATTCTGATCTTAGCAGATTTCTGCTCCTGCAGGCATTTCTTTCTCAGGTACCATCAGGGAAAGATTTCCGTCTGCGTCTTCTGCGCAGAGGATCATTCCTTCGCTGAGTACTCCGGCAAGTTTAGCTGGTTTAAGATTTGTAACAACCATAACTCTCTTACCTACCATTTCTTCTGCACTGTAATGTGCTTTGATTCCGGATACAATCTGGCGCACCTGGCTTCCGATCTGTACCTGTGAACAGAGAAGTTTTTTGGATTTCTTTACTTCTTCACATTTGATGATCTTACCAACCTGGAACTGGAGTTTGCCAAAATCTTCAAACGTGATCTCTGGTTTTGCTTCGAGATCGATCACATCTTCATTCTCTTCTTTTGCAGGCTCTTCAGCCTTTGGTGGATGAAGTTCTGCTACTTTTGCCATTACTTCTTTGAGGTCAAGGCGGGCAAAAAGGATCTCAGGTTTCTCAGTTACTTTGTTTCCTGATGGATAGAGACCAAATGTCTTAAGATCTTCTAACTCTCTGTCCTGAGCATTTAACTGAGCAAGGATTCTCTCTGTTGTTTCCGGCATAAAAGATTTCAGCAGAGTTGCACCGATGCAGATTCCCTCAACAAGGTTGTAGAGAACAGTTGCAAGTCGGTCTTTCTTCTCTTCGTCTTTTGCAAGTGCCCATGGCATTGTTTCATCGATGTATTTGTTGCAGCGTTTGAAGATTGTGAATACTTCTGTCATTGCGTCTGCTACACGAAGTTTATCCATTTTTTCGTTTACTTTTGCAGGTACGGAGAGGATGAAGTTCTTAAGATCATCATCTACTGGCTCTGTTACACCTTTGTTCTCTACAACGCCGCCAAAATATTTGTTGGACATGGAGATTGTACGGTTTACGAGGTTTCCAAGGGTGTTTGCAAGCTCGGAGTTCAGACGCTCTACCATTAGTTCCCATGTGATGACACCATCGTTCTCGAATGGCATTTCGTGAAGTACGAAGTAGCGGACTGCATCTACACCGAAGAAGTCTACCAGTTCATCTG
>OLOR01002228.1_pt1 | contig 15558 bp, 10 predicted proteins | sample 1672521 | NCBI WGS metagenome assembly OLOR01 (sample SAMEA3136695, study PRJEB25190) | human gut metagenome | biome: human gut; feature: human-associated habitat; material: faeces | place: Austria | collected 2013
CACCATATTTTTCTACGTCCATCGGCTCAGACAGGAAGCAGGAAGATACATCTGCTACCAGGATTTTTCCTTTGGTATTTGGCAATTCATGATATACTGTTCCATAAATCGTATTATTCTGGCAAATGTATACATAATCTGCATCCTCATCAATCGGAAGATCAGAACAATCCGGAATATAGGAGAATGTCTTATCTGCTGATGAAGCAACAGCATTTACCTTTCCATATTTTTTAGCTTCTTCGTATGCTTTCTTTGCCCACTGACCTGTGATGATGTAATCCGCTACACCATTCTTCATAAGGTTCATAGGTATCGCAGCGAACTGCTGGGAAGCACCGCCCTGTAAGAATAATACTTTGTAATTATCAGGGATTTCCATGATATCGCGAAGATCCTGTTCTGCCTCTTTGATGATCGTATCGAATGCTTTCGATCGATGACTCATCTCCATAACACTCATGCCTGTTCCTCTGTAGTCAAGCATTTCTTCTGCTGCTTCTCTTAATACAGATTCAGGAAGCATGGATGGACCTGCTGAAAAGTTAAATACTCTTGCCATTTTTTATCTCCTTCTTTTTTAATATTGTTATTTTTAATTATCAAGATCTTTGTCTGTGAAACAGGTGTCGATTGCAGCACCTGGAGCTACCATAGGCCATACCTTATCATCGGAATCGATCATAACATCCAGTACGGTCGGACCATCTGCTGTCAATGCCTTCTTAAACTCTGTTTCAAACTCTTCGATCGATGTGATCTTACTTGCATTTGCCCCAAGTGCTTTTGATACTGCTACAAAATCAACAGAATCATCTAATACTGTATTCGAATACCGCTGTCCGTAGAACAGATTCTGCCACTGTCTTACCATTCCGAGAACGTGATTATTTAATACCACCTGAATGATAGGTACTTTATAACGGGCTGCTGTCGCAATCTCGTTCATATTCATACGGAAGCATCCGTCTCCTGCGATATTTACTACAGTCTTATCCGGTCTGCCATATTTTGCGCCGATAGCTGCACCGACACCGTATCCCATAGTACCAAGTCCGCCTGATGAAAGGAAAGTTCTTGGCTCCTTATAAGTGTAATTCTGTGCCGCCCACATCTGGTGCTGACCTACATCAGTAGTGATTATAGCATTTCCTTCGGTAATTTCATAGATTTTTTTGATAGTTGCCGGTCCATTTAAGTGATCCATGTCGTATGTGACCGGATTTTTCTCTGTTAAATCCTTGATTTCTGCCATCCAGGAACGATTTGACTGAGCTGGAAGTTTACTGTTTAATATCGTCAGAACTTCTTTAGCATCACCCACAATGCTTGCATTTGCCGGAATATTCTTATCGATCTCGGCTGCATCGATATCAATATGAATGATCTTTGCATTTGGTGCGAACTTGGAAGCATTTCCGATTACACGGTCGGAGAAACGTGCTCCTACCACGATCACAAGGTCGGATCTGGATACTCCAAGATTCGATACCTTGGTTCCGTGCATTCCGATCATGCCGGTATAACGCTCGCTTGTACCATCATATGCGCCCTTTCCCATAAGTGTATCACATACAGGTGCATCTACCTTCTCGGCAAATTCTTTTAATTCTTCGGAAGCTCCTGAAATGATCACTCCGCCGCCTGCCATGATATATGGTCTTCTGGATACTTTGATCATCTCGATCACTTTATTTATATCTTCTTCCCGGATTGTATCTGTCTTACGCTCGATCACTGCCGGTTCTTCATATGTATACTCTGCCTCTGCAGCCGTAACATCCTTTGTAATATCAACAAGGACAGGACCTGGTCTTCCACTCTTTGCGATCTTAAATGCACGTCGGATCGTCGGTGCCAGATCTTCTACATTTTTTACGATAAAGCTATGCTTTGTGATCGGCATTACAACACCTGCAATGTCGATCTCCTGAAAGCTGTCCTTACCAAGCATATTTACTCCGACATTTGCGGTGATCGCAACCATCGGAACGGAATCCATATATGCAGTTGCAATTCCCGTTACAAGGTTTGTTGCACCGGGACCGGATGTAGCCATACAGACACCGACCTTACCTGTTGCTCTTGCATATCCGTCAGCGGCATGTGCTGCCCCCTGCTCATGTGATGTAAGTACATGCGTGATCTCTTCCTGATGCTTATATAAGGCATCATAGACATTTAAGATTGCGCCCCCCGGATACCCGAACACAATATCAACACCCTGTTCTTTTAAACATTCAATTACTATCTCAGAACCTGATATCTTCTTTGCCATTTTCCTTTTGCTCCTTTAATACTCTCTACTTATCAGCCTTTGGTACCTCTAAGATTGCTCCACGATTTCCTGATGTTACCATAGCGGCATATCTTGCAAGATAACCGGTTGTTACCTTCGGTGTTCTTGGCTTCCATGCAGCCTTTCTCTGTGCAAGCACATCATCCGGTACATCTAACGTGATCGTAGTATTGTTAATATCGATCTTGATGATATCTCCCTCTTCTACGAGTGCGATCGGACCACCAACTGCTGCTTCCGGTGAAACATGTCCGATGGATGCACCACGGCTGGCTCCTGAGAATCTTCCGTCTGTGATCAGGGCTACTGATGATCCAAGTCCCATACCTGCGATCGCTGATGTTGGATTTAACATCTCACGCATACCAGGGCCTCCTTTCGGTCCTTCATAACGAATAACAACGACATCACCGGGTACGATCTTACCGCCCTTGATCGCTGCAATCGCATCTTCTTCACAGTCAAATACTCTTGCAGGTCCTTCATGCACCATCATCTCAGGTACAACAGCGGAACGCTTTACAACAGAACCGTCCGGTGCAAGATTTCCCTTTAATACTGCAAGACCACCGGTCTTACTATATGGATTATCCAGTGTACGGATAACTTCCGGATTCTTATTTGCTACGCCGTCAACAGCTTCACCGATCGTCTTACCGGTTACTGTCATACAGTCTTCATTTAACAGACCTGCGGATTTTAATTCATTCATAACAGCGTATACGCCACCGGCTTCATTCAGATCTTCCATATAAGTAGGACCTGCAGGAGCCAGATGACATAAGTTTGGTGTCTTGGCACTGATCTCATTTGCATAGGAAATATCAAAGTCAAACCCGATCTCATGTGCGATAGCCGGAATATGAAGCATTGAGTTGGTAGAACATCCAAGCGCCATATCAACGGTTAATGCATTGATGATCGCTTCTTTTGTAATGATATCTCTTGGTCTGATATTCTTTCTGTACATATCCATAACAGCCATACCTGCATGCTTTGCAAGCTTCAGACGCTCAGAATACACCGCAGGTATCGTTCCGTTTCCAGGAAGTCCCATACCAAGTGCTTCTGTTAAGCAGTTCATGGAATTCGCTGTATACATACCGGAACAGGAACCGCAGGTAGGACATGCCTTACATTCAAATTCATTTACATCTTCTGCTGTCATGGTTCCTGCTGAATAAGAACCAACAGCCTCAAACATACTGGAAAGACTGGTCTTATGACCTTTTACATGACCTGCAAGCATTGGACCACCGGATACAAATACGGTAGGTACATTTACTCTTGCTGCAGCCATTAACAGACCAGGTACATTCTTATCACAGTTCGGGATCATAACCAGTGCATCAAACTGATGTGCAGTTGCCATTGCTTCTGTAGAATCAGCGATCAGATCTCTGGTTACTAATGAATATTTCATACCGATATGTCCCATAGCGATACCATCACAGACTGCAATTGCTGGGAACATGACAGGTGTACCACCAGCCATAGCAACTCCCATCTTAACTGCCTGTGCGATCTTATCCAGATTCATATGTCCCGGAACGATCTCATTGTAAGAACATACAATACCTACCAGCGGACGTTCCATTTCTTCCTTTGTCATACCGAGTGCATTAAACAGGGAACGATGTGGTGCCTGCTGCATTCCGACTTTTACATTATCACTCTTCATCTCTATACTCTCCTTTATTTTATGCGTTCTGCAATTAAATCTCCCATTTCAGAACAGCTTACCGGTGTCATTCCTTCCGAAATGATATCACATGTTCTGTAACCATCTACCAGTACCTGTTTTACAGCCTGCTCTACTGCATCTGCTTCCTTATCCAAGTCAAATGTGAAGCGAAGCATCATAGCTGCCGACAGGATCGTTGCGATAGGATTGGCCTTGTTCTGTCCTGCAATATCCGGTGCTGATCCGCCGCTTGGCTCATACATACCAAACTTCGTCTCATTTAAGGATGCAGACGGAAGCATACCGATCGAACCTGTGATCATGGATGCCTCATCGGAAAGGATGTCACCGAACATATTCTCTGTTAATACAACATCAAACTGTGCAGGATCCTTTACAAGCTGCATTGCACAGTTATCAACTAACATATGCTCGTAGCTTACTTCCGGATAATCCTTTGCCACTTCTTCTACGATCTTTCTCCATAATCTGGAAGAATCCAGAACATTTGCCTTATCTACAGATGTAACTTTCTTTCTTCTCTTCATTGCAATATCAAAACCCTTGATCGCAATACGACGGATCTCGTTCTCATTATATACAAGGTTATCATGTGCAGTTAACACACCATCGATCTCCTCTGTACTTCTTGCTCCAAAATACAGGCCACCTGTCAGTTCACGCATGATCATCATGTCAAATCCACGATCTGCGATCTCTTCCTTTAACGGACAGGCACTCTTTAACTCCTCATAAAGATTTGCCGGTCTTAAGTTTGCAAATAATCCAAGCTCCTTACGGATCTTAAGAAGTCCTGCTTCCGGTCTTAAATTTGGAGGAAGCTTATACCATGGCGAGGTAGAAGTATTTCCACCAATGGAGCCTAACAATACGGCATCCTTTGATTTTGCCACTGCTACTGCCTCATCTGTAAGCGGCACTCCGGTTGCGTCGATCGAGCATCCACCCATCAGGATCTGCTCATAATCAAATGTATGACCATATACTTCACCAACTTTATCCAGAACCTTCATTGCTTCTGTTACGATCTCAGGGCCAATACCGTCACCCTTGATCACTGCTAAATTACATTTCATCTTTTATTCCTGCCTTTCTTTACCAAGTAATGCAACCTCGCCTTTCGGCTCGGTTTGTGCTGCGCACTATACATTTGAATAACTCCTATGCTGTATGCAAGCAAGCTTGCATAGCATAGAGTTATTCAAATGTGCATTACTTGTTGTTAATGTAGTTAATCAGGCCTTCATTCTTAATGATCTCCTGCATGAATGGAGGAAATGCCTGCCCCTTATACCGGGTATCCTTTGTCTTATCGTAGATGATACCACTGTCAAAATTGATCTCTACTTCATCACCGTCCTCGATACCTTCTGCTGCTTCCGGGCACTCAATGATCGGAAGTCCGATATTGATCGAGTTACGATAGAAAATTCTTGCAAATGTATCTGCGATAACACAGCTTACACCGGATGCTTTAATCGCGATCGGTGCATGCTCTCTGGAGGAACCACAGCCAAAGTTCTTCTTTGCCACAATGATATCTCCTGCTTTTACGTTGTTTACAAATTCCTTATCTATGTCTTCCATACAGTGTTTTGCAAGCTCCGCAGGATCTGATGAATTCAGATATCTTGCAGGGATAATAACATCTGTATCTACGTTGTCACCATATTTGTGTACTGTACCATATGCTTTCATTCTGCGTACCCTCCTTAATTATAATCCAAGTTCTTCCGGACTGCTGATCTTGCCTGTGATCGCTGATGCTGCTGCAACAGCCGGGCTTGCCAGATATACTTCTGAATCAACATGACCCATACGTCCTACAAAGTTACGGTTGGTTGTGGATACGGCTTTTTCTCCTGCTGCCATAACACCCATATGTCCACCAAGACATGGTCCACAGGTAGGAGTGGAAACTACAGCGCCTGCCTTTACAAATATCGTCATGAGTCCTTCTTCGATACACTGTAAGTATACTTCCTGTGTTCCGGGGATCACGATGGCACGAACCCCCTGTGCTACCTGTCTGCCCTTGATGATATCTGCTGCAATACGCATATCGGAAATACGTCCATTTGTACAGGATCCGATCACAACCTGATCGATCTTGATATCGCCAACTTCATCAATTGTCTTTGTATTCTCCGGCAGATGTGGAAATGCAACTGTTGGACGAAGTGTAGAAAGATCAATCGTATACTCTTCATCATAAACTGCATCTGCATCTGCTTCATACTTCTTGTAAGCCTTTGTGGAATGTTCCTTCATGTATGCTTCTGTTAATTCATCCACCGGAAAGATTCCGTTCTTGGCACCTGCTTCGATTGCCATATTTGCGATAGTAAAACGATCATCCATGGTCAGGTTCTTAATACCGTCACCAACAAATTCCATAGATTTGTATAATGCGCCGTCTACACCGATCATACCAATGATGTGAAGGATAACATCCTTACCGCTGACCCAAGGTGCTTTCTCTCCTACAATATTAAACTTGATCGCAGATGGTACCTTAAACCATGCTTTGCCTGTCACCATACCGGCTGCCATATCAGTACTTCCAACACCGGTTGAAAATGCACCAAGTGCACCATATGTACATGTATGAGAATCTGCACCGATACAGGTCTCGCCTGCAACGATCAGTCCCTGCTCCGGTAACAGAGCGTGCTCAATACCCATAGAACCTACATCAAAGAAATTCTTGATCTGGTTCTCTGCCGAGAATTCTCTGACACATTTACAATGCTCTGCACTCTTAATATCCTTATTCGGTGTAAAGTGATCCATTACAAGTGCAATCTTATTCTTATCAAATACTTCTTTCTTATTGAATTTGTCCATCTCATGAATTGCTACAGGTGTTGTAACATCATTTCCAAGTACAAGGTCCAAATCTGCCTCAATCAACTGTCCGGCTTCCACGCTGTCAAGTCCTGCATGTGCAGCTAAAATCTTCTGAGTCATTGTCATACCCATGTGCTTTGTCCTCCTGATCCTAAATCTTATTTTGTAAATAACTGTCGCTATTTCACGCATTTTGTTATTGAATATTTTTATTGATTTTACCACACCGGCTGGTATAATTACAATATATAATAGTAATACATTGTATAACTTGTATTTATATATCGGAGGGACGCCATGATCAATAATCTGAATTATTATAATGTGTTTTACATGGTTGCAAAGACTGGCAGCATCAGCCGTGCCGCAAACCAGCTTTATATCAGCCAGCCCGCAGTCAGCAAGGCGATCAGCAATCTGGAAGAAAGCATAGGGATTGCACTCTTTGTCCGCAATTCCAGGGGCGTTGCCCTGACCGAAGAAGGAACGATCCTGTATGACTATATCGAACGCGCGCTGGATAACATTGTAAAGGGAGAAGAAAGTCTGAAAAAATACAACGAACTTGGGATTGGTCATATCCGTATCGGTGTCAGCACCTCTCTCTGCAAGCATATCCTGTTGGACTACTTGAAGCCCTTCATCAAAGATAACCCGAATATCAAGGTCAGCATCGACTGCCACTCTACCAAAAATACGATCCGGCTCTTAAAAAATGAAGAAATCGACATCGGTCTGATCTGCGAAACGGAACTACCTAAAAATATCACTTATTCCCATGTACGCTCCATCCATGATATTTTCGTGGCAAATAGTGATTATATCGATAATTTTCCATACCGGGAAACAGAAGCCGGTCTGGAAGCAGGCGAAGAAACCGCCGATACACAACCGGAAGCTGCCAGCTATCCGATATTTTCCGGCTCGATCATAGGGAACCTGATCCCGCTTATGAATGTACAGCAGTCCGTTTCGGATTCTGAAGTCCTGACCGAAGATCATATCCGGGATATCTTCCGCCACTCTACACTTATGATGTTAGAGGAGGCAAATGTAACCAGAACCCATGTCGATAACTATCTGAATAAACATTCATTCCACTGTAACCAGCTTCTTGAGATCAATAACATGGATCTCCTGCTTGACTTCGCAGCGATCGGTATGGGAATCGCCAGTGTTGTCCGGGAATTCTCTGAAAGCTACCTGAAGGATGGACGTATCGTAGAAATCCCCCTTCCAACACCTATTCCAAAAAGAAGTGTCGGCTTCGCCTATCTGCAAAACCGACACCAGTCAAAAGCGTTATGTACTTTTTTAGATTATTGTAATATTTCGTGATTTCATCACTTAATGCATTCCACAAAATCAGATGTATTGTGTGTCTGTATTTTCCCGTCCACTTTTATACTTTGTAAGGAACTGGATCACACCAAAAGCAACGATAAGCAACAGACTAAGCAGAGATATCCATTTCGATACTGTCTGCATTGTGGTTTTTCCGTACCAGACACAAATCGTTCCGCTTTTCCCATTCAGTTCCAGTCTGACCAGTCCGGTATCCGGATCTTTGGAAACCGGAAGCAGTTCCTGACTGCCGGCCGGATCGGCTACAGTTGCTTCATATCCTTTGTAGTAATATTTCGGAACAACACAACTGTCATAAGTACCATTTACATCAAAGGAATAGCTTCCATCTGAATGATACTCACCTGTCTCCGTCTTCTCATTCTCTCCATACAACCATATCGTTCCACTGTTATCACTGAACACTGTCTGTCCTCTGTCCGCTTCTGATGGCAGCCATTCACAAAAGCCGATCTCATTTGTATTTGCTGGTGTCTCGATATAGTCATATGAACAATCCATGTGCCGAAGGATCTCCACCTGCCATACGACACTCAGATTAAAGGCACCGGCCAATACGCAGAGCACAAAACACAGTTTGCAGTTTTTCTCGGATAAAAGACTGTGTCTGTATAATGCATATAACTGGTTTCCGATTCCAAATGCTACAAAAAATTCTGTGAACATATTCAGTCTCCATGGAAACTGCAGACTGATAAGCGGTGTTTTATCTATTAATTTCCATGGGAACAACCGTGTTTCTATGAGTAACAAACCAACTGCAAGGCAAAGGCACAGAATTGCCTTTTTATTTTTTATCTGTGACCGTAGTCCAAGCATTACCAGTAACAGGAAAATACCAAGCTCTGCAAAGGAAACTGACAGTCTTCCACTTACAATACCAAGCATCGTCATCATCTCATCCTGTGTCTCAAATGCCGGATTCGTACTGACATAAAATGTTCCATCCGCAAATTGTTCCAATACCGGAATCCAGTAAAATGCAGTCAGCAGTACACAACCTAAAATCTCAGCCAGCACGCCCAGAATATGCTTTTTATCCCATACCTTTCGGATACGGAGCAGCACCCATACCACAGCGATTCCAACACATAACACGAAGCTGATCGTGTGACAGAGCAGCAAACCGGAAAATACCAGACATAACAACCCTTTTCTCCGTTCTTCCCGTTCTGTATAATCATACAATGCCAGAAATACCAGAGGAATGAATGCCATGGCGACAACTTCTCCCATTGCCGACCGTCTGTATATATCTTCCAAATGATAATGTCCCATTGTATACAATACCATCGTAACAAGCCCCACAAAATGACTTTTTCCAATTACTTTTCCTGCCCGGTATGATGTATAACAGGTCAGTAACAGCAACAAGAAAATATATCCCTTCATGGCTCCTGCCGGTGACAGTCCCATAAAACGAAGCAGGATTGCAGGAAGCAGCAGGATATCCGGATAAAAGATTCCTGCTCCATAACCATACCCCTCCAGCAGTTTATCATAAATATATGCAGGGAAACCCTGTCCGGTCTTTATTGCATGATAAACACTTTCTATTCTCAGAATATGAAAAGTCATATCGTCTCCCTGCGGAAGCAGTTTCCCCATACATGGTATCATGCACAGCAGACTGACGACCAGCATTATAACCAGCCATTCCATTCGTTCTCTTCTGTTGTACCCTTTCTCTTTTAAATCCATAGTCCCCACCTCCTTTATATTTACGTCCGAACCCATGAGAAACCTTTTCCCATTTTCCGAATTACCATAGCACTTGTCAAAATCATCCACTTATATGGGCTTTGATAAATAATAAAGCCCGCACAATCCTCTCTCAGCCACCAAACGGTTATGCCTCAATCCTATCATGCGGGCTTTCATTTATGATCTATTATTCTCTTACTTGAAGTAATCTACACCACTTTCAAAGATCTTCTGGTTCTGGTCGCCATAAATATTGACTGCAACCGCACGACCGGTACGCTCTGAATGTCCCATCTTACCAAGTACACGACCATCCGGACTTGTGATACCTTCAATCGCATAGTAAGAACCATTGACATTGTAGTACTCATCCATTGTCGGGTTACCGTTCATATCAACATACTGTGTTGCAACCTGACCATTTGCAAACAGCTTCTCACACCATTCCTTACTTGCAACAAATCTTCCCTCACCATGTGAGATCGGAATTGTGTATACGCCGCCAAGATCAGCTTCCTTTAACCATGGGGACTTGTTTGTTACCACCTTGGTATAAACCATCTTGGACTGATGACGACCGATGCTGTTGATCGTCAATGTAGGTGAATCATCTGTCTGTGGACGGATCTCACCATAAGGAACCAGTCCGAGCTTGATCAGTGCCTGGAATCCGTTACAGATACCAAGTGCAAGACCATCTCTCTGCTGTAACAGCTTCATAACCTCGTCTGCGATCTTCGAATTACGGAATGCTGTTGCGATAAACTTACCGGAACCATCCGGTTCATCACCTGCGGAGAATCCACCCGGGAACATGATGATCTGGGACTGGCTGATTGCCTTTGTAAATGCATCTACAGAATCACGAATGCCCTGTGCTGTCATGTTACGGAATACAATCGTCTCAACCTCTGCACCTGCACGTTCAAATGCCTTTGCAGAATCATATTCGCAGTTTGTACCCGGGAATACAGGAATGAATACCTTTGGCTTTGCAACCTTATTCTTTGCTGTATATACGGTCTTTGCATCAAAGAGACCGGTCTTGATCTTCTTCTGTTCTACACCGGACTCTGTAGGGAATACCTTCTCCAGTGTCTTTGTCCATGCAGCAAGTGCTTCATCCATTGTAACTGTTACATCACCATAGGTAAATGCTGCGCTGTCATTTACAGTACCGATTTTCTTAACCGGAATACCAAGTGTATTTATATTCTCCGGCTTCACTTCAAGGATGATTGAACCATAATCCTTGGAAACCAGTTCTCTCTTTGTAATACAGGTATCAATATCTACACCCAGCTTATTACCAAATGCCATCTTGCTGACAGCTTCGATCATACCGCCAAATCCTACAGCATAAGCAGATTCTACCTTATCTGCGAGGATTGCCTGATGTAACAGATCGTACATGGCAAGTACATTCTGATATACCGGGATATCATTTTCATCTTTTTCTATATCAAGCTTAACAAGCACATTGCCTGCTTTCTTAAGCTCTGGTGTTACTTCGTTCATATAGCTTGCAACATCAACTGCAAAGGAAACCAGTGTCGGAGGAACATCAATATCATTGAAGGTTCCTGACATACTGTCTTTACCACCGATAGATGGAAGTCCAAGTCCGACCTGAACATCATATGCACCAAGCAAGGCTGCAAATGGCTGACCCCATCTGTATGGATCTGTTCCGAGTCTCTTGAAATACTCCTGGAAAGTCAGACGGATCTTTGATACATCACCACCGGCTGCTGCGATCTTTGCTGCAGATGTAACAACTGCATATACGGAACCATGATATGGGCTCCAGCTTGACAGATATGGATCAAATCCATAACTCATCATTGTGATCGTATCGGTCTTACCCTTCATAACAGGAAGCTTTGCGATCATTGTCTGTGTCGGTGTAAGCTGATACTTTCCACCATATGGCATCGTTACTGTGCCTGCTCCGATCGAGCTGTCGAACATCTCAACAAGACCCTTCTGTGAACATACATTCAGATCTGATAATGTGTCGATCCATGCTTTCTTTACATCTTCCGGTTCTTTTACAGAATAGAAATAATTATCTGCCTTTGCAGGAATCTCTACCTTAACATCTGTTTCCTGATGTGCGCCGTTTGTATCGAGGAATGCACGGGAGATATTTACGATCTCTTTTCCTCTCCATGTCAGAACCAGTCTTGGTTCTTCTGTTACTTCTGCTACAACAACGGCTTCCAGATTCTCTTCATCCGCATACTTAAGCATCGTATCTACATCTTTTGGATCTACTACGATAGCCATACGCTCCTGAGATTCTGAAATAGCAAGCTCTGTTCCATCCAGACCTGCATATTTCTTTGGAACCTTGTCCAGATCTACAACTAGACCAGGTGCAAGTTCTCCGATTGCTACGGATACACCGCCGGCACCAAAGTCATTACATTTCTTTATGATAGAAGCAACTTCTTCTCTTCTGAACAGTCGCTGGATCTTTCTCTCTGTTGGAGGATTACCCTTCTGTACTTCTGCACCACAGGTCTCAAGAGACTGGCTGTTATGTGCCTTGGATGATCCGGTTGCTCCACCACAACCGTCACGACCGGTACGTCCGCCGAGAAGGATGATCTTATCTCCCGGATCAGAATTCAGACGTTTTACCGCACGTCTTGGAGCTGCACCCATAACTGCTCCGATCTCCATTCTCTTTGCTACATAATCCGGATGATATATTTCATTTACAAGTCCTGTTGCAAGACCGATCTGGTTACCATATGAGCTGTAACCTGCTGCTGCGGTCGTAACGATCTTTCTCTGTGGAAGCTTTCCAGGAAGAGTATCCTTTAAAGACTTTGTAGGATCTGCTGCTCCGGTTACTCGCATAGCCTGATATACATATCCTCTACCTGACACCAAGACAGGTAGCAGCACCACCAAACGGATCGATCTCAGTTGGGTGGTTATGTGTCTCGTTCTTGAAGAATACGAGCCATTCCTCTGTCTCACCGTCTACTTCTACAGGAACGATGATACTGCAGGCATTGATCTCATCGGATACTTCCATATCGTCTAATTTGCCCGCTGCCTTTAACTGCTTCATACCCATAAGGGCTATATCCATCAGACAGATGAACTTATCATCTCTGTCCTTGTACATTTCTTTCATCTCTGCCCGGTAAGCATCAAATGTCTTCTCAAGCATATCCTTATAATCACCATCATCAAATTCAACATTTGTAAGCTCTGTTGAGAATGTGGTATGACGGCAATGATCAGACCAGTATGTATCCAGCACACGGATCTCTGTCATAGATGGATCACGCTTCTCTTCACCCTTGAAATACTTCTGGATATGAAGGAAATCCTTAAATGTCATCGCAAGTCCGAGGGAATCATATAACTCCTTTAACTTGTCCTCTGCCATATCCTTAAAGCCATCAAAGACAATAACATCGGCCGGTTCTTCATACTCGGTAACAAGTGTCTCAGGGATCTCCATACCACAGGCTCTGGAATCTACCGGGTTGATACAGTATTCCATAACTGCTTTTAACTGCTCATCCGTTACATTACCGGATAAAATATATGTTGTGGCTGTCTTTATGATAGGATCTTCATCTTCATTTAAAAGCTTAACACATTGTTCTGCTGAATCTGCTCTCTGATCGAACTGTCCCGGAAGGAACTCAACAGAAAATACCTTATCTGTATCTGCCATTGGAAGATTATCTCCCTCGTAGATCATATCGATCGGTGGCTCTGAAAATACTGTAACCAGTGCTTTTTTGTATGTTTCTTCAGACAGATTCTCAATATCGTAACGAACCAGTACTCTTACATACTCAGCATCGATATTCAGATAGTTCTTGATCTCGTCATGAAGTTCCTTTGCCTTAACTGCATAGTCAGGCTTCTTTTCAACATAAACTCTCTTAACTGTGCTCATAAAAACCTCCATTTTTATCATATGTTTTTTCCCATATTCCGGGAATTCATATTATTACAAGCGTTTTACAACGCCTATGATACCACTTTTGAAATTCATTGAATAGCTTTTTTCAGCTTTTCTTTTTAAATTGTTGCTGTTTACCGAATAAACCTCAAAACAGCCATCTTTAATTGTGCAGTCTGCGGATAAGCTTGAATACCACTGAATTCTGATAGATCATCGGTGCATTCTGCGCATAGAAAATAATTCCATCTGTCGGTGCGTAAATATCGGCTGCGATCTCTCCGGTCATCGGATTTATAACATTTGCAATAACATTTCCCCGAACCACTTCATCTCCCGGACTTACAAACCGCTTTAAAAAACCACCGGATTTATCCGACTTGACAGACAGCAGCTCCTCCTCATCAAGAACAGTCGATATATAACCTGCATGACAGTTGTACCGGATGATTCCCATTCTGGTCAGGAATCGGAGTACCGCTGAAACCGCATGTGACGCACTCTCACTGTCAATCTTCTCCGTCACACCGGAATACACGGAAAACGCCTCTGTTCCTCCGATCTGCCAGTTATAATTTAAAGTTGCCTTATCATATGCCCTCGGTTCTGCTGTCAGAACATAAGGAAGACCAAACAGATTGGCCAGACTGGTACTCTGCTTTCCCGTCTCCATCATTCTGACATGCGGGATAAATTCTCCATCCATATAAAAGCTTGCAAACTGTGTTTCATATGCATAATCTTTTACATGATCCATAACCGCTGCCGCTATCCTGCTGGTCGCCTGTCCTTCCGGATTTCCCGGAAAAGCACGGTTCACATCAGAATTATCAGAGATCCAGTATTTCTTACCGACATTAAAGGAACTGTAATTTAAGGATGGAATCAGCAGTATCTGTTTTCCCGATACGATTGCTCCTCTTGTCTCAAGTTCGCTTAATTTTTTTGACAGCAGGGAGCAGATGTATAACTGCTGGAATTCATTTCCGCGCATAGCGCCCATGATACATGCCGCCTTTTCTCCTGTTCCGAAGCTGAAGCCTTTAATGGAATATTCTCCACGATAGGCGGTGTTCATCGTATATATGATCTCTTTACGCATTATTTGTCACACCTCCAAATATTCTGGCAACCAGCGAGCCTTCCTCGATCACCGGATAAGCGCGAAGTGAGAATACCACGCCTCTTCTTGGTGACAGGATCGTCTCTTCGACAGAACCGGTCAGTACATTTACGATCTGTCCGATCACATCTCCCTTTTCGACTACGCCTGAGTGCTTTACCTTTGGTATAAAGATACCACTGCTCTCTGCATTCACAAAAGAAACATCCGTATCTCGGGCAATCTTCGGCATATGTGTATTATATGCGCAGCCATCCCAGATCCCCATATATTCCATCAATGAAAATAATCCTTCAACGATCTGATCCGCATAGTCATAATCGATCATAAGTGCAACACCTGATTCTACGACCATACTCTTTACTCCGATCTCATTTAACGAGTATGCAAGGCTTCCTTCCATAACGGTAGAGGATGGATGCACCCATACAACATCCGTATTCATTCTGGCAGCATACGGAAGAATATCATCGGCAATATCCGAATTCACCCGTACCTGTGGTAATTCTTTCAAATATACGCTGCTGGAATGCAGATCGACGCAGATATCCGAACCTTTAATATCCTGCAGCACA
>OLOR01002230.1_pt1 | contig 15549 bp, 13 predicted proteins | sample 1672521 | NCBI WGS metagenome assembly OLOR01 (sample SAMEA3136695, study PRJEB25190) | human gut metagenome | biome: human gut; feature: human-associated habitat; material: faeces | place: Austria | collected 2013
CACCCACTTCACCGCCCTGAGCGCTTACAGCTTTATGATCTTCAACCTGCTGTGCGCCCCCTGCTTTGCGGCTATCGGCGCTATCAAGCGCGAGATGGCAAATGCTAAGTGGACTTGGTTTGCGATAGGTTATCAGTGCGTATTCGCTTATGTTATAGCGCTGATAGTATATCAGCTGGGCAGCCTGTTCGCGTATGGCGCGTTTGGAGTAGGCACGGTTGTAGCGATAGTACTTCTCGCATTCGTTTGCTATATGCTGTTCAGACCGTATAAAGAGAGCACGAAGCTGGAGATGACGGCGAAGGCGCTCAAATAGAAAGTTCTGATAATAATTTGTAATACACTCCGAGACAAGCGCTCCGGCGCTTGTCTTTTGTTATGCTTTATATTTTTTGAGTTTATCAACAGCTCTGTTGAAACAAAACTCTTGACTTGATATTATTCTTTATATTATTAAAGAAGCATGTTTTTTAAGGTAGTGCAATACCACTGTATTTGTTGTATAATAAACTATGCGGAATTTTACGCGTGAACGAAACGAAAAAATGAGGTAAACAAGTTTATGGATATACTGTCGAGAATTATGCTGGAGGACTGGGTGAGCGTTATTGCATGTGATACTACTGAGCTTGCTGAGGAGAGCAGGCGTTTGCACGGCACCTCTCCCGTCTGCACGGCTGCGCTCGGACGAACTCTGACGGCGGCTGTAATGATGGGAGCTCAGCTGAAAGATTCGCGTCATAATCTCACTTTGAGTATAAACGGGGGAGGCCCTGCGGGAACGGTAATGGCGACGGCGAACGCAGGTCTGAAAGTAAAAGGCTGCGTCGGTTATCCCCGGACGGACATGCCTGTGCGCGAGGACGGAAAGCTGGACGTCGGAGGCGCGGTAGGACATGACGGCTTTATAACTGTAGTCAAAGACATAGGCTTGAAGGAACCGTATGTGGGGAAAACTCCGCTTGTTTCCGGAGAAATAGCAGAAGATGTTGCGCAGTATTTTCTCATGAGTGAGCAGCAGCCTTCTATTGTGCTGCTCAGCGTTTGGGTTAATCCGGATGAATCTGTTATGCGTTCAGGCGGAATGATAATAAGCCCGATGCCCGGCGCGCCTGAGGAGGTTATAGCTGCCGTAGAGAGCAGAGTGGAGCATATCGCAAAGTATGGAGAAATGATAAAGACAATGACTCCGATTCAGGCGGTTCGCGAAATTTTTGAGGATATGAAATTAAAAGAGCTGGGCGACTTCTCTCCAAAGTATGAATGCGACTGTTCGGATGAGAGATTTGAGCAGGCGATAATATCTTTGGGCGCTAAAGAGATTAACGACATAATACAGGAGGATGGAGAGGCTGAGATTGTTTGTCATTTCTGCAATAAAAAATACCACTTTTCCGGTGATAAGCTGAGTGCGCTGCTCACTGAAGCTCTCGGCTCGGGCAAAGGGGAGTGACGATGGCTGAGAAAGCAAGGGTGCTGAAATTTGAATATAAGCCTGAATATTTTTACAACAGATTTAAGCGCGCTCTGGATCGTGACGATTATTTGACGGCTCTTGAGGCTATACGCACTGCCCGAGAGATGCAGCCGGATAATACGATTTACGATATGGAAGCGGCGGATTTGTACATGAGCGCTTATGATTATGAGAATGCGCTGCTGGAATACGTGATGCTCAAGCGAAAAGAACCGGATATGGCGGGAGAGTGCATATTCGGCATGGCATACAGCTTGTTTTGGCTCGGAGATTTAAATTCATCGGCGGAGTTTTTTGCGCAGTATATTCTGATGGGAGCGGAACAGGAAAATGCAGAGGAAGCGCTGGATTACATCGAAGAGATACGCAGACGTCTGGAGGAAGATGAGGACTCGGGGATAGACGTCGGGCGTGTTGCTCATGATTTTATACTCAGAGGAGATGCCTGCGGGAAAAAAGGCAGATACGAGGAAGCGATGCTCTGCTATATGAGAGCGGCGGAGGTATGTGAAGGCAGCAGGCTGCGCGCTATTCATAAGGCTTTTGTTTGCGCTTTTGATAACGAGCAATTCGTGGATGCGGACGCTTTGGCGGAAAGGATAGAATCCTACGCTCCCGACACGGTTACGGCTGTTTGTGACAGAATGGCTATGGCAAATGAAATCCTCGGAGATATATCGGAATATGAGAAGCAGCTCAATGGAATGGAGCCTTTTGATTCAGACGAGCTGAGAATTATAATGGATACATACGAGCGGATGCGCAGACCGGATAAATTTTTGAAAGCGGCGTATGCGCTTTTGAAAGAAGAGCCGTTTGACGTAAACTGTCGGCTCAGGATGTGGGAGTATCTCTGCTGGAGCTGTAATTTTGACGAGGCTTTCAGACTGATGGAGGAAGCCGAGAGAATAGCTCCGCGCAATCTGCTTGTAATAGAGGCTAAGAAAAAAGCGGAAAAACTCAAAGAATCCGGCACTTCAAAAAACCAGTTCCGCAGCTGCGAACCGACGTATGCGGAACGAGAGAAAATTTTGGGCAGACTTTATTCTGCGTACAAAAGACCGAATGCCTCAAAAAAGGATGAAAGGCTGAAAAGCTACGTTGAGTGGGCTTTAGAAGATGAAAGAGCGGAGATGAGGTATGCCGCTGTAGAATGTCTCAAGGTTATGGAACCGGAATACGCTGAGCGGGCGCTTAGAAAAATATTGATGAAGAACGAAAACGGTTTGGAGATAAAGCGTTCTGCTCTGATGGGAATGAAAAAGCTGAATATGCCTCATCCCTATGAGGCTTTTATGAACGAGAGATACGTCGAGATAAAAATCCCTAAGGAGATACGTAAAGAACTTAACGGCGAAAGAGAAGATTATGTTGCGGTCGGAGGCGCGGTTTTGTCTATGTGCGACGATGCAGAGATTCCGGACGGCGCAGATATAGCTTTGAAGGTCATTCGTCGATATTGCGAAGAAAAGAGAGATTTACCCGAGATTGCGCCGGAGGATATTGACAGCGCGGCTTTGGCGTTTTTGCAATGCGGTCTGGCGCAGAGAGCATACACGGATTTGGACGATGTGTCCAGAATAAGCGTGAGAATATCAGGTATCAGGACGATAAGCGTAGAAAAAACCAAAAGCTTTTTTCAGGAAATAACAGAAACTCTTTTCGGAGCTAAATCGGGAGGAGAATTAGCATGAAAAAAAAGACTATGATAGATTTTGACGGACGCTTTTCCAGGTATTTGCTGGAATGGTCGGCTGAGCATCAGGATATTGCAAAAGATGCGGAGCTGATGGAGGAAAAGGCATACGAGCTTTACGACGAATGGCTGGATACGCCCAAAGAATGGCTGGATAGGCTCAGCCCCTGCGAGTATTTCGAAGAAATAGATTCGCCGGACGAACTGCTTAGCATGATGATAGATTATATATGCGAAGGATGCGATATGCCCGAGATGCTCATGGACAGGATAATAGATCTTAGAGAGCAGACGTATCCCGTGCTGTATGGAATGCTGGCGGCGGAGCCGGACGACGATCTCGATGCCGAACAGCTTGACAGCGTGAAGGCGGCTGCGGTGGGGCTGATACAGGAGATGGACATGCCCGCTCCTATCGAGCGTTATGTAGAGATGATGCGCGACCTCGAGGAGCAGGGGGATTATTCGGCGGCGGTTCAGCGTGTTCTGACTTCTATGGCAGAGATGAATCCTGACGAGAGAATAGAAAGAATAATAGAAGCGGCGATACCTACGTCGACAGACGTCGGCAGGATATGCCTGACAGAGCTTCTGATAGGAATAAACCCCATGAATGAAACTGCGCTCTCAGAGCTGAAAGACATGGCCGCGGATGAAGGCATGGAGGAGCACAGGGCTGATATAGCTGATCTCATGGGGATGACCTTCAGCGAAGATTTTGCTAAAACGCTCAAGGAATGGATGAACGACGACGCGGCGGATTACGTCACATATACCCGCGCGCGATATGCTTATGAAAGCATAACGGGCGAGGAAGTTCCGCCGAGAGAGTTTGACGGAGATCCCGTATACGATATGATGGCTCACGAAACGGAAGATGACTATGAATAAAGATAGATTCCGCTGTTATGCCGCGTGTTCGTTCGGATTGGAGCGTGCCGTCTTAGACGAGCTGCGCAGAATGGGTGCGGAGAATATTGACGCACGCGATGCGAGAGTTTATTTTTCCGCAGACGCAGATATGCTCGCCAGGGCAAATCTGCGTCTCAGTTCTGCGGACAGAATTTATCTTGTGCTTAACGAATTTAAAGCGGCGACTTTTGACGAGTTGTTCGATGGAATAGAGAGTATGGATTGGGGAGAGATATTGCCTAAGAGCGCAAACTTTCCTGTTCTGGGAGATTCGGTGCGTTCAGCGCTGAAGAGTGTGCCGGACATTCAAGCTATATCTAAAAAAGCAATAGTCCAAGCGATGAGACGCAAATACGGAATTTCGTTTTATCGTGAAGAGGGCGAGAGATACGCTGTATACGTGAGCATCTTGAAGGACGTTGTTACAGTTTCGCTGAATACGAGCGGAGACGGGCTGAACAGACGCGGATATAGAGTGCGGAATACCAAGGCGCCGCTGCGCGAGACGCTCGCCGCAGGAATGATACGGCTTACTCGATGGTATGACAGACCGTTTTACGACCCCATGTGCGGTTCGGGGACGATAGCGATAGAGGCTGCGATGAAGGCCATGGCTATAGCTCCCGGGCTGAGCAGAGATTTTGATGCAAAGCATTGGTCGGACGAAATGGCGGCGGCTTTCAGCAGAGAAAAAACCTCCGCGCTGAGCGAAAAGAAGAACAGCACAGACGTAGAAATATTTGCATCTGACATAGACGAAAAAACGCTGAACATAGCTAAATTTCATGCTAGGCGCGCAGGCGTGCTGAACGCTATACATTTCAGCACGGCGGATGTTCGCTCCTTCTCTCCGCAGACTGAAACAGGAACGATAGTTACAAATCCGCCGTATGCGATACGAATAGGCGAAGCGGATGAGGTACACGAGCTTTATGCGTCGCTGGGAGAAAGAATCGGGAAATTGAGCGGATTTAAAAAGTATTTTATTACTGCGGATGAGCATTTTGAACGCTATTACGGAATACCTGCGGATAAAAAACGAAAACTTTACAACGGAAATATTAAATGCGGATTCTATCAGTACTTTAAAAATGAAAACGGAGTAAGCAAAAAAAGATAAATGAACAGAGCACAGCTGGCGGAGCAGTCTATAATAAAAAAATACAGAAAACAGATATGGTGCAGATTTGTGCGCGGAGTTTCGGAGTACAAACTGATAGAGGAAGGCGACAGAGTGGCCGTGTGCATATCCGGAGGGAAAGACTCCATGCTGTTGGCTAAATGTCTTCAGGAATTGAAGAGGCACTGGCTTGTGAATTTTGAAGTGAAATTCTTTGCTTTGGACCCCGGCTACACTCCGGCAAATAGGCAGAGAATTTTGGACAATGCAGAGCTGCTCGGAATTCCACTGGAGATATATGATGCGCCGATATTCGGATATGTGACGACATTGCCTAAATCGCCGTGCTATATGTGCGCGCGTATGCGCCGTGGGTATCTGTACAGCCATGCGCGTGATTTAGGCTGCAATAAAATAGCGCTCGGGCATCATTTTGACGATGTAATCGAGACTATATTGATGAGCATGCTGTACGGCGCTCAGGTGCGTACGATGATGCCGAAGCTGCACAGCACGAATTTCCGGGGTATGGAGCTGATACGTCCGCTCTATTATGTAAAGGAAGAAGATATAATTTCGTGGAAAAACCGCAACGGACTGGAATTTCTGCAATGCGCGTGCAAGTTCACCGAGGACAATGCTATAGGCGTGGGCAAATCCAAGAGGCAGGAGATAAAACAGATGATATCAGAACTGCGTAAAATAAATAAGGATATAGATATTAACATATTCCGCAGTATGTATAACGTAAATCTCGAGACAGTGATAAGCTACGTGCAGGGCGGGCGCGAGCATATGTTTCACGAATGGTATGAGACTTACGAGGAGGACAGAGCAAACAGAAATACAAATTTAGCTCCCGAGGAAGGATGAAAATATGGAATCGAAAAAGAAAGTATGTATTCTTATGGGCAGTCCGCATAAAGAGGGAAACACGGCGAAAGTGATCCGCGCTCTCAAGGAAAAGCTCGACGGCGCAGAGGTTACTGAATTTTTTCTGTATGATATGGATATAGCGTCGTGCACGGGCTGCAATGTATGTCAGAATGTAGTGGACGGCTTTGGATGTGTTCAAGAAAATGACGGCATGAAAACTATATTTGACGAAGTTTTGCGCAGCGACATTATTGTTTTTGCATCGCCTATTTATTCGTGGTACTGCACTCCTCCGCTGAAAGCAGTTATGGACAGATTGGTGCGTACTATGAACAAATATTATGGGAAAAAAATTCCGCGGACGGCTCTTTGGAGCGGAAAAAAGCTGGCCGCCGTCGTGAGCTGCGGCTATCCGACAGAAAAAGCGGTGGATGCGTTCGACCTGGGGCTGAAGCATTATGCGAAGCATAGTGAGCTGGAATATGCAGGACTTTTTGGGGTGCGCCTTGCAGATGTGGACGCAGAGGAAATTAATAGATTTGCAGCGGAGCTGTTAAAATGATTTTATAAAAAATCGTTCATAAAAAAGAACGCTTTTGTACAATCAAATTTCATGAAAAATACTTAAAAACAGCGTTGACTTTTTTTAAGTATTGAGCTATCCTAAACATAGTTAATAATAATTTTCACGAAAGGAGCAACGGATATGGATCGAAGTATCAGCGAAGGCAGTCTATGGCATGTCCGTTGCGGCGGACGTTCGGTTAAGCTATAGCCGAAGTGTTTTTAGGTTGCCTCCGAAATCCTAAAAGGAGGTAAGACCCGTGAAAAAAATTATACTCGAACTTATTCAGAACAAAGATTATTATTCACTGTTGGACGTTTTGGAGGAGCTGTATCCCGCAGATATAGCAGCTTTGATGAATGAGCTGCCTGATGCGGAGCGCACGCTTCTTTTTCGCGTGCTTAAAAAAGATACGGCAGCCAAGGTTTTCTCTGAGCTGGACAGCGATCTCCAAGAGTCGCTGGTTATGTCTGCGGCAGACAAAGAGCTGTCCGACGTATTGGCGAGGCTTTCATCTGACGATGCGGCCGATCTTATAGAAGAAATGCCGGCTAACGTGGTGCGCCGCATATTGGCGAACACAAAAAAAGAGCAGCGAGAGACGATAAATGAACTGCTGAAGTATCCGGAAGGAAGCGCGGGCAGCGTCATGTCTGTAGAATTGATAAAACTAAAGGCGGATATGACGGTGAGGCAGGCGTTTTCCTATATAAGAAACTCTGACTGTAAGAACGATAATGTATACACATGCTATATAACAGATGCCGAGGCGAAGCTCATCGGAGGCGCGACTGTACGTGATATGCTTTTTGCTGATCCGTATGAGACAATGAGCGATATAATGAGGATAAGCATAGCATATGTAAAAACGAGCGACGATAGAGAAGAGGCTGCATCGTTGATGCAGAAATACAATCTGGCCGCACTTCCCGTAATAGACGCGGAGGGAAGACTGGTCGGGGTTATAACTTTTGACGATGCGCTGGACGTCATAAGTGAAGAAGCGACGGAAGATATGCACAAGATGGCCGCCATAACTCCTACAGAACAGCCGTATCTCAAGACGGGCGTACTGGAGTTTTTTAAAAGCCGCGCGCCCTGGCTGCTTCTTCTTATGGTTTCTGCCACATTAACGAGCGGAATACTCTCCAAATTTGAAGACGCTCTTGCGGCTCAGACTGCGTTGGTATGTTATATTCCCATGCTGATGGATACGGGCGGCAACGCCGGCTCTCAGTCGTCAGTATCTGTGATTCGTGCGCTCTCTCTGGGAGAAATATCCCTGCGCGACTTGCCCGCGGTCATATGGAAAGAAGGGCGAGTGGCGTTCATGTGCGGCGTTTTGCTCGCAGTTTGTAATTTTGCCAAAGTGATGATATTCGACGGAGTGTCGGCGTCTTTGGCAGCGGTGGTATGCATTACCTTGCTGGCGACGGTTATGCTTGCTAAGCTGGTAGGTTCAGCCCTTCCTCTCGCGGCGCGTGCGGTAGGACTTGATCCCGCGGTGATGGCGAGCCCGCTTATAACGACTATAGTAGACGCGTTGTCTTTGGTGGTTTACTTTTTCGTGGCGAGCATGCTTTTGTCGCTTTGAGTGAATAACTGCAATTGAATATAAAAACGCTCGTTATAATTATGATTATTATAACAAGCGTTTTTTGATTTGATATAAAGCTTTTTATCAAAGGTTGAATATGCGTTTCTTGCGAGGTTTTTTCACGAAACCTGTTGCGCTGTATTTGGAATACAGTATGCTCTGTTCGCTGTATAGTCCGGAATACCCTGACAGCATGTAGCTTACTGCGCAGACTATACTGTAAAATAATATCCCTTGACTGCCGAAAAGCTCAATGCCGAGCACTATAGATGCAAGAGGACAATTTGTTACTCCGCAAAATACACCCAAAAGACCGAGAGCGGCGGCAAAGCTGGGATCCATGCCGAGAAGCAGACCGACTGAGCAGCCCAAAGTGGCGCCCGCGAAGAAAGAAGGTACGATTTCGCCGCCTTTGAAACCGGATGCAAGCGTGACAGCGGTGAAAAGTATTTTTAGAAGAAAGTCGTAAAATTCGGTCTCTCCTCTCATTGCAGATGCGACTATGGACATTCCCGCGCCGTTGTATTTTGTAGAACCGACGAGCAGCGTGAGGATTATAATTATAACACCGCCTACGAATGCACGAAGGCAGGTATTTTTAATATATTTTTTGAAAAATTTAGTCATAATTCGCATTATTAGCAGGAATAAAATGCTGACTAAAGCGCACATAGCTCCCAGAGCGACGGTCTGCAATATGGGAACGAGGTTTATTGATGCGAAGTTGACTGAATATACTGAAGCTTTGAATCCAAAAAAGTTGGATATAAGATATCCTATAAGTGAAGATATCGTGCAGGGAACCAAAGCTGCATAATACATAGCGCCTATTGTGGCGAGTTCAAGCGAGAATATAACAGCCGTCACAGGGGTGCCAAACAGAGCGCAAAAGGTCGCCGCCATGCCGCACATTATTATGATGTGCCTGTCGCTTGAAGATATGTGCAGCTTTTTCTGGAAAGGGGATAAAAAAGTGTCTGAAAGCGAGCCGCCGAGCTGCAGCGCTGCGCCTTCGCGTCCGGCTGAACCGCCGCAAAGATGTGTCAGCAGGGTAGCGATGACTATCAGCGGAGCGGTCGCTTTGGGAATTTTATCGTCTGTGTGTATCGCGTGGATTACGGTGTTTGTGCTGATGTCTTTATCTTTGCCGAAATAGTGATATAAGAGTGCAATAACTACACCGGCTATAGGCAAAAAATAAACAAGCCAGGGATGAGCCAAGCGCGAGTTTTCAGCTATGCTGTACAGGTAGTGAAAAAGTGTACCTATACCGCCGGCGATTATACCAACCGGTATAGAAAGGACAGTCCATTTAACAAAATGAAAAAATGGGATGTTTGATAAGCGTTGAAGTATTTCTTTATGCGAAAATTTAGGGTACCGCAAAATAAGCCCTTCCTTTCGAATTATTACGGCGAGGACAGTGAGGGTTAGACATATCTCCGCCGGAAATACAAAAACAGTCAAACTGATGAAATCTAAATTAAAAAATAATAAACTGTAAAGTGCTGCGAGCGTATCTCGCCGAGTTAGTTATAAAATAGTTATAAATTTAAAATTACTTTAGCCACCTGGAAGTAGACCAACATAGAGAGCGCGTCTACGCAGGTAGTGATTACAGGGCTTGCCATAACGGCGGGGTCGAGGCCGACCGTTTTTACCAGCAGGGGCAAGACGCAGCCTACGAATTTAGCTACGATTACGGTAAATACAAGAGTAATACAAACTACAGCTGCTATCATCGGAGTTACAGGGTCGATGAGCAGCATTTTTCCGAAATTTACGATTGCCAGAGACAGACCGCATACGACAGAGACGCGCATTTCCTTCCAGATGACTTTTAAAATATCGCGCAGAGCCAGCTCGCCCAGCGAGAGGCTGCGGATTACGGATACAGACGACTGCGAGCCGGCGTTTCCGCCTGTGCCTGATATCATGGGAATAAAAGATATCAAGGCGGACTGAGCGGCGAGTGCGTCTTCGAATGAGTTTAATATGCGGCTGGTCAAAGTTGCAGATATCATCAAGAGCATTAGCCATGGTATCCGCTTTGTGTAAGTTTCAAAAACGCCTGTTTTGAGATATGGCTTGTCGGTAGGCGTGATACCTGCCATGATTTCGATATCCTCGGTAGCTTCCTCTTCCATGACGTCCATAGCGTCGTCGAAAGTGACGATTCCGACAAGTCTGCCTTCTCGATCTACTACAGGAAGTGCGAGGAAATTATAACGATTAAATTGCAGCACAGCCTCTTCTTTGTCATCCAAGGTGGATAGAGAGACTATGTTAGTCTGCATGAGATCTGCTATTATATCGTCGCTCTCGGCGAGCAGAAGAGTCCTTACGGAGACTACGCCTATCAGCTGCGCGTGAGCGTCTTTGACATAGCAGGTGTATACAGTCTCTTTGTCAATCCCTGTTCTTTTTATACGAAGAAAAGCGTCTTCCACAGTCATAGTGGCCTTCAGGCTTACGTATTCTATCGTCATGATAGAGCCGACGCTGTCCTTCGGGTATTTGAGCATGTCGTTTATGTGATTGCGGGTTTCGGGATTTGTATTGCTGAGAATCTTTCGGACTACGTTAGCCGGCATCTCTTCTACCAAATCTACTGCATCGTCCAAATACAGCTCATCTAAGACTTCGGAAAGCTCGCTGTCAGACAAGTCGTTTATGAGTTGCTCCTGCGTATCAGGTTCCAACTCGACAAAGGCTTCCGCAGCCTGATCTTTTCCGAGCAGGCGGAATATAAGTGCTCTCTCGCGAGATTCCAGAGATTCGAGAAGAGAAGCAATGTCGGCCGCGTACATTTCGACCAGCATATCGCGCAATTCGCTGTAGTGTTTATCCCTCAGCAGAGTTAGTACTGTATCTTTCACATTTTAATCTCCTAATTTCTGTTTGGGAGACGGAGTTATAAGAAGGATAGATAAACTGCTTGTGTTTGAATGTAAAAATCTCACTTTCCGGCGGGTCAGCCGGCGCTGCCTTCGGAATACATATCCACCGTGCTCCATACGAGTTTTTCAATATGGCTTTATCAGGGTTGAAAAACCGTTTAGCAAAATAAAAAATTATCTTATATAATCATAGGACTTTGTTCAAAATTTGTCAAGTGCAAAAGTGCCTTAATATTAATATGAAAGTTATATTTGGGTTAACATTATGTTAAAGAAATTGATAAAAAAAGTCGAACTGTATGAGAACAGTTCGAGTTTACTGTATATTGTCTGACTTGTTTATCAATGCAAGCTTTTGGCTCCGTGTCATGTGTTTGATTTCATATTCACGGCGCAAAGCTTCTGATTTACCTCCGTCTATTTTCTCGCAATATACCATGCGAACAGGGAGGCGCGCCCGAGTGTATTTGCTGCCGCAGCCGGAATTATGCGCTTTCAGCCGAGCGGAAGGGTCCGTCGTCCATCCGCAGTAGAGTGTGCCGTCGCGGCATAGAAGGAGATAGACATAGGCGTTAGTATTCATAAGTTTTTAGTATTTCTTCGGAAACCTCGCGCGGCGTTATGCGTGCGTCCATGGCATGTTTTTGAATATATCTGTGAGCCTGCGGTTCTGTCATTCCGAGGTAGCTTATAAGGCAGGATTTAGCTCTGTTGAGCAATTTGATATCTTCCAGTTTGGTTCTGAGTTGATTTTGAACCTCGTGAGCATGAGCAATTCTGCGTGTCAGAGAACGCGCAGCTCTGACGCTTGCGGTTATAACAGCTTTAGTTGTGGGTTTGCTGAGGATAAACACTTGAGTATCCTCCAGCGCTTCTTCGAGTGCGGCTGTGGAATTTTCTCTGGCGAGCGCGACAATGGACAGGTTTGGCTTTTTTGTGAGCTCCGCGAGAAAACGAAGCGCATCCTGATTGCCGCTGAGCGGGAAATTTATGTATACTATTTCACATTCTGAGATTTGCTCTCTGGCGAAATCCACTCGGTCGGTGACGATCACGTCGTCAAAATCGCAGTTCATGAGAGCTTCGTATATAGCCTGACGCAGCTCGCCGTGCGCTGCGACAATTAGGGCTTTTTTCATAGCGTCGCTCCTATTCGTTTGATACAACGATTTTACCGTAATTAATTCGCTGCGTCAAGCTGATAAACTGCGTCTAATGCCGAAAAAAGCAATTACAACTCTGAAATGTTAAAAAACTGTATCATTATGCCGAATGTGTTGACATGGTGTGAATTGGGTGATACTATTATATTGTCAAGGGCGTATTGTATGCTTTTGAGAAGGAGGTTTAGGATGAGGAAAGTGCTGTGTACAGCGCTGCTTGTCTTGTTCACGGCTTTGCTTGTATCCTGCAGCGCTGAACCTTCGGAAGAACCTGCTCCCGTTGGTACGGTGAGCATTCCCGAACCGCTTGCAATTGCAAATGATTATTATTTGGAAGAAGTTTCGGAAGAGTATTCCGCAGATATGCAGATTGAGGAAGAGTTCGATGCTGATGAGTATGCGGATACAGAAATTTCCGATGCGGAAGAAGAATCTGAAGCGGCTGCAACATCCGTTCCGGCTTTTGAAGCGACGGACATAGGCGTTAGTTTAGAGTACTCTAACTGGAGTATCATAGACTTCGCTTCTATGGGTATGTCAGATGTGGAGGAGCCGGAAGGCATGGAGTTGGCGTATTTGTATGGAACCAACGGAAGCTTTATCGACTGGAACGCGTCCTTCTGCGACGTCTCGGAAAAAGACTTCATGAATTTTTCCGAAAAAATGTATGGCGCAGGAGTTAAATACAGCGAGCAGTCTTGGTCTGAAGACGGTCAGTCGTTTGAGATGCAGCCGGCAGCCAGTTTCACGGATATGATCACGTATTTCGATAGCGGAGAAGCGGTCTTTTACGGTTTCAGCTGGAACGGAGGCGTGGGCACTTTCAGAGCACTGTGGGACGACGAAAGCGAGACTATGGATCTTGCGATTTGGTATGTTCCATAATACAAAAAAGGAAGTTAAAGTTTTTAAAGAATAAGGAGATGAGAATATGACTTGGATGTTTACGACGATAGTTTTAGCAGGGCTGTTCTCTTTAGCGCTGTCTGTTCAGTGCAAAATAACGGATAAAAGGGAAGGAAAAGAATGCTGATAAGCTTACGCTTTGAGCATTAATATTTGATTGGCTCGGCAGCTATGTCGAGCCGCTTTGTTTGTATAAAAAAGAGCGGTGTCTTAAATTGACATAGCTCTTTTGTTTTTTTATGCTTAAAATATGAATTTTAATGCGTTTATAAATTTGGCTTTTATGAGAAAAGTGTAGAAATAAGAAGTCTTTTGGCTTTGCGATAACGAAAAGTCTTTTATGAATATATTAAAATAGTTTGTGATGAAAGACATATATTAAAGCTGAAGAACAGCATGAAATATTTGCGATAAATGTTGACATACAAAAAACGACATAACCAAATTATTTTTTATTGCACAGAAAAGTCAAGAATTAAAGCATGAAAGACGGCGAGACATATCGGGATAAGTGAAAACATGAATATATTTCTATATAAATGTATTGCTGCAGCAAACAAAATGCTTGTACGAATGTATTGCTGCGTATGCGGCGCTGTTTGAAATTTGATGACGCGGCGGGCTGCAATGTGTGTGTAAAAAATACATAGTTTTAGCTATGGCATAGAAGAATGCTTTCGTGCAGACAGCTCGGGAAAAATAATTACGCTTATCTATTTTAGATTTGAAGAAAAGCCTGGGAGATAAGCTTTTATACTTAAAAAGAGTGGATATAATAATAGTGAAAGACGTATGTTTTATAATGAAAATTAGTCAGATAAACTTAAAGAGCATTAAGAGCGTATGTACAGAGCAAGAGCATTTGTTTTTGATTATTTCGCCAGGATGATTGGCGCCGGTTGAATAAAGAAAAAGATATATTTGATGAGCGATGTGGAGAACTGTTTAGCTGCTGAATGCTTAATAAATAAAAAAATATTTATTTATTAAGCTATATAGATTGTAATGTATTGTAGAATGAAGAAAAATATGCTAAAATTTAAATAATAAAATACAAAAGAATATGAAGATGTTTGTGAAAACGCATGTGTGAAGAATTTGTTTTAAAAACAAATTTCACATAATGCCGCGTTTAGTATTTAGACTACACTCAAAAAGGAAGGTATCGGCATGAAAATTGAGATTAAACAAGGTCATGAGATGCAGAAAGGCGTAAGAGAGCTCTTTGTAGAGTACGGCAAAATGCTGAGCAGAAGTATGGACATGATAAAATACTCTGCCGAAGTAGAGGCGCTGCCGGGTCAGTATGCCCCGCCGGACGGAATACTATTGGTCGCGGAATGCGACGGAGTTCCGGCAGGTATGATAGGCGTGCGCCGTATGTCAGACAAAGACTGCGAGCTGAAGAGAATGTATATGGATCCAAAATGTAGAGGCGAGGGAGCGGGAGCCTCTCTTGTGCGCAGCGCGATGAAAGCGGCGCGAAAGATGGGCTATGAGAATATGTACGTCGATAACGTAGGTTGGCTGACGGCGGCTATTCGAATGTACAGGAAGCTTGGATTTGAAGAAATCGAGCCTTATTACGAAAATGAAGATAAGGATGTCGTATATTTCCGTCGCTCTCTGGCAGATATGGACTGAGCAACAAATCTTTTTTCGATGTCGCTTTCAGTCGTATATAATGTAGGAAATAATACTAGACTTGAAAAAAGACAAAAAAATAAAAAAAATTCGAAAAAAAGTAAAAAAAGGTGTTGACAAGGGGGAGGGTGTTTGGTATTATATACAGGCACTCGCGCGAGAGGCACGGCGGAAGCCGAGCGGAGCGCGAGAGGACGTTAAAAAGACAATAAGGCGTAATGAAAAGTAAACTTTGAGCAGTAATATTTGTGAGCTAGGCTACTTTACGATTGAAAAGAGAGACGGTCGAGAGACTGTTGAATAAAGTTTTTTAGTAGAGTTTGATCCTGGCTCAGGACGAACGCTGGCGGCGTGCTTAACACATGCAAGTCGAACGAAGCTTAATGACGGAAGTTTTCGGACAGAAGACATTAAGACTTAGTGGCGGACGGGTGAGTAACGCGTGAGCAACCTGCCTACAAGAGGGGGACAACAGTTGGAAACGACTGCTAATACCGCATAAGCCCACGTATTCGCATGGATATGAGGGAAAAGATTTATCGCTTGTAGATGGGCTCGCGTCCTATTAGCTAGTTGGTGAGGTAACGGCTCACCAAGGCGACGATAGGTAGCCGACCTGAGAGGGTGATCGGCCACACTGGAACTGAGACACGGTCCAGACTCCTACGGGAGGCAGCAGTGGGGAATATTGGG
>OLOR01002238.1_pt1 | contig 15451 bp, 9 predicted proteins | sample 1672521 | NCBI WGS metagenome assembly OLOR01 (sample SAMEA3136695, study PRJEB25190) | human gut metagenome | biome: human gut; feature: human-associated habitat; material: faeces | place: Austria | collected 2013
TACTTACCGCTGATGCGTCTAAATGGATATAATCTAATGTTTTCATAATTGCTACTTTTTAATTTGTTATACTTTCTGTTTTTCTTATACCGCAAAGATACGGCAAGTATAAGTAGCTGTCAAACAGATAATTTTTATATCAAGATAGAGGAGATTTATTAAACTATTCCATACAATAAGTATGCAAATGACATGAATACATAAATAATTGGATACTAACATTTTAAAAAGACGATTATCATTTTCGAAAAACACGTACGTGTTTTTTTTGAAAAGTCGTACATGTTTTTCGGGAAACACGTACGACTTTTTACAGAATCATACGGCAAGGAACTAGAACATACATAAAAATATACGATAAGTCTCCCTTTTTCAGGGGGCCCAAAAGCATTTCCCCCAAAATCCCCTACTCGAATCCTCGCTCTATGGAAAACAGATACTCCGGCGACATTTACTAACATTGAGATTTCTCCATGCTTCTGCGCTTCGTCTATCAAGCTCAGAATAGACGAGCGTGAGGACAAGTCCATTTCCATCGGCAGTACGTCAAATCCGGCATTGTTCATTGTCTGGGCAATAATCGCTGCATTATTCATACTGTTTTTTTCCCTAAAAAGGTTACCTTCGCGGAAACAAGATATCGCTTTGGAAGTACAAGAATTATTGAAACTATATGCCGCTCACCCGCAAGTGACGGCGCTGGACACCCTACTGAAAAACGATACGTCCCGCAATATATTCCTAAAGGGACTGAATGGCTCGGGTCCGGTGATGACGATCGCCTCTCTTTTTACGAAAGGAAGGGGAAGCTATGTGTGTGTGTTGAACGACCAAGAGGAAGCCGGCTATTTCTATCACGACTTGATGCAGCTTACCGCCAGCAATGAGGTATACTTCTTCCCATCCGCTTACCGGAGGGCCATCAAGTACGGGCATGTCGATCCGGCGAACGAGATTCTGCGCACCGAGGTACTCAGCCGGTTGCAAGACCCGGACGCCTCTTTCGTGATCGTCACGTATCCGGACGCCTTGGCGGAACGAGTCGTGGCCCGGGAGGTATTGAAGGAGAATACCTTAAAAATCAGCGTGGGCGAGAAGCTGGATAATATGTTTGTCTCTGACGTGCTGGACGAGTATGGCTTCGAGCAGGTCGATTATGTATATGAGCCGGGGCAGTACGCCCTCCGGGGCAGTATCCTCGACGTTTTCTCTTTCTCCTACGAGTTCCCCTACCGTATCGACTTTTTCGGCGACGAGGTGGAGACCATCCGTACGTTCGACGTGGAGACGCAACTCAGCAAGGAGAAGCTGGACAGCATCTATATCGTACCGGAGATGAGCAAGAACGCCAAGGATAGTACTTCCTTGCTAGGCTCCCTCCCCCGGAACACCTTCATAGCGGCGAGAGATCTCGCATGGTGCAAGGAGCGCATCGGAAGCGTATGGAACGACGATCCGGTGGTAGCCGACGAGGAATCCTTCGCCGATATCGACCAGATGCGGAAGAAATTAGTCCGGGGTGAGGACTTCCTACGGGAGGTATTGGATTTCCGTCGCATCCATTTCGGGGCACGGCCGATGGGAACGGCGGACGCTACCATCCACTTCTCTACGCAAACGCAGCCGATCTATCATAAGAATTTCGACCGGGTGAGCGAGTCGTTCCATAAATACCTCGACGAGGGCTATACATTATATATATTGAGCGATCAAGAGAAACAAGCCAACCGTATCCGGATGATTTTCGAGGATAGGGGCGACAATATCCCTTTCACCGCCGTGAACCGCACGATACACGAGGGATTCGCCGACGACACGCTACGCATCTGCTTTTTCACCGACCATCAACTGTTCGACCGCTTCCACAAGTTCAACCTGAAGAGCGATAAGGCACGAAGCGGAAAGATCACCCTTTCACTCAAGGAGCTGAACCAGTTCTCGCAGGGGGATTATATCGTACATATCGATCATGGCGTAGGACAGTTCGGAGGATTGGTACGCACCGAGGTGAACGGTAAGATGCAAGAGGCCATCAAATTGATTTATCAGAATAACGATATCATCTTCGTCAGCATCCATTCCCTGCATAAATTATCGAAATACAAGGGGAAAGAGAGCGGCGAGCCGCCTAAGTTGAGCAAGCTCGGCACGGGCGCTTGGGAAAAGATGAAGGAACGTACCAAGGCGAAGGTGAAGGATATCGCCCGGGACTTGATCCTCCTCTATTCCAAACGCAAGCAAGAGACGGGTTTCGCCTACACGCCGGACAGCTTCATGCAGCATGAGCTGGAAGCCAGCTTCATCTACGAGGACACGCCGGACCAGATGAAGGCTACCGCCGAGGTCAAGGCGGATATGGAAAGTACCCGTCCGATGGACCGGTTGATTTGTGGAGACGTTGGTTTCGGAAAGACCGAGGTGGCTATCCGCGCGGCATTCAAGGCGGTATCGGACAATAAGCAGGTGGCCGTGTTGGTACCCACCACCGTACTGGCTTTCCAGCATTACCAGACGTTTTGTGAGCGCTTGAAGGATTTCCCTTGCAAGATCGATTATATCAGCCGGGCCCGTACGGCCGCGCAAATCAAGGCTACCTTGAAAGAACTGAAAGAGGGCGAGGTGAATATCTTGATCGGCACCCACCGGATCGTCGGCAAGGATGTACGTTTCAAGGATCTGGGCTTGCTTATCATCGACGAGGAGCAGAAGTTCGGGGTATCCGTCAAGGAGAAGCTTCGGCAACTGAAGGTGAACGTGGACACCTTGACAATGACGGCCACCCCGATCCCCCGTACCCTACAGTTCTCCTTGATGGGGGCCCGGGATCTTTCCAGCATCACCACGCCACCGCCCAACCGTTATCCCGTGCAGACGGAGGTGGAGCGTTTCAACCCCGATATCATCCGGGAAGCGATCAATTTCGAGATGAGCCGGAACGGGCAGGTGTTCTTCATCAACAACCGTATCCAGAACATTTACGAGATGGAAGCCTTGGTACGGCGAGAAGTCCCCGACGCACGGGTAGCCGTGGGGCACGGGCAGATGGAACCGGAGAAGCTAGAAAAGATCATCCTCGATTTCGTGAATTATGAGTATGACGTATTGATAGCCACCAGTATCGTGGAGAGCGGCATCGACGTGCCCAACGCCAATACGATCATCATCAACAACGCCCAGCAATTCGGGCTTAGCGACCTCCATCAGCTACGCGGACGTGTAGGACGAAGCAACCGGAAAGCCTTCTGCTACCTCCTTTCCCCGCCCCTCACCTCGCTGACGCAGGAGGCACGGCGCAGGTTGCAAGCGATCGAGAACTTCTCCGAGCTGGGTAGCGGTATCCATATCGCCATGCAAGACCTCGATATCCGGGGAGCCGGGAATATGCTAGGCGCCGAGCAAAGCGGTTTCATCGCGGATCTGGGTTACGAGACGTACCAGAAGATCTTGGAGGAGGCGGTAGACGAGTTGAAAAGCGAGGAATTCGCCGATCTTTACGCCGATAACACCGAAGGGCATCGGGATACGGGCAGCGAGTACGTCCGGGAGACCTATATCGAGAGCGATCTGGAATTGATGTTCCCTCCCACCTACATCCCCAACGACTCGGAACGTATTTCCCTATACCGGGAGTTGGATAATATGGAGGAGGAACGTGACATCCTCGCCTTTACGGAGCGCCTGAAAGACCGCTTCGGCAAGATACCGAAGGAGGGCAAGGAGTTGATCCGGATCGTGCGCCTCCGTCGTATGGCCAAGAAACTGGGTATGGAGAAGGTGATCCTGAAGAAAGGGCAGATGAGCCTCTTCTTGGTGAATAACCCGGATAGCCCGTATTACCAAAGCGAGGCGTTCGGCAAGCTGCTGGGCTTCATCCAAAAGCATCCCCGTGAGTGTAACCTCCGGGAGCAGAACGGCAAGCGAAGTATCGTGATCAAGAACGTCCCTACGGTGGAAGCGGCATGCGGCTACCTGCAAGAGATGGAAAAAATAAACTCAACCAACTTTTGACACATCCTCTTACAAACACGAAAAGATATGGAAAAGAAAACGATTATAGACCTTTTTGAGAGTTCAGTGAAGCGCTTCCCCGGTAATCCTTTTTTATGGGAGAAGACGGGCAAGCGATTCGAGCCAACCACTTACTCCGAGGTTCGAGACCTCGTCTATGAGGAAGGCGCAGGCCTCGTATCGCTGGGCGTGCGGAAAGGGGATAACATGGCTTTGCTGAGCGAGGGCCGCAACGCATGGATCATCGGAGAGCTGGCCATGTTTTACGCCGGGGCCACCAATGTCCCCCTATCCATCAAGCTGGAGGAGGCGAATGACCTCTTATTCCGCCTCGTCCACGCCGACGTGAAATATATCATGGTATCGGGCCAGCAACTGGGGAAGATCCGGGCGATCAAGGATCAGCTCCCCGCCGTACGGAAGATCATCGTACTCGACGAGCTGGCGGAATACCAAGACCGTGAGATGTCGCTGTCCGAGATACGCCGGATGGGGAAGGTCTATCTGGGTATTCATCCGCTAGAGGAGTTCTTGGCGATCGGGCAATCGCTGGGCAACGATGATTACGCCACCATCACCTATACCTCCGGCACGACCGCCGATCCGAAAGGCGTGATCCTCACCCACCGTAACTATACGGCGAACGTGGAGCAAGCGCTCACCTGCGTGGATATAGACGATACGTGGCGTACGTTGGTGATCCTCCCGCTGGACCATTGCTTCGCCCACGTGGTAGGATTCTACATCTTCATGTCGAAGGGAGCCTCGGTAGCTACCGTGCAGGTAGGGCGTACCGGTATGGAGACCTTGAAGAATATCCCTATCAATATAAAGGAGTTCAAGCCGTACCTGATACTGAGCGTCCCCGCCTTGGCGAAGAACTTCAAGAAGAATATCGAGCAAGGTATCCGAGCGCGAGGCAAGAACGCTGTCCGCCTTTTCAACCTAGCCCTACGGATCGGTTATATCTATAACGGGGATAGCGACGAGGAGGAAGGAAAAGGCTTCCGCGTCCTCTTGAAGCCACTGGTCCGTTTGTTCGACAAGCTATTGTTCACGAAAGTCCGTGAGAACTTCGGGGGCGAACTGAAGTTCTTTATCGGAGGGGGCGCCTTGCTGGATAAGGACTTGCAGAAGTTCTATTACGCCTTGGGAATCCCGATGTACCAAGGATACGGGCTGAGCGAGGCGACACCGATCATCTCGACCAACGGCCCTCGCCGCCATACCTTCGGCAGTAGCGGCGTATTGGTGCGGCCCCTCGACCTAAAGATCTGCGACATGGACGGCAACGTACTTCCTCCGGGGGAGAAAGGCGAGATCGTCATCCGGGGAGAGAACGTGATGGCCGGCTACTGGAAGAACCCGGCATCGACGGCCGATACCGTAAAGGAGGGTTGGCTGTACACCGGGGATATGGGATATATGCGTGACGGGCTTCTTTATGTGTTGGGGCGTTTCAAGAGCCTGCTGATCGGAAGCGACGGGGAGAAATACAGTCCGGAGGGTATAGAGGAAGCCTTGGTAGAGCATTCCTCTTGCATCGACCAGCTGATCCTGTACAATAACCAGAGTCCGTACACGACCGCCCTGTTGGTCCCTAACAAAGAACGGTTGAGGAAGCATCTGGCCCACCAGAATCTGGACCTCACGAGCGATCAAGGCCGGGAAGAGGCCATCCGTATCATCCAGCGCCAGATCGACCGCTTCCGCAAGGGAGGCGACCTGTCTAGTATGTTCCCGGATCGTTGGTTGCCGACCACCTTCGCCATCCTCCCCGAGCCTTTCACCGAGCAAAACGGCATGGTAAATAGCACCATGAAGATCGTCCGGGGCAAGGTAGAGAAAGCCTACGCCGCCCGTATCGCCCAGCTCTATACCCCCCGAGGGGAAGAACCCGCAGAACAAGTGGAACAAGGAGGCGTTGTAGAGACGCGGCGTGCTGCGTCTCATCCCCCGCGATGGGCCTTGCTACCCCGGCAAGGCCTTTGTTGTTTCAAGAGGGTCGCGACAAATGGATAATAACGAGATTTCATACAAGATTCTGATCACAGAATTTGTTTTTATCCGATTTAATCCAGACCTTTACGACTCAACATTTACCTATTCTATTCAAAGAATAAATGGTCCCGTCTCTTCGGAGTTCCTTCTCAAGATCAACAAAGGTTGATAATCACTTTTTTCTCATGCTAATCTCTAAATCCAATCTCACATGAAAGCAACGGATACTTTACTGAGTACGATTATTATCGGCGTTACTTTAATAATCATGACGGGATGTTCACAAAGTGAAGATCTTATAGATGCTGGCGCCCAAGCGTTAAACGCGGCGACAAACAACGACAAGGAGTTGGTCTTAACCGCCTCCGAGCAAATCGCCCTTTCCGTAAAACAGAAAGGTTCATACGATATCTCGGAAAAAGAAGCGAAAAAGAACTTCGAGAGCTACGCTAAGACCATCCACAAGGAGAAAGCCGTAAAAGTAAAAGCCCTCTCATTGAAGAAGAACAAGAAAAACGGGAGAAACCTATATTACGAAGTTATATTCGAAAACGACAAAGGAACGGGATTCTCCCTATTATCGGCAGATGAACGTGTAGACAAGCTACTTTGTTACTCAGAAAACGGGTCTATATCGGACACCTCGTTTAACAAGAGCTTGAAATACTGCCTAGAGCTAGTCGAATTGTATGTGGAGGAGCAAACTCAAAAAGAATTAGACATAGAAAGTCTGGCTTCTTCGGCTAATCAAAAGATAAAAGCGGCAAATAAAGGCAAGGTAATCACCAAAGCGCTCCCGCCATTTGACCCCGACGACCCGAACAGCCCTTGGAGTTATGACCGGACAGACGTAAAAAACGAAGTCACCGAAAGGATCAAGCTAGTTCCCGGAGGATGGCATCAAGAAAGTCCGTTCAATGACTTACTGCCATTGCTTCCTCCAGATTATACAGATAGAGCCTATGTGGGTTGTGGTATGATAGCCGTCTCGCAAATCATGGCATATCACAAAAAGCCCTACAGCAATTATATCACGGCGGCGATGTGGCCTACAATGATTGATAATAGATATACATCCGTAGAGCTAAAGCGCCTTATGCTTGATTTGTTTAATACGATGAACACAGGATATGATGGGCATGGGACAAGTAGCACTATATCCAAAGCCAGAGACTTCCTAAACAATAATGGCTATACCGCCGGATCCGCTCAAGATTATACATTTGACAGAGCTTGGAGCGCGTTAAGCTATGGCCCTACATATGTAATGGGAATAAAAGCTGATGATGAAGGCCATGCTTGGGTAATCGATGGGGTACGAATCACGAAAACTACCAGTACCGATATCTATACCATTACATATAACGGGAAAGTGTTTGAAGCTTCCGGCAATTCTTCCATCACTTCCTTTCGAACTGTCCGGTATGATTGGGGAGGAAGAACCTTGAGTGACAATGGTTGGTTTACCAGCGGTATTTTCGAAAAGCCATCTACTGGAAGCAATTACAATCGGAATAATAAGATAATCAGTTATATTTATTAACCCTTTTAGATATAGAGTCCTATGAGAAGTATATTTTTTCTATGCTGCGTAGCGCTAGCCGGCCTCTGCGCCTGTGAATCGGAACCACAAGAAGGTCAAATCTCTTGTGTAGAGGATATAGTTATACAAATCGTACTGACAGACCCGGAGCTGAACGATCGCCTGAACCCGGGATCCCCTAGCTTCCTTGGAGAAGAGTATACCCAAGGAATAGAAGTCATGTATCGGTATAAAGATCAAAAATTAACCCTTCCCCAACTTTGGCCTCTCCAGACAAACGGAGGAGCTATCCTAGGAGAATGGAGCACGATCTATCCACCTTATATGGAAGACAATGGGTATGGGAAGACAGATGGAAACACGAAAGGATACTATTACATCGAAGCATCTCCTTTCGTGACGGAAGGAAATAGGGATATCGCCTATACCTATATCCAGTATCCCGACGGAAACGAGGATGAGATAAAAGTACAGCTATACAGGACTCCATCCTTGCTCCTTATGGATCAGATCTGGATCAACGGAGAACTAGTTTATTCCATGCATCCTAAGGAAGGCTCCCTAAGCACGAAGCAGTATTACAACCCGGAATATTATCCGTTCTTGGTTCCTACGTTAGATGACAACGGCAAGCAGATCGGGGATCTGGTACAGCCCGAGAACGGCACGCGTATCATCGTAATCAAAAAGAAATGATTTACCGCGAGGCCCGGCCACCAAGGTTGGGCCCCGCTGAAATTTTTAAATTCCATCTCGCGCCTAACGCAAGCCCGATTTAAACTTTTAAATTCCATCTCGCACCTAACGCAAGCCTGATTTAAACTTTTAAATTCCATCTCGCACCCGACGCAAGCCCGATTTAAACTTTTAAATCCACCCCGCACCGGATGTAAGCCCGATTTTAAAAAAAACAATGCCGCTCTTGATCGATACATCCGGAAATCTTCTTACATTAGCACAATTAAATCATATATATCTATCCAACTAAAAATTTTCAGACATGGCAAAAATCACGAAAGTAAAGAGCGCATATTTAGAAAGATTGAACAACGCCGAGTACCGAACCTTCATGGCCCGCTACGGGAACCTGCTCGCGGGTGGCGGAGGCGACTCGGAATCGCCCGACGAGATCAGCTTCGACCCGAACGACCCGCTGGGCATCCCCCAAGAAGTTCGTACGGCCTTCGCCGCCGATTTCGCCCTATTGACCGACGCCGTGAACCAATCCTCGGCCAGCGAGGAGACCGCGCAGATGTCCACCCTCGACAAGGAGAGGGATGATCTCTTGATCTTCATTACTTCCACCATTACCCAAATGACGAAAAGCCCGCTGGCGGCGCAACGCACGGCGGCCGAGAAGCTATACCTTCCCGTGAAGCCCTACATCGGCGCCGCACGCCTCGCCAACTTGCAGGAGACGGCCGCCATCGAGGGCTTGCTGGTAGACCTCGACAAGGACGGCATGCCCGAGGCGCTGGCGGCGCTCACCCTCACCGAGGTAGTGGCCTCGCTGAAGGAGAAGAACCAGCAATACGCAGCCTTGACCGAGCAGCGCACCAATGCGCAAGCCGACAACCCCGTAGAGAGCGCCAAGAAGATCCGCCTCCGCATGGACGAGGAATACGACGAGATGACCACCTACGCCTTCGCCCAGAGCGTGGTGAAGCCAACGGCTACGACCGCCACCTTCATCAACCGCCTCAACACCCTCATCGACGAGACCAACGCCCTCTACAACCAACGCATCGCACAGGCGAGGGCCGCCGCCGCCAAGAAGCAAGCGGATAGCGAATCGCCGTCAGAGATATAAAGCCGTGAGGCCCTCATGTTTTTTAGATTTAAGAATGATGGGGCTCCCCTCCCTCCAAGGAGGGGATGCCCCATTGATTAATGATTATTAATAGCCTCTCCCCCCTCCCTCCCACGAAAAAAACATACCTTTGCCAACTGTATTATCCGTGAAGGAATAACGAGACATTTACATGATAAGATCTATTCGCTATATCACTTTGCTAGTCCTGTTACAATTCGTGACCGGCATTTCCGTCCTATACGCCCAGAGCATAACTTCCGCGTCCGGAATCGTGAGAGACTCCGTAAGCGGGGAACCCCTATCCTACGTATCCGTCATGTTCGAAAACTCGACGATCGGGGCGATGACCGACGATGACGGGGCTTTCAGCCTCCAGAATGACAAAGGGCTTACCCGGCTGGTCGTATCCTCGCTTGGATATGACAATAAGGTCGTAAACCTAAAGGCGGGGCAAAAGAACGACAATCTGGATATATTATTAAGCCCCACCTCCTTCCAGATCGCGGAGGTAGAGGTGAGGCCTACCAAGGAGAGATACTCCCGCAAGGACAATCCCGCCGTGGAACTGATCAAGAAAGTCATAGAGCATAAGAACGACAACCGCATCGAGGCGAAGGACGAGTACCAAAGCGAGGTGTACGAGAAGCTCAGCATGTCGCTGGACGACTTCAACCCCAATCTCGAGAAGAATAAGTTCCTGAAGAAATTCAAGTTCATCAAGAACTATCTGGATACCTCGGAGTTCAACGGGAAACCGATCCTGACGATCTCCGTCCGTGAGACGATCTCCGACCAATACTACCGCAAACATCCCAAGGCGGAGAAGACGATCACCAAGGCCAAGCGCCAACAGGGTATCGACAAGACCTTGGACGATGGAGGCGCCATCACCGCCAACCTTGAGGAGATATTCAAGGGCGTCAATATCTTCGACAACAATATCAATATCTTGTTGAACCGTTTCGTGAGCCCGTTATCTTCTACGCTGGCCGTCTCCTATTACAAATATTATATCATGGATACGGTGGACGTAGCCGGAGATAAATGTGTGGATCTCGCCTTCGTGCCCGTAAACAGCCAGAGTTACGGCTTCACGGGCCGCTTGTACATCACGCTGGACGGTAATTACGCCGTCAAGAAATTCCTCTTGAACACCCCGGCGAACATCAACCTCAACTGGGTGGACAAGCTCCGGATCGAGCAAGAGTTCAAGCGGATGCCGGATAGCACTTGGGTGCTCGCCAACGAGAATACCTACGTTAATTTCTATATCGTAAAAGGGGCGCAACAGCTCTATGCCCACCAGCTAAGGAATTTCGATAAGTATCAGTTCGACGTGCAGAACGCCGACTCGATCTTCGGCCTTCTCGGTCCGATCCATGAGCTGCCCGAAGCCACCGCCCAGACCGACACCTTCTGGATACACAACCGCCATGTCCCCTTGAAAGAGAAAGAGAGCGCCTTGGATGATCTGTTGGCGCAACTCCGCAAGGTACCGGCTTTCAACGTGATCATCAAGACCGCCGAGATATTGATCACCGGTTATATCCCGACCACGGCGGACAAGGATAAGAGCAAGTTCGATTTCGGACCGATGAATACCACTTTCAGCGCCAACCATCTGGAGGGCTTCCGCATGCGTGTGGGAGGTATGACGACGGCAAACCTCAACCCGCACTGGTTCGGTAGCGGTTATCTGGCCTATGGCGTAAACGACCGCAAGCTAAAGTATAACGCCAAGCTGACGTATAGCGTGAACAAGAAGAAATATCACGAGGGGGAAAGCCCGGTGAACAACATCTCCGCGATCCAAGAGTACGACGTATATACGCCCGGTCAGGACTTCCTCTTCACCAGCAAGGATAATATGTTCGTGGCATGGAAGGTGGGCGAGCCCGTCACCATGATGCAATACATCCGCAAGACCATGCTCCAGTACCAGAAGGAATGGCTGAATGGCCTGACCCTTACCACTTGGGCGCGGAACGAGAACAACGAGGCGGCCGGAACGCTCCGCTACGACCGTTACAACGCCGACGGGACATTGACGAACCTAAAGAGTTTCACCAACACGGAGCTAGGGGCCCAGCTTCGTTTCGCCCCGGGCGAGCGTGCCTATAACGGACGAGAAGGTAAGAACTCTCTTTTCAACCTCTCGAAAGACGCTCCCGTATTCAAGCTATCCCATCAGATGGGATTGAAGAACGTGTTGGGGGGCGACTTCAACTACAACCATACGGAGATCAGCGCCGAGAAACGGATCTGGCTCTCTTCCTTCGGACATATCGACGCCTTGGTGACAGCGGGCAAGGTATGGGACAAGGTCCCTTTCCCCTTGCTCATCATGCCGAATACCAACCAGTCCATCACGATCCAGCCGCAAGCCTTCAACATGATGCGTGCGCTGGAGTTCGTAAGCGACCAGTATGTTTCGTTCTACTTCACGTATTATATGAAGGGATGGATCTTAAACCGTATTCCCGGCGTGAAGTGGCTACGTTTGCGTGAGGTGATATCGTTCAGCGGTTTCTACGGAGGACTGACCGATAAGAACAACCCTGCCTTGGACCCGACGGGACTATACCGTTTCCCCGAGGGAACCTCGCCGATGGGCCGTACGCCTTACCTAGAGGCCAGCGTAGGTCTGGAGAACATCTTCAAGATATTACGGATCGATTATTACCGCCGCTTGACGTATCTGGACCAACCGAATATCAAGAAGGGGGGCGTGCGTATAGCGCTGCGGTTCTCCTTCTAAGAGTTGACAGTTGAGAATTGACAGTTGACAGTTAAATGTAGGAGAGATAAGAAAATGGGGGAGTTGGAACGCAGACCGAACGCATGGGCATTGACGCCGCTGGTGGTATTCTTATTGACTTATTTGGTGATATCTATCGTGGCGGGAGATTTCTATAAGATGCCGATAACGGTAGCCTTCGTCATCTCCTCGATCGTAGCGATAGCGATCTCCAAGGGAGGCAAATTAAGCAACCGTATCGAGCAGTTCTGCCGGGGGGCGGCCAATAGCAATATCATGCTGATGGTATTGATCTTCATCCTCGCCGGGGCGTTCGCGCAGACCGCCAAGGCGATGGGTGCCGTAGACGCTACCGTGAATCTGGCGATGTCCATCCTGCCCGGTAACCTGTTGGCGGCCGGAATCTTCTTGGCCGCTTGTTTCATATCCATCTCGGTAGGTACGTCGGTGGGCACGATCGTGGCCTTGGCCCCGGTAGCCGTCGGTATAGCGGACAAGACGGGGATGCCGGACGCCCTTATGCTGGGTGTCGTGGTGAGCGGCGCCATGTTCGGCGATAACCTGTCGTTCATATCCGATACGACCATCGTAGCTACCCGCACGCAGGGTTGCCAGATGTCCGATAAGTTCAAGGTGAATATCCGTATCGCCCTCCCGATAGCGATCCTGACCGGATTGATATACGTGCTGGTGGGAAGCGGCGTGGAGAACGCTTACGCCCAGGACCCGATCGAATGGGTCAAGGTGATCCCTTATCTGGTGGTGTTGGTAACCGCCGTTTGCGGGATCAATGTCATGCTGGTGCTATTCATCGGGATCGTCCTGTCCGGTATAGTAGGTCTGTGGACCGGTAGCTTTGATATCTGGGGCTGGAACGCCTCCATGGGACTAGGTATCACGAATATGGGCGAGCTGATTATCGTGACGCTTCTGGCAGGAGGCATGTTGGAGATGATCCGTTATAACGGGGGTATCGACTGGATCATCCGCAAGCTTACCTCCCGCATCCATTCCTCCAAGGGGGCCGAGATGAGCATAGCGGCCTTGGTGAGCTTCGCCAACCTCTGCACGGCCAACAATACGATCGCCCTCATCATGGCCGGCCCGATCGCCAAGGATATAGCGGACCGGTTCAAGATAGATCCCCGCCGCAGCGCCAGCCTATTGGATATCTTCTCTTGCTTCGTACAGGGAATCATCCCCTACGGCGCCCAGATGTTGATGGCCGCCGGACTCGGGCATGTCTCCCCTATCGAGATCATGCAATATCTTTACTACCCGTATCTATTGGGGGCAGGCGCCTTATTGGCGATCTTATTCAATTACCCGAGGAAATATACACTCGTATAGACTGCCCGTCCTTACGAAAAAACACAATAGTATTCAAAGCAAAAAGACTATTGTGTCCGGGATTGAATACTATTGTGTTCGCTGATGAATACTACAGTGCTCAGGTGGGAACACGGTAGTGTTTGGGAGCGATGGGAATACCGCTGTCGGATTAGCCGAACAAATCCAGCGTAAGCTGCTTCTTCGCGGCTTCCAGTTTACGAAGATGCCGCTTGCCTTGAGGGGTGACGATCTCCATCTTATCGAAACGGGTACGTATCACCGTAGTCACGGTATAGCTCACGTTGACCACCTCTCCTAGCTCCGACAGACGGCGGGCGATCTCCAAGACGCAATCGATGCACATGCCGCTCGTGAACGAGATCTTGTCCTCGAACATCTGTTTCTTGAAATCCTCATCTTGCATATAGAAATCGATCGTCTCGCCTCCCTTGTTGTAGATACCTTTCCACCGATACTTACTATCTTTCAGTACCGGCGAGATGATCTCTATCGTGGCCTTATTATCCTTGACCGTAGGCAGATCGTCGCTACGCAAGATAAAATAATCGAACTGGTCCCGTTTCACCTCCAGCGAACCGGAACGGTTGCGATCCTTCTCGTTCAACTCACGTACCGAGATTTTCGTCACCTTCGGATACCCTTTCAAAGCCTCGTAGAAATTAGACTTACACTTACAGAAACGGGGCGAGGCGTTCAACAGGTCGATCAAGCGGTGTGAAGGCGTAGCCCCCGGAGTCTTCAGTCGTAGTTCACGGCGTAACTTGGACAGCTCACGCTGCATCTCCTCCTCGTCCGCCGGCGTACGGTCCATCAGCGGTTGTCCACCCACCGACAAGGAGGGACGGGTCAATATCTGCATCACCAAGTTCAACACGATAGAGATAGAGCGGCTACTCTCCCCGGCCACGCCCAGCTTCTCACGGAAACCACCCTCCTTATCGTAAGGCTCGTTGTAAACCGTCAGCTTCACGTCCAGCATATCCGCCAAGGAACGTATCAGCGTAAGAATCTCCTTCTCACACCGGTGCTTGGTCATGGCATCCATATAATTGGATTTATTATTAAAGGAATAACGTATCTCCAGCTTATTCGCGAATTTTAGAATAGAGTCACTCATTTGTTTCTAGTTTTTCGGTTCTTCTTTCGGTTTACGATCAAAAAACGGGTTCTTCGACGAGGCGCTGACCGGTATCGCCATCACGCATTTACAGTCTCCCAACAGCCCCAATCGCTGGGCCGCCAAGCCGGCGCTGAACATGACACGGGTATCCACACGCAAGTCCGCCGCCGTAGCGCAAGCCGAGCCGATTGCGATACCCAGATCGACGGAATTAATAGCGCACGGAACCAAATCCGGCTTCTCCACGCAGGTATCGAAACCGCAATGGGCGCAGTTCAAGCCTTGTACTTTCTGGGAGGTACCGATAATCACCACGGCGTCGGCACTCTTTATATTCTCGGCGTCACGGAGCAGGAACTTGAATCCGGTCTCGGCCGCTATCCGGATCATCTCATCGGATAGGCGCAAGATATCCCCATCCGTCACCATCGCTATCTCTATGATATCAATACCCTTGCCTTTAGGAGCCGTGCGAGCGGCTGTCATCATGCGGCGTACGGCCTGTAACACAAGCTCATGCCTGATTTCTCTTTCGTTCTGTATCATATCCTTCTAAATTCAATGAAACAAAATTAAGCAAAATATACGAAACCAAGGCAAACACATGAGGATAGAATTCATAATTCAAGATTAGTCATTCGGTCCGTGGCCTTAAAGGGATAAGCCGGATATTCGTAAATACTGAAACGAGGCTCGGTCTCTCCCTCGCAGTAATTCCAGATCGTACGATACTCACTCACCTCCTCTCCCATCTCCTTCAATTGCCTGAGGTAAGCGGCCACGGATTTATTCTCCACGATATAAACCTCGCCCATCTGATCGATAATCGGGCTATGCCGACGGCTCCCGTCGTGA
>OLOR01002240.1_pt1 | contig 15447 bp, 10 predicted proteins | sample 1672521 | NCBI WGS metagenome assembly OLOR01 (sample SAMEA3136695, study PRJEB25190) | human gut metagenome | biome: human gut; feature: human-associated habitat; material: faeces | place: Austria | collected 2013
CTGTGAACTTTGTTCACAAAAAACACCTCGCGGAACGTTACCAGTGAACAGTAACAAGACAGTTACTGTTCCTTCTGTACTTCTATAATATTAGCACAATCTTCATAGCCAGACGGAATCCTGTCTGTAATTATCGTAGATCTGTAAAAATCTGCAAAGGTCACAGAACTGATATTGTCAAACTTGGAACTATCGCAGAGCACATAGCACTCCCTGCACTGCTCCATGGCAGCTGCTTTAACTGCCGCTTCATTGGCATCCGGGGTAGTACAGCCACTCTTTCTGGTAAGTCCATTGGTTCCAAAAAAGCCTTTGGTAAAATGATAACCACGAATCGTATTCATAGCCTGATTACCAATTACTGCTTCTGTAGTGCTCTTCAGCTCTCCACCTACAAGAAGAACCTTAAAGCCTCTTCCTGCCAGTGTCTGGGCATGTACCACTGCATTGGTAACAAATACTGCCCTTGTAACCTTAAGAAACTTCAGGATATCCCCAGTAGTAGTACCTGCATCAATATAGACAAAATCCTCATCCTGGATAAGACCTGCTGCATATTTTGCGATCCGGTCCTTCTCTTCCAGCTTCAGTCCCATTTTCTCGGCAACTGAATATTCATATGCAGTTACCCGCTCCTTCAGTTCCACGGCACCGCCGAAGACTTTCTCCAGCTTGCCTTCCTTATCCAGTGCAGTGATATCTCTTCTCACTGTTGACTCTGATGTATCTAAAAGATCCTTCACTTCTGTGACAGTAATACTTCCTTTCTCTCTCAGAAGCTCCAAAATGATCTCATGTCGCTGCTGTGTTAACATTCTTTTCCCGCCTTATAATCTGTAACATTGGTTTCCAGAATGATCTTACGCAGTGGAAGAATACTTCCCGGTGAAACAGAAAGCTCGTCCACTCCCATTGCCAGAAACTCTTTTGTAAGTGACTGGTCAGCACCAAGTTCTCCACAGATTCCAGCCCAGATACCAGCCTTATGAGCATTCTCCATAACCAGGGAAATCATGCGCAGCACTGCCGGATGATGAGGATCAAAAAACAGGTCAAGCTGAGGATTCTGACGATCGATTGCCATAGTATACTGGCTGAGATCGTTGGTTCCGATGCTGAAGAAATCAACCTCTTTCGCAAGATCATCACTGATGATTGCTGCTGCCGGAGTCTCAATCATAATTCCCTGTTCCGGATTACCAAACTCTACGCCCTGAGAGGTAAGCTCCGCTTTCACTTCCTCTACGATTTCCTTGATCTTACGCACTTCCTGTACGCTGGTGATCATAGGATACATAATTGCGATCTTGCCAAATGCACTGGCACGGAATAAAGCACGAAGCTGTGTCTTGAAAATCTCCGGTCTTGTCAGACAGATACGGATTGCCCTGCATCCCAGTGCCGGATTCTCTTCATGCTCCATGTGGAAATAATCGCATTGCTTGTCTGCACCAATGTCCAGTGTACGGATGATCACTCTCTTACCTGCCATGGTCTGTGCAACCTGTCTGTAAATCTGGAACTGTTCTTCCTCTGTTGGGAAATCTTCCTTCTCCAGATAAATAAACTCACTTCTGAAAAGACCGATTCCACCAGCATCATTCTGAATGACTGTTGCCAGATCCTTGATGTTGCCAATATTAGCGTACAGCATTACTTTCTGTCCGTCAAGTGTAACGTTCTCTTTTCCTTTAAGGGTCAAAAGAAGCTGCTTTCTGGAAAGATCTTCTTCCTGGCGCTTCTTCATCTCTGCCAGAGTCTCCTCATCCGGATCTACATAAAATGTACCGTTTGCACCGTCTACAATTCCAAGTCTGCCATCCATCTCACTCTCAAGAGACACGGAAGTATTTACAAGTGCAGGAATCGCCATGGTCCTTGCAAGAATCGCTGTATGGGAATTCAAGGAACCTTTCACTGTAACAAAAGAAAGAACTTTATCCTTATCCAGCTGTACAGTCTCTGATGGCGCCAGATCCTCTGCCACGATGATCTTCGGCTCGTCTGCATCTACAGCCCCTGTCTCTTCTCCATTTAAAATGGTGAGAAGCCGCTCAGAAATATCACGAACATCTGCCGCACGCTCTCTCATATAATCGTCATCCATTGCAGAAAACATCTGCGCGTAATTGTCACCTGTAGTTGCCACTGCATACTCTGCATTTACGCCCTGGCTGCGAATGATATTCTCTACAGATTCATTATATCCATCGTCCTCCATCATCATCTGATGAACTTCGAAGATTGCTGCATTGGCTTCCCCGACTTCTCTCAAGGCCTTATCGTAAAGTCCCTGAAGCTGTTTAATCCCTTCTGCTTTAGCTTTCTCATAGCGCGCCATCTCCTGTTCCGGATCATCAATCTTCACACGCTTAACCTGCTGCTCTTTTTTCTGATATACGCTGATCTTACCGATGGCAATACCACCGAAAACACTTTTTCCATTATATATCTGCATTTTTTCTCTCCCACTTATTTGATCTGCTGACAGGAGACCAAACGCTCCTGCCAGCCTTTCCCGTTCTCGTGATACTCACCAAATTCTCACACAAATATCACTTTGACAGGCTGTTTACAAACAAACAGGGACATACCCGCAGGTATGTCCCCTTCCTGTCTTACAGAGTTTCCTGCATGAATTTGCTCACTGCCTCATATGCAGCGTCTTCATCTGCACCTTCAAATGTAAGAGTAACCTCGTCACCTTTCTTCACTGCAAGTCCCATAATTCCGAAGATTGCCTTACAGTTCATAGCCTTGCCGCCCTTTGCGATCTTGATATCAGAAGAAAAAGCCTTTACTGCTTTTACAAGCTCTCCTGCTGGACGTGCGTGGATTCCTTCCGGGTCTGTTACAACATATTTAAATTCTCTCATGATTCATTCCTCCATTTTTCTTTTTATCTTTGGTCTCTATTGATTTTCTTATTATTTGATTTCTTTATATCTGATTTCACATTCTGTGTCAATCACTATTCACGATTATGTTACTGTTCATGACCTTCACAATAACACGATTATACCTGCATATCTTTTCCAGACATGAGTTACCATTCATTCCGCAGCCAATATTAGAGCCTGTTTGAACATCCATTGTCAGGCATTTTTCTTTTTCAGAACTCCCAAGAGCACTGCGGAAACAACAGTTCCCACTACCAGTGCACTCACATACTGCACTGCATTTCCCATAACCGGAACTACGAAGATTCCACCGTGAGGTGCCATCAGGGTACAGCCAAATGCCATGGACATTGCACCTGCAAGACCAGATCCCACAATACATGCCGGAAGCACATGAAGCGGGTCGGCTGCTGCAAAAGGAATGGCTCCCTCTGTGATAAAGGCAAGTCCCATAATAAAGTTGGTAGGACCAGACTCCCTTTCTTCTTTCGTAAATCTGTCTTTAAAAAGAAGTGTAGCAAGTGCGATGGCGCATGGCGGAACCATACCACCAACCATAACGGCTGCCATAATATCATAGTTACCAGCTGCAATCGCTGCAGTACCAAATACATATGCTGCCTTGTTAAACGGGCCACCCATATCGATTGCCATCATTCCGCCAAGGATCAGTCCAAGAATGATCTTACTGGAGCTTCCCATGGAGGTAAGTCCGTTATTCAGTGCTGTATTGATACCCCCCATGATGGGCTCTACAACAAACAGCATCAGAAGTCCCATGATCAGAATACCAACAACCGGATAAATCAGAACCGGCGCAATCTTCTCAAGGGCTTCCGGAAGCTTCTCACATACCTTACGAAGTTCCAGAATAATATATCCTGCTGCAAAACCAGCTACCAGAGCACCAAGAAAACCTGAAGTTCCGCTGTGTGCCATCATTCCACCCACAAAGCCAAGTGCAAGTGCCGGTCTGTCACCGATTGCCATGGCAATAAATCCCGCCAGAACCGGAAGCATAAAACCAAATGCCACATCACCGATTTGTTTGAACATAGCTGCCGCCGGAGTAATAGACCCAAAATTAGAGCGCTCGGCTACATCCAGGGCATTCATATCTACCATAAGACCATCGATCAAAAAGGCAATGGCGATCAGAATACCACCGCCAACTACAAACGGAAGCATATGGGAAACACCATTCATCAGCTGGGTGTAAATCTTGTGTCCCACACTACCGCCGGCCTTATTCTGACTCTGGGATGAGGCTGATGCATTTCCGCTGTGATAAACCGGTACGTTTCCAGACATGGCAAGCTCTACAAGCTCATCAGCCTTATTGATTCCATCAGAAACCTGACGCTGAATCACTTTCTTGCCATCGAAACGATCCATGGGAACCTGGGCATCGGCCGCAACGATAATGCAGTCTGCATCCTGAATCTCCTGCTCTGTAAGCACATTCTTGGCTCCGCCAGAGCCTCTTGTCTCAATTTTCACAAAACAGTTCTTCGCCTTGGCAGCCTTCTCAATTCCTTCTGCTGCCATGTAGGTGTGGGCAATTCCTGTAGGGCAGGAAGTAACAGCCAGAATCTTAAACTGATCCGCTTCAGCCTCTCCCATATCGGCCAGACGCTCATCTACGCTCTTCTTCTCCTCATCTGCCTGATCAATGATCGCAAGAAATTCCTCTGGTGTCTTCGCTGCACGAAGGCTCTTGGTAAAGTCCTCATCCATCAGCATCATGGAAAGCTTGCTGAGCACATCCAGATGAACATTATCCTCTGTATTCGGCGCAGCAATAAGAAACAGCAAGGTAACCGGCTCTCCGTCAAGAGAGTCAAAGTCAACCCCTCCCGGGATCACCATAGCGACAAGTCCTGGTTTCTCTACTGCATCACATTTACCATGAGGAATGGCGATTCCCTCCCCGATTCCTGTAGTACTTTCTTCCTCTCTGGCATAGACCTGCTTACGGTACGCTTCCTCATCATTAATCTTGCCACTTCTGGTCATAAGGGAAACCGCTGCATCCAGAGTCTGAGACTTATCTGCTGGGGCAGCATTTAACGAAATACTTCTTACGTCCAGTAAATCTGTGATCCTCATTTCTTCCTTTCCTCCTGATTCTTTCCTGTGATCTGCTGATATACAGCTTCAATCTCTTCTCTGGTAGCAAGATTCTCAGAAAACGCACTGGCACTTCCAGCTGCGATTCCCATGTGGAACGCATATTCATAATCCTGCTTCTCCATATATCCTGCCATAAATCCGGCAACCATGGAGTCTCCGGCTCCAACACCATTGATCAGCTTGCCTTTCGGTGCAGGCTCCTCATAAACGTCTCCATTCTCAGCAATAAGGACCGCGCCCTCTCCTGCCATGGAAATCAGTACATTCACAGCTCCCATCTCCTGGAGTTTCTTACCATATGGGATCACGGACTGGCGGTCTTTCAGTTCTACGCCGAAAATCTCACCAAGTTCATGGTTATTTGGCTTAATAAGAAATGGATGATAGGGGAGAACCTTCATCAGAAGATCTCTCGTCGCGTCCACTGCGATTCTTACGCCTCTGCCGTCCAGCATAGCCATGATCTTCTGGTAGGCATCATCCGGCATGGATGATGGAATGCTTCCGGAAAGGAAAAGTACATCGCCTTGTCCAAGCTCTCCTAACTGCTTCATCAGCAGATCCACCTTATCAGTTCCGATCTTCGGTCCCTGTCCATTGATTTCTGTACCGTCTATACTCTTCAGCTTCAGATTGATTCTGGAAAAGCCTTCCCCTACCTGGATGAAACCATTCCTCACACCCATCTCCTCGAGACGTCTGATAATCTCATCTCCGGTAAATCCGGCTGTAAATCCAAGGGCTGTACTCTCAATTCCCAGATTCATAAGAACTGTAGAAACATTAATTCCCTTGCCTCCCGGCAAAAGCATCTCCGAACTGGTTCGATTGGTAAGACCAAGCTGGAAGTTCTCTACCGACACGATGTAATCCAGTGACGGATTAAAAGTCACAGTGTAAATCATTTCTGCCTCCTGCTTATTTTTGCTTGTTTTTGATTTGTTGTGCTTATTATACTTTCATATACAGTCAAAGTCAATCAATCTTTTTCACAAGATTTTCACTTATGATTTATTACAATTGCACAACTATGAATTATTTTGACTGTTTTTGATTTTTTATATGCAACGATGTGCCAGAGCATGTTCAAAAAAGCTTTCTGCAAGATGTACGTCACAATTTGTGGGAGATTTTGTCCGGATGAGGGCGTCGTAGCAGGCTATGGCAACCGAATTCGGGCGAAATATACCGCAAAGTGGGGCGTACAGATTGCGGGAATGATTTTTCAGACGCGCTCCAGTACAGTGAAAATTAAGTATCTGCCACATTGGCGCAGTATATGACAGATCAGACAGATCAATATGGCGGTTATTTACTATTGGCTGTACGAATAGTAATATCCATAAATCACAAAAAAAATGCAGATATCAGCCTGTGCCCCAACCTGAACCCTGCATTTTTCTGTATTTTATAATGATGGTCAAAATCAGTCATCAAATTCTGTTATTTTAATCAGTTCGAAGCGCTGTCACCGGATCACTTTTAGCAGCTTTTCTTGATGGGATCAGTCCGCCAAGAAGAGTCAGAACCACGCTCAGTCCAATCAGAACTACTGCTGCCACAGGAGGAAGAGCCGCCTTCACATTCACTCCGTCAGCCAGTGACCGGATAATGCTGTTCGCAGGAATGAGAAGAAGCAATGTAATTCCAATCCCCATAGCACCTGCGCAAAATCCGATAATAAACGTCTCCGCATTGAACACCTGTGACACGTTGTGCCTGGAAGCACCAATCGCTCTTAGAATACCAATTTCTTTTTTCCTCTCCAGAACACTGATATACGTGATAACACCGATCATAATGGAAGAAACCACAAGGGAAATCGCTACAAAAGCCACCAGAACATAACTGATAATATTTACAATATCCGTAACTGACGACATCAGCGTTCCCACAAGATCCGTATAAGTGATCACCTTCTCATCCTCTCCTGCCGCTTCCATATCCGCGTTATACTGATCCAGAATACCTACAATTTCTGATTTACTTTCAAAATCCTTTGGATAGATATTAATTCCGCCAGGAACATTTAGATCTGCATATCCAAGCTTTTTCAGATTTCCGTCATAAGAAGAATTTTCAGATGACAGCAGGGACATCATAAGCTCTGAGAGGTCGTCCTCATTCATGTTCATCTGAATTGCTTTTGCAAAAGCCTCCGGATTAATGGAAAGCGCATCTTCCATATTTCCCATGCCGCTTCCCAATCCGCCAAGTCCGCTCATAGCCTGGCTCATGGCAGAAGTAAGACTCGATGATACACTGGTCATCACAGACTGCATTGCCTCCTGCATACCGGAACTGATATTTCCAATCATCTGCTCCATAGCAGTCTGGATTCCCTTCGTAAGCTGTTTTTCCACCTGTTCCATTATCTCTGTGAATTTTGACTCAATCCCCTTTGCGATCGCATCTGTGAAAGAAGTCATCATGGATTTCATGTAAGTTTCCATTGCCTGGGAAAACTGCGTCTGCACCTCGCTGGTATCCACAAGAGTCATAAGTCCATTCATGAGACGATTCTGCCCATCCTCTGTCTGCATATATTCCAGAAAATAGGTTCCCAGATTAGCCGGGTCCGGAAGGGAATTATTCCTGGCATACTCCGGATAAGCAGCTACAACGTCCTGCATAAGAAGATCCCGTATCTGTTTTGTGGTAATATTCACTGTCACGCTGTTTTTAACCAGATTCTCTGCTTCCTCTTTGATCTGCTGCTGGATTTCCCCCTGACTTAAAAAGGCAAGAATGCTGGCCACATCTGTCTGGGTGATACCATTTGCCTTGGCATACTCCTGATACTGGTTCATCAGCCCCACAGCCACTGCGATCAGTTTTTCCGAAGACATATCCACGTTCACGTTATTTTTCACCAGCTCCTGCAGATCCTTGCACAGACGTTCGTTCATCTCTTTTGATGTCAAATACTGCTTCAATGCTGCCTGCATTTTATCCATATCTGCTTCCGGTTTATCTTTAATGCTTTCCTGATAACCAGTAAGAACCTCTTTCAGCAAAGCAGTTACCTTCTCTTCTGTAAAATCAAACTTCACTGACTTCAGCGCCTGACTCATATCCGGAACCTGGTCTGCCGGAAGATTTTTCAGAATTTCTTCCGGATCAATCATATGGGAAAGATCCAGATCAAGGTCATCCAGCTTGATAAGCTTGGAAAGATCCGGCATACTGCTCTCATCCAGATTTATATTTCCAGCCAGAGCTGACATGTCAGGCATATCCGGCATTTCCACATTCAATCCGGAGGACAGCCCCGAAAGACTGGACAGGTCCATATTAAATCCACTGAGATCTACCTGAAAGTCCTCCTGCAGGGCATCCGCGTTAATGGAAAAAAGGGATTCCATGTCAAACTTACTGTTCTCATTGTCTTCTTTTCCAAATTCCTCTCCGGTAAAAACATTTATCTTTTCATCCGCCAGCTGCTGCTTCACAATTTCACTGGAAGCAGCCTTCTCGATCACATGTTTGGTAAGCTCCGGGGTATAACAGATTCCTGCAGTGAGCATGGAAGCAGCGGCACCTTCCACAGGCTGGACAATTCCCACAATTGTCAGATCTTCTCCGTTTTTCACCAGTTTTTTCATATAAGAGCTGTTGTCTGATTTATCCTTCCAGACCTTATATTCTTCATCATATTCATAATAATCGGTACTGTTTACCAGCTTAAATTTCTTCCCCAGGATTTCATCATAGGTGTATGGACCCTCGTTTTCTGGCGTTTCCACTGCCTCTTCTGCCATAAATTTCTGAACCATATCATCCAGTTCCTTACCGTCCCGAAGCCCAAGAGTGTATTGGAGAAAATCACTGATATCGCCCTGTGAAGTAAGCACCAGTACACATTCTTTATAATTTTCAGGCCATCTTCCCGCTTTCACGTCATATTGATCCTTATAAAGATCAGCATCTTCCGGCATTTCATGAAAAACATCAGTGCTCATGGTAGAAGACATAATGCTGTTGGAGGAACCAGAGCCCAAACCCATAGCCGAAAAAGATTTGTCCGGATTTACCTGTCGGATATTTTTTCCATTTTCCAGAAAAATCTGGGGAGAAACAGAATACGTATACTCCACCGAATTTGCATACTGGGAAATGCTGCTTTCATTACTGTCCAGGTAAACCTTCAGAGACTCCAGATCATTGGAATTCATTTTGGAGAACATATTAGTCACCATCTGGGCAACTCCTACTTCCCCATCCTTTTTCCCACTCTGCGCTGTGGCTGCTCCCATCATCATAGAGGTAAGATCCACTCCTGTGCTTTGTATCTGCAACGGATATTCTGAAAGTGTTTCTTCTTCCATATTTGTAATGTATTTGTCTACACCATTTGATATGGAAAGGATCAGCGCAATTCCGATAATACCGATGGAGCCTGCAAAAGAAGTAAGTAAGGTCCGGGCTTTCTTAGTCTTCAGATTCTGAAAGCTAAGGGAAAGTGCGGTAAAAAAGGACATGGAGGATTTTCCCATATTCTTGTGAACAGGAGGTGCCATGCTCTCGCTGTCTATCACAAACGGGTCTGTATCAGAAAGAATCCTCCCGTCTTTCACCGTCACTATCCTGGTAGCATAAAGCTGGGCAAGCTCCGGATTGTGGGTAACCATTACTACCAATCGTTCCTTTGCGACCTCTTGCAAAAGATCCATAACCTGCACACTGGTCTCTGAATCAAGGGCTCCTGTTGGCTCATCCGCCAAAAGAATTTCCGGGTCATTTACAAGTGCTCTGGCAATTGCCACTCGCTGCATCTGACCGCCTGACATCTGACTTGGCTTTTTGTGGATCTGGGCACCAAGGCCTACTTTTTCCAGAGCTTCTTTTGCACGGCGTCTCCGCTCACTTTTTGATACACCGGAAATGGTAAGGGCAAGCTCCACGTTTGCAAGAACTGTCTGGTGTGGGATCAGATTATAACTCTGAAACACAAATCCTATGGTATGATTTCGATAAGAGTCCCAGTCCCTGTCTTTATATTTTTTCGTAGAAATCCCATTGATGATCAGATCGCCTCTATCGTACCGGTCAAGACCACCAATAATATTCAGAAGAGTGGTTTTTCCCGAACCGCTGGGACCAAGAATTGCCACAAATTCATTGTCCCGAAGACTAAGGCTCACTCCGTCCAGGGCACGCTGTACCAAATTTCCTGTTCTGTATTCTTTGTGTATGTCTTTGATCTGAAGCACTTACTACTTCCTTTCTGTCGCATAATAAATGTTTATAACCATTCACCAATTCAGGCAAAATATACCGCAAAGTGGGGCGCCGAAGATTTCGATTTTTATGTGAGTCAGATTCACATAAAATACCTTGCGGAATAATATTTGCTGAATAGTTCAAATATTTTTTATTATAATCTTAAATTGTGAACATATTGTGTTTTTAAAATAAAACCATTCTCTTGAAATCCAACTATTTCTATCGTATAATAAGAAGATACATTACAGCTTTAGAGAGATGATGCATGCAGATTGCGGCTATCGCAGTCTGATATAACTTACTTCAGAAAGGATGAAAAACATGAAGGTTTTACTCTTAAATGGCAGCCCGCGCAAGGAAGGCTGTACGTTCACCGCACTTAGTGAAGTGGCAAAAACACTGAATCATAATGGAATTGATACTGAGATTTTCCAAGCTGGAAATCCGGATACAGATAATGTAAAAGCCGCCGCGGCGAAATTAAAAGAAGCAGATGCGCTTATAGTTGGTTCTCCGGTATACTGGGCTTCCCCATCCGGACAGATCATTGAATTTATGGATAAGCTTTGCTCCATGGCAGGCAAAGACATGCTCCACAAACCAGCTGCAGCAGTTGCTTCTGCAAGAAGAGCCGGCACCACAGCTACTTTAGACGTTCTTCAGAAATATTTCAGCTATCATGAAATGCCTGTTGTATCTGCTAACTACTGGAACATGGTTCACGGAAATACTCCTGCAGAAGTTGCACAGGATGAAGAAGGACTTCAGATCATGCGCTCACTTGGAAACAATATGGCATGGCTTCTGAAATCCCTGGAAGCAGGGAAAGCGGCAGGTATTGCAGTTCCTCAGGCGGAAGATAAGATCAAGACAAATTTTATCCGCTAAATATGGTGCAGTAGTTGTCATGTCTTCACATAAATGAAGCTCCAGAGCATATCTGAAAAAAGCTTTTTGCAAGATGTGCGTCACAATTTGTGGGAGTTTTTGCTCGGATGAGGGCGCCGTGGCAGGCTACAGCAACTGAATTCGAGCAAAATTTCCCACAAAGCGGGCGTGCAGATTGCAAGAATGATTTTTCAAACAGGCTCTGGCTGCACCAGTTTAATAATGTGTGTGACATGGAAGAAGTTCCGTTCGCATACATCAAAAAAAACTTCCAGAGAGGTATTTTATGTTGCAAATAATCGAAACCATCAACACCGCTGTAAATAATTTTATCTGGGGCGTTCCTGCAATGGTCTGTATCTTCGGAGTTGGTCTTTATCTTAGTATCCGCACCAATTTTCTTCAGATTCGCAAATTCCCCTACGCAATCAAAACAACCCTTGGACGTATTTTCCGCAAACGTGACGCATCTGACGGTGCTATCACGCCTTTCCAGGCAGTGTGTACAGCACTTGCAGCCACGGTCGGTACTGGCAATATTGCCGGTGTAGCAGGTGCTATCGCAATTGGCGGTCCCGGAGCCATATTCTGGATGTGGGTTTCTGCACTGTTTGGCATGTGTACCAAATATGCTGAGGTCACCCTGGCGGTACACTACCGCGAGATCAATGCCAACGGTGAACTGGTAGGCGGTCCCATGTATTACATCAAGAACGGTCTTAGCAAAAAATGGCACTGGCTGGCTTATCTGTTCGCAGCATTCGGCGTGCTCACTGTATTTGGTACCGGTAACGCTACACAGGTCAATACTATCACCACTGCGATCAATTCTGCATTGCTGAATTATAACGTGATCAGCGAAAGCGCCGTTTCCACTTCCAACCTGATCATCGGAATCATAATTGCCATTCTGATCGCCATGATCCTTCTTGGAGGAATCAAACGAATTGGCCATGTTACCGAAAAGCTGGTTCCATTTATGGCTCTGCTTTACATCCTTCTCGGACTGGGAGTTATCCTTCTGAACATTCAGAATGTACCAGCTGTATTTGCTTCTATTTTCAGAGGGGCATTTCAGCCCAGAGCTGTAACAGGCGGCATTGTTTTAAGTATGTTCACAAGTTTAAAAAAAGGTGTTTCCCGTGGTATCTTCTCTAACGAGGCTGGTCTTGGTACCGGATCCATTGCCCATGCGTGTGCAGATACCAAAAAGCCTGTAAAACAGGGTATGTTCGGTATTTTCGAAGTCTTTACAGATACCATCGTGATCTGTACACTGACTGCACTGGTTATCCTTTGCAGCGGCGTTGCTGTTGATTATGGAAAAGCAGCCGGCGCAGAGCTTACGATCCTTGGATTTACTTCTACATATGGAAGCTGGGTATCCATTTTTACAGCAGTTGCCATGTGCTGCTTCGCTTTTTCCACAGCAGTCGGATGGGGACTTTACGGTGCCCGCTGCATCGAGTTCCTGTTCTCTGAAAAAGTGATCAAACCATTTATGGTTATTTATTCCCTGGTTGCCATCCTTGGCGCAACTGCCAACCTTGGACTGATGTGGAGCATTGCCGAGACATTTAACGGTCTTATGGCAATTCCCAACCTGATTGCTTTGTTCCTGCTTTCCGGTACAGTTGTGAAGCTGACAAAAGAATATTTTGCCGGTGAGGGCAAAACAAAATAAATATAAAAAGGGACATCGCATGAACCGTTTTCGCTCATGTGATGTCCCTTTCAGATTATTGATCAATCCTTATTCTCTTCCTCGGCAGCTGCATCTGTAGTTGTATCAGCATCTTCGCTTTTCTCTTCCTCACCGATCTCAACTGCATTTTTTTCTTCCTCAGTCTGCTCCTGCACATCCGTAACGCTTACCTTATGGTCATACCATTTGCCCTTTTTACCAATGATTGCCAGGTCAAATTCCTCATCCAGCTTCTCTACCGGAACATTGAATCCATAAACCTCCTCTGTCATGCCATCGCTGTAAGTTACCTTATCAATAGTAGGCTGAATCAGTTCGGCACCGTCTTTCTGTGCATCCTCTGCTGTTCCAAGGAAAACATTCTCAATATTCTTGGAAACGAGAGTAATATGAACGGTCATTTTACCATCCTTTACAGTGAGGGTAGCTCTTCCGTTGCAAGCCTCATTTACATGGAACATACTGCTGTCTGTGTCAAACTCTACACCATAAACACCGTCTTCAAGTTCGCTGTCTGCGGCATTCTCTGCACCATCTGTGGTTTCCTCTGCCTCAGCCTCTGTGGCTTCTGCAAATGCCGGGAATGCAGTTCCTGCTGTCATAGCGGAAATACTTACAGCTGTTAATAAAATGACTAATGAACGTTTCATAATAACTCTCCTTGCTTTTTCTTTATTTACGGTGCACTTGTGTGTACCGTATTTGTTTTATTACTCAAACAGCTGCCCCACAGTGTAGGAGCAGCTGCTTTTGTTCTGTTGCAATAACAATTTATACCAGAATAATTATTTCGCGATGGAATCAATAGCTGCCTGAGTATGAGCTACATAAAGCTGCTCAACAGCGTCAATTCTTCCAAGACCTTCGATCTGGCAGTCAATCTCATCGAAATCTCCAGAAGCCTCGAACATGCTCTTCCAGGAATCGTCATCATCACCAGCCATATCATTGTTTGCATGGTCACCAGCAACAACCATAAGCGGACGAAGGATTACTTTCTTGAATCCGGCATCTTTTACTTTATTGATAACTTCATCACAAGCTGTATCCTCTGGCTCACCTTCTACAGTACCAATGAATGCGTTTGTGAATTCAAGTTTCTCCATCTGGGTCTGCATCTGATCATATGTAACGTTTGCTGTATGGGAAGTACCATGTCCCATGAATACAAATGCGGTTCCATCTTCTGCAGCTGCTTCCATGCTGTCATATCCAGCTTCTTTTACAGCTTCATCTGTGATTGCCTGAGCAACAGCAGCTTTGTCATCGTTGATAACGGTAGCGTCATCGCCAACCTCACCAAGCATTGGTTCAGCGATTGCTACAGATTCAAATTTATCTTTGTAAGCATCAATAGCTTCTACCATCTCATCGTACTCAGCACCATGCATAAGATGTGTAGGCTGAACTACAAGATTCTTAACACCGTTTGCTACTGCACGGTCAAGTGCCTGCTGCATGTTATCAATCTTCTCATCATCTCTTGCCTGTACATGGTTGATAATGATCTGAGCGGTAAATGCTCTTCTTACAGACCAATCCGGGAATGCTTCTGCAAGAGCATCCTCGATTCCTTTGATATCCTCTGCACGGCTGTCGTTAAAGGAAGTACCAAAGCTTACAACAAGAAGCTCATTCTCACCGATCTCGTCCTGATTACGCGGATCATCCTTGGAAGCATCACCTGTGTCACGTCCGAAATACTCTGGACTTGCCTCTTCTCCCTCTACAAGCTCTTTCTGAGCATCTGTAAGGGCATCCCATGCTTCTTTAGCTTCCTTGCACTGCTCATCTGTATCATCTGTTCTCTCCTGAACATAAATAGCATCGATAAGTGCTGCTACTTTATCAGCCGCTTCCTTATCTGCATCTGCAGTGTCATCAGCTGCTTCTGCATCGTCTGTTGTCTCAGCATCATCAGCTGCTTCAGCATCGTCAGCTGCCTCAGCATCATCAGCTGTCTCAGCATCGTCTGTTGTCTCCTCTGCTGCTTCCTCTGTCTCTGCAAATGCAACAGTTGCTGTTGCTGCTGTCATGCTTGCTGCCATAGAAGCTGCAAGAAGGATTGCTAATAAAGATTTTCTTTTCATTTCTTTTTCCTCTTTTTTTTGTATTTCCGGATAGAATCACGTATAAAGAATCCCATGGGAAATCTATCACCAATCTCCCATTGCATAAAAACAGCCGCATTTTCTGCGACTGCACACATTCTCATATACACACTTTTCTTCCAAAAAACATTCAGGAAATATTCATGTATCGTTATGAGAATACAGGTTCTGTGTACCGCAGACCTAAGATTCCACGCCAAGGCAGTTCTCCTGACTTCGGTCAACACTGCTCCCCCTTCCCGGTTTCCCAGTGGGCTCTGAAGCAGTTCCCTTACACAGTGACGGCATCGTTCCGGACTCTCACCGGATTCTCTTTTGCGCATCATGTTCATGATGCAACCTTCGCGCTATAACCATTATACATATTCGACTCGGATATTTAATATGTACCATATTATTATATATTTTTTATGAACTTTTTATGTATTTTTTATGAACTAGAGTATGTTTGAAAAAGGCTTTCTGCAAGATGTGCGTCACAATT
>OLOR01002252.1_pt1 | contig 15371 bp, 10 predicted proteins | sample 1672521 | NCBI WGS metagenome assembly OLOR01 (sample SAMEA3136695, study PRJEB25190) | human gut metagenome | biome: human gut; feature: human-associated habitat; material: faeces | place: Austria | collected 2013
ATGTGTTAAGCACGCCGCCAGCGTTCATCCTGAGCCAGGATCAAACTCTCATGTTTGATTTTGGTTAAGATTCACAGCTAGCTGTTATCTCTTCCCGTTTTACTTTGGTTTGTGTTCTTAAAAATTCTTTTTAGGAATTTTCGGGATTGTTTTGTTGTTCAGTTATCAAAGTTCGTTACTGCTCGTTTGAAGCATCTTATCTATTCTATCAAACCGGAAGAAGTTTGTCAACAACTTTTTTCATTTATTTTCAAATTTCTTTCTGATCCGATGGAATCTGTGCTGTTTCGCGTTGTTCTCGCTGACAGCTTGATTATGATACCACTCCTATTTTGAATTGTCAACAGTTTTTTTAATATTTTTGATAATTTGTTGAATTTCTTTTCCTTCCTTCAAAATCCGATGTCGTTATCGTTGTTAGCAAACTATCTCTATTATTGTTTCTATATTATCTCTATTGATCTTGAATTGTTTTAAAGTCATTCTTCCAAAATGATGCACATTTTGGAAGATGACCTTTCTGAACATTCCCCCCAACCGTTTTGTTATCCCTATCTGAAGTTTAATGCTGCTTTCATACCATCAATCCTAATCAAATTCTTTCAACACTTCACTCATTGTCAATTCAAGTCCCGGCAATGTGCCTACCGGAATCTTTTCATGGAAATCATAAACCGATGTTTCTATATTGTCCTCCCCTTCTGGCACAGATGGCAGATAACGAACCACCATGACCTGCTGCTTCCAATCATTGACAATCCAATACTCCCCCACACCATGGTACTGATACAATTGGGCTTTGTCGATATAATCCTGTGCGGCCGTTGCAGGCGTTACAATCTCAATAATCCACTGCGGCACTCCCCTGTAAATATTATCATAAATCACTTCCCCACTGCTGATGAGGAACAAATCCGGCGACACAACCGAATCCAGCAGATCCAGTTTCTTCAGCTCCACCAAAATAGGGGCAAAACACAACTGATAGGGAAGTTTCTCCCTTTTCAAATACGACTTTATCGCAAAATACAAATTGCCGCGCACATTCTGATGTCTGAATGCCGGCATGGCAGACTCCCTGATATTACCCAACAGCAATTCTACTAACGACGTATACTGCAGTTTATTCTTCCTCGTATTCATCCACTCATAGAAAGCTTCTGCTGAATATTGTCTCTCCTGATAGCCGCCATACACACTGCTGTTCTCAGCCACAACCTGTACACTATTCTCAGGATAGATTTCCTTCTTGAAACGGTAAAACATCGCCAGCTCTTTCAGGCTTCCTCCGCCATCCCACAAAACATCGGAAATACAGCATTCAAATCCCGGATAACACACACTCCGCATGCTCTGCTCAAAAGAATATCTTCTATATTCAAATCCATTTCTATAGGAATATGTATAAACAAATTCTTCATTGAGATCGATCAGCCAATACTCTCTCACCCCATTCTTGCCATATAATACAGCTTTATCCAGACAATCATAGATTGCATTGCCATCTGCCAGAACTTCCACAATCAATTTCGGAATCTTGTTCAATTCAGAAGTACGAATCATACCGCCGCTGTAACTCTCACTCTGCTCAACAACTGCAAGATCCGGCTGAAAAATATTGCTTTCATCCAAATGAAAATCTATCGGTCCGAATAATACCTGATCCGTTTTCTTCCTATTAAACAAATAATCCTCCAGCATTGTTCCCAGCAGGAAGCACAGCTTATGTCCATCCTCCCCAGTCATCTCCGACTGTACAACATGCCCACCAACAATTTCGCAGCTAATACTCTGTGATGCCGCGTTTTTTCTAAAGTTTTCCAACTTACACATATTTGCTTCCAATATTATACCTCTCCTCTTTCTGCCTTCCCCTCATTGGTTCAAGCAATATTTACAATAATTGTTAAAAGAAGTATAACATGTCCTCATTTCCCGGTAAAATATCATCCATTGACGGAATGTGCCATCTCCCTTCACAATATGACACACCCCACAATCAATCTTCTCTATTCGACAACAATCGACCCTGTTTCTTTTTAAAATTTTATTACACCTTCTTTTTTAATTTTATCTTGTCGTCTTTCTGTTAATTCCTGCTGCTACGTTTTCCACACGAAAAAAAAGACTACTATCAAAATGTATCTGCACATTTCAACAATAGTCTCTTTCATTGTATTCTATAAGCATACAGCCTATTCAACGTATCCCTTCGATCTTGTACAAACGAAACGCAAAATCCTACGCGATTGGTATAGTTATTTACGAAACGATGTACTAGTGATGGAACAGTCTGATACCTGTAAAGCACATAGTCATACCGTATTTATTGCAAGTTTCAATGACCTGGTCATCTCTGACAGAACCGCCCGGCTGAGCCACATATTTCACGCCGCTCTTATGGGCTCTCTCGATATTATCCCCGAATGGGAAGAAAGCATCTGAACCAAGTGCCACATCCTGAAGTTGATCAAGCCATGCTCGCTTTTCTTCACGGGTAAATACTTCCGGCTTTTCTGTAAATGTTCTCTCCCATTCACCATCTGCCAGCAGATCCATGTATTCATCACCGATATACAGATCAATGGCATTGTCTCTATCGGCACGTCCGATTTTCTCCTTAAACGGCAGATTCAATACCTTTGGACTCTGACGCAGGAACCAGTTATCTGCCTTCTGACCTGCCAGACGGGTACAATGGATACGGCTCTGCTGACCTGCGCCGATACCGATAGCCTGTCCGCCCTTCGCATAGCATACAGAATTGGACTGTGTATATTTCAGTGTAATAAGTGCAATCACCAGATCGATTTTGGCTGATTCCGGCAGTTCTTTACTTTCAGTAACGATATTGTTCAGCATCTCTTTGTCAATAACCAGTTCATTTCTCCCCTGTTCAAATGTAATGCCGAATACTTCCTTGTGTTCCACTGGTGCCGGACGATAGGACGGATCAATCTGGATAACATTGTAATTGCCCTTTTTCTTGGCTTTCAGCATTTCAAGTGCCTCCGGTTCATAGCCCGGTGCAATGACACCGTCTGAAACTTCACGCTTGATCAATTTGGCAGTTGCCACATCACACACATCCGACAGGGAAATAAAATCACCGAAAGATGACATTCTGTCAGCACCGCGGGCACGGGCATAAGCATTGGCCAAAGGTGTCAGTTCACCCATATCATCAACCCAGTAAATCTTTCTCTCAACGTCAGTTAACGGCAGACCAACAGCTGCACCGGCAGGGGAAACATGTTTAAAAGAAGTTGCCGCAGGAAGTCCCGTTGCTCGCTTTAATTCACTAACCAGCTGCCAGCCGTTGAAAGCATCCAGAAAGTTGATATATCCCGGACGTCCGTTTAAAACAGTAATCGGAAGTTCTCCCTCATTCATAAAAATACGGGATGGTTTCTGATTCGGATTACAGCCATATTTTAATTCTAATTCTTTCATCTGATCTACCTCCGATTAGTGATTCTTGTTAATGATTCTTGACTCGTATTTACCAGTTGCAATATCAATAAAACGAACAAAAAGGGAAACTTTATTGTCTTCATTGAGGTTTTCCCAGATTTCTTTTGCCCAGGCATCAATGTCGTTAGTATCAATTTTCACCCATGTCGGCTCGCCCTCAAAACTTGGCAGTGGATTGCCGTCACCCATATAAGTATGAATAAAATGGCCTTCACCTGCAGGCACGTTGTTATATGCAAATGTATAGCGGTTGCATGAATCCGGATTGCCGTTGTTGCTTTTTAAAATAGACATGGCATAGTTGAATTTTGCATTCTCCACATGCAGGATACCAGAAATACGAGGTGTGTAATTCGGTGCATCTGGCTCAAATTCACGGCTTCTGAGAGACTGCTCGAATGTAAGCTGGCGATCCATACCTTCATAAATGGTATCTGTCTGGTCACCATTTGTCACAATGGTCTTGTTGCCAAGCACTCTGACCGGTGCATAAATAATCAGGCTTGGGTCTTCAAGTTTGGAAGGATCAAAAGCTTCTGTACGAATACCTTCACCATCTTCTACAAAAACACGATTTCGGCTGTTGACGCTTCTTCCCATAATAAAATAAGCTGTAACCGCTTTGCTTCCATCGGCAGAACGACCAATGATAATACCTCTGCCCGGATAAGATGTAGATGACAGTTCCTGACTGATTGCTACCATTTTCATGAATATTCCTCCTATGTCATGTGTATATGCGGAAAATCCGCCGCTAACAGTTTTTCTTATTATTATCTGCAAAGATTATAACAACCAACTTCGGTATTTGCATAATCTATGCTTATAAAAAAGGATCGTCAATATAGTCCTGCTTATGTGCAAGTTCTATATGACAACCCCATTTTAACACTTGTTATCTTATTTGACAACAGCCATAGTTTTTTGACAGCATTATTATTTCAGCATCCGTTATATTAGCATTCCTAATATATATTCATTCTGCACCAATTCTGTCAAAAAATCAGCGCCTGACGCTGCAGGATACACAATCCATTTTAGTATGCTTTGCCCCAGTAAACCATCTTCTTAGCCGGACGTCCGCAGCATACGCATACATCGGATAAATGTTCCTGTGCAAATGGCATACATCTGGATGTTGCTGTTGTTTCTTCTTTGATCTTGTCTTCGCAGGCACGATCACCGCACCACATCGCTTTCACAAATCCAGGCTTATTGGCAATAATATCCTTGAATTCATCATAGTTTGTGGCTACATAAGTGTGTGCATCTCTGTGTGCACGTGCCTTTTCAAACATATCGGACTGGATCTGTTTCAGCAGTTCATCCACCTTTGTCTCAAGTTCATCCAGGCTGACAACAATCTTTTCACCTGTATCACGGCGAGCCAGGACAGCCTGATTCGCTTCGATATCCTTTGGCCCGATTTCAACACGAACAGGGATGCCGCGCATCTCTGCCTCTGCAAATTTCCAGCCAGGTTTGTTGTCTGTTGCATCCAGTTTCACTCTGAAACCGCTGAGTCTGTTTTTCAGTTCTTCTGCTTTCTCAAGGACACCTTCCTTGTGCTGGGCAATTGGAATAACAATCACCTGTGTCGGAGCGATCATTGGCGGCAGGACAAGACCATTGTCGTCACCGTGAACCATGATAATAGCACCGATCAGACGGGTTGTCATACCCCAAGATGTCTGATGGACATACTGCAGTTTATTTTCTTTATCTGTGTACTGAATGCCGAAGGCTCTTGCAAAACCATCACCGAAGTTATGGCTTGTACCAGACTGAAGGGCCTTACCGTCATGCATTAATGCTTCGATTGTATAGGTTGCTTCTGCACCGGCAAATTTCTCCTTCTCTGTCTTCTGGCCTCTGATAACAGGCATAGCCAATACCTGCTCACAGAAATCTGCATAAAGATTCAGCATCTGCTCTGTTCTCTCTTTGGATTCTTCTGCTGTAGCATGGGCGGTATGGCCTTCCTGCCACAGGAATTCTCTGGAACGCAGGAACGGACGTGTCTCTTTTTCCCATCTTACAACGGAACACCACTGATTGTACATCTTTGGCAGATCACGATAGGACTGGATTTCTTTGGCATAGAAATCGCAGAATAATGTCTCGGATGTTGGGCGGACACACATTCTTTCCTGAAGTTCATTCAGACCGCCATGCGTCACCCATGCAACTTCCGGTGCAAAACCTTCTACATGATCTTTCTCTTTCTGGAGCAGACTTTCAGGGATAAACAGCGGCATGTAGACATTCTCAACACCTGTTTCCTTGAAACGTTTGTCCAGCTCATGCTGAATATTCTCCCAGATTGCATAACCTGCAGGCTTTAAAGCCATACAGCCTTTAACACTTGTATAACCGATCAGACCTGCCTTAACAACAACATCTGTATACCACTGTGCAAAATCTTCGCTCATGGATGTGATCTCACGAACCTGTTTCTTTTCCTTTGCCATTTTACATTCTCCTGTTTCTACTATAATAAATAAATAGGGGAAGTACGCTCTGCTGCAGCAGAAAGCACTTCCCCTTGTCTATTCTCTCCACTGCCAGCCATCAGCTGAACAGGGACCAAAATTCATTCGGCGGTACCACCCTATTTGAAATCTCCACTCGATTGCCTCGAAAATGTCAGACAGCAGATACTGCATCTGTCCTGATTCATATACTGAAGACTTCCTCTCAATTGTCCATAACGCCGGACGCGCGCTGTACTTTCATACAGAACTCCAAGGCAGGTTCATCTGTACATATGGAGACACCTCACACCGCTGATATCCTCTCTGAGCCACTGACGCAGACTACTGATCCTCTTCACTGTCATTCACATATAAATATGTTTTCACAAAAATCATTTTATGACAGGAGATGGCCTTTGTCAAGATTTTTTGCCTTATAACGACTGTGTAAATGAATTTTCCCTTGCACTTCTCCACAAATAAGTCATCATCGTCCTTGGCTTTTCTTTTCTGCTCATTGCCATTGAAGGATGGCTTGAGGGCAAAGTCGCTGTTTCCGGTCTGCTGGCTGTTGTCAGTATGGCCTGCGTTCTGAAAGCCAAAAGTACAACTTTCGTATCCAAAAGATTATCTGAGAAATTCGGCAAACTCTGGCTGGCAGCTGAAGTCATCCTCTTTGTTCTTGTGGGTGCCGCTGTGGATATCCGTTACACATTGGAAGCCGGCCTTTCTGCCGTTTTGATGATTTTATTATTACAGCGCCACTTGGGGCACTGGGAATGGATATGACGTATAAAAAATTCTTAGAAAAAGAAAAATAAAATTGCGCAACCATAGTTCATAAAACCCTGTGAACTACCCATCACCTAAAGGTAATGGGCTTCTAAGGGGTTGTGCCCCTATTTAAGAAGTTTGATATTTAAGTTTCCACCTGACAATTCAGGCAATCCTTATTCTTACAGGCGTGTCCACTTCGCCTCTACTGTATAGAATATTTATATCCACAACGCTACTTTTTCTCATTATATTTAAAGCTCCATTGATATCAGCATTGAATGTTTTGCCATTTGCTGTTTTATACAAACCACGATGTACTCTTTTACCACTGAACGGATACTCTGTTGGGTTATCAGCATTGTAAACAGGCAAATCATCTTTGTCCCAAAATGATGCTTTTGATGTATAGGATTCTTCCTGTTTTACAAAGATTATGTCATTTAACTCACAAAGATATTCAAGTTTGCTGCGTAACAGACCGTAAGGAATGTTCACAAAATTTTGATTATTCTGCTTACCGATATTACTATTACGTTGAAAAGTTTCATTATAGCCAACAATCAGAGTCCCTATGTCATTAGCGATACAATAATCAATTACTTTACAGGCTGCTTTGTTCATGTAGTCATTGACCTTGTTGTTACGGTTACGGGCAATTGTTTTTTGTCTGTTCGTAGTCTTTTTGTCAAAATGCTGTTTATCTTTTATGGACTGTAAACGTGCATTTTCTTTATTGAACCACTGGTTAATGGATTTCAGCCTTCTTCCGTCAATAATGAATGATTTGCCTTTACTTGATACTGCGGTTACAAGATTGTTGATTCCTAAATCCAAAGCAAGTGCGTTGTTTGTATTAAGATTTCTTTGAATGCATTCAGCTTTATAGATATACTGAACTTCGAAGAACCTTGCGTTAGATTTCGGTATAATGCGTATCTCTTTAACTTTTTTATCAAGTAATACAGGTGGTATTGTTATCTCAATAGTATTATGCGTCTTTTTAAAGCTATTTGAAAATGGAAGAACTAATTTGTTACCATTTAATCTTACAAAGCCTATAACAAGTGTTGCATATCCATCTTTAGGAAGATAGTATGGCAGTTTGCAATCTTTAAACGCATATTTACCTTGTTTTGCAAGTTTAATCAGACCAAAAAATGACTTAAAAGAGCCATCGACTTCTTTAAGTATCTGCTGTGCCATATTAGAATTTAATGCTTTATAGTTAGGACTGGTCTTTAAAAGTGTGTAGTTCTTTTCGTATTTAAGAAATTCACCCTCTGTAAAGTAATACTGACGCACATTGTAGATTGCTTCATTCGTCAGATTTTTTGCCACATGACAAAGTTCCCTAATAGTACGATATTCTTCTTTGGACAGATGTTTAACCTGTTGTTTTATAGTAAGATACATATAGTTTTTCCCCTTTCTATTGACTTGGAAATGGATTTTCCTGTATGTATATCATAGCGCATATTTTACTGAAATGCAATGTTTTTAGTAAAATATATATGCTTAACTCATGACGCCATTCATCCCACGGTCTAAAGACCATGGGTTTTTTGGCTGATTTTTTATAAAATAAGTTCAAATATCTCCCGGACATCCATCTCCGAAAATGGAATAAATGCTTCCGGATTCTCCGGATGTTCCCCGATCATCTTCTCCATCCAGATCATATCATACCATCTATTGAACTTATAGCCGCACTTCTTAAATGTGCCCACCAATTCATATCCCAGATGCTCATGAAAATGCATACTGTCATTTGTCAGATGTTCGTCCTCATGCTCTGTATAGGCAATGCAGGCATACAGATTGCTGATATGCTGTTTCTTGAGAATCTTCTCAAGTGCCTGATACAAAAGTTTTCCGCAGCCGCTGCGTTTGTAGTCTTTATCCACATAAATCGACGTTTCCACAGCCCAATCATAAGCCTTTCTTTCATGAAAAATCGATACATAAGCATAGCCGATGATATGTCCTTCCTGTTCAGCCACGATATACGGATAGCGTTTTAGGGTGCTTTCGACTCTTCCTCTGAATTCTTCTTCCGACGGTACTTCATACTCAAATGAAATCGCTGTATTTACCACATAATGGGCATATATTTTTAACATCTCAGCAGCATCCTCCGGTGTCGCCAATCTGATCATCACTGTTCTGTTCATTTTCTATTTCTCCTGCTTATTTACATTCTTCAGCTTTAAAATGGGCTGTAATCTGTGATCCTGCAGGCACTTTAAATGCCAGATGCTTCTTTGTCACCGGATGATCAAATTCCAGATGCCAGGCAAACAACGCCAGGTCAAACCAGCCTTTCTTATCCGAAAAAACGGGATTGTAGCGGGTATCTCCCCAAAGCCCTGCACCGGCATGGGCCATCTGGACACGGATCTGATGCCGACGTCCTGTGATCAGATGGACATTCACCAGAGAATACTGCTGACCCTCGTCAAATTTTGTCCGTTTAACCTTATATTCAAGCACGGCTTTTTTGGCGCCGGAAGTTTTGGCGTCCACCACCTCTGTTCTATTGGTCTTGCCGTTGCTGAGGAGCATATCTTCCAACCGTCCTTCTTTCTTCGGAAGGGTTCCCGTCAATACCGCCAGATATTCCTTGGTCATCTTATTGCCTCGCACCTGTTCACTGAGCTTTCCTGCCGCCTGCTGCGTTTTTGCATAAACCATGACACCGCCCACAGGCTTGTCCAAACGATGGATCACACCGATATACGGCATACCTTTGACCTTCTTCTCCCGAACAAGATAATTCTTCAGCCAGCTCACCATATCCATATCCGCCGAGCGTTCCTCCTGGGAGGCCATCCCGGCAGGCTTCACAACCACAATAATGTCTTTATCTTCATATAAAATCTTTACTTCTGCCATTTATCTATCCTTTTCTGTCCTTTACATTTTTATGTCTATTTCTTTGCTTCATTCAGAATATCGACATTCTTCTATCCACTATCATAGCAGAAGTATGGACACTTTTAAAGTACTCCTGCAAAGTTCAACTCAATATAAAATTCAGGTAACCGTTCATAAAGAGAAGGGGCCCGCATGAAAGCGGAGCCCCTTCTTGGCATTCGAATATTCAATTCATCAGGAATTATTCCTCATCTTCTCTTTTAGATTTCTTTCTGAGTCTTAATCCTAAACCACCAATACCAACGGAAGAAATTGCTGCACCAAGCAAGCCGAGTACGCTTACAGGATCACCTGTCTTCGGGCTGTTCTTACTTGTTGTCGTATTTTTGTTTGTTGTATTGTTCTTGTTCGTTGAATTGTTGTTATTATTGTTGTTTTTCTTGTCATCCGTTGTCGCAGTTGTATCAGCTGCTTTCTTCAGGCCATCAATTGCTGCCTGCAGTGTCTTTGCTGCTTCATCTACAGATTTCTGAGATTCTTTGGCATCCAGGGCTTTTTCTGCATTTGTTAAAGCCGTCTGCAAAGTTGACCAGGTTGCGGCTGTGTAGTCATTCTTCTTGAGTCCCTTAGCTGTTGCGATGACCTTTTCAAGAGCTGCTGTATCCACAGCTTCTGTCTCATCCTTCTTATCATCCTTTGTCTCTTCTTCTGTTTCAGCAGGTGTTGCTGCTTTCAGTGCATCAATAGAAGACTGGAGACTTGCTGATGCTGCATCCACTGCTTCCTGTGACTCTTTTGCTTCAAGGGCTGCCTTTGCTTCTGTCAGGGCATTCTGCATTGTCTTCCAGCTATCTGCTGTATAATCTGCTTCTGTGAGACCTTCTGCTTTTTTAATAGCCGTCTGGAGCTTTCAGTTCTTCTGCCTTGGCAATGGTTGCTTCAAGGGCTTCTGTGTTGACTTCTGCCGGAGCAGGAGCCACTTTTGTTGTATAAGTGAAACTCTGTGGTAAATAACCAGTTGCACTTACTGTGATCTCAAATGTATCACCTTCTGCAAATGGTGCTGCATCTGTCTTAATAGAACCATCTTCATTAATAATCACTGTTGCACCGCGACCTGTTGCTCCATAATCCTTACCATTAACATTGACTACAGAAATGCTCTTGATGTAATCAGCAAATTCTTCATCTGTCACATCTGCGGTCTTAACAAGTGCTTTCTTATCCGCATCATATGCAGCCGGCATTGCTTCTGTATAAAGTTCAAATTCTGTTGTAATATCTGCATATTTGCCATTCTTATCAGAAATTGTTAATGTGTATTTACCTTTCTTTGCATTGCTGAATGTTAATACACCATTCTGACCGCTTACACCGTCAAGGCCATCTACTTTGTATTCAGCAGCATAATCATCCGGCAGACCGGTTACAGTAACTTCTGTCTTGCCTGCTGTAACGGCTGCATTGGCTACTTCAAGATCATGTGTGAATTTAACCGGTACATAAATATCCGCAAGTGGAATATTGTACATGCCTTTATCTGTATAGCAGGTAACAGAAGTAATGGTCTGACCCATCATTGCTTTATAATGAGCAGATGAAGTCGGGCACCCATGAACAGATTCTGTAAAGCCTGTTGACCAAGCCAGTTCTTTCATTTTCCAGATGTTTTCAAGATGACGCAGACCGTAGCTGCTGCCCTCTTTTGTATTGATCACAACACCATTGATTTTTGTTGCGCCATGCTCTGTCAGTTTATCACGAAGGCCATCAATATCCAACTGATAATCGCCGTAACGGGTCTCCGTTGACAGTTCTGCACTTAAGCCCTCCAGTGGTGTCACATCACCAACTGTCTTGCCGAATTTCAAATTGCCATCTCCATCCACAGATACTTCCTTATAACAAGAAGGTACTTCTGTCAGATTATAATATGCATAATCTTCATTCTGGAAGAGTGCCTCTTTGCCTGTATAAGTTGTTGTACTTGTCTGTCCTTTGATTGTAACTGTGATATCAACAGAATCTGTATCTGTCACCTGTTTGTACTTTGACAGATCAACGTTCTTATCCACTTTTACAGGGAATGTAATACCATCAATCTGACTGCCGTCTGCATTTACATGATAGGAACCGCCCGCCAGAGAAGCTGTTCTTGTCTTGTTCAATGTTGCTGATGTAAATACATCTACATCCACATCATTGTTCACTTCCTCTTTGTAGAATGCTGAATATGGGATGTTCATCAGGACATATTCATAATCAGATGGATCTTCTTCAGCCTTAACGGTTGTCTTGATATCCTGATAATTATCGCTGACAATGGTTACTGTATAGTCGGTTCCAACCGTTGGTGCTTTATCTAATGTAACTGTCAGTGCACCCAAATTGCCACTTGTTAAAGTCGCCATACCGCGTCCCTGTCTATAAGTTACAGTATACGTAGGATTTTCAAGTTCAGACAGTTCTACACCATCCAGTGTAACAGTCAATTTAGAGCCTTTTAATGTTGCAGAGGCTTCTGCTTTTACGTATGTCGCTTTTACTTTGGACACTAATTCAGCAATCAGTTCTTTAGCATCTGCAGATAAAGCTTCTTTATTGGCAATCATATCCTGTGCTTCTTTGACGTGCTCTTTCAAATCTGCATTATTGTCGTATCCACTTGTCTTCTCTGCTTTATCGATCCATTTCTGAAGTTCCGCTTTCTGTTCTTCTGTAATAGGTGTCGAAGTTTTTCTTGTAATATCCGGATAGTTGCTGCTACTGATTGTAATGGTGTACTGCGTGCCGGCTGTTGGCGCTGCTGTCAGAGCAACTTTACCGTCTTTTACCTCCGCATCTGTTGCTAATCCACCGGATACAGATACTTTTACATCTTTAAGATCTGCAGGAATGCCACTGATAGATAATTCTTTTGAATCATTTTCCAACGCATATTTCAGGCCACTGAGATCTCCTTCATAGTATTTTGTTAATTCGACATTGCAAGGTACTTCAATAGTTCCGAGACTTGTAATTAATGTCACACTGCTTAAAGTTGCACCATTCATATCTGCAAACTGATAGAACAGATCTCCGCTTCCATGTGCTCTTCTTAATCCCTGGCCTTCTTTAATAGACCATGCAATCTCAACATTTGGATGTTTTGTGCCAAGCCAGGTGTTCTCGAGTGTTGTCATACCATAACTCTTGCCTGCAGTTGTATTGAGAATTGCACCGTAAAGTGTATATGGCTTTGTCTCTGATTCGCCGATTTTCATGCCATCTTTTGTACCAAGACCGTCAATTGTCACCTGATAATCGCCATAACCGCCATTCAGATCAAGTTCACCAACAGAGAGATATTTGTTGGTGACTGTTGCATCGCTTACTTTAGAGAAACTATAGGAGCCATCCTCATTGATTGTCAGTTTGCTGTATGCTTCTGGCGCTGTATCCAATGTTGTGAAGTAATAATCATCATTTTCTGTTAATGACGCATTCAGTTTCTTATAATCCTCGGCACTGACTTCCACAGGAAGTGTCACGCCCATGATGTATTTGCCATTATTATAAGTGCCTTTTGCCAGACCTGTGGTACCTTTAAACTTATTGGTTGTCGCTGTAGAAACAGCGTCAACACCGCTTTCTACTTCCCATACTGCCTTATCTGTCAGGTGATAGGCTTCATAGAATTTATTATATGGCACATTCATGACAAGGTATTTTGTTGTCGCTACTTCTGCCTTTTGAAGTTTACCAACAGCTTCTGTCAATTTCTGAGCTGCTGCATCCACCTTTTCCTGGCTTTCCTTTGCTTCAAGTGCCGACTTTGCTTCTGTCAAGGCAGCCTGCATTGTCGTCCAGCTATCTGCAGTATAATCTACTTCTTTCAGTGCATCTGCCTTCGCAATAGCTGCCGCAAGTTTTTCAGTGTTGACTTTTGCAAGGGCAGCAATTGCTGCTGTCAAATTGCCCGCTGCTGTGTCTACTGCATTCTGGCTTTCCTTTGCTGTAAGAGCTGCATCCGCTGCTGTCAAAGCTGTCTGTAAAGCATTCCAGCTATCTTCTGTATAATCTGCTGCTGTCAGCTCTTTTGCCTTTGCAATAGCGGCTTCAAGATTGGATGTGTCGACTTCAACTGGTGCTGCTTCTGCTGCTTTTTCAATTACTTCAGTTGCCGCCTTTTTAACAGCATCTGATGTACGCGTCGCACTTGTTTTAGTATCCCACCCGTTTACTGTATCTAATGTTGCCTTCTGACCTAAAAGCTTTGTTTTAATACCTTTAGATTTATCATATGCTTTACTGAAATATGAGGAATTGGCTGTAGCATTATACCCATTTTTCGGTGTTACTGTAATATCTGTAAACTTACCGTCAGCAACTGTCAGGGAAACTTCAACATCATACTCATCCCAGTCATCCTCATTCGTGTCATCTTCTGCTGTTCTTGTTACATGAGCAGTTTCTGTATAAGTTCCATCTGCTGCTACCTGTCCCCCAGTCACCGCAAATGCAGTTGTCGGGCACACGCCGGCTGTCATTGCTGCAATCATCAGGCCGGCCAATGTCTTATTAATTAATTCATTCTTTTTCATATCGTCCTCCTTGTAAGTATGAAATTTGAATTATGAATTAGGTGCTGCTCTTCAGATTCCAAAATAATGATATCTGAATGAAGCTTATATTAAAAATCAGCGTTAGCACGCGCTAATCATTAATCCTTTTTATGGAGCTGTATGCCAATGGCACCCCAGCCCCTGTTTTTTGATTCAATCACTCATTTTCCGGCGATTTTTCTTTCGCCAATACTTAAATTCCCAGCCAGATAAACAGGCCAAATAAAATCAATGCCCTGATCACAGTGAATACCACTTCATTGCCTTTGATACCCGGCAGTCCACAATGGATATTCATCCGTGGACAGGTGTCAATACATTTCTGGCACTGGAAACAGTCACCGCTGACATCCAGCGAACCGGCCTCCGGCAGACCGATGTCTGACGGACATTGTTTTGTACAGGCACTGCAGCCTTTGATACACTGTTCCCGTTCTCTCTTAAGGGTGAAGAACGGCAGCATCGGCAGTAATGAGAATACTGCACCCATCGGACACAGGAATCGACAGAAAAACCTTTCCTGAAGGGCCATGCCCACCATAATCAGTACCAGCAGGACAATTCCCAGCAGATAGCCGCCTAACTTAAAGTTAAAGGCATGCAGCATAGAGAAAACATCCCATGGACTGTACCCCTGTGTCTGACTGTACACACCTTTGAAGCAAAGGAGTACAATCACAGCCAGCACAACGTATTTCACCATTGAAAGTTTTGAAGTCACTGTTTCCGGCAGTTTCACCGGCTTTTTCTTGATTTTTTTGCAAATCCACACATAGACAAAGTGAACTGCATCCCCAAAACTTCCGAATGCACAGGCAAATCCACAGAAGAAACGCCCGAATACAATGGTATACAAACACAGGACAATCAGTACCGACACAAAAGAGGTCAGACCGATTTTTTCTCCTGCGCCCAACTGTGTGAAAATATATTTGACGCCTGCAAAAGCGGCTGTATAAGCTGAGGGCAGAAACAGGAAATATAAAAGTTGTATGATTGCCCGAAGCCAGCCGTGCATCTGCTTGCGCTGCTTTTTTGTAAGATGATGTATATCGATTTTGCTCATTTATTTTGCCGCCTCTTCCAATGCCTGCGCAACTGCATTTTTAATCCCGGTGGAGCTGAATGTTGCTCCGCTGATCGTATCTACATCTGCGCTCTGTGCATC
>OLOR01002254.1_pt1 | contig 15349 bp, 15 predicted proteins | sample 1672521 | NCBI WGS metagenome assembly OLOR01 (sample SAMEA3136695, study PRJEB25190) | human gut metagenome | biome: human gut; feature: human-associated habitat; material: faeces | place: Austria | collected 2013
CGATGGCACCGCGGGTGCGCTCACGGCAGCCCATGCCCAGAACGATGCTCTTGGCCTCAATGATCTGGTAGCCCTCGGTCTTGGAGACACAGTGCACTTTCTTATCCGGGGTCACTTCCAGCACCATGGTGTCCAGCTGGACCTTGACGCCGGTGTTCTTCAGCATATCAATAAAGCGTCCGGCATACTCGGGGCCGGTGAGCTGCTCGCCAAAGCGGTGCAGACCAAAACCGTTGTGGATGCACTGGTTCAGGATACCGCCCAGCTCCTTGTCGCGCTCAAGAATCAGAATATCACGCAGGCCGCTTTCCCATGCCTTGCAGGCAGCAGCAAGGCCCGCGGGGCCGCCGCCGATAATGACCAGATCAACCATTGCTCTTTCCTCCTACTTTCGTTTCGCTAACAAGCACATTGGAGCCGTTCTTGTCCTGCAGGATGTCCAGCGGGTCCATGCCCAGTTCCTTGCTGATGAGCTCCAGCACACGGGGACCGCAGAAACCGCCCTGGCAGCGGCCCATGCCGGCACCGGCCCGGCGCTTGACGCCGTCGATGGTGGTGGCGGGCACTTCGCTGTGAAGGGCTGCCAGGATCTCGCCCTCGGTGATGGTCTCGCAGCGGCAGATGACCCGGCCGTAAGCGGGCTGCTCCTTAACGAGCTTGGCCTTTTCCTCAGCGGACAGCTCCTTGAAGCGGATGTGGCGGCGGCCATCCTTGTAATCGGCTTTTTCGGCACCCAGAGCGCCGTGCCCTTTCAGGATGCCCACAGCCTCCTCGGCCACGGCAGGGGCGGCGGACAGGCCGGGGGACTTCATGCCGGCCAGGTCGATCCAGCCGGGTGCCTCGGGCTCTTCGCCAATGATGAAGTCGTCCACGTCCAGGTTGGCGCGGACGCCTGCAAAGTTGCGGATGGACTCGCCAAAGTTGATGCTGGGCACGCTGCGCTGGGCCGTGGCCTTGACGAACTCCAGCCCCTTGCTGGTGCAGGAGGTGTCATCGCCATGGACGGGCACTGCATCCGGGCCCACGATCAGGTTGCCGTGGACGGTGGGGGAGACCAGCACGCCCTTGCCCAGCTCGTTGGGGCACTGGAAGATGACGTGGTTCACACGGGTGCCCTCGCTCTTGTCCAGCAGGTAGTACTCGCCACGGGTGGGAGTGATGTGGAAGCTGGCGGGCTCCACCATGCAGTGGACTTTCTCGGCCCAGATACCGGCGGCATTGATGACGTAGCGGGCTTCCACAGTGCCCTGGGTGGTGGTCAGGCGGTAGCCGCCGTCGGCCATGGCCTCAGCGTCTTCCACGCGGCAGCTGCGGCGCAGCTCCACGCCGTTGCGCACAGCCACTTCGGTCATGGCCAGGGCGTACTCCCAGGGGCTGACGATGGCGGCGCTGGGGGCCCACAGGGCACCGCAGACATTCTCGGAGAGGTTGGGCTCCATGGCCAGCGTTTCTTCCTTGGTCAAAATTTTCATATCGGGCACGCCGTTGGCCGTGCCGTTCTCGTACAGGTGCTGCAGGTGGGGCAGCTCGCTCTCGGACAGAGCCAGCACGAGGGAGCCGCACTGCTTGTAGGGAACATCCAGCTTTGCGCAGATCTCCTTGGCCAGCTCCACACCGCGCACGTTCAGCCGTGCCATCTTGGTGCCGGGAGCGGGGTCGTAGCCTGCGTGCAGAATGGCGCTGTTGGCTTTGGTGGTGCAGTCGGCCACGTCGTTTTCTGCCTCCAGAATGACGACTTTGTTCTCGTAGCGCGACAATGCGTAGGCTGTAGCGGCGCCGATCACACCACAGCCGATGATAGCAACATCATACATTACTCTTTTCCTCCTGTCAGTTCCGCCTTGGCCCGTCGGGAGCCGGGGCGCGGTGCTGTTTGTACAAAAAAAGAGCGAACCAAAACAAAGGCATAGCCCCTGCTCGTTTCGCTCATAACTCTTTGAAACAAACAACTTATGTTGGCTCTATCATACCCTCCTGCGGCCCAAATTGCAAGGCGTTTTAGAGGATTTGCACTCGATTTGTAGGAAGCCACAAAAAGCCGCTTTTCTTTTTGCGCATATTGCAGAACATGCGTCTCACATGTTCCAGACCGCCTGATTGGTGGTGGAAATGGCGGTGGCACCGGCATCCAGCGCGGCCATCACATCCTCTTTGTCGGCGATCAGGCCGCCCGTGAGCACCGGCACTTTGGCGTCCGCGCACACCCGGCGCAGGATTTTGGGCATGGTGCCGGGCAGGATGTCCAGACAGTCCGGGAGGTTGGCGGGCATCTTGCCCAGGCTCTCCAGCGAGATGGAGTCCAGCAGGAACACCCGGAGGATGGCAGCCAACCCGAGTTCTTTGGCCCGGCGGATGAACGACTGGCGGGTGGAGATGATGCCGTCGGCCTCGGTCTGGCTGCGGATAAAGTCCACGGCCACCTCTTTGCTGGCAAGACCCGCAATGAGGTCTACATGGACGATGGCAAATTTGCCCGCCGCGTGGATCCGCTGCACCAGTGTGGAGATATTGCAGATATCGCCATATAGGATAAAGACCACCCGGATATTTTCGTTTTGCAGCGCGTTCTGCAGCCCGTCATCATCCTTGACCGCGGCGATGACGGGCGTTTCCTGAATGGCGTCCATCAGTTCCTGTTTCATGAAATTGAGATTCCTCACTTTCCTGTTTCTAAAATTCTCTCTTCTCCAGAAACATTATGACGGCTTTGCCAAAGAAAAGCAATCTTTTTTGAAAAATTCAACAATGAAACTGGTAAAGATGCTGGGTTTTTGGAGAACGGATTCGACAAAACATACAAAGATTTTGCATTCAGAGAACTTTGTATTGACAAATATGAACATCGTGTGCTACTCTCTGTGCATGGACTTCGGCCTGCGGCAGAACGCGCGCCGGACAGAAAAGAAGATGTGGCACAGCCGCCTGAAAGAGCAACGAGCAGAAGCAGCGGCTTGAGAACGGGAAAGTTTTATCCTCTCAAGCTGTAGGTCTGCTCTTTTTTTGTGTACCGGGGGCGGGAGCGGGGCAGCAGGTCTGCTGATCGCTATGAACCCCGCAGACGGTTGAGGAGGGCTCTGCCATGATGAACACCGTGCAGCAAATGTCTTCGTTTGAATTCCAGATGGTCTGCGTGGTGCGGCTACTGCTGGCTTCCGTCTGCGGCTTCGCCATCGGCATCGAGCGCACCAACCGCCTCAAGGATGCGGGGATGCGCACCCACCTCATCGTCTGCATGGGCGCGGCCCTGATGATGCTGGTCTCCAAATATGGCTTTTTTGATGTCTCGACCATCGCCGGGTTTTTCAAGGCGGATGTCTCCCGCGTGGCGTCCAGCGTGGTCGCGGGCATCGGCTTCCTCGGTGCGGGCATCATCTTTGAGCGCAACCGCAGTGTTACCGGCCTGACCACTGCCGCCGGCATCTGGACCACCGCCGGCATCGGCATGGCCATGGGCGCGGGGATGTATCTCATTGCCGTGGCTGGTACCATTATCCTCATCACGGCCCAGAGCCTGCTCCACAACGAGCACATCATCGGCGGCGGGTTGATGTTTCTGGTCCTGCGCATCGATGGACGGAGCGGCACCGTGAGCCAGACCGTCCAGAAGATCCAGGCACTGGGCGGCGAACTGGTGGACCTGACGGTAACGCAGAAGAAAAACGACATCATCCGTGTGGAAATGCGGATCAAGCCCGGTAAGAATGTGGACCAGCTGACCATCATCGGCGAGCTGGAGACGCTGCCGTGGGTGCTGGAAGTCAACGAGTGACCCGCACCGGGCATCACCGAAAGGGTGGTATAAAGTATGACCGACAAAATGGAACTTCTCAAGCGCACCAAGCTGTTTGTGCTGGATATGGACGGCACCTTTTATCTGGGCAACCAGATCTTGCCCGGAGCGGCTGATTTTTTGAAAGCTGTGGAAAAAGCAGGCAAGCAGTACCTGTTTTTTACCAATAATTCTTCCCGCTCGCCCCGGGACTACATGGCAAAGCTGGAAAAGATGGGCTGCCCCATCACCCGGGACCAGATCATGACCAGTGGCGATGTGACCATCCGCTATTTGCAGACCCATTACCCGGATAAGACCGTCTATCTGGTGGGCACGCCCCCGTTGGTGGAGAGCTTTCAGGAGGCGGGCATCCCTCTGGTCAATGAGAAACCGGACATTGTGGTCATCGGGTTTGATACCACCCTGACTTACGAGAAACTCTCCAACGCCTGCACGTTCATCCGGGAGGGGGCGCTGTTTTTAGCCACCCATCTGGATATCAACTGCCCCACCGAGACGGGCTTTATCCCGGATTGCGGCAGCTTTTGTGCCGCCATCAGCCTTTCCACCGGCAAGCAGCCCAAGTACCTGGGGAAGCCCTTTGCCGAAACCGTGGAGATGGTGCTGGACAAGACCGGCTTTTCCGCCCCGGAAGTGGCCTTTGTGGGCGACCGCCTGTATACAGATGTGGCTACCGGCGTGAAAAACGGAGCCGTCGGCTTGCTGGTGCTGACAGGGGAGACACATCTGGAAGATGTGCCGACTTCCGAGGTGCAGCCGGATGCCATCTTTGCCTCACTGGGCGAGATGGGCCAGCAGCTCTGTCAATTGTAAAATCTGCCTATAATTTGCGTTGGATTTAGGCAAAGTAGACGAAATTGGTCAAGATAGGCAATAGAAACTGTAAAAAATACGTTTTTCCCGTTGAAAAATCCAAGATGATATGATATCATCAAAACCAGAGAATTGCATCACGAACCCTGTATCTAGCTTGCAGAGATGAGAGCGCCAAGCGGACAACCAGAAAGAGACTTGAAGAGCCATTCGAGCCGTTTTGGATTGTTCGCTTTTCTTTTATCCCTGAAAACGGAAGAGCGGGGAATGGGATGCCAATTTACCATGGACCCTGCGCTCTATGGAACGGGCGCTTTTAAAAAAGAAAAAAGAACAACCAAAACACGAAGGAAAGAAGGAAGAACTATGAAAAAGATCTCTCGTCGCAGCTTTCTGACCGCTACTGGTATCCTGACGGCTTCTGCAGCATTGACCGCGTGCTCTGGCGGCGGCTCCACCGGCAAGGCCGGCGCGGCGGCTTCTTCCGCACCCGCATCCAGCGCGGCCGCTTCCGAGGCTGCGGACCCCAGCAAGTATGAGGTCACCGAACCCATCACCATTACCTGGTGGCACGCGCTGGAGTCTCAGTACGACGATCTGGTGGCCGACGTGGTCAAGAAGTTCAACGAGACCCAGAGCCTCATCACCGTCGAGGCCCAGTACATCGGCTCTTACAAGGACATCAACGAGGCTCTGGTGGCTGCCCACGCGGCCGGAACCGGCCTGCCCGCGATCGCCGTCGCCAACACCGACTACGTTGCTTCCTACGGCGACAGCGGCCTGTTTGAGAACCTGGACCCCTACATCGAGGGCACCAGTTATGACACCGATGACTTCTCCGCTGGTCTGCTGCTGAGCTCCCAGTTCGAGGGCAAGCAGGTGGCTCTGCCGTTCCTGCACTCCACCCAGGTCATCTACTACAACAAGACCATGGCCGACGCCAACGGCTGGACCATCCCCGAAAAGATCGAGGACTTTACCCCGTTCCTGGCCGAGGTCCACAAGACCGCCGGTGTGTACGGCACCGTGGTTCCGGGCTGGGACCAGTGGTATTTCGAGACCCTGTACCTCAATGAGGGCGTGCAGATCATCACCGATGACAACACCTGCGACCTGGGCAGCGACACCGCTCTGGGCGTGACCAGCATGATCAAGGACTGGTGCGACGCGGGCGATGCCTACTTTGCAACCGGCACCGATGCTTCCGCTGCCATGCGTCAGAACTTCTACGATCAGAAGACGTTCTCCGTGATGCACACCTCTTCCCTGTATAACAACTACGTCAGCAAGTGCCCGGACTTCGAGGTCGGCATGGCATGGTATCCCGCCGCTTCTACCGGCGATAAGAATTCTGAGGTCGGCGGCTGCGTGCTGGGCATCCCCTCCAAGAACGACCAGGCCACCAAGAACGCTGCATGGCAGTTCCTGCAGTTCCTCTGCGGCAAGGAAGTCAACATGGAGTGGGCCGAGGGCACCGGCTACCTGCCCACCCGTAACTCCGTGCTGGAGACCGATGAGGGCAAGCAGTTCCTGGAGAAGAAGCCTGCATTCCAGTGCATCTTTGATAACCTGAACCTCATCAACCCGCGTATCCAGAACAGCGCCTGGAGCGAGCTGGCCACTACCTGGAAGAACTACATGGAAGTCATCATGAACCAGGGCGGCGACGTGAACTCCAACTCCGAGGATATGGTCACGGAGATCGACGAGATCCTGGCGGACCACGCTTGATAAATAAGTATTCGACACCTCCTGAAAGGACGTGAGATCATGAAACAAGCCGCTGCGGGCGCAGCTTCTGCCACACAGGCCGTGAAAGCCGACAAGAAGCCGTTTTTTTCCCAGCGCACCCTTTCCCATTTTATTGATTTCCTCTTCGTTCTGCCTGCTCTGATCCTGTTGGGCGTGTTTACTTACTACCCCATCGTGAAGCTGGTGCAGATCAGTTTTACCGATTGGAACCTGCTGAATGACACCTGGAAATATGTCGGCCTGAAAAACTGGCAGTGGCTGTTCGCAGGCAGCGGTGCCAAATACCTGTGGAACTCCCTCAAGGTCACGTTCCTCTACTCGATGGGCGAGATCCTCGTCACCATGGTGGGCGGTATGCTGCTGGCACTGCTGTTCAACCGGATGACCCGCTCGTTCGGCCTGATGCGTGCCTTTGTGTTCGTGCCCAAGTATGTGGCCATGTCCTCCGCGGCAGTGGTCTTCCTGTGGATCCTGAACACCGATTCCGGCGTTCTCAACTACCTGCTGCAGTGCATCGGGCTGCCGGCGGTGGACTGGCTCAACCAGCAGTCCACGGCGCTGCCCTCGGTGTTGATGCTGACCGGCTGGCGTGTTATCGGCTACGGCATGATGATCTACCTCTCGGCCATGATGGGTATTTCGCAGGAGTATTACGAGGCGGCTTCTCTGGATGGCGCAAACGGCGTCCAGAAGTTCTTCCGCATCACGCTGCCCCTGCTGTCTCCCACCACGCTGTTCCTGCTGGTCACCACGTTCCTGTCTTCTATGAAAGTTTTCCAGTCGGTGGATATCCTGACGTCCGGCGGCCCCGCCCGTTCGACGGAAGTGTTCGTCTACCTCATCTACCGCTACGCCATGGTGGACTTCCGGATGGATCGCGCGGCCACCGCAGCCGTCATGTTCTTCCTCATCCTGCTGGTTATCACCGTGCTGACCATGAAAGTGTCCGACCGCTCGGTCACTTACGACTCGTAATGCTTTGAAAGGAGAATGCAGACATGGCTACGCAGAATACAGCTATGGACAACGCGGCTCTGATCAAAGAGGTCAACGAGGCGCACAAGCACAAAAAATATTCCGTGGGCTACCATGCACAGACCGTTGTGGCTGTCATCGTTACCCTGATCATGCTCTTCCCGCTGTACTGGATGATCGCAACGTCGTTCAAGTCCGCCGAGGAAGTGCAGCTGGTCATCCCCACGCTCTTCCCGCATGAGTTCCACCCCGAAAACTATCTCAACGTGCTCCAGAAAGCCAACTTCATGAAATACTACTGGAACACCATCGTCATGACGGCGGGCATCCTGCTGCTGCAGGTGGGCACCGGCGTCCTGGCGGCGTATGGTTTCGCGGTGGGCCGCTTCAAGGGCCGCAACGCCCTGTTCTATGTGGTGCTGGGCGCGTTGATGATCCCCCTGCAGGTCACGTTCATCCCCATCTACATCATGTGTGCCAACTGGGACCTGTGCGATACGTTCCTGGGCCTGATTTTGCCGGAAGCAGTTTCCGCTTACTACATCTTCATGCTGCGGAACACGTTCATGTCCATTGACCAGAGCTACATCGACGCAGGCCGCATTGATGGCCTGAGCCGTCTGGGTACCATCTGGTATGTGCTGGTCCCCATGAGCAAGGCCACCATCTTCACCGTGACGCTGGTCACCTTTACCAACGGCTGGAACGCTTACTTCTGGCCCAAGATCATTGCCAAGAACGAAGTCCGCCGCGTGCTGACCGTCGGCTTGGCACAGCTCAAAAACACCTTTGCCGGCCAGGCAGTTTCCAACTATCACGAGATCATGGCGGGCGCCGTGCTGGCCATCATCCCCGTGGTCATCCTGTTCCTCATTTTCCAGAAATATATGATGACGGGCTACTCCAAGGCCGCAATGAAGTAAATTCCTCCACACAACCGGAAAAGGGCAGCCCACGTCGGCTGCCCTTTTGCCGTTCTGGCACAAAGCAATCAAGGAGGCACATGCCATGTTCTCGTACATTGCCCCGGGCGCGAAGCAGTACCGCGCCAACCTGCACTCCCACACCAACCTTTCGGACGGCACCCTGACGCCGGAACAGATGGTACAAGCCTATCAGGAAAAAGGCTACTCCATCCTGGCCATCACGGACCACGAGGCTCCCTATGACCACACGGCCCTTTCCACGGACGATTTCCTCCTGCTGACGGGCTATGAGGCCTATATCCGCCCCTCGCCCACCTGCGAGTTTGACCTGTTCAAGCCGGAAATTCACCTCAACCTGCTGGCAAAGGATCCGCACAACACCGCCATCATCGGCTGGGACCCCAATTTCTGCAAGTATATGCCGCTGGAAGTGGCCGAGCATCAGCGGGAGCACAAGGGCGACCTTGGCCCCCGGAAATACAGCCGGGAATATATCCAGCGGTTTATTGATACGGCCCGGGCCAGCGGATATCTCGTCACCTACAACCACCCCTGCTGGTCCATGGAGGCCGAGGAAGACACCCTGAGCTATGACGGCTGCTTCAGCCTGGAGGTGTTCAACACCGGCTCGGAGAAGATCAGCGGCTACGAGTGCAACATGGCCCTGTACGATAAGTTCCTCCGCAAGGGCAAATTCCTCTATGTCCATGGCGCGGACGACAACCACAACAAGGCGCCGTTTGGGGACCTGATGTGCGATTCGTTCGGCTCCTGGACCCAGATCCTGGCCGAGGAGCTGACCTACCCGGCGGTCATTCGGGCGCTGGAAGAGGGCCGCTTTTATGCCACCACCGGCCCCGAGATCACCGAGCTGACATTCGACGGCAGCCATGTGCGGATCGGCTGCAGCCCGGCCCAGCGGATCGTCGTCCACGGCAGCCCCAAGCTGGGCAAGAGCTTTTACAACCCGGACGGCAGCCCCATCACCCACGCGGAGCTGGACCTGCCGCCCATCGGCGAGTACGTCTATTTCTCGGTCTACACGGCCGATGGAAAAGCCGCCCATACCCGGGCGTTCCGGCGGGCAGAGCTTGCGGAATAGCCCGGAAAAGATCATACAAAACAGAATAAACACGAACAAAACAACAAAACGGAAAGGATGAAAGCGATGTCCTGTTTCAAAAAAGGGTTATCCCTCTCTGCTGCCCTGCTGGCAGGGACCCTGTTCCTGACGGCCTGCGGCGGTGCTCCGGCATCCTCGGCTTCTTCCGTGCCTGCATCGTCTGTGGCTTCCTCGGAGGCGGCAGAGCAGCCGGAAGAGCCTGCCATGAAGTACACCCAGACCCCCACCGTGCCCACGGAGACCTACAAAGAGGAAGCGGATTTTGCGGATTTCCTGAGCAAGGCGGAGCCGGGGCTGGTCATTCCGGGCCTTGCGGAAAACCTCATCCCCCAGGGCATGGACCAGTGCGATGAAACAGGCATCCTGTACATCTCCGGCTATTACACCACCGACGGAAAATCCTCGGCCATTCTGGCCGTGGACACCGCCACCGGGGAGCTGACGGCGGAGTATCTCCTGCTCAATGCAGGTGGCACCCCCTTTGACGGCCATGTGGGCGGCGTGGCTGTCAGTGAAGACACCCTCTACGTCTCGGGCCAGAAGCAAAACGGCCTGTACACCATCTGCGCAATTCCCCTCAAAGACCTGCCCGCCGAGGGCAGCCACGAGGTGAAGCTGGAGCAGACCATCCCGGTGCCGGTCTCGCCCTCGTTCCTGAGTTGTTCTCACGGCTATTTGTGGGTGGGAAACTTCTACCACCCGGGCGCGGATTACCCCCTCTCGGACGGCATGAAGTACACCACGGCCAGCGCCGACGGCGAGGACTACGGCTGCTACATCATGGGCTATGACCTCAGCAAGGGGAGCCTTTCCGTGGCGGATGGCGACGATTACGCCCAGCCGGATGTGGTACTGGTCGGCCCCAACAAAATTCAGGGTGTCGTGGTCGGGGAGGACGATACCGTCACCCTGAGCCAGTCCTATGGCCGGAAGAACAACGCCAGCCTGCTCCGTTACTCGCTGGCACTGGGAGAGACGCTGGACACCATGCTGACCGTGCAGGGCAGGGATGTGCCGGGTTACATTCTGGACAGCAAGCGCCTCAAAGAGAGCGTGACCGCCATGCCCATGACCGAGGCACTGGCCGACGCCAAGGACGGCGGCATCTATGTGCTGTTTGAGTCCGGTGCCATCCACTACGCCAACGGCACGTTCCGCACCGACCATGTGTGGAAGATCAAATTCTGATACCGGATGCAAAACACCTCTGCGCCCCGTGTGCAGGGGTGTTTTTCTGTCTGCGGGATTGATAAAATCCCACCGGTGCGGTATACTGAAACAGATTCTACGGAAAGGGGGCGGCGGAAATGTCCATCGGGCCAAGCAGGCCGCTGGTGCTGGAAAAACCGGCCAAGATCGATATCCCGCAGGCGGCGCGCTACTTTGGAGCCCGGGGGGAGCCGGACACTGCCACTCGGACACTGCTGGAAAAATGCGCGGTGCCCATTCTGGCAGCCGCCACGCCCCGGGCCGTCTGGCTGGAAGCCGATGTGGACAGCCTGCTGGAAGCAGGGATCCTGCAGGGCGGGGATGTGATGAAGCATCTGGAGGGCTGCCCGCAGGCACTGATGCTGCGCACGTGATATGCAACGTGGGAAGCAAGAACTCGGGCATCGTGGTGATAAAGAATGTAGACAGCGACACCCTGTCGTATTACAGCAGCTCTGACTCTGTAGACTTCACACAGCCGCGCGAGTTCAGAGTCTATTCGGTAGGCGGAGCATACTATCGTGCCTACAAGGTCAGCGTGAACGTCCATAAGGAAGATCCCGACTCATTCCGCTGGAACGCTCTGCCCGTTGAGCCGCGCTTTACGGCCATGAGCGGCATGAAGGCCGTTACGCTCAACGGCAAGGTGATGCTGTTCGGAAGCAACGGAACGGCAACTACAGCTCTGACAACTGATGCGGCAGGCACATGGACCGCCCTGACTGCGGCAACTCAGCTCGACGCCGACGCTTACAAGAGCGTTATCGTGAAGGACAACATGCTGTATACGCTCAGCAACGGCACCGTGATGACATCTGCCGACGGAACGGCTTGGACAGCAGTGGCAGCCGCTGATATCAGACAGCTCCTTGGCGCAGGCACAAGCAAGATGTATGCCATGGATGCGGCAGGCAGACCCGTAAGCTCTGCCGACAACGGTGCCACATGGACAGCCGACAACATAGTAGGCGACGAGGCAAAGCTGCCCGTGCACAATGCCGGACTTGCCACCTTCGCGCTTAACACAGACAAAAGCTCAGAGCGCATAATAATAGCCGGCAATCCTGCCGACGACGCCTTTACGGCAGACTCTGTGGCTTTCGTATGGAGTAAGATAGAGGAGTATGCCCCAGGTTCGGAGCAGCACTCATGGATTGAATGCAACGAAGAGAACAACTATCAGCTGCCGCGCCTGTCTGACCTCAAGATGACACGCTACGGCGACGTGCTCATAGCCATAGGCGGAACAGCGCTCGGCACATGCAAGGAAAAAGCATTCGGAAAGATATATGTAAGCCAGGACAACGGACTGACATGGCATACTGACGACAGCTATGTTATGCCCGAGGGCTTCACCAACGGAACGAGCAACACGTTTGCCATAACGGTTGACGACGAAAACTGCCTTTGGATAATATGCGGCGGCAACGGACAGGTGTGGCGCGGAAGGCTCAACAAGCTGGGATGGGCCGACAACCAGACCTCGTTCACAAAATAACAAAATAACCGTATAATAACAGTTCACCACCCGTAAATGAGAAAAATCCTGCTTTGCATCATTGTCTCGGCGCTGTCGCTTTGTGCAATGGCACAAGACGACAACGAATATAAGATGGAGATTGGTGTGGGTGCAGGCATGGTGGCATACGAGGGCGACTTCAACGGCAACGTGACCAAGAACATGCAGCCCATGGCGTCGCTCATTCTCAGACGTGTAATCAATCCGTACATGGGCCTTAAGCTCGACCTCTCATACGGAAAGCTGAAGGGCAGCTCGGCCGGGCTTGAGACATGGTATCCCGAGTATTCCGACAATCCGGTTGAATTCAGCAACACGCTCATCGACCTCGGAATAACTTATGAATACAACTTCTGGCCTTACGGCACGGGCCGTGAGTACAGAGGAGCCAAGCGCCTCACTCCGTTCATATTCCTCGGACTTGGCGCAACATACGTAAAGGCAGACGCCGACAACGTGTTTACGGCAAACCTTCCGCTCGGCCTGGGCGTGAAATATAAAATAGGGTCGCGGCTGAACCTTGGCCTTGAGGGGGCTGTCCACTTCTCGCTCAGCGACAAGCTCGACGGCGTGGCAGACCCTTACTGCATCAAGAGTTCGGGACTTTTCAAAAATACTGACTGCTATTCGGCTCTGAAGCTGACATTAACCTACAGCTTCATGCCTAAATGTATAACATGTAATAAAGATGACTGAGACTAAGATTGACATGAACCGCATACCGCAGCACATTGCCATCATCATGGACGGCAACGGCAGATGGGCAACTGAGCGCGGCAAGAAGCGCAGCTACGGCCATCAGGCCGGTGTTGAGTCGGTTAGGAAAATCACGTCAGAGTGTGTAAAGCTCGGCGTGAAGTATCTGACGCTTTACACCTTCTCAACCGAAAACTGGAACCGCCCCGCCGATGAGGTGGCCGCACTTATGGGCCTTGTGCTCACGGCTCTTGAGGACGAGATATTCATGAAGCTTCCTCGTTATCGGTGATGTCGACAGGCTTCCGCTACAGGTCAGGGAGAAGCTGGACGAGACAATGGAGCACACCAAGGACAACAGTGCCATGACTATGGTGGTGGCTCTCAGCTACTCTTCAAAGTGGGAGATAACCAACGCCGTAAAGAACATAGCCGCCGAGGTTAAGGACGGACGTCTCGCAATCGATGCAATCGACGAGAATGTCGTGGCAGACCACATGCAGACACGCTTCATGCCCGACCCCGACCTGCTGATACGCACGGGCGGAGAGGTGCGCATATCCAACTATCTGCTCTGGCAGATAGCCTATTCGGAGCTTTATTTCTGCGACACTTACTGGCCCGACTTCGACGAGCAGAGCCTGCATGAGGCCATTGCAAGCTATCAGAAGCGCCAGAGACGCTTCGGCAAGACCGAGGAACAAGTTGAAAACGATAATTAATATTCAAGACAACAGACATATAAGATGAACAGAATAATAGGATGCTTGACACTGCTCGCTGCATTGCTTTTCAGCATTGGGGCTGTAGCGCAGGAAAAGATTGTTAATCCTGAAATCTCTTATGCGGGCACTCCGCGTTCCGGTGTTATCGGCGGAATCGCTGTGTCAGGCGTGGAAGGTTACGAAGATTATATGCTTACGGGTATTTCGGGCCTTACCGTCGGCCAGAAAATAGAGCTTCCGGGTCAGGAGATTACAGAGGCAGTGAAGCGCTATTGGAAGCACGGACTGTTTTCAAACGTGCAGATTGCGGCCGACTCTATTGTAGGCGACAAAATCTATCTGCACTTCTATCTGGCTCTGCGCCCGCGTGTGTCAACCATTAATTATATAGGTGTGAAGAAGTCGGAACGCGAGGACCTTGAGACAAAGCTCGGACTTCTTAAGGGCAACCAGATTACGCCTAACATGATAGACCGTGCTGAGCTGCTGGCCAAAAACTATTTCGACGACAAGGGTTATAAGAATGCTGAGATAAACATACGCCAGCGCGACGACGTAACGGCTAAGAATCAGGTGATACTTGACGTCGAGATTGACAAGAAGGAGAAGATGAAGGTGCGCCAGATTATCATTGAGGGCAACAAGAACCTGAGCGACTCTAAGATTAAGGGCGGACTGTTCACAAAGGGTGCCTTCACTAAGACACACGAGGCCGGCAAGCTGTCGACATTCCTTAAATCGAAGAAATATACCCCCGAACGATACAAGACTGATAAGCAGAACCTTATAGACAAGTATAACGAACTTGGCTATCGCGACGCCACCATCGTTGAAGACAGCGTATGGAACGTTGACGACAAGCATGTCAGCATTTATCTGAAGGTGGACGAAGGAAAGAAATATTATATAAGAAACATAACATGGGTGGGCAACACCGTGTTCTCAACTGACTATCTGAGCCGTCTGCTCGGCATGAAGAAGGGTGATGTGTATAACCAGAAATTCATGCACAAGCGACTCTCTGAAGACGACGACGCTGTGGGCAATGAGTACTGGAACAACGGTTATCTGTTCTACAATCTGCAGCCTACCGAGGTGAACATCGTGGGCGACTCTATCGACCTTGAGATGCGTATCATGGAGGGCAACCAGGCCCACATCAGCCGTGTGCGCATCAACGGTAATACCCGTGTGTATGAAAACGTTGTGCGCCGTGAGCTGAGAACAAAGCCGGGCGACCTCTTCTCGAAGGAGGCCTTGATGCGTTCAGCACGTGAAATGGCGTCTATGGGACACTTCGACCCTGAGCAGATCAATCCGGATGTAAGACCTAACTATGAAGACGGAACCGTTGACATCAATTGGGATCTTGTTCAGAAGTCTAACGACCAGGTTGAGTTTTCGCTCGGTTGGGGACAGACCGGTGTCATCGGACGTATAGGCTTGAAGCTCAACAACTTCTCAATGGCCAACCTCTTCAACAAGAATAAGGAGCACCGCGGCATATTGCCCGTCGGCGACGGTGAGGTGCTTTCTATCGGAGCGCAGACCAACGGTACGTATTATCAGTCGTACAACGCATCTTACTCAACCAACTGGTTCGGCGGAAAACGTCCTATACAGTTCACCGTCGGAGCTTACTTCTCTAAGCAGACCGACGTGTCGAGCAACTATTACAACAGCGCCTACATGAATAATTATTATAACTACCTTTACGGTTACGGAAACAGTTACAATAATTATTATGAAAACTTCTACGACCCCGACAAGTATGTCAAGCTGCTCGGTGTGTCAGTGGGATGGGGTAAGCGTCTGCGC
>OLOR01002259.1_pt1 | contig 15320 bp, 13 predicted proteins | sample 1672521 | NCBI WGS metagenome assembly OLOR01 (sample SAMEA3136695, study PRJEB25190) | human gut metagenome | biome: human gut; feature: human-associated habitat; material: faeces | place: Austria | collected 2013
TCAGGTCAGCTTTCAAAGTGTCAATGTTTGCGGTGATGGATGCGATTTCCGCTGTAAGTGCTTCCTTTGCGGACTGCTTTTCTGCAATCTGCGTTGCGAAATCGGCGGTCACAGTTTTGGGCTTATTCTTGCTACCTTTTGTTCTGGGCATAATAAAAACCTCCAGAAAATTATAGTAATATTAGTATAGCACCTCTTATTCAAATTCTCAAGAATCAATTATTATCCGGTGTCAATTGAAGATGAAAATTCAATCGAAGTTCACTCACCGGATCTTCCATTTCGCAAGTATAGTCATTTCTTGTCACATCATAAACCACGGAACCCACAGCCTCGCATTTATCAAAGTTAAAAATCACGACATTAACACTGTTTTCATCGTTATAAAGAGAACTTTTAAATACAATTCCGTCATAGCCAATTCTCTTTACAAATTCTGCAATATACTGTGTGGGAATATAATCCAATGTATCATCATCTTCTGTCACTGGCTTTGAATAAAGTTGTGACAAAGCATAGAATAAGTTTATCTTTACCGGCTTCATTCCTTTCGGGTAATTTTGCAAAGAAAAGTCCAGCAACCGCAACCTTTCATTAACGCGAATCCGTGCAACACTTACCCTTGCACCTAATCGAGGACGCACCTCAACAACAGATAAGTATGGTCTTGTTGCACAGTAGAGATATGGAATATAACGATAATTAGCACGCATATCCTTCGTGCATTCTGACGGTGCAACAAAACTCCCGTCTTTTCCAAATCCAAAGAACGGATATTCTCCGTTTAATTTGTCTTTTGAGTGAACAATCCTGCTCCGATAAAGATATTGTTGTGAATCGAAAAGAAGTTCAGGATTTGTTTCCATTTCCTGCAGCATCTTTAATACGTTATTATCTACCGGATTTCGATTTTTATATTGTATCTCTTTAATAAACTCTGACAGCTTTCTTGAAATCTGTTCACTCGATTGCTTTTTTGAGTATGTATTGCCTCTCATTCTTTATCTTCCAGACTTTCCATATATTTTTTTGCATCTTTCATAAAACTCACTGCAATCATCACGATTACCGCACCAATCGGGAATGCCGCAACAATACTCACCGACTGAAGATTGTTCATGGAGCTTTCTGCAAACAGCAGAGCAATCGGAAGCAGAATCAGCAAAATGCACCACATCAACTGGATGCCCTTATTCGGCTGTTCGCCATCTTCCAGTGTGTGATAGCTATAGCAAGATGCTGTCAAAGCAATCGAATCAAAAGAAGTCGCATAGAAAGCAATCATCGTCAACAGAACAACTACCATGATAACAGGTGCACCCGGCATTGTTTTGATGATAGACACAATCATGCCATACAGATCTCCGCTTTCCAGATACTGTGCAATAAAGTCAGCCTTTCCAGTAACCTGCATTCCCATAGAATAGTTACCAAGTACGATAAAACTCGTCAACGTAGAGCCAACACCAAATACATAGCCACCAAGGATTGTCTGACGTACTGTTCTGCCACGAGAAATGCTGCCGATAAAGAACGGAGCAGCTACACACCAAACCATCCAGTAAGCCCAATAGTAGATTGTCCAGTTCTGCGGGAAGTTCGATATACGGAGCGGGTCAGTGAACGTAGACAGATCAACAAAGTTCTGGATCATTCGTCCAAAGGAAGAAAAACCGGTTTCAATAATATACCGTGTTTCTCCACCAAACAGCAGAACAAACGCAATCAGGCCAAAGAACATATAAATACAAATGTTTGCCAACTTGCTGATTCCCTTAAATCCATGTAGCAAGGAATATGTATATACAGCGCAGGTAATCAGAAGAATAATAATGTTGATTACAGTACGACTAACGGCAACATGGAACAGTTCACTGATAATGGTTGCCATAAGCGGTGTTGCTACACTAAAAGTGGTAGCAGTACCAGCAAGGAGGGCAAACACAGCTAACAGATCAATAATGCGACCTGCCCAGCCATCGGTATACTTTCCAAGAATCGGACGGCAAGCCTCTGAATACTTCTGACGGTTTCTTTTTCTTACATGAAGCATAAAACCAAAGGCAACGGCCAGTACCAGATAGAATCCCCAAGGAATAAAGCTCCAATGGAACAGCGGATACACACCAGCCCAATCCTGAATGCTACCCATTTCTGCCAGATGTGGATCAGTCGCATACAGCACCCATTCCGAGAACGAATAGAACAAAATATCTGCTGCGAGACCACAGGTGAACATCATCGAACCCCATGCAAAGAAGGAATACTTCGGCTTCTCATTCTGCTCGCCAAGGACGATGTTACCATACTTAGAACCGGCAATATACAGGGAAAGGATGAAAATCCCCAATCCAATTACCAAGTAATATGTACCAAAGGTATCACCAAAGAAAAAACGTATCTGGCTCAGTACGGCATTCGATTGTTCCGGCGCAAAAAAGAATAGAACACATAATGCAATTACGATTGCCAAAGGCACCAGTGTTATCATCCAGTCTATTTTACCATGCTCTTTTTTCGTATTCATTTACTTTCCCTCCACGTATTTTTTGTAGCTGGCATCCAGAGCAATTAACTCACTCAGATTATCCACCTCTATAATATCGTCCTTATTCATCGGACGGACACCCAATTGATACTCTTCCGGGTAGCAAAACATTGCAACATCATCCCAGTAGATTTGTCGGTTCTGCTTCTGTTCAAACTCAATTTCCAGATGATGTTTCAGTCTCTTTCCATCCTCTGCAGTCCAGCGGGAAATACTGTACAGCTGCCATCCGCCTTTCCCCCCTGTCCGGCTGCAAGCCGTTACAATGCCATTCTCAACAGTCTGAAGCCACTCATCTGTTTCGCCATCTGTCCAAACACTGTTATAACCAGAGCGTTCAAATTCCGGTGCAAGGATTTCAGGATTATAAATAATCTGATCGCCATCCAGAATAATCGCATTTTCAATGTAATCTCTTGCCACGTAAAGCGATGCAATGTTATTACAGGTATCATAGTAAGGATTTTCAATCAGCTTAACACCAGGATACTCCTTTTCAAGTGTCACAAACTGCTCTTTCAGATATCCAACAACAACATAAATCTCATTGATTCCGTTTTTATGCAGACCATCAATGACTGTGTCAATCATCCGCACCCCATTCACTTTAACCAGCGGTTTCGGTGTTGTCAGCGTCACCGGGTGCATTCGATTTCCTAAGCCTGCCGCCATAATAATGGCTCTTTCTACTTTTGGCATTTATTCTTCCTCCCCTTGCTTTTTCAATTCCTCTTGAACAATTCGATAATAGTCTTTTGCATATCGATACTGCCGAAGCGAATATTCGCCAAACTCTACACCAAGATTGCGTTTATATTCACACCAGTTGCTCCACAACAGACCACAGGCTGCAATATAGCAGTAAATTTTGATTCTGGTCGCATCATCACAACCTTCTTTAAAGTAAGCAGCAATCAGGCGATCCACCTGACGCTTATTGTAAAGTGAGTAAATACAGAACATTGCCACATCCACATGAGGATCTTGCATTCCTGCATACTCCCAGTCAATCAGTCGGATTTCTTCCCTGCCCTCTTTCTCCACAAAAAGGAAATTGTCCGGCACGGCATCAATATGGGTCAGAACCTTTTCTCCAGCATGTGCATCAATATATGGCTTCAGTGACAGAACATTTGCTTTTGTTTTTTCATAATCCTTATAAACAGAAGGTGTTCCCTCCCACAGCGTTTCATAGAACTCCATCTGTCCGAAAATATCAAACTCGTGGTTTACTTTTAATTTCAAGTCATGGAACGCATGCAACCGCTTCATACACTTCTTAACATCTTCGTAGTTCAATGGATCGCATACTCTTGCGCCTTCCAGGAACTCTGTGATTTTATAGCCATTTTCTGGATTGATATATGCAATATCATCGCAAATATGCTTCCCGTCAATAGCTTGATAAACTGCCGCCTCCTGACGACGGTTAATAAGCTGGTCAGTTCCTTCGCCCGGAATACGCATGATATATTTCTTTCCTTTACAGGTAAACAGGAAAGACCGATTTGTCATTCCTTTTTTCAAAACGGTAATATCCGTAACCGCTTCCGGCTTTGCTTCCAAGGCTGCACAAATCACCTGAATTGCATCTGTTTTCAACTGGTTAGAATCGCTGTCGATTTCCCTGAGTTGCTCATAAGTATTGATTTCCACTACATCTGCTGAATGAACCACACGAGCGGCAACAATCATTCGATCTTTGTTATAAAGAGCTTCTTCCCAAAATGCTCCATCGTACCGCTGATTTTTACATAGTTTCTCAATACGTTTCGCAACTGTATCGGCATCCTCTTTTACCAGATAGCAGATACCGATCATTGCATTGCCGCCAGAACTTTCTGGCACAGTTACAAGCTCCATTTTACGATTAACGCGAACATTGCTTTCATTGTCCACTAGGTCACTAACCATATACCAGGAATACAGTTCATGACGATGGAACGGATTTCTGTCACACCAAATATCACAAGGAATAATGTAAGCATTCTCCAAATGTTCTTTTACAAGTTCAACCGAATGCAGATTGTTCCTTGCTGCATAATCGGCATTAACTACGAGTTCAACACCATACTCATCAATCAAATACTCGTATTTTTCTTTCATGAAACCCACAACCACATAGATTTCTTTAATCCCCACTTCATGAAGCTGCTTAATGATACGCTCGATCAATGCCTCCTCATTGACTTCCAAGAGGCCTTTCGGCATTTCCGTATTAATGGGAACCATCCGCATACCGAATCCCGCTGCCAGAATAATAGCGCGTTGCGGGGTTTTCTGTTTGAATTCTGTGATTGCTTTCATTGTCGGGCGAATGGAATCATCCAGATACTCAGCTTTAATGAGTTCCTTGAGCGAACGATTTACCACTCCCAATGAGTGACCGGATACTTCTGCTAAAATTCGCTGATTGATGAAAGGCTCTAGCAGAAGTGTGTTCAAAATGTCACTTTCTTGTTTGTTCATATACTTTTCCCCTTTCGTTTTTGTGAACATCCATTTAATAAAATACGGCTCTCTCCAAAACATTTTCTATGGGAGAGCCGTTTCCAAATTACTCTGCTATTTTATAAACCTTAAAGAAATGATGTCCCACTCTGTCTTTTTCTGGAGGGAGTTGCATATAATCTCCGTATTCGTGTCGGAGAACTTTATCATATTCCTTCGGCACTCTAAACTTATATTTGTCAAATGGCATCATAATTGTTTCATCAAACCATTTTCTTGGGAAAATATCCTTTTCTCCCCAAGACAGCCAAATAACGCATCCAACATATTCGCTGCTGTCATACTCCTTAACTCTAGCTAGTTTTTCTAACTTGTCCTGGAAGCAATCTTTTCCTCGCAACTTTGCATAAAGATATACTGGCAATTTTGCAATTTTTCTAATTAGAGATGTTGTAGTTTCGATTGCAAAATGCTCACGAGTAGCCTGATAACAAAACGATGATAGTCTATCGCCTTTTAATCCGTACTTAACCGCTTCATCTTTAGTCTTTCCTAGACCGTCATATGGATAAATATCAATAAAGACCCCCATACCAAATGGCTTCTCATTGGCCATTTCAATTACATAACGATCATCACTAATTCGCGTAATCATATATGGATATTCTGGGCATTCCTCTCGATTGAAAACTTGCAAATGAGGATATTCTTGGATATGACTTTTTAAATAAGTCAGCAATTTATCATAATCCGGTCGCGGCATCATAATGTCCACATCGTCATCCCATGGGATGTAGCCATGATGACGCACCGCTCCAATAAGTGTTCCATATATAAGTGCATACCGAAGATGCTGCTCTTCACATATCTCTGAAATCGTATGTAATATTTCAAGCGATATCGCTTGAGTTTCTTTTATGGTTAATTCACGCCTTTCCACATTTTGCTCCTTTCCATTGTTCCCACAACTTTACTATGATTTTATAACACTCAATAAAAGCAATCAGTCCTAAAACAGTTAACGCAAATGCAAAAATAAAGCTCATCCACCCCCCAATACCCGTATCACCAAACAAATACAGCAGATGCAATTTTTCAACCACTCTAAAAATGACCATCTGGGCAAGATACATTTCCATTGAAATACCTGATAGAAATCTCATCGGTTTCGATGATAAGAATTTACTATTTGACCCAACTGCATAAGAAAGCCACATAGAAAACATCAAAAGGCTTCCAATATATGAAATCATTTTCATTCCAGTAGGTTTCAAATACCATAAACCCGACACAGCTATACAAATAAGAAGTGATACTATGCCAATTTGTTCACACCCTCTCATGATTTCACTACGATATAAATATACGAGGCTTCCTGCAATAAATAGCGGCAAACAATAGAGAAAGTTATGACGCGGCGAAAAAGATTCTGCAACAAAATAATCAGAGAAAAAATACTTGTCACAAACAAATACAACCCACAATGAAATTGCCAGACTCACCCATGCACGTTTTTTTGATTTCATCAGTACTGAAAAAGCCGGAAATAATAGATAAAAAAGGAAAATCACGCCAAGAGTCCAACAAACTCCTATAACGGATACTGCATTATTGGGGAGCAACCCATGGAGCAATAAGACTTCAATAGAAATTTCATATACAGTTGATCGATTGTGTTCTATCAGCAGTGAAATAAACAATAAAGTTCCAAAAAAAGGCAAGATCTTCTGATATCTTTTTCTATAAAAAGCATCTAAATCTATGACCCCACTTTGAAATTTATCCAAATATCCTGCACACATTCCAAAGCCACTAATCATTAGAAATAAGTACACTAATGTCGTTAACGATGGAATGAATTTATCAAAAACAAACGTTCCAGCCAAATTATAATCAGTATTTGCTTGTATATGCATCATGATAATGCCAAGACACGACAATGCTCTCAAACCATCGATTGAATTATAATGGTTTGGTTGGGCTAAATAGCTGCCCCCCCCATTTCAGATACATCTTCATTTTACACCTCAAATAATTCTCTCAATTTTCAATTTATATGCTTTTTCTTCCCATACTGCATGAGCATCTGCAGTATTTAGCTATTTATTTCTTTCAGTATATCAACTGTATGCATTATTCCATTTTTTGTAGAGAACACATCACTATATCCTAAATTTTTCACCCTAGTATTATCAAGTGCAGAGTTATTCATAGGATTAAATGCTTTCAATTCCGCTTCTGTTGGGTGTGTCATCGTTAGCTCAACATTTCCAGCTCTTGCGCAAATTTCAGCCATTTCTCTTATTGTAGTAATTTCATCATGTCCGATATTGTATGCTTGCCCACTTTTTCCTTTTAGCAAAACAATCAAAATTTGAACAGCGCAATCTATCGAATAACAATAGGATCTCTTCTGTAAACCAGCACTTTTCATTTCTAGTTTTTGCCCCATTGCTGCCTTAAAAGCGAAGTCAGATGAAATTCGTTTATCATCTTTCTTAGCGGATGGCCCAAATATATGACCCGGCCTTACTATCACTGCATCCACTTCATATTCAGAAGCATACGCTTTACACATCATTTCTGATGCCCTTTTTGCAACTGCATATGATGATCTAATATTATCTATATTTACTTCACCATATTTATCTTCAACAAACGGTTCTTCTGTATATTTTTTTCCATAGACCTCACTCGAAGAAATATAAAGCACTCGCTCAACCGCATTATTCTTTGCAAAATGAAGCAATTCGTGAATACCACCAACATTAGATAAGATTGTTTCTACAGGCATTGATGTATATAGTTCTGGGCTTGCCAATCCTGCACCATGAATAATATAATCCGGCACAATCTCCAACTTTAACGGTTTCAGCGCATCATAGGAAACAAAACGTACTCTTTCAAGATTTCCATATCTTTTTTCAAATTGTTCTTTATTCCTTGCTCCGATATATATTATTCCTGTTTTTTCGTAGGTAAGCAGCACATCTACAACCGTGGATGCAATTAATCCAAGGCCACCTGTAATAAAAAAAGATTTTCCATCCAAAGAGCTTAAATCTATACTGCTAACAGCCTTTTTTAAATCTGCGTTATATAAAGAAGAATCTAGCAATCTCATATTCTATCCTTACTTTTTTATCCATTCATCATTCTTAGCATTTAACAATGCTTTAAAAATTTCAATATCCTCCACGGTGGTAATTTTTATATTTTTTTCAGACCCTTTTGAAAAATAAGTTGTGTATCCATACTTTTGCATCAACGAACAAGATGCGGCCATATTTGTCACCCCATCTTTAATTGCAACATTATGAACCTTCCACAGTTCGTCAAACTTATACGAATGTGGAGTTTGTGTTCTCCACAGTTCATCTCTATTCAATGCTGCGTTTGATTCTACTCCATCTTTTGAAACAAATACCACTTCTGTCGTTGGAACCACAGTAACAGCCGAACCATACATTTTTTGTTTAACAAGATTGTCTGTAATTACATCCTGCGGCAACATTGGTCTATTGCCATCATGAATTATCACAACAATATCAGCTGTTGCTTCATGATCCTCTTTAATTGCCTTTAATCCATTATAAATTGATTCCTGCCCTGTTGCTCCACCAGTAACAATCCTTTTGAGTTTTGTAATATTAAACTGTTTTGCATAAGCTTCAAGTACTGTACTCCATCCTTCCAAACAGGAGACATATATTTCATCAATACTCGGATGTCGTTGAAATGCTTCCAGGGTATAAATAATAATCGGCTTATTCTCAACTGTCAAAAACTGTTTCGGAAGGTCCTGATGTGTTCTGCTACCAATCCCACCAGCCGTTAAAACCGCAATGTTCATAATCGTTTTCTCTCCCTTTTCTATTTCCATATTATTTAAAGTACCACCTGATGAGCAACTTTGTTTTTTAACAGCACACTACATTTTCCACTATTTGATTTCCAGTTTGGATTAGGCACACGCCAATCTTCATTATAAATTGCAGCCAGAATCTCTTCGCTATTGACTGGAACAGATACAGACACATTTCCCATCCGTATTTTTTTCGTTTCTACAACTTTTGGCAGCGTTACCAAATACACGCTTCTCTCATTTTCATCGTTATATTTACAATCTGGGATGTACTCGAAAGAATACTGTATCATGTGAGTATCTTCATAAAACTGTCCAAAGAAATCAATATTCAATTTTCCAACTGCGTATGATTGCTCCTTAACTGCGCCATCAAAAACAAATTCTCGTGTCTTTTTAAAGCCAGATTTCTTCATTAAATTCTCAAGGTTATTCCATGTAAAATCTTGTGTAATCACAATTGCATAATCAATATCAAAATCCCAGTTAATAAACTTTTCATCGCGAATTAGCCCCAATAATGTTCCCGCGTATACATAATATAAAGCACCGCTATCTTTTAAGGTATTCTCAACAAGTTCAATATATTTTTCACCATCCTTGGCCAATTCCTCACGACATTTATTTTCGATATATGCAACTTTTTTCGATCCAATATACTTTTCATATGTATTCCCAATCAGTGGGATTGCTTTTACTTTATGCCATATACTTTTTACGCTCATGATAATTTACTCCTCCTTATTCTGTGCCAATTTATTTTTTATCGAATTTATCAATGGGAATAATATATTTCTATTTTGAAAAATCCCCCATACTGTTAAAGCAATCAAAATCACAACATTAATAATCGATTTCCTATAGAAATACCCCCCAGAAACAATCAAGAGCATCGCCAAACACTGTACTAGATACTCCCCAGAAACTTTAATATAAACAACCTTTTTTACCGCTTTTAATCTAAAGATATAAATAATCAAATACGATACTAACGTCGAAATCGAGGCAGCATACAATCCTATACTTTGGATAAGTGCGAAGTTAATTAATGCATTTGCGATAGCTCCCACAACCGTTGTCCAACCAATCACCTTAGTATCCTTGAGGCCACCTAGCACACCCCCCAATAGCGAACACATAGAATTTATAAAGATTGCCACCAACAAAATAAATATATGATTATAAGCCTCCTCATATTGTTTTCCAATAAGCCATCGGAAAGATAGGCTCACGCATACAATAATTCCCATATTAACAAAAGAGAACAGTTTGAAACCGTTATTCATCATAGAGTTAATATATTCATCTCGGTCAGAATCATTTATAGCTAACGACACGGACTCTGTCCATGCAGTATTAAATACCGTAAAAATTGTTGTATAAATGGTCGGTATTTTATTTGCTGCCGCATATATTCCATTAAACGCTGTCCCCAAGAAATAAATAATAATTAATCTGTCCGACGTATTTGCAATCCACCATGAGATAGCATTTGGAATTAGCGGCAACGAATATTGAAGCATTTCCTGTATTTTCTTGCTATTAACTGCGCCAACCCTAATAAACTTCCATACATGAAGTCTGTATACAAAATAGACAAATCCTATTAAATTAGAGAAAGCTAACGCAACAAGAATAGATACTGCTCCGCTCTTAAAACCAACAATTAATATAATATTAATCACTAATGACGATACGGTGACAATAAAACTCGCAATTGAATAATCAGCATTTCTTCCTAAACCTCTGGCCAAATTTGAGACAAACAAATACAGCGACTGTGCCCAAAGAGCCGTTGTGACCAAAGTAACGTATGGAATCGCATATAATGAATTTATAGCTATAATTATCAGCGTTGACGCACCTGCCATCACAAGCAAAACAACACTTGCACTTGTCACATAGCTGATTTGGTCATCCTCTTTAGTTCTATTCTCAATTACAAATCTAAAAACAGCATTCTCAATTTGAAGTGTAACAAAGTACAACGCCAAACTTATAACCGTTTGGAGCGCATCAATTGTTCCATAGTCATCCGGGGTCAGCAACGATGTATACACCGGAAGAAGCAAAAAAGTAAAGATTTTTGAGCTTAGTTGTCCGATGGCTAAAATCGCAGTGTTTTTTACCAACTTTTTTTCTCTGCTCATTTATGCTCCTTTCACATTTTCAGCTCTTGTCAAACTACTTCCACTTATTCTACCTCTTTACTTTTTTTATGCTTGGATCAACGTAAAAGCAAGAAATATATGTTATAATTGCTGATAGTTCCATTTGAAAGTTTATGTAACTTTCCGTGTTGTCTGTTGTGTATAAAATAAATGCAAACAAAACAAATAAAAGACAGATAAATGCTTTTTTTACTCCATATCTCTTCTGAATAATCTGCGGCAGCCTTATAAGCCACCAAATCACCCAGCCAATAAAGCCAATAAAGCCTATTTCAATATATATTTTAAAGAAATCATTATGCAGTGCCCTTATGGAAACCATATTATATAAATCTGCACGGGTAGCATAATCGAACTGTCTTCCTACAAAGCCAACTCCTTTTCCCATAAATATCGGAGAGAAAGTGGTAAACTGTCTAAAGTATGTATAGATGATATCTCTTCCCATCATATCTATTCCGAATGATTTGAGCAGTGTGACAAATTCTCCTGAAACGACCAATGAAACATAAATAAGGCAAATAATCGTTCCAACAATTCCCGTTACTTTTACAAAGAAAGATTTGTTGCTTCTTTTACTGTTAGAAAACAGCACAAAATACAAATAGGTCATTGCTACGGCAAATATACCAATTCGCTTCCATGCCACTATAAACACAACAACAGAAATCCAAAATAGCGCATTTTTCTTTTTCAGACTTGTACGTTTTCCTATGATTAAATTCATTAAAATACATAATCCAACTATATAGGCTACTTCATGTAATTCTGTGTATTTTCTAAAGCTATCCGCTGACACATCAAATGGGTTTAATTCATAAATAAAAGATATCCCATTTTGAATAAAACCGTTAAGATATGCCAATCCAAATACCGTTATTGCCGAAGCAAGTGAGATTTCAAGGATATCGTCTTTTTCTCCACAGGCAATGCAGACTCCACAAATATAGGCCGTACATTGAAATAAGGTATTTGATATTCCTCTTGATACATAGGGGAACGCTGTATTAGATACAACCCATATAACACACGAGTACAACAGCATGATCACTCGTGGTGCGCAAAACAATCGAATAAAGAATCTTCTTTCTTTTCGCACCCTAATATCTCTATTTAGCGACACATAGTAAAGTGACAATACTGCTAGAATCAGAGGCCCACCATAATAGAACAATGTCCATTGCAATGAGCCACCCGTTCCTTGAAAGATAGCGCAACTTCCCATAAAAGAAAATGTCATTGCTATGTATGCAAAAAATGATTTCTTTTTAACTCTTACTTCTCCCATGCCACTACTCCTACTTCATTTTCAAAATCATATTAATTTTTATAAGAATAGCCACTAACAGATACATCTTTTGTTTCAATGCGCAGAAGAAAATCTTTTGTGTTTTAGGCAAAGAAGCAAGTGGATATGTTTTTAATATTTGATTCAGTTTTTGATTATTCGCTATTCTATTTATATTTGCTCGTGTATTCCTCCAACCATTTTCATTGAGATGTGCTATTTCTTCGATCAGCGCAATTCTTGTTATCTTTAAAAAATATCTATCCAACCTGATTTTATAAACATCCGAATTATATGTTTTATCAAGTCTCGAAGCCATTTCATTACATAACGCTACGTTTCTTTCAAATCTATCGGAAACGTACCGAGTAGTCAACGAGTCTGGATTAAATCTGTAAAAATACAGTACCTCATTTGTATGAACAATTTTTTTACAATAAGGAATGAAGTCAATGTCAAAAATCATGTCTTCCGCTATAAATTCACGTTCAGATACAAACTCAACCTTGCTTCTTTGAATCACATCACTTCTAAATAATCCCAGATTTACACTCGCTCCATATGAGCAATCTTCCTTCTCCGATGGGCTGCAGCCAATCCTATCCAGCAGATATGCGTCCAGTATTTCCTTATCAGAATAAACCTTTATTGTCTTTTTAGGTGGCTTAGTAACATCAACCGTATCATTCCAGAATCTTGTAAATTCACAATATGCACAATCCGCCTTATTGGTTTCTGCTACATCAAGCAGTGTTTCGTACATTTTCACTGACACATAGTCATCAGAATCAACGAATCCAATATATTTTCCCCGTGCCTCTTTCATTCCAGCATTTCTTGCACTGCCCAATCCGCCATTTAATTTATGGATAACTTTGATACGGGAATATCTTCTGGCATATTCATCACAAATTTTCGGAGACGTATCTGTCGCGCCATCATCTACCAAAATAATTTCAATATTAGATAATGTCTGATTTAACAATGAATCGATACATTGTCTCATGTAATTCTCGACATTGTATACTGGAACGATAACTGATATTAGCGGTTTTTCAATCTCTGTCATAACTTTTCCATAATCCTTTGATAGTAAGTATTTGTTTTTAGTGTTTCGGAATTGTCGAATTTATATGTCAATTTATGAAACGGAGTCATCTGCACTACCGCATTCCATATCTCATCGTTATATTCATCAAACAATCTTAAAAGTAAAATATGTGGCACTGAATTACTAAACGGCACGACCTTATTCCACTCTGCTGGATATCGATCTATGAGCATTTGGAAGAAATCATGGAATATAAAATAATCAACCACTTCATCATTATTTTTCCAATAATCGTACAAAAGTTCTCTCATCATAAAAATAAACTTTTGATTTGGCTTTGCAGTCATAAACCAGTTGGAAATTGTGCTTGGTTGGCCGTCCCTACCCGGCTTTAGGCATTGAAAAAGGAAAAGATCACTATCAAGCATATAGGTTGGAATTGTCTTTGAAGTACAAAATACAGTTGCATCAATCCATGTTCCGCCATATCTCTGTAGCAACTCCAAGCGTAACAGGTCGCTCATATGGGCTCCTTTGATTTTCCCACAGTCGATTTTATTTTGTATCTCTTCTGGGAAAGTAACATACTCGCGATAGTTCTTTTCAGTTAGCAGAATGATTTCTCTGTCAGTTATGTTTTTTTCAACCGATGCATAGCATCTCTTTACAATTTCCGGCGCACCTTCCATCCCTTGAAACCAACAAATCCATACTTTTCTCACTTCTTTTGGGCGTATTTCTTCTTTATATTTCTTTTCAATTTTCGCAATTTTATCTGAATACTCTTTTTCAAGATTTTGCTTGATTTTCAGGGAAGCTGCGTTGCGTAATATTTCCAATGAAGTCCTGCTTTTTCCCAAAAGAAGAAATTCACCAACCGCTGTGAAAAAAGCCCCTCCATTCCAATACTGCTTAAGGAGATTCGCACCGCCTTGTTTTTTTAGTATCTCTTTTAATCCCATCTCTTAGCTCCACTCAGCAATTCAAAAATACATCTTCATACTGTCTGCAGATTTTATCCCATGTATACTCTTCTGCTACACGCTTTTTAGCCCTCCGGCCCATCTCTACAATTTCATCTGCACTCATTCGATCTGCTTTGTCAATCAGTTGTGCAAGGCTACCCGGCTTACGACTCCAATACAAGGCACAATCCTCTGCCACTTCCTTGTTAAACCCAACATCAACTAGTAAGTTCAAATCAGTACTTCCAAGAGCTTCAATCAGCGACGGATTCGTACCACCAACCGTATGACCGTGGAAATAAGCATAGGCGTTCTCACGAATCTTCTTCAACAGTTCCTGGTCATAAACAGTGCCCACAAATTTAATTCTCTTATCGCTCTTGAAATGAAGTTTTTCCTCAAGCTCATTCAAAAACTTCTCATTCACATTTGTAATAATGGCAAAATCCTTTTTGCTCTTGCTTTTCATGAACTCTCGAATCATAACTTCAAAAGAGTTTTCTGGCACAAAGCGACCTACAACAAGATAATAGCCCTTTTTAGTCAATCCTTTTTCCTTATACCAGCTCACCAGTTTTTCATCATCGTCAGCCAGCTTACTAAGGGTAAGATCCGCACCGTACGCAATGAAGGTTGTTTTCGGACTACTTCCTTTGATGCCCTTACCGTCATAGCATTCATGGATGTACTTTTCGATATTCACAGAATCACAGATTGCAAGGTCGCAATACTTGACCATCATCTGCTCAGAAATCTTCCAATACTTCCGAATTAGTGCAGACCATTTAGCTCGCATCCACTCATGTCCATCCGGGTTCAGATACACAGTACCTCCCAGTTTATGGATTTCTCTGTAAAAGCGACCAGCAAAAGGCCCAATACGACAAGCCATGATGTAAACAATTGGGTGCAGAATATGGTATTTTTTGATATGTTCGCAACAAGCCTTTAGTGCAGCAACATCATAATAAATTGCCTGCG
>OLOR01002270.1_pt1 | contig 15282 bp, 9 predicted proteins | sample 1672521 | NCBI WGS metagenome assembly OLOR01 (sample SAMEA3136695, study PRJEB25190) | human gut metagenome | biome: human gut; feature: human-associated habitat; material: faeces | place: Austria | collected 2013
TGTCGAGTTTGTGTCAAGTGCGCGCAGACACAAATCTCGAGCTTGAAAAATGTTATTTTTCAAGCTTCGACCTTCTTTCAAATCGCCCTCTGCCGATGCGCTTCATACATCAGAATCGAAGACGCCACCGCTGCATTTAACGACTCCACTTTGCCCTCCATCGGAATCCGGATGTAACAGTCCGCAAGCTCTGCAGTCTCTTCCCGCAGGCCGTTGCCTTCGTTACCGATCAGAAATGCCGTCCCCTTTGTGTAATCCTGACAGGCATAGGAATTTTTCCCGCGCAGATGCGCCGCGTATACGCTGACACCCGCCTGCTGTACCTGATGAACCGCCGCCGCAAAATCGTCCACATAATAAAACGGAACGCGGTAGATGCTGCCCATCGTTGAACGGATAACCTTCGGGTTGTACAAATCGACTGTATCCCGGCTCATGATAATCCCGGAAACGCCTGCGCCCTCGCCGGTTCGCAGCATCGTGCCGAGGTTGCCGGGGTCCTGTATATTTTCCAGAAGCAGAAACAGCGGTGCTTTGTCCCGCAGCATTTCTTCTATATTATAGTGAAACTGTTTCAGCACGCATAAAACGCCCTGTGGCGTGCAGGTGTCCGATATTTTAGAAAAAACGCTGTCGGAAACAACTTCGTAGCCAACCTCTTCCAGATGCTCCCTGCAGCTGCACTTTTCCAGAAAGGATTCCGAAACATAGACCTCCTGCAGCTGCTCTCTCGGTGCTTCCAGAAACATCTTCACACCCTCTGCCAGAAAAACGTCCTCCGTTCTGCGCAGCTTCGACTTTTGATTCAATTGTACCAGCCTTTTGATCCGGCTGTTGGATGCTGCAGTAATCATGCAGGTTCCTCCGTTGATCTTTATGAAAACGCACAACGGCCACACACATTTCGTGTGCAGCCGCCCCTTTGCGTCCTGTATCGTCAGGTGGCCAGCGCTTTGCTGACCTGATAATGATATTCGGGAATCTCTTTCTGCATCGCAAGTGCTTCCTCGATATCATAGTCTACAAATTCGCCGTGTTTGTAAGCCACAACACGGTTCGAGCTGCCTGCGCAGAGGATGTCTGCCGCATAAGCGCCCATGATAGAAGCATAATAACGATCCAGACAGGTCGGGCTGCCGCCTCGCTGCATGTACCCCAGGATGGTTGCTCTGGTTTCCACACCCGTTGCTGCTTCAATTCTCTTCGCCATGGAAGTAGAATGACCGATACCTTCTGCATTGATGATCAGATGGTGAGTTTTGCCCTTTTTCCGGTTGTTGATAATATTGTTAATCAGCTGCTGCTCGTCATAGTCGTACTTTTCAGGAAGAAGGATATCCTCCGCGCCGGTGCCGACGCCGCACCACAGTGCGATATAACCGGCATTTCTGCCCATTACTTCGATAATACTGCAGCGTTCATGTGAAGATGAAGTATCCCTTACCTTATCGATTGCCTGCATCGCGGTATTGACTGCCGTGTCGAAACCGATCGTATATTCGGTACATGCAATATCCAGATCGATCGTGCCCGGCAGACCGATCGTATTGATCCCAAGTCTGGACATCGCCTGCGCACCTCTGTAAGAGCCGTCGCCGCCAATAACAACCAGACCGTCGATGCCGTGTCTGCGGCAGATCTCCGCGCCCTTTTTCTGTCCGGCTTCGGTCTTAAATTCCAGACAACGTGCGGTTCCCAGAATCGTACCGCCCTTCTGGATGGTATCCGAAACGCTGCGGGCATCCATATCTATGATTTCTTCATTTAACAGGCCCTGATAGCCTTTTTTAATGCCTTTTACTTTGACGCCGTTGCAAATCGCTTTCCGAACAACCGCACGGATTGCCGCATTCATACCCGGCGCATCTCCGCCGCTTGTAAGAACTCCAATTGTCTTTATCTTAGCTGCCATTGTTCCTCCTGTCTGCCGCTGCGGGCTGGACTTCAATCTTAAGATTTCAAAATCCGTAAAACCATTTTTTATTTTAATCGAAACGGGCTTTCTTTTCAATGGTTTTGTGAAACTTACATCAGCTTTACGTTTTCTTCTCCAAACAACTCTTCCAGCTGCTTTAAAAGCGCCTCGTCCCCATGAACGGTCTGATTCGCCCCAAGCTGCTTCATCGCGCGCGGATTTTCCACATAAATCACCACGGTATCCTTGCCGTCGGAAGCTGCGATTGCCGAAAGCAGCTTTTTTTCCTGCTGCTGATAGGCTTCCATCGTCGGAAACTTAATCCAGAGCTTTTTGGGGATTTCGTCAAACGTCTGCACGGATTCACAGATCAGCTTTGCGTCTTTGTCCTCCTCTGCGGAAACACGCCCCCGCAGGAGAACCTTTTCATCCTCCATCAGCTTGCTGCCGTACTGCTCATAGGTTTTCGGGAAAACGATAACTTCAATCGTTCCAACCAGATCCTCCACCTGTAAAAACGCCATCACCTTATCGTTTTTGGTATATTTGATCTTCTTTTCTTCGATAATTCCGCCGATAACCGCCTTTGCTCCGTCCTGAATATGGACGCTGTTTGTCTCCTCATCCAGCATAAAATCTGCCGTCGTATTAGAAATATTCCTGCGCCAGAGCTGCTCGTATTCCTGCAGCGGATGCCCGCTGACATACACACCGAGCACTTCTTTTTCAAAGGTCAGAAGAATTTCCTTCGAATATTCCCCGACATCCGGAAAGCGGATTTCATAGTTTTTCTTTTCCGACTCGTCCACCAGATCGAATAAGGAAAGCTGTCCCGCCATATTATTTTTCCGATTCTGCTGATTCTGATCCATCAGCTGCACAAATACGCTCATAAACTGCTTGCGTGTTCCCTCAAGGCTGTCGAATGCACCCGCTTTGATGAAGTTTTCCACGTTGCGCTTATTGACTTCCGTATCGGACATTCTGGATAGAAAATCCTGCAGGTTTTTGAACACGCCCCGCTGCTTCCGCTCTGCGATCACCGCGTCCGCAACCGGATGTCCTACACCCTTGATCGCAGTCAGTCCGTACCGGATTGATTTTCCCGATACCGAAAATCCCGGCTCTCCCTCGTTGATATCCGGCGGCAGAATCGCGATTCCCATCTGGCGGCAGACCAGAATGTATTCCGCCACTTTTCCGGGGTTATCGATTACAGAAGTCATTAGGGACGCCATAAATTCCACCGGATAATAATATTTCAGGTAAGCCGTCTGGTAAGCGACAACCGCGTAGCATGCAGCGTGGGACTTGTTGAACGCGTATTTTGCAAAATCCATCATTTCCGCGTAAATTTCCAGACCGACCTTTTCCGGAATGCCCCGGGCCACACAGCCGGGCACGCCCTCTTCGGGATTGCCGTAAACGAAATTCGCCCGTTCTTTTTCCATGACAGACTGCTTTTTCTTGCTCATCGCACGGCGAACCAGGTCGCTTCGTCCCATCGTGTAGCCGCCGAGGTCGCGCACAATCTGCATAACCTGCTCCTGATACACGATACAGCCGTAGGTCGGAGACAGGATCGGTTCCAGCTCCGGACAGGAATAGGTGATTTCGTCATGATTGTTTTTTCCTTTAATATATTTTGGAATAAAGTCCATCGGCCCGGGACGGTACAGGGAAATACCCGCGATGATATCCTCCAGGTTCTGGGGCTTTAGCTCCTTCATGAAGCTTTTCATCCCGCCGCTTTCCAGCTGGAACACGCCATCCGTCCTGCCGGTGCAGAGCGAATCCAGCACTTTTTTATCGTTATAATCCAGATGCTCCATATCGAGCTTCACACCGGTGTCATGCTCAATCATCTTGACCGCGTGGTCGATTACTGTCAGGGTTCGAAGCCCCAGAAAGTCCATTTTTAAAAGTCCGAGCTCTTCCAGCGTCGTCATCGTAAACTGCGTTGTGATCGAACCATCCGACCCTCGTGAAAGCGGTACAAAATGATCTGCCGCCTCCGGACAGATCACAACCCCTGCTGCGTGCATCGAGGTGTGGCGCGGCAATCCCTCCAGCCGTTTACTCATATCAATCAGCACGTGCACCTGTTCATCGCTCTCGTAGAGCTTGCGCAGCTCTGCGTTCATTGACAGTGCCTTATCAATCGTCATGTTCAGCTCGTTCGGGATCATTTTTGCAATCGAATCCACAAAGGAATACGGCAGATCCATGACACGCCCGACGTCGCGGATGACACCCTTTGCCGCCAGCGTACCGAATGTGACAATCTGCACAACCTTTTCTTTTCCATATTTGCGTCCGACATAATCGATGACCTCCTGTCTGCGTTCATAACAGAAGTCGATATCGATATCCGGCATGGAAACTCGTTCCGGGTTCAGGAAACGCTCAAACAGCAGGCTATAACGGATCGGATCAATATTCGTGATATGCAGGCAGTAGGAAACGATGCTTCCAGCTGCACTTCCACGTCCAGGTCCTACCGGAATACCGTTTTCTCTGGCATAGTTGATAAAATCCCACACGATCAGGAAATAGTCCACATATCCCATGCGCTTGATAATACCCAGCTCGTATTCCAGACGCTTCTGCAGCGTGCCGTCGTCCTCCGGATAGCGCTCTTTCATGCCGTCAGTGCACAGCTTGTTCAAATATCCCCAGGAATCATAGCCCTCCGGCACATCAAAATGCGGCAGCTTCGTCTTACCAAACTCGATTTCCACATGACAGCGGTCTGCAATTCGCTGTGTATTTTCCACTGCCTCCCACGCATAGGGAAACAGTCCCTTCATCTCTTCTTCGCTTTTGACGAAATACTGACCGCCCTCGTAACGCATCCGGTTTTCGTCGGAAAGCTTTTTGCCGGTCTGGATACACAGAAGGATATCGTGGGGCTTTGCGTCCTCCGCATAGGTGTAGTGCACGTCGTTCGTGCATACTAACGGAATGTCCAGTTCTCGCGACATCTGTAAAAGCGCCATGTTTACGGTCTGCTGCTCCGGAATTCCATGATCCTGCAGTTCCAGAAAATAATTATCCTTCCCAAAAATCGACTGATACTTTAATGCGCATTTTTTTGCTTCCTCCGGCAGTCCTTTCTGGATATAGCGCGGCACTTCACCTGCCAGACACGCAGACAGCGCGATAATTCCCTCGTGAAATTCCTCCAGAACCTCCATATCGACACGCGGCTTGTAATAGTACCCCTCCGTAAAACCGCGGCTGACGATTTTGCTCAGATTCGCGTAACCAGTATTATTTTCCGCCAGAAGCACCAGATGGTAATACCGGTCATCCCCGCCGGTAATCTCCCGGTCAAAACGGGAATTAGGCGCAACATAGACCTCACAGCCCAAAATCGGATTGATACCCTCTGCCCGCGCCGCACGGTAAAAATCGATCACACCGTACATTGCGCCATGGTCGGTAATCGCCGCAGCCGTCATGCCCAGCTCCTTGACTCGTTTTACATATTCTTTAATTTTATTGGAACCGTCCAGCAGGCTGTACTCTGTATGGACGTGCAAATGTGCAAATGCCATATTTTTGTAATTTCCTATTCTTGTTCTGTCTGAGTTTCCTTTGCTGTCCCATCGGGCGCAGAGAAGTCAAAGGCAGGGCTTTCTGTCCCGTTTTCTGACTTTTGCCCGCTCTTTGTCACAGGCTTCGTGCCGATGCTGCCTGTCCGGTCGGATGCTGCCGCATTGTTTTCACTGATGCTGTCTGCTTCCCGGTCAGATACAGCGCTGTTTTGACTGACTGCGTTTTGTCCGGACACATCACCACTTTCATGAACCTCTTTTACACTGCCTTCTCCGCTGTCTGTCAGTACAAGTCTGTCGTTTTCCACTTTCCATGTCTCATACCAGCTTCCTTCCGCGTCCGAAAAGTTGACATGAATCCTATCGTTTTCCCCGGATAAAATCTGTATTTTCCCGGAATCTGATCCAATCTGCCGCAGGATACTCTTTAACACTGCTTTGCCGTTTTTATACTGTAACAGCTCTTTTTCACGGATTTCTTCTAATCGATACTCTGTCAGTGTGCGCAGGCTGATGTCATAATATCCCGGCGCGGCTTCTGTCCCGGCAGTCCATGCCATCAGATCGCCGTCATCATCCAGCTCAAAGTGCCCCATCTGTTTTAACAGGCGCACTGCTCCTTGCTCCTGCACGCCAAACAACATGTCGCTGACGCCGGACACTTCGTAGCCACGATACAGCACAAAAGCGCTTCCCAACTTTTCCAGCTCCTTAAAAGCAAAATTCTCTTCTTCCAAAACTGCGCCGTCCGCGCCGACAAACCACAGGTCGCATACCGGCGCGCCGAAGGCTCCGTCGTACCTTCCGATCGCCGCAAACGTTTCTTTTTTGCCGTTCCCATCGTAATCCGCCGTCTCTGCAAAACACAGCGCATCGTCCGGGTACTCCTGTACCTCCAGAATCTGTGCAACCGCCTGACCGACCGCCGCGCGGGCTGTTTTCTGCACTTTATTCAACCGGTTTTTCGTAAATTCGTTTGGAATATCCTCCAGGCTCTCCAGCGCTTCTTCCTGCTCCAATCTCGACGGGAAGAAAAATCCATCCCCGCTGATCGTCTCCGATGCTTTGGTCAGCTTTCCCTGATCCAGGCTGCTGATACACCAGCTGTACTTCGCAACCGCATGATCGATTCCTTCTTCCTGTCCGACCGACTGCCCGGCTTCTCTGCAGCGATAGGCAATTTTATCCTCCCCAATTGCATAAAACCAATAGGTATATTCTGTATTTTCATCCGTCTGCGTGTAGAACTGCTCTTCCAGCTTTTCCTTCCACGCCTGTGCCTCTTCATCCGAATCCTCTGCAGACACATACGCCAAATATTCCGACGCTGTCAGCTCCCGATACGAACGCTCTGCAAATCCGTCCGCTGTTCTTTCATAATAAACAGGAACCGTCTCTTCTGCACTGTCCCATTCCGAAACAAGCGGATCGTACACAGTCTTCTCCGCAGGATAAAACGTACAAACGCCGTCCTTTGTCGCTTCGATCGTCTCGGCATCCTCCAGAAGCTTTTCGCACTTTTGATCTTTTACCGTCCAGACAGCCGCCTGTTTTTTGCCGGATACTTCCGTTTCCAGAATAACAAACGGATTCCCAATTCCCGTCACCTGCTGCAGTCCGGTTACGACGATTCCTTTTTCCAGAAGCCTTGCCGACTCGCCGTCATAATACCAGAGATCGCCGGAAATCCGCCCGCGCGCTGTCAACGGCGTGCTCTCAAACATCAGCAGAAAACTTTCATTTGCGTTGCTGTCATACTTCGCCATGTTCTGCAGGCAAAGCGTCTTGTCACCGTACTCCTTCTGTGAAAGAACTGCTGTCAGCGCTGCGTTTTCTGCGCGGCTTAAGCGGTCGTGTCCCGCCAGCTTACCGGTAAACGCATCCGATTTCTGCGCGTATGCTTCATAAACGGAGTCGGTCACTTCTGTCATCAGGGCCGGAATTTGAGGAGCTGTTGCTGCCGCAGATTCTGTAGCGGTGTCGGTCTGCGTTTCGCCGGTCGCAGGCATCTCGCTGTCTGCTGTTGCCGCGGTATCGCCGTGCTGCGCTTCTCCGCCGATCGCTGTTGTGCCGCCCTGTATCTCGTCATCGGTCGCAGCGGCGCTATCCTGCACCTTATCATCGTTCGCTGCAGCGGTGCCGGTTCCTGTACTGACATTCTGTGTTTCACCTGCTTCAGACGTCTCGCCATCTGCTGTTGCCGCAGCATCGCTATCCTGCGCCATAGCGTCTGTTGTTTCCCCTTCCCAAAAGCTCTTTCCGGCTTGCTGCGCTCGCGCTGCATATTCACTGATATTCGGCGTGCAGCCTGAAAACAGCATCGTTGCCGCCATCAGGCATGCTGCTATTACCTGTTTTCTTTTCATTCGTATCGATCCCCTTATTTTATGATGCCAGGGTCAAAAGGTCTAAGCCCACATGAGCTTGCTCATAGGTGGGTGAAAGACCTTTTGACCCGCCCCGATAGGAGCATAAAAGTGGGATGATAATCCCACGATATGCGACTATCGGGCAGGATTGTGGGAGTGCGCAGCACGGAACAATCCGCAGGCATCAAGGTCGGGGGCTTTTGACCCCGACATCATATGAAGCAAAGGACAAATAGGAGACCGGACTGTTGGCTGGCAGGCAGAAAACAGACGGTTCGGAGCCTGTTTGACAGGACAGAATAAAAAAATGACAGACAACAGAGAAAAAATCCGTTTTTGGATCAATGGAGAAGCTCTTTTCACAGAGCTGGGAACAACAGTCAGCAGTTTGCTGAAAAAATCACATGGTGTGGAGATGCCCTGCGGCGGACGACATGCCTGCGGGAAGTGTATGGTGTATGCGGAGGGAGGTTTTGCAGCGCCGTCTGAGACGGAAAAAAAACTTCTTGGAGCAGAGCGTCTTGCGCAGGGAATCCGGCTTGCCTGCTTTCTGAAAGCAGTGCCGGACGGGAAAATCGATGCGCTGCGGCAGGAAGCAGACGGGGATGAGACCATTTGTGTAAGCACGCCGTCTGCGCCGTCAGTTTCCAGCGCCGTCAGCATGTCGCCCGCACAGCCGTCAGAGCGCGCCAGTGCTGCGCCGTCTGCAGAAGCTGCGCCCAGCGCGCGGCTCTACCGTCATCTCGGAGCGGCGGTGGATATCGGTACAACGACAATTGCAGCCGTCCTCTATCGGGAAGGCAGGGCTGTCGGAACGATGGGTGCATGGAATCCCCAGTCCGTGTTCGGAGCGGATGTCATCAGCCGGATGGAAGCTTCTCTGGAGGGAAAAGCAGATAAACTTGCGGCAATCGTCCGGGAGGCAGTGTCGTGCCTGCTTACAGAGCTGGCAGAACACGCAGGAGAAAGTGCAGAGGCCATTGAGACAGTTATCATTACCGGAAATACGTCGATGCTGTATTTCCTGACGCAGAAGGATCCCAGATGCCTGTCAAGGGCGCCGTTTGAAGCGGACGAGCTGTTTGGCTGGTGGACGATAGGAGAAGCACTGGATTTGAGCTGCCGGAAAGCAGACGTATATCTTCCGCGCTGCATGTCTGCGTTTGTCGGTGCGGATATTACGACAGCGATTCTTGGATCGGGTCTTACAGAAACGGACCGCATACCCGGAGCGGACGGCAGCCGCAAAGAAGCTGCGGCAGCAATTGACACGAATGTCAGCTGCGGAGAAATGGATGGCGTCTCAGCCGCGCGCAGCGGCAGATCCCGGCTGATGGTGGATGTGGGGACGAACGGAGAGATCGTCCTGTTTCATAAGGAACGTCTGATTTGCTGCGCGACAGCGGCGGGACCGGCTTTTGAGGGCGCTGGGATTTCCTGCGGCATGCGAGGTGTGGCAGGTGCCATTGACCATGTAAACTGGGAAAACGGCAGCTGGAAGGTACATGTGATTGGCGACAGGGAGGCTTCTACAGCAGAAGGCATCTGCGGCAGCGGCGTGATCGACGGTGTGGCAGGATTGCTGGAAAGCGGATTGCTGGAGGATACCGGTTATTTGGAAGAGGATGTATGTTTTGCTGGAAACGTCGGTCTGACTGCAGAGGATATTCGTGAGGTTCAGCTTGCCAAGGGAGCGATCCGGGCAGGAATGGAGACACTTTTGGCGGAGGAAAAAATGGATGCTGCCGGGCTGGAAGGCCTGTATGTGGCAGGTGGCTTTGGCTCCTATATGTCGGCCAAAAGCGCGGAAAGAATCGGACTTTTTCCAAAAATTGACCTGTCCCGTATTAAAATTTGCGGAAACGCGGCACTGGCGGGTGCGGTAAGGATTCTGCATGACCGCAGGATGGAAAAAGAAGCAACAGCACTGGCAGAGCGGGCAAAGACCATCAATCTTGGGTCGAGTGCGAAATTTCAGGAATTTTATATGGAATATATGATGTTTGATGAATAGAAAGGAAGAAAGCGTTCGGTCTTGGATTCGGAGCGATGTGCTCGATTCCCTATCTGTTTATCGGGGGAATCCATACTGCAGTTATGTGAGGAACGATTCTATGGAACGATTTGTCTTAAAAAATTGCTGGCTTGGAAGAATTCTCCCTACCGCAAGCCTTTAATCTTGAAGGGCGTACGTCAGGTGGGTAAGACTTGGATTCTGAAAGAGTTCGGCAGACGCTGTTATGAAAATACAGCTTACTTTAACTTTGATGAAATGAAGAATATAAGAAATTTTTTGAAGTCATGCCCCGTTATTGGAGTCAGAACAACCCGCCTTACGAAGTTGATTTCCTCATTCAGCGGGAGAACGACATCTTCCCAGTGGAGGTCAAATCCGAAGCTGGATGATGATGTGCTGAACATTCCGCTATTCATGGCAGATCAGGCGGATCGATTGATTGGGTTGGCATTGGAACCGGGTAACGCACAGTAATAGAAGTACAGAGCGGCAGTTTTCCAAATTGGATAATTTCATAAAATGCTTTTCTGATTTGCAGGATTTTCCGGAAAGGAAATCCTGCATTTTTTATATGCAGAACTTTTACAAACGATTTACGCATTCCTGATGGTGACAAATAGAAAAGAGACATAAGATGTTAACAGTTCTTTTGATGATGTGCACACAAAACTTAGAACTGCAGGAAAGGGAATAGAAAACACAACAAGAAGGAGAATGTATGAAAAAAAGGACTCGGTTGATTGCCGGAGTAATGGCAATGATGCTTACGCTTGGTGGCTGCGGCTCTGCTGCAAATACCGCAAATAAGAAAGAGGCGACTCAGACGACTGCTGAGCAGACTGCGTCTTCACAGGAGGATACAGCAGAAGCTGCAGCAAAAGAAACAGAATTGGATGTTTTGAAAATTGGTCTTGCTGCTTTGCCGACACAGTTAGATCCGGACAGATCCATCGGTATTGCCAGCATTAAGCTTTTTTATAATATTTTTGATACCCTGCTTTTCACGGATAAAGAAGGAAATATCACCGGACAGCTGGCAGATAGCTGGGAATGGCAGGATGATACAACATTAAATGTAAAAATCCGGGAAAATGTTACCTTCCAGAACGGCGAGGTATGTGATGCAGAGGATGTGAAATTTACATTTGATCGAATTTTAAGCGGCTATGGAGATGGAACCATTGCAGTATTATATGAAACACTGGATTCCGTCGAAAAGATAGATGATCTTACGGTACAGTTCAAGCTGAAAAAACCGGATGCTGCGTTTGAACAGAGACTGGGCTCTATCTGGGGAGCAAGCATTGTACCGAAGGATTATATTGAAGAAATCGGAGATGAAGCCTTTCAGACTGCTCCCATCGGTACCGGCCCGTATAAGCTGACACAGTACTCTCCTGAAAAATATGTGTTGGAGCGTTACGACGGCTTCTGGGGAGATAAGCCTGCTGCAAAGAGTATAGAATTTATTTCTTATCCGGAAGCATCTGCCCGTATGACCGCTTTGATCACAGGGGAAGTAGATATTATCAATGATGTGCCTTCTGATGCGGTAGATACGATCAATGGAACCTCCGGTGTGAGCGTGGTGGGAACCTCCATTAAAAATATCCATATATACACATTTAATACCAGAAATGAAGACAGCATTATGTCAAATCAGAAATTCAGACAGGCATTGACGATGGCAATAGACCGCCAGACACTGGTAGATACCCTTTGGTCCGGATATGCAAAGGTTCCGAATGGGCATCAGTTTGAAAGCTATGGAGATTTATATATTGAGGACTATCCCGGTGTACAGTATGATCCGGAAAAAGCTCGTGAATTAGTAAAAGAATCCGGATATGACGGGGAAGAGGTTATTTCCATCGAAATGGCGGACGGTTATTATACAAACGGCAATCAGGCAGGTGAGGCCATTGTCAGCATGCTTGCGGATATCGGCGTAAAAGCAGAAGTCGTATTTACAGACAAATTCTCCTTCAGTGCAGACATCCGGGCATGGTCCTCTGCTTCCCGGTTTGATAATCCCCTTGGTGCATTATGGCTCCTGTTTGGAACAGGCTCCGGACCGGCAAACCCGGAAACAGGAAGCTGGACACCTACAGAGGAATTTGTGGCAGCAGGAAATACACTGATCGACAGCAAGGATCTGGAAGAACAGCGGCAGGCAGCAAGAACCCTGATGGAAGTATTCGATACCTACTGCCCAGGCACTTATTTGTATCAGGCAGAAGATTTGTATGGTATCAGAGATGGTCTGGAATGGAATATGACATATTGTGAAAACCAGATCATGCCGTTCCGTGCAGGGGATCTGAAAGTTACAGAATAATGACAGGACTGCTTCCCGGCAGATATCTGCCGGGAAGCAGATTTTGAAAGGAAGTATAGTTATTTGGAAGCTATTCTGAAAATAAAAGGGTTAAAAAGCTATTACTACTCGGGACAAAACGTAATTCCGGCAGTGGATGGAGTGGATCTTGATATTTATCCTGGTGAAATTGTCGGAATCGTAGGAGAATCCGGATGTGGAAAAAGCACGGTTGTGCGCAGCTTGATGGGATTGCTGGATCCTGTTTCCTCCAAAAGGGAGGGCGGACAGGCCATTTATCTGGGGAAGGATCTGTTTCAGATGAAGGAAAAAGAGCTTTGCCGGATAAGAGGAAAAGAAATTTCCATGATCTTTCAGAATCCCCTCTCCGCATTGGATCCGGTGTATACGATAGGAGATCAGATCGTAGAGATCATACGCATACATGAAAAAATCTCTAAAAAAGAAGCCTATGAAAAGGCTGTTTTTTTGTTAAAGCAGGTAAAAATCCCTTCACCGGAGGCGAGGATCCAACAATATCCTCACGAATTGTCCGGAGGTATGCAGCAAAGAGTTATGATCGCCATTGCATTGGCATGTAACCCGAAGGTACTGATCGCAGACGAACCGACAACGGCGTTGGATGTGACGATCCAGGCCCAGATCCTTTCCCTGCTGAAGGAGCTGCGGGATCAGCTGGGAATAGCAGTCATACTGATAACCCATAATATGGGAGTAGTGGCCGCTGTCTGTGACCGTATGCTGGTAATGTATGGCGGTGCAGTAGTAGAAGAAGGAAAATGTACAGAACTGTTCGAAAATCCATGCCACCCTTACACCAGAGGGCTTCTGGCAGCAATTCCCAGCATAAAAGAGAGAAAAGAAAAGCTGTATACAATCCCTGGTCAGGTTCCAAAGATGAAAGTACCGGTACAGTACTGTCGGTTTTGCAGCCGCTGCAGCTATGCACAGGAGGTATGCCATGAGAAAGAGCCGGGTATGCAGGGGGAAAACGGACATTTATACAAATGCTTCTATACTCCGCAGCAGCAGGAAAAAGAAAAATGCGGGCCTGGAGGGGTTGCCTTGTGAAAGAGAAAATATTAGAAGTCGTTGATCTATGTAAAGAATATCCGGTAAAAAGAGGAGCACTGCTTCCAAAAGAAATTGGAATGGTACATGCCGTGAATCATGTTTCCTTTACCCTGTATCAGGGCGAAACACTGGGGATCATCGGGGAATCAGGGTGTGGAAAAACAACCCTGATCCGCATGCTGATGGGGTTGGAGGAAGCGACTGGCGGTTATGTGCAGTTCGGGGACAAAAAAATACACAGACATATGCCTCCTTTGGTTAGAAAAAATATGCAGATGGTATTTCAGGATCCCTATGCATCTCTGGATCCCCGCATGAGCATTCAGCGAATTCTGGAAGAGCCGTTACGGATCCATGAGCGGATGAGTGCAGAGGAAAAGAAATCGAGAATCCTCCCTTTGTTGGAGCAGGTGGGATTATCCAGAGACTCTCTGAAAAAATATCCCCATGAATTTTCAGGAGGACAGAGACAGAGGATTGCCATTGCCAGAGCTTTGGTGACGGATCCGCAGCTTTTATTGTGTGACGAACCAGTTTCTGCGTTGGATGTTTCTATTCAGGCGCAGATATTAAACCTTTTGAAGGATCTGCAGGAGAAAAAGAAGCTGACCTATGTTTTCGTTTCACATGACATGAGCGTTATAAGCCATATCAGTGACAGAGTGCTTGTAATGTATCTCGGGCAGGCAGTAGAACTGGCGGAGAAAGAAGATCTGTTTGAGCATCCGCTTCATCCCTACACCCAGGCCCTTATGCAGGCAGTACCGATACCGGATCCCAGAGAACAGGATCAATGCAAAGTACTGGAGGGAGAGATCCCCAGTCCCATGGATTTGCCCCCTGGATGTCCGTTCTGCGCGCGTTGTAAAAAGGCACTTGCTATTTGTAAAGAGATCAGACCGCAGATGGCAGAAACGGCAGATGGACATCAGGTTGCCTGTCATTTATACACGGATGGAGGAAAGCAATGAAACGTTATATTATATTGCGTGTAGGAAAGGCGGTACTGACGATATGGGCAGTTTACACTCTGGTTTTTTTCCTTACCAGAGTAACGGGAGATCCGATTGAATGGCTGACATTGGCCGGAGCCAGTGATTCTGCAAAAGAAATCCTGCGGACAAATCTGGGACTGGATATGCCGCTGTGGCAGCAGTACATAAAATCATTTGTCGGGCTCTTTACGGGGGATACCGGAATGAGCTATTACTATGCACGTTCTGTTTCCGATCTCTTCGCAGAGCGTATGATTCCGACAATTTCATTGGGAAGCATTGTATTGGGACTTACCATTGTGATCGGAATCCCCTTGGGAGTTCTGGCAGCGGTGAAGCACAATACCCTGTTAGATCGGATCACCATGAGCAGTGCGGTGGTAGGCAGTACTCTGCCTAATTTTATATTGGGAATCCTGTTGATCTTTATTTTTTCTCTGAAACTCAGGATTTTGCCAAGCGGCGGTATCGGAACTCCACAGCACTTTCTCATGCCGGTAATCGCGTTGTCAGTAGGTCCCATTGCCAATGTTGCAAGACTTACCCGCAGCTCGCTTCTGGATGTGATCGGACAGGAGCATTTGGATTGTGCCAGAGCAAAGGGCATGCGGGAATGGAAGGTGGTCTTAAAGCATGGCCTCAGGAATGCGCTGATCCCGGTCATTACGATTTTGGGAGCACAGTTAAGTGCTATGATCGGAGGATCTGTTGTTGTGGAAACGGTATTCGCGTGGCCCGGGATCGGAACCTTAATTGTTTCCAGTGCACAGCAGCGAGATTTTCCTGTGGTAGTATTTGGCGTTCTGGTGATATCGGCTTCCGTAACATTTGTGAATCTTTTGGTAGACCTTTCTTATGGTTTGCTGGATCCGCGAATACGCGATCATTAAAGGATTTCAGATAAAATACAGAAATGAGGATAAGTATGCGGAACAGAAAGCTCGGTAGAAAAAGATGGATCATTCCACCGATGATAATTTTTTTAATGGTGACACTGGCAGTAATAGTTATAAC
>OLOR01002282.1_pt1 | contig 15238 bp, 9 predicted proteins | sample 1672521 | NCBI WGS metagenome assembly OLOR01 (sample SAMEA3136695, study PRJEB25190) | human gut metagenome | biome: human gut; feature: human-associated habitat; material: faeces | place: Austria | collected 2013
TTTCCGTATTTTTCTGATGATATAAAACAATTTATCAAATTCTGCTTTTTATAAATTACAGATCAGAAATAGTGCTGTTCCACAACTTATTTTTCAGCCAGACTGTCAAGGCATCTTTTTATGTCCTCTTTTTGCATGCACTCAATGGTCCAGGTGCGTTCTTTTGTTTCTGGCAGATAGCCAAGCACTTCCTGCCAGGGAAGGTTTCCGCTTCCAAGTCCGATATGGGAATCCCGGTCGCCGCAGTTGTCGTGGATGTGAACATGGCTTACATAGGGAGCCAGATTTTTCGCCCACTCCCTGACATCCAGGGAAGAATAACAGTGTGCGTGCCCGATGTCCAGGCACAGCTTGAAGTTTGGCTGGTTCACCCTCTCATAAACATCCAAAAGAAGCCGCCAGTCATCGTCAAATACATTTTCCAGCACAACTTCCAGTTCCGTTTTATTTTGCATAAATTCCTTCCAGAACTTTGCGACATGCTCCGCCCAGTATTCTTTGTAATAAACATACGGGTTCATGCCAGAGTGAAAGACAATCTTCTTAGCTCCAAGTTGAAGTCCCGCCTCATAGCACTGGTTAAATCTTGTCATGGTGGCTTCCCGTACCAGGCTGTCATATGCACAGGGGTTCACATCCAGAAATGGGCCATGCAGGATCAGATCCCTAGTTCCTATCTCTTTCATTTTCTCCCAGTACGTTTTGATTGAATCTGAAAGCTGATCCAGATTATCCGAAATGGAAAAATCAATGCTCTCGATCCCGGTTCCATACTCTTTTACCAATGCTTTCATGTCATCATCTAAAACTAAATGGCTAATATATATCATTTTTTTCCTCACTTTTTTTGCGAAGCTGCTCCTGCCTCTTTTAAATGGCAGAACAGGCAGAAGCCCCGCAAGGCTTTGCTGCCTGTTCCATTTTTTTATTTCACTGTGATCTTTATTTTTTTCGATTTGGAACCTGATTTTACGGTAATGGTGGCGGTTCCTTTTTTCTTTGCGGTGATCACACCTTTTGCGGTAACGGTTGCCACCTTCTTATTGGAAGTGGTATAGGTCACTTTCTGCAGAGAGGTAATCGGGCTGATGACTGGCTTTAAGGTCAGCTTCTTACCTTTTTTCAGGGTTGCCTTAGAAGCAATGCCAGTGATCTTGGTGGTCTTTACCGCTGTTTTTTGTACGGTAACGTTAATCACCTGCTTTTTACCGCTTGCCAGGGTGATGGTGACCTTTGCTTTTCCAGCCTTTAAGCCTTTTATAGTACCCTTGCTGGTTACTGTTACGATCTTTTTGTTGCTGGTCGTCCAGCTCTTGATGGAGTCCCCGTTTGCAAGACCGCTTACCTTCACTTTTGTGGTAGACTGTTTTACCTTCAGCTTAATGCTGGAGGCCGTTACCTTGATGGTGGGGGTAAGTTTACTTCCCACAGTACGGGTTTCGATTTTTCCCTTATTACTGGTGCGTTTCTGGGTTTCTGGGGCAAATACGGTTGCTGCCGATACGGTTGTCCAGGGACCAAATACCTCCGGGACTTCCGTTGGTGTCGGAGTCGGCGGAACGGGTGTTGGGGTAGCTGGAACCGGAGTTACGGTTGGTGTTGGGGACGGGGTATCGGTACGCTGTACCACAATGGTATAATCGGTTGTCTTTCCGGACTTTGTGGTAACGGTAACCTTTACCTCTGCTTCCGCCTGTGGGTTTGTTTTATCAAAATACATGGCAATTCTATGCGCTGCGCCGCTTCCGGTTACTTTTCCAAGCACAGTCACTTTGCTGGTTCCACGAATTCCCACAGCCGTAACTGACGCGCTGCTGTCTGCTGGTTCTGCAAAGATATTTAAAAATTCCCGGCTCTCTTTATAGATGGCCCGGTAGCTGGTTGTCACACTGCTAAATTCCGGGGACAGCGAAATCCGGTTTGCCGTATTTGAGTAAGTATTACTGGTGCTAAGTGTCATGTTTGCAAGGACCGGCGTAGAAATATCCTGGGAAATGTGGAAGGTATATTCCCTGCTCTTTCCCTGACCGCTTACAGTTACCTTCACATCTGTGGAGCCGCCGCTTACATCCGCTGCAAAACTTCCTGCATACGCCTGACCATTTACGGTTATGGTGCAACCCTCCGGTGCTTTCAAATCAAAGGTTACCTTGCTGGCATTCTCCGCTACCGTTAAGTTATATTTTAAGGTATCTTTTCGGAAGGCAGAAGGCCATGTTACTTTTCCAGTATCTGCCGTAGCTGTCACGCTGTTTAAATATGCCCCGTTGGTTTCCAGAGCCATCAGGTAATTGGAATCATTTTTATAATAAAGGGTGCCTTCCCGGTCTGCACAGATGGTACTGATACAGTATTCCTGCTGGTCGCTTGCCGGGCGGAAAAGCTCTACAACTGTTCCAGAGGTCTGTCCCGGTTCATCGGATAACATATAAATACCGCCTGGCTTTGCATTGTAGGTAAAGTACAGATACACTCTTCCATCTGCCTGTCCATCCCCATTATAATCCTGGTTTTCGTAGGCCGTGGACAGAAGAGGCGCTGCCTGGGGATAGCCTGGAATGGATACGTTGTATGCCAGGGAAATCCCGGAAGCAGTTTCATTTAAGACTGCGAAATGGTGACCGCCATCGGAATTAAACTGACTGCCGTTTCCGCAGACACCTACATAGATCCTTCCCTTATAAACAACCGGGGAAGCGGTTGCCATGCCGCCAAGGTTATAGCTGCTGGTGCTTCCAAAGGTGCCGTCTGCATTCATCTGCACACGGTACAGATACCCGCCTTTGGTGGTGAAATATACATAACCATTATTATAAACGATAGTGGAACGGATATCCCCATGGCTTGTCATCTTGTCCAGGAGCAGTCCGGTATGGGTGTTTACGGAATATAAAATAGCGGAATTGGTGTCTGTTCCTTCTGAAGAACCGTCGTCGGAACCAAATACCAGGTAATCGGATGAGGCATAGGAACCAGCCCAGTAAAAGCCGCCCTTATGGTTGTATTTCCAGGTGCAGTATTTAGTCTCATTTCCTACAGACGGATTCTCATCGGTAATAGACAGGCAGAAATAAGAGCCTGCTGTAGTCTCGGAATTCCAGGTTCCGGTATAGATATAACCATCCTTGTAAGTGATCGGGGAAAGTGTCTGACCTCCCAGGGACTCACTGATCCATAAGGACTTTAAGGAAGTAGCACTGACCGCCTGGATCTGACCGCCGCCGATCTGTGCAAAGAGCATTCCCTCTGCATAGGTAAGGGGGATCATGGCATACTGCATATTTCCAGAGAGCTGTTCGCTGGTCTGAAGGATTTCCCCTGTGTTTTTATCCAGCTTATAGATAAACTGTCCAGACGCTACATAAACTGCTCCGCCCAGGATCAGTGGTGGTGTGATGGCTGCCTCCCAGCCCACTCCGATCCTTTTGGTCCATTTTAACAGGGTGGAATCCGCACTGGTTGGGGTGCTGCTTCCGGTAATGCCGTTATTTGTTTCACTGTTTCGAAAATTGATCCAGTCATTGTCCGTGATCTCCGGCTGCGTAGCATCCTGTTTTACCAGTTCTGCACTAATGTCGGAAACCTCGCCGCCGGTAAAACTGCCCTGCTGGGAAATATAGCCATATTTAGAAATATTCCACGTATAGGCTTCTCCTTGAAGGATGTTCTCATAAACCATCAGGGAATCGGCGGAAGGGGTAAGGCGCTCCCCATCCTTGTCATATACGCTGATGACCGCATCCTCCGGGGTTACCTGGAAACTTACTTTGTCACTTGTGCTTTTATGAACCAGGATGGTGTAGGTGCCGGTGGAGGTATAGGTTTTCTCTGCCAGGGCAGGATCCGCATAGGTGTTTGCCTCTGACATGGAGAGCGTCACTTTGGTATCACCGGTGTCTGCCAGTGGAACGCTCACAGCCGTATCTGTAGAAGAAAACGGAACCTCTTTTACTTCGCCTGTGGTTACATTTTCACTGGAAATGGCAAGCTGATACCAGTTGCCGGAAAACGCTTTTGGAACCACCTGTAAAGAAGCAGTAGAAACTGCTACCGTTGCCTCGTAGTCCCTTGTAGTTCCTGTCGTGTCAAATTTCGGAAGGATATTTTTTGCCAGGTCCTTGTCATCCGGCAGGCAGGCCTTGAGATCGGAAAGGTCAAGACGGCGTTCTGCCAGGATCTGGTAAACCTGCTTGTCCCCTTCTGTTCCTGCGGTGATAGTATAAAGTGCTCTTTTGGAGCCATTTTCTCCGGCTGCAAAAACGGAGGCAGCTATATTGTAACGGGTACCATCTGTGTATCCGCTTTTTGACATTTCCGCATTCTGTTTTTCTCCGTCCAGTCCCGTGGTTTCCAGCTGAAGGACGGATCCCTCCGGTGCATTCCCTGCCAGATCCGCTGTGATCCAGAAGGATGCGGAATCCATGTTGGAACCATATTCTGCCACATAAACCTTGCCGCCAAACTCTGCGTCAAGATCAGACATACGCTTTAATCCTACGGTAGAAGCACCGCTCTGGCTGGTATATAAGGTCAAGTTCTGAAGGTAGCCACCCTCATCCTGCGCATCGGTTTCTGGCATGATGATAGGATCTGTCTCCCCTTCAAATCCCTCCTGGGAATCAGAGGCTTCAAAGTCCTCTTCTCCTGAAAAATCTTCTTCTGCTTCCCCGGAGGTAAACCCGGTAAATTCAGAAACGCTTGCAAAAGAATCCTCACTTTGTGTGTCTTCGGATTCCTGGGAACCACCCTCAAAAGAATCCGTCTCATCTGTAAAAAATCCATCCTCTTCTGCGGCATAAGCGGTGTTTAACGCATACACCGGAAGATTTCCAGCTAACAGGGCCGCAGACAAAAGTCCGGTCAGCCATTTTTTCATTGTTGGTTTCATTCAGTTCTCCCTTCTTTTCTTTGCTTACGCCGTTATTTTGGGCTTTTTCTTGCTTTCTTTTTTAAACCTTTTCTTTGCCGTTACAAAAAAGAGAGCAAAACCAGTTTCCAATACCGCAATCACCAGAAGAAATTTTGTTGTCAGACTTGCTTTTTGGATTCCTCTTGTCACACTTCCTGCAAAAGATTCCTCCTGAGCCTGGTTCTTTCCAGTTGTATTTGTAACTGTGGTTTTCGTTTCTTCTGTAAAACCATCTGACGCCTCACTTTTTTCTTCTACCACCGGGGAGGGAGTGGCTTTTTCCATCACCTTCTCCCCTGCTATGGTATAGCCAGGCTTTAAATCCTTTGCATATTTCTTCCCTGTCCGGTCTGTCCACTTCGGGGACTCATTTTTTTTGGTGTCAGCTGTCTTCATATTTCCAAACAAAGAAGTCTGTTTCTCCCCCTGGAGCTTTAAGGAAGCCTTAATCTCCCCAGTGGTTTTCTCCCCCTCTTTGCCTCCAGCTTTGCTTCCCTCCACCTGTTTTAAATTGGATAAGGAACCCTCGCCGTTTTGTCCTGGGATAGTGGCCTGGGACTTATTTCCGCCATGGTCGGAGCCATGTACCAGGTTTCCAGGGGTACCGGCTGTTTTTATATCCGGGATCCCCATGACTAAAGAATCACTTACATTTCCCGCTGCATCCTTTACCACGATCACCAGGTCTTTTTCCCCGGAGGATAATCCAGTCAGGGTAATGGTATTGGTTCCGGCTAATACTTCTGTTCCTTCCCCACCTGTATCCAAGGAAGGTACCTTTGCCACTGCCTCAATCACCTGGTAATAACAGGTTCCCTTTTCGGAAGTTTTATAGACAGCAGAAGCAGTGTCCGTGGAGATACGGCTGGCACTGATTTTTTTTAGTACCGGAGCTGTAGTATCGGTAAGTTTCAGGGTAATATAATAGTCTCTGGTTGTCCCGTCCTCTGCTTTTACCTCCAGGCGGACCTTCGCCTCTTTTTCCTGGTCGGCAAAAAAGATCTTCCAGTAGAGGCGGTCTTTGTTGTCTTTCGTTCCTGTGATGGTCTCATCTTTTTCTACAGTTCCTGCCTTGATACCGCTGATGGCATAAACCTTAACAGAAGCTTTTTCATCCTCTACTTCTGGCCAGATGTTCAGGCTCTGCCGTTCGCCATCGTAGGAAGCCTCAAATTTTTCCTTATCTGGAGCCAGATCCGGGCTTAATTTTAAGATCCCTTTTCCGTACTTGTCGGAACTGGAAACATACAAGCCCTTTAAGGCTGTGTTGCCGCTAAGAAGGGTGATAGTATATTCCGTCACCGCAGAATCTGCCGTGATCTTCTGGTAGAATTCCTGGTACCCTTCTTTACGGACATAAAGTTCATACGCCTGTCCCTGTAAAAGAGAATACCGTCCATTTTCTTCTGCGGAAACCGGGTTTCCCTCTGCATCCAGGATCACCACACTGGCATCTCCCGGCTCAATTTGAAGTCCCACGCTCACCAAAGCCGGGGTTGGAGTCGCAGTCGGCTGTGGAATCTCGGTTGGAGCCGGAGTTTCTGTTGGTGCCGTAGTTGGCTCCGGAACCGGTGTTGCAGTCGGCTCTTGTGGAGTCTCAGTTGGAGCTGGTGCCTGTGTAGGCTCTGGCTCCACGGTCGGCTGTGGTGCCACAGTGGGCTCTGGCTCCATGGTCGGCTGTGGTTCCTCACTTGGAGCAGGCTCCGGCTGTTCCGGTTCCGAAGGCTCTTCTGGTCCTCCTTCTTCGCTTTGTATCATCACTTCTTGCTGTGCATGTATCTCATAAGGAACACTTCCAGCAATCAGAGCTGCCGTTAGGGTTCCCATTACCAATCTTTTTTTCATTTACCAGTCCCCCCATGTCTCGCCGTTTACTCCGCCGCCTACGTCGGCACCGGAATAAAGGGAAAATCGAAGTCTTACCTCATCCCCGTCCGCCGGGAAATAGGAAGACATTCCAACACTCATGTATTCACCGTTCACGGAATACAGCCAGCCAGAGTCCATGGTAAAATCAAACTCTCCAAGCCAGTTGGAATCGTGATCGGATAACTGACAGTTTACTTCCTGCAAATGCGCCATCAGGTCATCCGGAATAGCCGCATTTGCGGAAATGCCGCCCCTTCCGATTGCTTTTAAATAAAAGCCGCTGGTGGCATCCCCATTGTTTCTCCAGTCAAAGCCTGTGTTCTGCAAAAGCCGCAGCAGCACAGAGGATAACTGTTCTCCCTGGTAATATTCAATAGAGGTTGCCGGAAGGATGGTTCCAAGCCCTACCGTACCCGCTTCAATGCTGATGGTGATAGAACCTGCCACCTGTGGACCTGCGTCTTCTCCTTTATACAGGGTAAAAGGAGGTAAGGTAGTGGCATAGCCTTCTTCGTCTGTCGCCTTGATTTCTATGGTGTTGGCACCTTCTGCCAGTTCCAGGCGATATGCCAGGATTCCAGCAGCCGGTTCTCCCTGGCAGGAAAGCCGTTCCCCATTTCCGGTTACCGTAAGGGCAGCTGCGCCCAGACTGTTTCCATAATGGTCGGTTGCCTGGATGTAAAAGGTACGGTAAGAAGCATTGACCGTCTCCCCATCGGTAAGGTCTGTGGCAATCTTCGGGTAATTATCTTCTACCGGTTCCTCTGGACTTTCCGTAGGGGCAGGTGTCGCAGTGATCTGCGGCTCTTCCGGTGCCGGGGTAACAGGTGGCAGATCCTCATCCGGAGTCTGCGCCCCGTCCTGGTTCCGGTTATCATCCGCATCTGGTGTTTCCGATGGCTGTTCGGAATGGTCTGGTTCATCCTGGTTATCATATTCAATCGTATTACTTTGATTCTCCTGATTTTGGTTTGTATTGTTATTATTTTCTGGCGGCGTTTCCGTCACCGTCGCCTGGGGTGTGGGCGTTACGCTCTCCTCCGGTTCAGGCGTTGGTGTCACCGTCTGCATTACTGGTTCCTTTGTCGGCTCCGGTGTAACCGTATGAGTCGGTGTCTCTTCCGGAAGAAGCTGTGCCTGTTCCTGTTGCTCTTCCGCTTCCTCGCCGTTTCCATCTGTCTTAGATCCTGCATAGGCAAAACCGGTTCCCAGATACCCTTTTAAGGAGCTGTCTGCACTGATTCCCTGCACCGGGTTTGGTACTGCCTCGGGCTCACTTTTTAATACGCCCTGTGCAAAAACGACAGCAGCCAGAAAAAGCACTGCCACAGGAATGAGCGCTGCCAGTATTTTTCTTTTCTTTTTTTCTTTCATAAACAGCCTCCTTTCCTGTCAATAAAGTCTTTCAATGTATTTCATGATCCATCTGTCATACCAGCTTGCAGATGCTTTTAATTCCTTTTTTAAATGCCGGATACAGCTTGCCGTATCATGGCGTTCGGAGGCCGATACCGGATGGGGGCTAAACGCTGCCTTTTGTCCAATCTTTCTTACTCTTTCATAGAGTAATGTGGTCTCATCTGAATACTGTGTGCCATGCTCGTATAACGCTCTGGCATAACCAGCCATCGCCCGGACTGCCAGTTTGGTGTCCTGGGAGGCAAAGCACTTTCTTCTCTTTCGGTTCGTAAACGCTCTTAAGAATATCACCGTCAGGATAAACAGAAACATAAACGTATCAAATACGATCAAAAACAGAAGGAGGAATTTTTCGATTCCAAACAATGCCAGCTTCAAGCTGAAATTGGTACGGATGTTCTCTTCTACTGAAGGCTGTGATTCCGTCTCCGGGATCGAAGCTGCCAGTTTTCCCTTGGCTTCCAGACCGGTTTTTAAGTTGGCTTCCTCCATGACACCGTAATAGGAAGGTGTCATTTCAAGAGGGATCCAGCCAAGCCCGTCCACATAGATCTCCGTCCAGGCATGTCCGTTGGTGCCTGGGATTTCAATGGTGTCCCCAGCCTGTTTTCCTTCTATATCCTGTGGGGTAATTAAGTACCCTTCTACATAACGTGCCGGAATGCCATAGTAGCGGAACATCAGAGCCGCTGCTGTCGCAAAATGAACACTGTGTCCGATCTTGGAGGTGGTTAAAAAATTCTCTATAAAATCCCCGTCTTCTGAAAATACATCGGTCTGGGAGCTGTAGGTCATGTTCTTTTCCAGATAGGAACGGATCCTGGTGATGGCCGTATAGTAATCGGTATGTCCCTCGTCACGGTTTCCGCCGTCTCCAAGTTCCTTTTGAAACAGGGTTTTTAAGGACGCTGGAAGAGCGGTATCTTCCTGATAAACAAAGGTATTGTAATAACTCTCCTGGCTTCGGTAGGAACTGACGGCATCCGCGCCGCCATCCCCTGCATTATTTCCAGCGGTCAATGTCTGATAGACCTTTGCCCCAAGGGTGGTAAAATCACTTACCAGATTTCCAAGGGAGGAAATGCGGTAGGTTCTTTCTCCAAACATTCCTCTGGCGTACAGGGTGCTGTCCGCCTGGGCGTTTTCGCCTGTGTAGCCGTCTGGCAGACCTGAGAGCTCATACGGGGTATAAAGGTATTTACTGCTTGCCGTTTTATTATTTATCGAAATGATTCCTTTTTCACTGGAGAGGGAATCGTCCTGGATCAGATTTCTTGCATTTAGAAGCTGGGTTTCTCCATAAAAGCCCTCCTGGTGAAGCCAGTAATACAAGTCTTTTTCTTCATAGGCCTCTTCCGTGGAAATCTCCGTCCAGGAAGAGCCGTCATAAACGCTTCCCACAAAGCCACGCAGATACAAAGAAGCCGGATGCTCCATGGTAATTTCAAGTGCCGTATCCGATGACGCACTCCAGGCTCCGGTCTGCTTTAACTTTCCATCTGGAAGGGAATTTGCCCCCTGCCCTTTGTAGCGGAGCCTGGAAAGTCCACTTAATGCCTCTTCTTTGGCATTTGCCACAAGCTGGGAGTCCTGGTACTCATTCTTTGGCACCAGGCTTTGAAGGAACACACCCCCGAAAACGGAAACCAGAAGAAGACCAAATGCCCCGGCAATAAAAGCGGACACATCGGCAGCGTTACCTAAGTTTCCCCTTTTATTTTTCGTCATGTAGTTTAATTCTAACAGGGTTCCAGCGTAAAAGCAAAGACAAAGCCTGGTATCTGGAAGCAGGCTGGTTTTTACCAGAACCACCGGAAGGACTGCCGCAAAAAGAAGAAGCAGCACATACCACCGAAGCTTCAGGATTAAGAAGCCAAGCAGCCCACAGGCAATGCCAAGGAAAATAAAAGCAGCCAGCTCCCCATTTGCTTTTCCAGAATCCTTCAGCTGGTAGATGGTAAGGTAAATCCCTGCTTTTTTCCCAAGAACTTCTGCAAGCTGGTTCCAGAGTGAAAGAAATCCGTTTAAAAGCATGCCAGAGAACGCAAACAGGCAGATCCCGGCAGCTGCACTTAACGAGAAAACCGCAGCAAAAAAATGTTCCCGAAGCCTGAAAAGAACGGCACAGAGAAGGGCGGTCACAGTGACGCTCACCAAAAAAGGAATCCCATTCACAGACGGAACCAGGGTATGCAAAAGTGCAAAGGTACCAACGCCGTTTACCAGAAAAATCAGGAAACTTTCCAGCAGGATACCGGGCAGGTATCTTCTATGTTTTTCTTCTTGTCTTGTGATCCATACTTCCATGTGATGGTTTCTCCTTTATCTGCTGTGGTTCCACAGCTTACAACGGTTACCTCGCCCCGGGTTCGAAGCCTTCTAAGGTCTTCTTCCTCTGGTGCGCCCGTAATATAAATATAATTTGCAAATCTTTGCTGTCCCGGAGTGTGAAGATATTCTGTGATGGTACAGGGCTTTTCCCCCTCCCCTGTGTGACGGAGGAATAGATAGAGAATATTTTCATAATCCTCGCGGGTGCGTATTTTTTCAATGTAAAAATGTCCGGTGCTATGGTCGTACACGCCTGCCTGACAGGAAATGCCCTGTTCCATAAAGCTGTTTAAAACTGCGGCAAACACTTCACCAAGCGTCTGTGCTACGGCTGGTGCTTTTTCCCTTAAATATGGCTCTGCCAGGATCAGTACAGTATCGTCCACCGGGAAGCTTCTCTGACGGATCATCATTTTATCTAACTTGCCGGTCAGCTTCCAGTGGATCTGACGAATGCTGTCCCCCTCCTGGTATTCCCGGATATCAAAGGTCTCCCCCGGATCATCCCCGGGACGGGCTCCGGAATAGCGGAAGCTCTCCATGTCAAAACCCTCTTTTGTGAGGAACCGAAAATCTTCCTTTTGCTCACAGGGCATCACCACCGTACAGGCGGACAGCCCAGCCTTCCTTTTTTGCCCTATGATGCCGAAAAAATCATAGGAGCGCCAGGTGTGTAAGGTGGCGTAAATACTGCCGCACCACTGGCTTTTTCCCTGGAAGTCAATGGCTTTTTTCCCCTTTCCTTTAAGGGAAAACGAAAACGGAAGCTCCATCTTCTCCCCAGTAAAATGATTTTCCAAATGCAGGCTGCCTTTTCCTAGAAATACCGGAAGGACAGAGCCATTTGCGATCTGAAGCTCCCCCTTCCAGATTCCATCCTGTTCCGCAGCTTTGGGGAGCTTTAGCTTCATGGTGATCTTTTTTCCGCAAAAGAAACCAAGCAGCAAAAACGCCACTACCGCAAGGGCGGACAAAAGCAAAAGGACGGCATATACCCAGGCTCCGGTAAAAACCGCAGCCAGGGCAAGCAGTATAAACCATATAAGTAGTAAAATCCTGTTTTTCATTATCCCTCTACCTTCGGTGCCGGTGTATCTTTTAAAATTTCTTCCAGAATGTCCTTCGCACTCTGCTCCTGGTATCTCGCCCTGGAATCCAGGATCATGCGGTGTGCGGTTACATCTGTGAATACTCTTTTTACATCTTCCGGAATCACATAATCCCGTTCTTCCATGAAGGCTGCCGCCTTTGTCATACGGCATAAAGCCAGGGTTCCACGGGGGCTAAGACCAAGTGTAATCATCGGATGGTTTCTGGTTGCCTCTGCGAGGGTTGCAATATAGTTCAGGATGGAATCTGCCATATATACTTTTTGCACCTGATCCTGAAGCATAACAACTTCTTCTTTGGTAATAACCGCAGTGGCTTTCTCCAACGGATTTGTGTTCTGCCGGTCCCGAAGCAGCTCTACCAGATTCTCGTGATCCGGGTAGCCCATGGAAAGGCTTATCATAAATCGGTCCAACTGGGATTCTGGCAGCATCTGGGTTCCGGAAGAGCCGGTAGGGTTCTCTGTAGCAATGACTACAAATGGCTGCGGAACCGGATGTGTCTCGTTATCCACGGTTACCTTTCCCTCTTCCATGACTTCCAGAAGGGCAGCCTGGGTTTTACTGGAGGTACGGTTGATCTCGTCAGCAAGGAGCATGTTACACATCACCGCACCTGGGCGGTAGATAAATCTGCCTGTCTGTTTTTCGTACATGGTAAATCCGGTTACATCGGAAGGGACTACGTCCGGAGTAAACTGGATCCGGTTAAAATCCATTCCCATAAGACGGCAAAGTGCCAGGGCTGTGGTAGTCTTTCCAACGCCTGGAACGTCTTCCAAAAGCACATGTCCTCTTGCCAGCACTGCCATGATAATCTTATCCGTAACTTCTTTTTTTCCTTTTATAATGGTTCCAAGCTCCTTCTGAAGCTGTCTGATCTTATCTGCCATTTCTTTCCTCCTGCCCTTTTTTACTGGCTGATCCAGATTCTTTTTCTTATGTGTCAATTGGTATCGCTCATATCATAAAAACTGGTTTTGCCATTTAAAAACCGGCTGTATGCCGCCATTGCACAAAACGCCTGGTCGGTAGCCATGGGATCGCTGTCACCGTCTAATAAATGGGAAAAGCTTCCATCTTTTTTATAATACTCCATCAGGTTGTCGTAAAGCCCTTTTTCCTTTTTCTGGAAACGTTCATCTTTATTGCAGTCAATCCCATACGTGCTAAGCGCAAGGATCACCTGGGAAATGGACTCTGAGCTTTTATCCCCATACGCCTCATAACCGCCATCCTCTGCCTGCGCGTCCGCTAAAAATTCCACGCCTCTGTCAATGATGGCACTGATTTCTTCCTCTGTTGCATAGGGCTCTAAGCACTGTAAGGTCATGGCAGTCAGATCCACATCTGCGGTATCGGAACTGTCATCTAAGGAAAATCCACCAGCTGGTTTTTCCTGTTCCACTATGTAGGTCAGATACTTTTGCTCCAATTCCCCGTCTATCTCCAAGCGGTCCGCATTTAAGGCAAGAAGGGCATACACGGCTCCATTTAACCCCTGTGCGGTTACAGCCTCAAAATCTTCCAGGGGCTTTCCAAGGTCATACCCTCCAATATCGGAAGGATCGATCCCGATGGCCTTACAAGCCAGGACAGCCCTTGCATACTCGGTATAGCGGTTTTCACTTAATACCCCTTCCTGCTCCTTGACACGCTTTTCTAAGTTTGCCCTGTATTTTTCGTAATAGCCGTCCTCTGCCTCTTCCCCGGAGCGTGCCAGTGCGATCACCGTCCACTCACCGCCGAGGGAATCGGAAGCTGGGGAGGGAATACTTGTCTGTTCATAGGAAGCAGTTTTCTTTAATGCTTCCTCTAAGGACGGAGTACCGCCTCCACACCCGGATAACAGGCTGATGGCAGCTGCCGCCGCCAGTATTCCGGCAAGATAGCATTCCTTCCTTTTCATTTTGGGATTTAACATTTTTCGTTTCTCCTTCTTTAAAAAATCAAATTCCACTTACATCTATTTTTCTATTATCGGTTCTCTGCTTCCTGTATCAGCCCATATTTTACCTTGATCCGCTCCAGTTTTTCCAGAAGCGGGCGGCTAAGCAGCCACAGGAAGATCACGGTGGAGGCTGCATGTACCAGATCCACAGGCACACCTGAAATGTAATAAGCGATCAGGCTGCTTTTTGTAATGTACCCGTAGGACATCAGGATGCTGGCAGGATTCATAATGCCGCCATAAATTAAAAAGACACTTAAAAATCCATAGATACAAAGATCGAACTTCCTGGCTTTTAAAATCCCCTTCTGGTACAGGATCCCTGCCAGAAATCCGATCATACCAAAGGCAAACATCTGCCAGGGTGTCCAGGGACCCTGCCCCATAAACATGTTGGAGATCAGCATGGTAAGACTGCCAACTAAAAATCCAGCCTCCCCGCCAAAGGAAATCCCGGTTAGGATCACGATAGCAGCCACAGGCTTGAAGCTTGGCACCATGAAAAAGGCGGCACGTCCTGCTACGCCAATGGCAGCTAATACCGAGATCACCATGATCTCCCTTGCCTTTGGCTTCCTGCCCTCAAACATCATAAAAAAGGGAAGCATGGCAGCCACTACTACGATCAGGCTGCAGAGCAGGTATTTTCGCCCTCCCCATATCTTCACAGAGAAGAATAGAAGGATTGGTACCACGATCAGCATGACCGCAAATGCAAACCAGGTGCGGCGGCTTACCTTTCCCTGGCGCTCCATCTGGCGGATAATCATTCCGTCAGACGGAAGGGTGTATTCTTCCAGTTCTTCAGAAGGAACTTCATTTCGACGGAAAGGATTTTGTTTTCCCGAATTCTTTAAACGGGCGGCATCCGAAGCTGGTTCTTCTTCCCCAAAGAATTCGTCCAGAAATTCATCTAACTGGGATTCGTCAAGCATGACACCACATCCTTTCCGGTAACAGCCTCTGGAAACAGCCCTCTTGCCATACGGTTTGCCGCAGTGGTATAAAAGTTATTTCCAGCGAAAAAGTCTCTTGTCTTTTTGCTTGTCACAATATTTCCTTCGAAAAACAGGCCTGTCGTATCCGCATACTCGGCTACAAATTCCACGTCATGGGAAATCATGAAAATCGTCATTCCATGGGATTGCAGCTTCTTTAAGATGCTTCCAAGCTCTTCTTTATATTCCGCATCCATTCCCTTGGTCGGTTCATCCATGAGAAGGATCTTCGGACGAAGAAGAAGCACTTTTGCAAGGGCAAGCCGCTGCTGTTCCCCGCCGCTTAAATCATAGGGATGGCGTTCAAGCAGTCCCTCCAAATGGGTAAGGCTTACAATCCCCTCAATGGCTTTTTCCTTTTTCATGGAAATGGGATACTCGTTAGACGGCTTTTCTTTTTTTCCGCCGATCACGCTATAGAGGTCTTCTAGTACGGTCTTTTTTAAAAAGATGCTCTGGGGATTCTGCGGCATAACACCTAGATACCCGCAGTATAACTTCCGGTCGGAAAAGGAACGAAGATCCTTTCCATCCAGGTAGATTCTGCCGCTATACGGCTGGTGTACTCGTCCAAGTAAGGATAAGGTGGTACTCTTTCCCGTTCCGTTTCCCCCTACCAGGGCATAGAATTCTCCTTTTTTTACTTCCAGGG
>OLOR01002290.1_pt1 | contig 15210 bp, 9 predicted proteins | sample 1672521 | NCBI WGS metagenome assembly OLOR01 (sample SAMEA3136695, study PRJEB25190) | human gut metagenome | biome: human gut; feature: human-associated habitat; material: faeces | place: Austria | collected 2013
TCTACCTCAACGCTGCTATCATGATCGGTGGTGTTGTTCGTATGTTCGTTGACGGCAGAAAGAACGTTGATGCTAAGACTAAAGAGGCACAGGCAACAGACGGTACACTTTATTGTGCTGGTATGATCGCCGGTGAAGGTCTTGTAGGTATCTTACTTGCAATTCTTGCAGTTGTAAACGTAAGTGGTGTATTCGATCTTTCCGGAAGCCTTAACCTTGGAAATGCCGGCGGCGTGATCATTATGGTTCTTATGATCCTGTTCCTGATGAAATTCAGTATCTGGAAAAAGAAGAAAGCCTGATGAAAAATAATAAAAAGAAAGAGCAGCAGATCAATTATCTGGATCTGGTTCCTGAGCGTTCCGGTCAGCTTCGCTGGCATGAGGACATCAGAGGGAAAATGGTGTTGGAAATAGAAAATAAAGGTGCGTTCAATACGATCGCGCAGAAACTGTTCAATAAACCCAGATATACGAAGATACATCTGGATCAGAACGGAACTTTTATCTGGCCGCTGATTGATGGTAAGAAAACAGTGGCAGAGATTGCGGCACTGGTGAAAGAGGAATTCGGAGAGAAAGCAGAGCCTCTTTATCCGAGGATCGTAAAGTATTTCCAGATAATGGAGAGCTATCATTTTGTTGATTTTATCAATAAGCCGAAGAAATAAGGCTAAAATAAGAACGGGAGCAGTCCTTGAGGGATTGCTGCCGTTCTTGTAGTTTACAGAAAAATAATTACAGTGCAGTGATGAAGTGATAGCATGGAGGAAAAGTGATGTTAAAAGTAAATGGGAAAAAGCCGGTATGGCTGGATTATCTGATGATCATTGTGGGAACCGGTTTGATGTCCCTTGCTATTAATTCTGTATTTGATGCAGCAGGAATGGTAACCGGTGGCTTTTCAGGTATCGCCATTATTATTAAGGCATGGACGAAGAATCTAATAGAAGGCGGAATACCTCTCTGGGTTACAAACTGTGTATTAAACCTTCCACTGTTTGTTATTGCCTGGAAGGTGAGAGGATTTTCTTTTATAAAAAGAGCCATACTGGGTGAAATCTCCCTTTCTGTATGGCTGGCCATCCAGCCGGTATGGAATCTGGCAGGAAATGATCTGCTTCTTTCGGCATTGTACGGTGGTGTGATCCAGGGTGTAGGAATTGGTCTGGTTTTTCTGGGAGGTGGAACAACCGGAGGAACAGACATGATGGCTGCTATTATCCAGAAATTCCTGAAACATTATTCCATTGCACAGATCATGCAGGTGATCGATGCAATGGTTGTGCTTGTGGGAATGTATGTGTTCGGTGTTCATAAAGCTTTATATGCCATCATCGCAGTATATCTGGTGACCAAAGTTTCTGATGGACTGATCGAAGGTTTGAAATTTTCCAAGGCAGCCTATATCATCACAGGAAAGCCAAAAGAGATTTCAGATATGATCATCAATGACCTTGATCGTGGAGTCACAGGAATCAATGCAAGAGGAATGTATTCCGGTCAGGATAAGCTGATGCTCTTCTGTGTAGTGAACAAAAAAGAAATTATCATGTTGAAGGAAAAGGTGGATAAGATCGATCCGGATGCATTTGTGATCGTTACAGATGCAAGAGAAGTACATGGAGAAGGATTTATCGAGAAAAAATAATTAAAAGCGTCAATTTATAGGACAAAACTGAGCAAAATATAAAAAAAGTTATACAAAAAATTGTAAGTTTTTTCATCTTTCCTCTTTTATTTTTGGTGAATTTGTATTAAAATGTATTGCAGGTATAAAGATTTATGGTTAAAACGGAAGAACAAACACTATAGATGAGAAGGGATTGAATTTGGATGATATCGAATCAGGTGCTTCAGAATACTCTTGAAGGATTAAAAGAAATTTCAAGAACAGAATTTTGTGTAATTGATACAGAGGGGAAAGTGCTTGCAAGTACATTTGCAGATTTTTCCATTGCATCAGCAGATGTGCAGGCTTTTGTAGAGTCTCAGGCTGACAGTCAGCTTGTAAAAGGCTACCAGTATTTTAAAGTCTGTGATGATTATCAGCTGGAATATATTCTGGTTGCTCACGGTGATGATGAGGATACTTATATGGTGGGCAAGCTGGCAGCATTCCAGATCCAGAATCTGATCGTAGCCTATAAGGAACGGTTTGATAAAGACAGCTTTATCAAGAACCTTCTCCTTGACAATCTGCTTCTGGTGGATATTTATAATCGTGCGAAGAAACTTCATATTGAAGCGGATGTACGCCGAGTGGTAATGATCCTGGAAATGCCTCAGGAGAAAGACCACAGTTCCATGGAGAGCGTGAAGAGCCTTTTCGGCGGCAAGAGCAAGGATTTTATTACAGCAGTAGATGAGAAGAGCATCATTATTGTAAAAGAACTGGATGAAGGCGAGAACTATCCGGAGATGGATCAGCTTGCCCATACGATCTTGGATACACTTGGCATGGGAAATGACGGCAGAACACATATGGCATATGGAACCATCGTCAATGAACTGAAAGAAGTATCACGTTCCTATAAAGAAGCCCGTATGGCACTGGATGTAGGAAAGATCTTCTTCGGGGATAAAGAGGTTATCGCATACAGTTCACTTGGAATCGGACGTCTGATCTATCAGCTCCCGATCCCGCTGTGTAAAATGTTCATAAAGGAGATCTTCGGCGGCAAGTCCCCTGACGATTTCGATGAAGAGACTCTTGTTACCATTGACAAATTCTTCGAGAACAGTCTCAACGTATCCGAAACTTCCAGACAGCTTTACATCCATAGAAACACTCTGGTTTATCGTCTCGATAAACTTCAGAAAAGCACAGGGCTTGACCTCCGTGTATTCGAAGATGCCATCACATTCAAGATCGCGCTGATGGTAGTACGGTATATGAAATATATGGAAACATTGGAGTACTGATGCCGTATTTTAGCGGAAAAGAGGCGTTTTGAACAACTAAAAAAAGAAACTTTGTCTACCAGATGCCTGCCGTTTTTTACGGCAGGCATTATTGCTGTCAGATATCTGCTCTTTACAAATTCTCTGCAACAGTGTATAGTTAAAATTCGGGTTGTGTAGGAACACGGAGTGAACGTCAATAAGTATGAACATTCTATGAAACCTGAAAACACCCTCTTGCACAAATTGGAAACGTATATTACAATAATATTACGAAAACATTAACCATTTGGAGGAAACATACATGATAGACCTTGTAGATGTAAGCAAGTCCTACGGACCCGGGCTTCCGGCCGTGAACCATGTGAACTTACATATAGATAAAGGTGAATTCGTATTTATAGTAGGAAACAGCGGATCAGGAAAAACAACCCTGGTGAAGCTTCTTATGAAAGAACTGGATTCCACATCCGGCCAGATCACTGTAAGCGGAGAGCGCCTTGAAGGAATGAAACACAGACGAGTAGCCAAATACCGCCGTAAACTCGGGGTAGTATTTCAGGATTTCCGTCTTTTGAAAGACAGAAACGTATACGAGAACGTAGCTTTCGCTCAGCGTGTGGTAAACAGACCTACCCGCGTCATCCGTAAAAGGGTTCCGGAAGTTCTTCAGGAGGTAGGACTTGCCGGTAAATATAAATCCAATCCGGATGAGTTATCCGGAGGAGAACAGCAGAGAGTAGCACTGGCCAGAGCTCTGGTAAACCGCCCGGATATCCTTCTGGCAGATGAGCCAACCGGAAACCTGGATCCGAAGACTTCCGAAGAGATCATGAAACTCCTGGAACAGATCAACGACAGAGGGACCACAGTAGTGGTTGTTACACATAACAAAGAAATCGTAAATGCCATGCGTAAACGAGTTGTGACCATGCACGAAGGTTCCATTATAAGTGACGAGAAAGAGGGAGAATATCATGAGGCCTAGTACAATCTGGTACACTCTGAAACAGGGTGTCAAAAATATCAAAAGAAACTGGATGTTTTCCCTGGCTTCCATTATTACCATGGCTGCCTGCATTTTTCTGTTCGGGATTTTCTTTTCTATTGTAAATAATGTCAATAACATTGCACATAAAGTAGAGCAGGAAGTACCCATCACCGTATTCTTTGATGAGGGAACTACAAATAAGCAGATCAAAGCCATCGGGAAAAAGATTAAAGCCCGTCCGGAAGTAGAGAAGATCGAGTACCAGTCAGCAGATGATGCATGGCAGGAATATAAAGATCAGTATTTCCAGGGATCAGAAGCGGCAGATGGATTCAAGGACGATAATCCGCTTGCCAATTCAGCGAACTACCGTGTATATATGAATGACATCACGAAACAGACAGAACTTGTTTCTTATATACAGGAACTGAAACATGTAAGAAAAGTCAACCAGTCGGAAGAAGCTGCGAAGACGCTGGGAAATGTAAACAAACTGGTTTCCTATGTTTCCATTGCAATCATTGTGCTGCTTCTGGTTATTTCCATTTTCCTGATCAGTAATACTGTGTCAGTAGGTATTGCTGTACGTAAGGATGAGATTGGAATCATGAAATATATAGGAGCTACTGATGCGTTTGTCCGGGCACCTTTCGTTCTGGAGGGAATCGTTCTGGGCGTTATCGGAGCGGCTGTTCCGCTGATCGGTCTGTATTTCTGTTATAATGGAGCAGTATCCTATATTCTCACGAAATTTAATGTGCTCAGCGGAGTGGTGGATTTCATTCCTGTATGGCAGATTTATCAGACATTGCTTCCTATCAGTCTCGGACTTGGAATCGGAATCGGTCTGATCGGAAGTTTCTTTACAACCAGAAAACATTTAAGAGTATAATACAAAAGCAGTCGCCGGATTTTACCGACGGCTGTTTCTTTATAAAGAAGTGGAGAATAAACATGAAAAATAAAGAATTCTGGAAAGGCACCCTTGCGGGAGGCCTTGTTGTGGCAGTACTGGGAACAGGAGTGTTTTATGGTGTGAATTACACAGGCGGGAAAAGTGTGCTCAGTGACAGAAAGTGTACCGTGAAACTGGCAGCACTGGAGAAAATCATTGATGAGTCTTATCTGGGAGATAGGGATCAGGAGAAATTAAAAGAAGGTCTTTATACAGGACTGATCTACGGCCTGGATGATCCTTATTCCAGATATTATACAGCAGAAGAATACGAAGAAGAAAACACCTCCAATCAGGGAACTTATCAGGGAATTGGAATTTCCATGGAAAAGAACAAAGAAGGAGGGATACGGATCGTAGAATGCTATGAGGGCGGTCCCGGGGAAGCGGCAGGCCTGAAGAAAGATGATATCGTCAGCGCCATTGACGGGGAAGATATTACAGATACAGCAGTTTCTGATGTGGCAGATATGATCCGGAATTCAGACAAAGAAAGCGTGGTGCTTACTGTCCACAGAGAGAATGTGGAAGAACCCATGAAGATCAAAGTTTCCATAACCGATGTGGAACTGCCCTCTGTATTCCATGAAATGCTGGATGACCAGATTGGTTATATCCGTATTACAGAATTTAAAGGCGTGACCTGCGAGCAGTATCGTGAGGCATTTCAGAATCTGGATGAACAGGAAATGAAACGTCTGATCGTAGATCTTAGGGACAATCCGGGAGGTCTTCTGGACTCTGTATGCGAGATACTCAGAGAGATTCTGCCGGAAGGCCTGATCGTATATACAGAGGATAAAGGCGGAAACAGAGAAGAACAAACCTGTGATGGCAAAAATGAACTCCAGATTCCACTTGCAGTCCTGGTAAATGAAAACAGCGCCAGCGCATCGGAGATTTTTGCCGGTGCAGTACAGGACTATGGAATCGGAACCATCGTAGGTACAACTACTTATGGAAAAGGAGTGGTACAGTCCATCCGTCAGCTCTCAGACGGAAGTGCCATCAAACTGACCATCGCCAACTACTACACTCCAAAAGGAAACAACATCAACAAAATAGGGATCAAACCGGACATAGAAGTTTCCCTGGATACCAGCCTTCTAAATAAAGATAAAGACGAGATTACTCATGAAGAAGACAATCAGCTGCAGGAAGCCATAAAGGCAGTAGAAAAATAAATTCTGCTGTACTTGTATCAGATAGAGCGATACAATAAGAAAAAGAAAGGCATGTCCTATGAGAATTTACAAATAAGCAGGAAAGGAAGTCGTGCAGTGTTTTTTAAAAGAAATATGCCAAAGGCAACAGCTGATTTTGATGGAAAGACAGTCAGTCTTTTGCCGGAACTGGCAGGATATGGTGAAAATCTGATCTGTGACAGTGTACGTCAGTACTTTTGCGGTAAAAAAGAAGTTCAGCTGTTCTATCAGACCAGATTTTATGATACTGACAGACAGCGGAAATGGTCTGACTGGGGCTTTTCGGGATGTGTATTGAAAATAAAAGACAGCTGTATAAAGGGACAGATTTACTGTTATAAGGAAAAGGTGTACCAGAGGATCCTGCCGGCAGGATATTCGAAAGCCGGGAAGTTAAAGGGGTTTCAGGTTTATTCGGCAGATGGAAATTACAAACAGCATGAACTGGATACAGTCTTGGGCTGGCTGGAAGAAAATCTGTGCGGGATTCTTTCCTATATGTATGCAGTGAATCTTCAGGAAGGGGTGATGGAAATTATTTTCCGGGATCTGGAGCTGTATCCCGTGGAAGTGATTGGTGAAAGAATAATGGAATCTATGAAAAAGTAAAAATAACAGGAGAAAAGGACAATGAAAAGAAAAAGTTTAAAAAAGAGGATACTGGTCTGCACGCTTTCGTTAGCACTTGCGGTTGGAAGTGCGCCGGTTATGTCACTGGCAGAAGATGCGGCTGTGGCAGATGGACAGGAGTTTACTTCGGAAGAGGAACAGATTCCGGTGGAAGATTCTTCTTCCGGTGAAAGGCGCATATATGATCCGGAGTATGATTTTGATGCCAATCTGATCACCTTACCGGTGGAAAGAGAGGAAGATCACTGGGAAATATCTGCCGGAGATGTGGAACCGCTGGATACGTTTACGGATGCAGCACAGGGCACGCCGGAAGATAAGGAACGGGATGCCATAGAATTAGATCCGGACAGTGTGCTGGACGAAGATATTACAGTAAGTGGAAATGACGCATCAGATAACGAGGAAACGGTAATTGTAAGTAATGAAGAAATAGAACTGTTTTCTTCCGATAGTACTGAGGATACAGAAGAGATTGAGGAGGAATCACTTTTCTCATCAGGTACAGAAGAGGTTCAGGAAGAAACTGCATCAGATACAGAAGAAAGTATGGAAGTAGTATCTTCAGATGAGGAGAATGAGACAGCTTCCGATGAGTTTACCCCGGAATTCACAGATGTTCAGGACGGAGAAGCCTTTTCAGAAGAAGAGACAGGAAGCTCAGATCAGATACCTGCTGCAGAAGAAGAAGAGGGAGATATTTTTGCAGGGCAGGATGGTGAGAACACGCCGCAGTATCAGCTGGAAAATGGAGTGCTGACAGTTTCAGGAACTGGAAGAATAGACAATGATCTTTATAAGAATCATACAGATATTACAGAGCTGGTAATAAAAAGCGGTATTACAGCTGTTGGCGGTTATTCCTTTTATGGGTGTACCAGCCTGACCAGAGTTGTTTTGCCGGATACACTGACAGAAATCGGATCCCATGCTTTCGCAAAGTGTACAGCATTGACGGAGATTGAGCTGAATGAAGGCTTATCTAACATAGAGGGCAGGGTGTTCGAGGATTGTACTGCACTGAAAAGAGTATTTATTCCTTTAAGTGTGGAAGCTGGTCAGGTATCCTATACTTATAATCCAAACAGCAACAGAGCCTGGGGAATCTTCAATAACTGCAGGGAACTTACTACTGTAGAATTTGCAGAAGGAACAACCAGGATCCATTCCGGATTATTTGGTGGAAGCGGACTGAAAGAGATCACTTTCCCGGAAACTGTTACAGAAATAGGAATGTATGCGTTTGCAAACTGTGAATTACTGGAAGAGATCAATTTTTCAGATTCCTTGAAAAAAATAGAAGAACGGGCTTTCAGTAATTGTACAAATGTCAAAAAGATAGACTTTCCAGAGAATATCAACTATATCGGAGCTCATGCGTTTGATTCTGACGGAGCTTTGGAAGCGGTTTCCATTCCTCTGAACTGGCAGGATGCGGAAATCTATTATGAATATAATTCCGGTGACCGTAATGCCTGGGGGATTTTTAACGGATGCAGAAGCCTGAAAACAGTGAATTTCGCAGAGGGAACTACCCGTATTCATGGGGGAATGTTTGCAGGAAGCGGCCTGACAGAAATTGATCTTCCGGATACGGTTACTGCGGTAGGTGATTATGCTTTTTCCAACTGCAGATCTCTGAATTCCTTTATTACAGGCAGCAGCCTTCAGTCCATAGGAGCCAATACTCTGGCTAACTGTACCTCACTGAAAGATCTGGAGTTTCTGAATCTGCTGACAAGTATCGGAGAAGGTGCGTTTTATGGATGTACCGGATTTACAGAACTGGATCTTCCGGAAACCCTTAGTGAAATCGGAACAGAGGCTTTTGGAAAATGTACGTCTCTGAAGAAAGTAATCCTTCCGGTAACAGTGATGGATGGAACTTCTTATTATTACAGTTACAATACAGGCGGCTCCTGTACTGCACAGGGAATTTTTAATGGCTGCAGCAAGCTGGAAGAAGTGATCTTTCCTGAAAATTCTACCAGGATACCAGGAGGTCTTCTGGCCGGAAGTGGAATAAAAAGTATCACCATACCGGATACCATCACTTCTATAGGACCTTATGCATTCAGCAATACGGGAATCACCAGTATCACCATTCCGGAATCTGTTACAGATATAGGTTTTTGTGCTTTTTCTGCCAGCAGTAAACTGAAAGAACTGACCGTCCCCACAGGGTGGAAAACCTGCAGTGAATTCAGGTCAGAAAGTGGTCCCTATGCACAGGGAAATATTGTCAGGGAGTGTTCTGCACTTGAGACGGTGATCCTGCCGGAAGGGCTGAAAAAGATTCCGGATTATGCTTTTTCCAATTGCAGCAATATCAAATATATGGATCTTCCAGGCTCCCTTACAGAAATTGGGAAGTATGCTTTTTCTAACTGTGATTCTCTGACTTCCATACATATTCCAGAAGGAGTTGTGAAGATAGGAGACTATGTTTTTAATGACTGCGATAAACTTCTTGCAATGAATGTGCCGGATACGGTGACTTCTATCAGCCAGGGGGCAGTGAATGCATGCCCGTCCCTGGTTCAGGTCAATTATACAGGAAGCAGCAGGGACTGGTCGAATATCAGCATTTCATCATCTTCCAATGAAAAGCTGGATAAGATCGTGATCAATTATAATTTTAAAGTGACTTATACAGAAAGCGATTTTCTTGGAATATGGGATGGCGAATATGATGGTGAGAGCGGAGGCAGTGTTGTAAGGCGTCATTTTGTTTTTACCATAAATACATGTGAGAAAACATCGAAAAATACAGCAAAAATTACAGGTATCAGAACAATATCACAGTCACTGGAAAATCCTTCCGCATATTATGCAGAAGGCAGTGACAATGTGGCTGGTACTGTAAACCTTCAGACAGGTGTCATGTTCTTTCAGGGAAATTCCTGGATCCAGTATCCTACCGGTCCGGATGCAGCGGGTAACTGGAGTCATATAGAGTATGATGGCTGTATAAGCCCTGATAAAAAATCTATTAAAGGAATTAATTCCGGTGACAGTTCCAGGACATTTCATGCGGAAAATCTTGCTATTCCAAGTGGAACCAATACTTCAGTCATATTAAAATATAACAATGATCAGTATGATCTTTATAAAGATGAGATCAGTTTTGCGAAAGATTCGGAAGAGAAAGCCAGCATTATCGTATCTCCGGACTGGAATGGTGCCACAGCAGGCAAAGTGCGGATTTATCAGAAGGATTTTGCAATCGAAAACAAGACGGGAATCTTTCTGGATATTGCTCCGGGTAAACTGTTCAAACAGAATGAGTCAATCTATGTGGCCCTTGTAGATGCCGGTGATAAAGTGGTAGATACAAGGAAGCTTACGCTGAAAATAGAAACTCCGAGACAGAGCAGAAAGAATCATTCTACCTCCAATACAAGTCTGACTGTTTATGAAAATAAAAACAAAAGTACGGCAGCAAGTGATTCTTATGTTGTGAGCAGTAATGCAGAAGTAGTAAGTGAGGGAAGCACCTACAAGACTGATAAAGCAGGAAATGTAAAATTCCCGACGATCTCTTCCGGCAATGTAACGATCTCGAAAAAGGGTTATGTATCAAGAACCCTTACAGCTTCACAGCTTGCAGAAAACAGCAGAATAAATCTGCAGAAGGTCAATGATAATGGACCGGTGATCTCAGGCGTCTGGATTGGTGATACAGATGTGCTGAATAATGTATATGCATTGAATATGACAAGTACTCAGAAACTGACACTTAATCTGGAAATAGACTGGGGAAAAAGCTATTGTGATACCGTAAAACTGATGCAGGATCAGAGAACTCTGAAATTTAACGGAGATTCTCTGACTACCGTTATCAGTGATCATTTCGATACAAGCAAAGATATTTTTATTGCCGCAAAAGATAGGAAGGGACACATTACCAAGAGAAAACTGCAGTTCCAGAATGGTTCTGCTGACAATGTGGTAAATTCCTTAAACGGAGTTTCGTTCTCCATCGGTGACAAGATCAGCATCAGTCTTCCGGACAATTTCAAACCGGGATTTCTTGCCGGTGAGAATTTCGGCGTTGGCATCAACGGAGTCAGCAGCCTGGTTCCGATTACCCTGTCAGCAGAAAACGGTAAGGTATATGTGGCAGTAGGAGTGGATCTCCTCAATTTCAGTTATTCAGATAAAACAGCACATAGTGTGTCAACTGGAAATACAGCACATGCATTAAAAAAAGAGACTTCAAATTTCATAAAAGATTTCAAAGACACAGGTATCATGGATGCAGACGGAGCTGTAAAAAGCCTCAAAAAGCTGAAAAATCTGAAGCAGACCTACAGTAACGCCATAAAATATCCACAGGGTAAATTTGGAGTAGATGCAGACTTTACAATTCTGGGATTTGCCGAAGGAACTTATGATGAGAACGGAAAAATCAGCTGGATCGACAGCGGAGTGATCCTGAATCCTTCCGGGTCCATCGGCAAAAGCTGGCCGTTTGTGATCATGGCAGGACCGGTTCCTATTCCAATGTACTGGGAAGCCAGTTTCAGTGTGGATGCGCTGGCACAGTTTAATCTGATCTTTAATAAACAGGCTAAGAATTTCCTTCCGGATGGGGAGCTTTCCGGAACTATGAATCTGAATGGAGGACTTGGGGCTGGAATTAAAAATGTATTGTATGCAAGCGGTGGTATGGAAGGAAAACTGAAACCTGACTGGAAGATCGTCAAAGGAGATACGGACAGTTTTATCCTGACAGCTTCGTTAAATGCTTACGCCAAGGCCGGCATCGCCTGCTTTGAAGGAAAATACAGTTTTGAACCTATTTACAATAAAGTCTGGATCAAATATCCGGAGGATAAAGATCTTCTGACCCAGTCTCAGGATACACAGGAGGCAGCAGGAACTGATATCCTTCTGGATACAGACCAGTATAAGCTGAAAGATCTGTCTTATCTGGAAAAAGATTCCGATTTTACTGCAAACGATAAAACAGATTCTGAAGTTGCCATGTTTTCTTCAGAAAAGACTTCAGGTACAACAGAGACATTCAAATCCAATATTTACAGAGAATCCACACCGGTCATTGCAGAGCTTCCATCAGGAAAGAAAGTAGCTGTATGGACAGATGCTGTTTCCTCTGATGTAAATCAGATCATGCTGTATTATTCTGTATATGAAAATGGTACATGGTCTTCACCTGAGACAGTTTACAACGATGGAACAATGGACTATGCTCCGTGTCTGAAAGTGATCAATGGTACCGCTTATCTGGCATGGCAGAATGCCGCCAGAAAATTTGAAGATGCAGGTTCTCTGGGCTTAAGCGGTATTGCCGGTGACTTTGATATTTCCGTAGGAACATTTGTCGAGAAAGAAGGCAGATTCCGTGTATCTACGATTCCTTACAGTAATCTGGATATGATGCCTGTGCTTACAGGAAACGAAAGGGGAGTCTATGTTGTATGGGTAAACAATAGTGAAAATGACTGGCTGGGAGCAAATGACAGTAACCGCATTTTATATGCCCGGTTAAATGGATCCTCCTGGAATTCAGCAACTGTTGCATATAATGGGCTCTATTCTGTTTCCGGTATTGCCGCAGATTACGACGGCAGTCTGAATATTGCTTACAGTATGGATACGGACAAAAATATATCGACATCCGATGATCTCAGAGTGTACGAAAATGGAGTTCTAGTTTCCGGCAATATTTCATCCTACAATCCGGAATATAATGAACATCAGCTGTACTGGCGTACCCAGAATAATATTGTTAACAAACAGACCATGGAAGAGGAAGGCAGTTTTTCTTCAGATAATTTCCAGATCCTGAATGTAAATGGGGAGAAAGCTTTACTGTATACGGTAGTGAACGGGCTTACTTCAACGTTGATGATTTCTTATTATAATGAAGAAACGGCTTCCTGGGGCAGTGGTACTGCTCTTACAGATGGCAGCAGATTTATTGGTGCATTTCATGCAGAAACAGATGCATCCGGAAATATTTTTGTCATGGCAAACTGTGCAGAGGTAACCGGAACGATGGAAGATGAAAATCCATATGGAGATTCCAACATGGTTCTGCTGACTGTGGATTCCACCCATGATCTCAGCCTGGATAATGTGTATTACGCAGAAGATGCTTTCTGTGCCGGTGAGGAGATGCCTTTTACCTTAGAAGTATCCAATAAGGGAAATACCATCGAAAAAGGTATGACGATCGAAGTGAAAGGTGAAAATGGGGAACTGCTTGCTTCACAGGAAATAGATGATGTACTGGCACCGGGTGAGACTGTGAAACCAACAATAAGTTACACAGTAGATGAGGCAGCCAAAGAGCAGAATATTGAAATTCTGGTCAGACCGAAAACAGCAGATGATGCGGACGACAGTAACAATATTCAGAAGATTCATCTGACCTACGAAAAAGTATTCGTGGAAAACTTAGGATTTGGTTATAATGATCAGGGAAAAGCAGTTATTTCCGCAGATATTGTAAATCGTGGATACAATACAAGAAATGGACTGACTGCTTACCTGACAGAAAAAACAGCAGACGGAAAAGTAATTGCCTCAGAAAAGCTGAACAAAATTGCGCCAATGGATCTGCAGACAGTATCCTTTGAGATTTCGGCAAAACAAAATGAAGTTTACTATGTGGTATTAAAAGCGGATGGTAAGGACACAAACCTGTCGGATGATTTCCTTACAATTTATGAGCCACAGAATTCACAGGAAGAACATAAACACACTTATGTTTCGATAGTTACCAAGGCAACTCTGAAAAAGAATGGTTCTGTTGTCAAAAAATGCTCCGGATGTGGAGAAATTGCATCGAAAGAAGTGATCTCCTATCCTAAAACAGTGACCTTATCAAAAACAAGCTATACCTATAACGGTAAATCACAGAAACCGTCTGTTTCAATAAAAGGCGCCAATGGAAAGAAGATCGCATCGTCCAATTATAAAGTAACTTATGCATCCGGACGTAAAAATGTGGGCAGCTATACAGTAAAAATAACCTTCAGGGGAAATTATACAGGTACCATTTCCCAAAAATTTACCATTAATCCAAAAGGAAGTACCATTTCCAGCCTGTCTGCCAAGTCAGGTGCTTTCACAGCAAAGTGGAAAAAACAGTCTGCGCAGACAACCGGTTATCAGATCCAGTATGCTGTCAGCAGCTCATTTAAGAATGCCAAAACCGTTACGATTTCTTCTGCCAAAACTGTTTCCAAAACGATTTCACGTTTAGGAAAAAAGAAAAAGTATTATGTACGGATTCGTACATACAAAACATCAGGCAAAACAAAATACTATTCTACCTGGTCAAAAGCAAAATCAGTTAAGACAAAGTAATGGCAGAGCATTTATAACCAAAAGTACAGAACAGTCATTTCCGATTGTTCTGTACTTTTTTTCTTGTCAGATGTAACGGTTTGAAAGAAGAATGGTTGTGAATTAATGTAAATATAGTTGTGAGAGAAAAAATTTGATGCTATACTATACATAGTTATATGAAAATTCAGAAAAAAGAGGGCAGACAATATGAACGAATATGTGATCACCACAGACAACAATTCAGACCTTCCAGAGAAATACCTCACCGAGCACGGTGTAGGATGTATGTATCTCAGCTACGCCATGGACGGAAAGAACTATACACACGGAAATTTCCTCCCGGAACATGAATTCTACGAAGCAATGCGAAACGGATCCATGCCGACCACCGCACAGGTAAACCCGGAGAACGCCAGAGTACTGCTGGAACCATACCTGAAGGAAGGCAAAGATATTCTTCATATTGCATTCTCTTCCGGACTAAGCGGTACATACAACAGCTGCCGCATCGCAGCAGAGGAACTGATGGAAGAATACCCGGACCGCAAGATCATCGTCATAGATTCTCTCGCAGCATCCCTCGGTCAGGGACTTCTGGTCTATCTTGCACAGGAGAAGAAAGAGCAGGGCGAAGATATAGAAACCGTAGCCAGATGGGCAGAAGAGAATAAGCTTCACATAGTACATCTGTTCACAGTCAATGACTTAAATCATCTGTACCGCGGCGGCCGCGTTTCCAGAACTACTGCAGTGGTAGGAAGCATGCTGAACATCAAACCGGTTCTCCATGTGGACAATGACGGAAAACTCACTGCCATTGGTAAAGTTCGCGGCCGTAAGAAATCCCTTCAGGAACTGGTAAAACTCATGGATGAGAAGATAGGCAGCTACCACGACACCTGCCATACCATCTTCATCAGCCACGGCGACTGCGAAGACGAAGCCAACTACGTATCAGAGAAAGTAAAAGAGAAATACCAGATCAACACCATCATCATGAACCAGGTAGGAGCCACCATCGGCGCCCACTCCGGTCCGGGAACAATGGCATTGTTCTTTGTGGGAGATGAAAGATAATTTAGGTTTTTTATAAATTGGTTTCATGGTATCATTATCCTGCAGGAAAATAAATGATACTGTGGAACCATTTTTGATATTACAGGAGAATTTTATGAAATTATTAAAAAAAGCATTCGCATTCAC
>OLOR01002294.1_pt1 | contig 15198 bp, 17 predicted proteins | sample 1672521 | NCBI WGS metagenome assembly OLOR01 (sample SAMEA3136695, study PRJEB25190) | human gut metagenome | biome: human gut; feature: human-associated habitat; material: faeces | place: Austria | collected 2013
GCATTCGGCGCACTCTACCCATTTTCTCTTTTCAAACCGGTTTTTAGAGGTTCCCGCAATAAAATGAACCCTTCCGCACCAGAAAGCGGAAGGGTTCTCTATATAAGTGGGAAGAATCAGATAATTACAGCTCGTCAGGGTAGAAGAACAGTTCCCCGTTCTCGTCTACCGTGAATGTCACGCTGGTGGTGTAGTAGTAGTTTCCGTAGATGTCGTAGAGCGACATAGAATAGCTGTAATCGGCGGCGGGAAGCGCGTCGTACTCTATCTGGAGCTCGCCGCTGACAGTGATGTCGTCGCCGTAGATGTAGTCGTTGAACTCATCGGAGAACACGAAGTAAGCCGGAGCGATAACGTCGCCGTCCTTCAGGGGCTGGGTGTCCCTGGAGGCTACGCCGGTCTCTGGGTCGATACCGGACCAGGTTCCGCATACGCGCCACTCGCTGCTGGTGAAATCGTACTCGATACGCAGGTTGGTCTGCTCGCCGTTAAGGGTTATCGGCGCCGTATATACCGAGCGATCCTCGCCGACGCTTACCGCAACTATGGCAAGCGGCTGTCCAGCGATAGATGGCCAGGAGCCGTCAAAGCCGTCCTGGAGGATCATCGCGTCGTAGTCGGTGACGACCTCGTCGTCCTCGCCGAGGTAAACGCTTGTGCCGTCGTAGGTCATGAACAGCGTGCAGGTCGCGTAGTTGAACGCGCTCATATCCGAGAGCTGAACCGTGTAGGTGCCGTCCTCGTCAAAGTATACGCTCTGTATGCCGATGGTGCTGTTATCATCTGCGTAGGATACGTCGCTGTAGTTTGAACCTACGTTCGGGTCTGCCGTATAGCCGTAGTTCCAGATGTCGTCGCAGTCGGCGATAAGGCCGCTGTTGTCGTAGTCCGAGAGGTCGCCGCCGGTGGTGCCGTACGCCGCAGAGTCAACATACGCGAGGTAATAGGAGCTGGTGCAGATGTCCGCGAACACCGAAAGCTCCTCGGTGCCCTGGACTGAAAGCGGATAGTACAGGGAAAGTCCGCCGGCTCCTTCGTGGTTGTCGCCGTTTACGCTGTAGATCACCGCTTCCTTCAGCTTTGCAATTGCGTCGGACGCGGAGGGCGCGTAAGGCTGCACCGCATTGAGAAGCCCAAGCAGGTCTACCATGTTGGTGTAGCCCTCGTTTCGGTTGTTTCCGCCGAAGTTATCCGCGGAGTACACCGCGCGGGCGATGTCGGTCATGCTGTCGCTTTCGTACATTTCCTTCGCGGTGGCGTCGAATGCGGTCAGAAGGCCGTTTATCTTTGAAAGGTCGGTTATTGCGAATGTGACGCCGTCGGGGTCTCCGTTGTCTATGCAGTGCTGGTAGTAGCTCTTGCACTGCATTTCGCCGAGCTGCGCGCCGCTGGCGTCCGGATTCTCCGCTAGAAAGTCCATGATGTCGGTGTAGTTCCAGCCGCCGCCCGGCTCGGTCTCCTCGGAGGCGAACATGTAGCGCGCGTACGGCGCGATGATGTTCGCTGTCTCAAGGGTGCTCATAAGGCAAGCGTCGAAGCCTATGAACTCGAACTTGTCGCTCATCTGGCCGTAAACGGAGTTCAGCGCGCTGTCTATCTCACGCAGCGAGAGGCTGTCCGAATCGTTCATCTCATCGAAGCACACGCCGCTTATGCTGCCGCCGCCGTGGTTCCAGAATACAAGTCCCATGCGCTTTGCAGGGTAGTTCTCGACTCCCCATGAGACGAAATCCGCGAGAGTATTCGGGTCGCCCATGTTGCAAAGCTCGAACTCGTCGACCAGCTCAAGCTCGCCGTTGTTTGTGACGTAGCGCTGCGATACGCTGTTCGAAATGCCGTAGTACTCGTTCCACTCGGCGGTTCCGCCGGTCTGGTAGACTATGCGAACGTCGTCGCTGTATCTACCGTTAAGGGCTTCCTCGATGTCCATGGATGCCGCATAGCATTCGCTTTCAAGGTCGGTGCCGCAGAGGTACACCATGATCGTCCAGCCGCTGTCGCCCATCGGAGCCGACTCGGAACGGGTGCGGCGGTGGATATCGAGACTGCCGTTCGTCATGGAAAGCTGGGTCGCTCCGTTGTCGAAGCTGCGGCCTGCGTTGTCGTACTCCTCTTCCCCGCCGGACTGCACCGGAGCCTCGGCGGTGTATTCTGCCGTGCTGTTTCCGGCTTCGGCGGTGTATTCTGCCGTGCTGTTTCCGGCTTCGGCGGTGGCGAAGAAGTCCTCATCGATGTCAGAACAGCCCGCCATTGCAAGCGCCATTGCCCCCGCAGTCGCTGCGGCGAGCCATTTTCTAATTTTCATGCGTTTCTCCTTAATATTCTGTCTGCGGAATTCCATGCCTGACGCGCGGGATTCCAGATATATTTTATAACAAACCGAAGATAATGTCAAGCCGCATAACGCAATCAAAGCCTGTCGGCGGCTGTTCCGACAGGCTTGATCATCCGTACCAGACAGTTTTTTAGTTTCCGGTCACCCAGGGAGTACCGTCCTTCTTGGTGAACTTACCGGTGGCAACATTCACGATGTCGATGATGTAGCCAACGCCGAAGCAGCCGCAGGTCAGCAGCCAGATGATCCCGGTGCCGATCTTGCCGGTCATGAATCTCGGAACTCCGAGCTCGCCGAGAAAAATAGTGATAAGTAACGCAGGTGTCTTTTCCATTATGTATCTCCTTACTGATTATTTGCGGTCAGCCCGCATAATTTGGTGCTGAGGAAAGTATAACATATGAGGCTGTTTCAGTCAATAAAATCTTCCTGATTGTATGTTTTAGTTTCCGGTCACCCAGGGAGTACCGTCCTTCTTGGTGAACTTACCTGTGGCAACATTCACGATGTCGATGATGTAGCCAACGCCGAAGCAGCCGCAGGTCAGCAGCCAGATGATCCCGGTGCCGATCTTGCCGGTCATGAATCTCGGAACTCCGAGCTCGCCGAGAAAAATAGTGATAAGTAACGCAGGTGTCTTTTCCATTATGTATCTCCTTACTGATTATTTGCGGTCAGCCCGCATAATTTGGTGCTGAGGAAAGTATAACATATGAGGCTGTTTCAGTCAATAAAATCTTCCTGATTGTATGTTTTACCTTCCTGATTGTTTTTAGAGGCGACCTTTTTGTCGTGCCGGGAAAAAAAGCCTGTTATGCGTCAGCCGCCGAAAAAGCTGAGGAAGCTGAAACCAGTCGGCATGGGTATCGTGAACATGTATATAGTTCCGAACAGGAATCCCGCGATTGCAACGCAGGTGATCAGCAGACGGTTCGGCAGACGGCGGAAAGTCCCCACGATACCGAGCATGAACAGCACGACGGAATAGATGACGGTGACGAGATTGAAGGTGTCGCCGCGGGTGTTGTCCTGCTGGCCTTCGGCGAGAACTGCTTCGCTCTCCGCGAGGATCTCCTGCGCGTCGGCGTAGTAGCTGTTAACGTAGTCCTCGTCGCTGAACGGGCTTACTGTGGACTTCTCGTTGTTTATCACCCAGTCGATTATCTGGTCGGCGTCGAAGTCAAAATCGTAGTTTATGAGGTCGGCGATCTCCTGAGTCAGGTTGTCGGCGCAGATGAACTTGATTTTGTACGCGCTCTCATACAGCTTGGATTCGTCGCCGGTCTGGTCTGCGTAAAGCACCTCCACCTGGTAGTCGCTTATCATGTTCCACACCTGCATATCCTGCATGAGCGTCTGGGAAGCCTCGTTCCAGCGGGCGTTGCCGTCGGCTGCGAGGTTGTTGCTCTTGGTATAGTTGGTGGACATGTTGCCGCCGTGCAGCGAGCCTATCCACGAAGCCCAGGCAGTAGCCAGCGCGGTCACGCCCAGAAATATCGCTATGATTATTTCGAGGATATCCTCCCTGCTGCGGCGGGGCTTTTCCTGTGCGGGGGTCTGTGTGTTGTTTTCGGACATTTCGGTTCTCCTTTTTAGATAGTTTTTTTGATACCTGTTGATTTTATCGTTTTTTGCGGCGTATGTCAATAAAATCTTCCTGATTGTCGTTTTTTTCTTCCTGATTGTAAATTCGGAACGACTTGAATGGCAACGTTTCTTATTTAATTGCATATCACCAGGTCAATGAAATCTGCGAGTGTAATTATGCACAAAAAAACGACAGGAAAATGAAGATATTTCACAAATTTTTTAAATGTACAAAAAAAAGCTTTATTTTAAAGGGGTTTTGTGGTAGAATATATTTATAAAAATTATCATAGATATTCTGGGTGCGTATCTGCAAAATAAGGGTACGGATCTATCAGATCGAGAGGGGAATAACATGTCACAGATCATTGCGGTTACGGCAGGCAAGGGCGGCACGGGCAAATCGACCACATCGGCTAACGTTGCCACTGCACTTGCAGCGCTTGGTAAAAAAACTCTGGTGGTCGAGCTGGACTTCGGTCTGAGATGCCTTGACATCATGCTCGGCATCAAGGATAAGGTAAAGCACGACATCGGCGAATATCTGGAGGGTAAAATTGATATCCTTACAGCCACAACTAAAGTGGATCGTGTTGACAACCTCTATCTGGTCTGCGCGACAAGGAATCCGTTTATAGATATCAATCCTGAAAAGATCATGGAAGTATGCCAGGAGATGCGCAAGCACTTCGATTACATAATCATGGACACCGCAGGTATCGGCAGTTCGGTATTCAGCGTTATTAAGGCTGCGGAGCTTATCCTGATGGTAACTACCCCGGATACCGTGTGCGTACGCGACGGTGCGATACTTTCTGACTTCCTGTACGTCAAGAACTGCACTAATCAGCGTCTTGTCATCAACAAGGTCAGCCCGAACTTCAAGGACGAGGATATCCTCTACGACCTCGACGAGGTAATGGACAGCGTGGGAATACCGCTCATCGGCGTGGTTCCCGAGGATATGAACATAAAGATATGCGGCGCGAAGGGACAGCCTCTTCCCCAGAACTGCGGAGGCGCCAAGGCTTACGCGGCGATAGCAAGAAGAATTCTTGGTGAGGAAGTTCCGCTCACCATCAACATCAACTAAGGAGGGAGCAGCTATGAACATTGCACTCATCGCACATGACTCCAAAAAAGAACTGATGGTTCAGTTCTGTATCGCATATTGCGGTATTCTCAGCCACCATGATATCCGCGCTACCGGCACCACCGGAAAGCTCGTTGCCGAGGCTACCGGACTTCACATTCAGCGTTACCTCAGCGGTTCCCAGGGCGGCGACCAGCAGCTTGCTTCAAGCATTTCCTGCAACGAAGTCGACCTGCTGATATTCTTCCGCGACCCGCTCAACGCAAAGTCTCACGAGCCAAACGACATCAATATTCTCCGCCTCTGCGACGTACACAATATCCCCGTTGCAACGAATATCGCTACCGCCGAGGCTCTTATCCACGCCCTTGAGCGCGGAGACCTCGACTGGAGAGAATACATGAGAAACTGATTTTTTTCAACAATTCAACATAAAAACAGGGCTGGTTTCAGCCCTTGTTTTATTTTCCGCGAAATTCAAGACAGCTACTGGAAATACCTCATTGCAAATTTGCCGGAGGTCTGACTTCAAAGACAAAACAGGCAGGCTCACCGCCTGCCAGTTTTGTATATTCAGCCGAATACGGCTCAGTGATTCCAGCTCAGATTTTATCCGCAGCAGTCGTTCACGACATGAGTCTCAGTAGCCGCTGAAAGCGACTTGCTCTCATATACCACGTCCGAAAATTCATCGCCGCTGACAGTATAGCTGTCGGGAACTCCGTCAAAGAACTTGAACGAACGCTCCACCAGAGCGGATACGTCAGTAGATTCCTTCAGCAGCCCTATGTCGTGGAGGTCGGCAGCAACGTTCACCAGCGCGTCGTATCCGCCCTGAACGCTCGGAATATACTTGTATCCCTTGAGTATCTCAGCGTTAGCCCTGGCGTCGCCGCTGACATACTCGCCGTCGATCTGTATCTGCGCTGCCTCCTCGGGATTCTCCGCAACAAACGCGGAGGCCTTCAGAACCGCCCTTGTGAACGCCGCGGCAATGTCCGGGTGCTTCTCCGCAAGCTCGGAGGATACGAAGCTTACGCAGCAGTATTCACTCGCGTACGGCTCCGTTACCGCTGTATCGAGCAGCACCTTCAGCCCGTACTCGTTCTCTGCGTTTGTGGCTACCGGGTCAGGCGTGGAAATAGCGTCTACCGCTCCGTTCATCAGCGCTGCCGGCTGGTCGGTGGTGCTGTACACCGCAAATGCGACTTCCCCGCCGTCCGCGGAAATATCAACCCCTGCTGCGTTAAGAGCGCGCTTTGCGGTTATCGCCTCGGAACTTGCCAGGGAGCTTACTCCGATGGTCCTGCCCTTCAGATCGGCAACGGATTCGATTCCGGAATCCGCACGGACGAGCAGCTTTGTGCAGCCCGTGTGCATTCCTGAGGTAATGACCATGTTCAGACCGTTTTCTATCGGCTGAATGAACTTTCCGATAAGTCCGAAGCCGCAGTCGATCATGCCGGAGCCGAGAGCCGCCTGAATGTCGGAGCCGCCGAAATCAACACGCTCCCACTTGATTCCCTCATCGTCGAGGTAGCCCTTCTCCATCGCCACCTGGAGCGGAGCGTGGCAGAGCGCGCCCTGCACCTCGCCTACCTTGAGTACGTATTCATCGCTGCCGGAGCCAGAGCCTGCGTTCCCGGAGCCTTCCTGCTGTGCGCACGCTGTAAGCGCCAGCGCGAGCGCCGCTGAAACCGCAGCTGCGGCTATTTTCCTGAAATCCATATTGATTACCTCCATTAAATCGTATATTCCACGTCTTTTTCCCTGCCCGCGAAGTCCAGGATCTTGAGTATCTCGCTACGAAGGCGGATAAACTCAGGATTGTTTCTGTCGCGGGGCTGGCTGAGATGCACTTCAAGTATCTCCTCTATCTTCGCAGGACGCGGCGACATTACAACTATCTTGTTCGAAAGGTACACCGCTTCGTCTACGTCGTGAGTTACCATCACCATGGTCATGTTCTGCTCTGACTTGATGCGCAGCAGCTCGTCCTGCATGTTCATTCTTGTGAATGCGTCCAGCGCGCCGAGAGGCTCGTCGAGAAGCAGCGCCTTCGGGTGACCGATTAGCGCCCTTGCAAGGGAGGCTCTCTGGCACATTCCGCCGGAGAGCTGGTGCGGGTAGGATTTCTCAAATCCGGTCAGCCCGACAAGATTCATGAATTCCCTGACGGAATCCCTCTTCTGCTTGAAAATGTGCCTTGCCCTCAGCCCGAAGGATATGTTGTCGTAGATGTTCAGCCACGGGAACAGGTTCGGGTCCTGGAACACAAGTCCGCGGTCGCAGTTTGGTCTGGTTATCTTCTCGCCGTCGAGGTATACCGCGCCTTCCGTCGGCTGGTCAAGGCCTGCAAGCAGCCGCAGCATGGTGGATTTTCCGCAGCCGGAAGGTCCGATAAGGCAGACGAAATCTCCCTGTTCTATTTTCAGATCCACTCCGTTGAGCGCATGTACGATCTCCCCGTCGGGACGGCGGAAGCTCTTCTTCACGCCGCTGAATTCTATTGCTCCTACCATTTGATGACTCCCTTCTGCCACAGCAGCACCTTATCCCTTACCTTGAAAAGAACCGTGATAACAAGGTAGAACAGCACTGCGATAACGATAAGCCCTGCATAAACGTTGGCGTAGCACATCATTTCCTTCTGCCAGTTGACGTACCAGCCCATGCCGTACTTTGCGCCGATCATCTCCGCCGTCATCAGCGTTACGAACGACGAGCAGATACCGTTGAACAGCCCGAGGAATATACTAGGCATTGCGGCGGGCACTCCCACCTTGAAAACACGCCAGAAGTGATTTGCTCCCAGTGTGGAGGCGACCTCGAAATACGAATTCTTTACGTTTGAGATACCGCTGGAGGTCAGCACCACCGTCGGGAACCAAACGGAGATCCCGATGATAAACGCGCTGGCTGCACGTGCAGTCGGGAAAACCAGCAGGAAAATCGGTATCCACGCCGTGGACGGTATCGGACCCAGAATACGTACCAGCGGGTTTATCCAGTAGCTCAGGGTCTTGCTGAAGCCTATGCCCACGCCCATCAGGAACCCTACTATAAGTCCTCCGAGGACGCCCGCGGCGAGTATTCCCGAGGAGTAGCCGACGCACTTCAGAATCAGCTCCCAGTCCTCGAAAAGGGTCCCGAACACCCGGTCGAGGGACGGGAAATACAGCGTAGGAAGCAGCGCCGTCTTTACCGTTACGATGTTCAGAACGTTCAGAACAAGCAGCACTCCCGCCAGGAACGGAGCTCTGTAAAACAGGTCGCTTTCGTTCGGGGTCTTCCTGTTTTTCAGGTGTATCAGGATCGCTCCAACGAAATAAACCAGGGTTATCGCGATGATGAGCCAGGCGAAATACGGGTGATTCGCCGGCTGGTGCTTGGCGGAATCAGGAACGGCAACCGCGACTGCCTCAGCGGCTATCGCCGATAGAAGAAGTATGCCGGCGCGAAACAATATCTTTTTATTCATCTGAATGTCCTTTCCGGATTACTTTATGCTGCCGAGATTTGCTCCGGAATAATCCGGCTCCTCGCCGACCGGCGCAAGCAGAAGCTTCTTGTAGTAAGCCCGCGCCTGGTACAGCGCGCCGACAGGGTTGTGGGCGAGCACTCTGTCCTTGGTGACAAGCGTTGTCGTTATCCCCTTCGCGTACTTGTAGAACAGGCTGTCGTGTCCAACGCACAGCCCCACTACTACGTTCAGGTCTACCTTCGCCTTGTTGAGCAGCTTCGCCTGCATAATGGGGTTGCACATTACCTTTCCGGTAACGCAGGTGTATTTCTCGTCTATCCCTATGTCGGTCTTATCCACCGAGCCGACCTTGCAGCCTATCCCGTACACCTCAAAGCCGTTCAGCTTCAGTATCCGCGCGAATATGCGGCTTTCCTCAATAAGCCCTACGCAGGTCGCAATGCCTATCTTTTTTACGCCTATCTTGCGGGCAAATTCGATTATCTCCTCCACCCTCGTGTACTTGCCGTAGAATCCGCCCTCTACCTCGGCGGAAGCAACAGCTATCTTGTGGTTCGTGCGGTTTTTTATGTAGAGGTCCGTGACCTCGTTTATCTCCTCCTCGGTGAGCGCCGCTGTCGGGCAGAACTCAGGATACGAGCCGCTGCGGCGTGCGCAGTTGAGTACTCCGCAGTCTGTGCAGCTATGGCAGATGTTCTTGTTGTCGGGCATGATGTTTTCCTCCAATATTCAAAATAAAAAAAGCGCATTTCACTGCGCTCCGGATATGTTCGGTTCGGGTCAGAACAAAACTCACATTCGGAATACTGACGCGCAGGGCAGTTCTTCAGCCATATGGCACATGACTGTATACATCATTTCACAGCAGATCATCTTTGCACAGTTCATTTGTAGTTCTCCTTTTTCCGAGTATTCATATATTACATATTAATTTGATATGTTTTGTTGGCGTAATGCTATTATAACTTTTTTCCGGCTTATTGTCAAGTAGTTTTGGAAAAAAAGCTTCCAGCAATTAACGTTTTGTATAGATTATACAATTATTTTGCCAAAGGGACAGTAAATAAAACACATTTTCCAATATTGTATAAAAACCGGGTCGATGTTCTTATTATAGATGGGGTTACGTACGAATTGTGAAACATCGCCATTCCCGTTGACATCGCGGATAAAAAAGTGATATAATCAAAATATAAATCGGGACCCTAAAAGGAGACAAAAGCAATAAGATAAAAAAGTTGCAGTCCTGGGCGCTGGAGTCGTCGGCTCTTACGCTATCTGGGGACTTTCCGCGCTCGGCTCGATCGAACTGGGAGTAGTTGCGCAGGGCGAGCGCGCACAGCGGCTGAGAACCAACGGCTGCTCAATAAAGCCGTATCTCGACGCCCTGGGCGAGAATGAAAAGACGGAGTTCCTCGGCGAACTCCTGGAAGCTGTAAAGGAGAATATACCGGTTCAGGGCGACGGAAACGTCATTCTGAAAATGCCAAGATTATTCTTCACCGCGAAGAAATAATAAAAAGCTGCACGAGCAAATTTTCCCGCATTAGTCAGGGGGAGTGTCGTGCAGCTTTTTAAATTCGGAATTTCGGTGCCGCCCAAGGCGAAACCTGTAAGCCTGTAAAATTCCCAGCAGTTTTAATTCCGCGCGAAGCGCGCACCTTAATTCCGAATTCCTAATTCTGAATTCCGAATTTAAAATATCACGCTAACATGCTCATTATCTGCGCGGTGAGCAGTCCGCCGCCGGTGCCGACTACATAACCGAGCAGCGCCATGATTATCCCGACGGGAACCAGCGCACTGCTGTACGTCCCGGCGAGTATCGGAGCCGTCGCGGTTCCACCGATATTCGCAAGCGACGCGACTGCGCAGGTGAATATATCCAGCCTGAACAGCTTCGCGAGAAGCAGCATTATCCCGACGTGTATCACAAGGATAAGCAGCCCCGCCGCCAGCCATGCCGGAGCATTCCCGATACCCCGGAGGTCGGCGCGGGAGGCTATCAGCGCAATCACGACATACAACAGCACGTTAGAGACTTCCTCGGTGCCGCGGAGCTTCCCGAACGGGGTCATTGCCAGGAGTATTCCGAGCACCGTTACAATGAGCACCGTCCAGGTAGCGCGGTCGAAAAACGGGAGCATATCCCCGACTGCCCCGCCGAGCTTCGTACAAACCGCCGATACCAGAAGCCCCGAGCCTGTCAGCATCAGAATGTTCTGCCATGTGAGCGGGCGGGAATCAGCTGCGTATTCCTGCTCGAGGGAGGCTCCGACGGCGTGTATCGCAGTAGTATCCGCCTTCGTCCAGCGGTCGAACTTGTCGGAAAAGCCTATCGCCCACAGCAGGAACATGATATACAGCGTTCCGCAGATGGAATCCATCACCAGTGCATACGCCATTGCGGATTCGCCGATGTCAAGCGCCGCCTGTATCGCCAGCATGTTTCCGCCGCCGCCCATCCAGCTTCCGCAGAGCGCCCCGAGGGACTTCCAGGCTCCTTCCCCGAGCACCCCGCGCATTATCGCAAAAGAAACCACGAACCCAAGCGAAATCGAAAACGTGGCGGCGAGAAATCCAAGCAGCATTTTTGGTCCCAGCCGGAGTATCTTCCGGAGGTCGCAGCGCAGCAGCATAATGAACAGCATGGCGTATAACAGCGGATTTTTCAGGCTGGAATACGCTGCGGAGGTCGCCTGGAGATCCCACGCGCCCAGCGTGCAGAGCGCCATCAGCCCGAGATATATAAGCACAACCGGCGGCGCAAAGCTGAAGAATTTACGGGCGGCATTCCCCTTTATCAGCCGCGGAAGGTACACCAGCACAGCCGCGGCAAATATCAGCACGGCTATGTAGGTGAAGCTGTCTTTTATCACATTCACCACTCCTTACGGCTGTATTATCTCCTGCGTCGCCGGAAAAATACATGCGGTAAGTACCCGTTTTATGTCAGGTCAAATTCAAGCTGAATATCGAACGGCTCCATTTCGGCGGCTTCCCGGAACAACTCCCTCGCAGGAACGCAGCCCAGCGCCTTATAAGCCGCCTGGCTCTCCTTTGCAGAGTGAGACGAAATAAATATTCGCTCTACGCCGGTTCCGAAATAACCACGCCGCAGATTGCCGAGCATCCTTTCGGCGGCTTCCCGGCGGACATCCGCGTCCCAGTCCTCAACAAACGGCTGGTATACAAGCTCCATTTCATTTCCGTTCCTGCGCCAGACCTCCGTGACCTGCTGCCTGCGGCGGAAATCGTCCAGCGAATGCTCGTTAAAATTGGATAACGTCAGTGGTTCTATTTTAATGTTCATCTTTACCTCTCAATAATTCGCCAATTTTGCTGTAAGCCGCATTCCAGTCGCGCTGAGGGTCGTCAAGCAGGAACGACTTCACCGGAAGCTGCGGCAGCATTTCAAGATTGCGGCGCTGGTGTTCCTCCAGAGCCGCTCTTACCTGCCCGGCGCAGGGCGGAGTCCAGCCCACGGACGTATACAGCGCGATGAATTCCTCCGGGTTGAGCTGATTTTCAAGTATTGTTATCTCCATGTTCCTCCAGTGTTTTCATGCCCGCGATCAGCACCTCAAGCGACAGCTCGAAGCTTTCGTCAATGCTCGCGGAATGTCCGAACGCGCCGTTGTTCACCAGCAGCGCGAACCCCCCCAGGAAGCCGCGTATCGTCCGCATAAGGTGCGAACTTCTGGCGAAGGGCGAAATAACCCAGCTCGAGTACAACAACGAGATGGCAAAGCGCACCACGGCTGAAACGAAAGTAGCATAAGCCCTGACAGACGGCACAAAAAAGCACCACAGCGATGAACTGCGGTGCTTTATTATGTCTGATAAATCATGAAATAACCTGTCAATCGTCAAACAGGTTTTCCCAGGTCTTTTTCTTGCGCTTTCTGGAAACTCGGTCCTCCTGCTTTTCCTGCATAACCGCAAACTGAGCCATTACTGCTGCGGCAAGCTCCGGATCGGTCTCCTCCGGCTGCTTCAGACCTGCGTTCAGCTCCAGAATGTAGAACGGGGTGTGCCTCGGCTCGCACAGGTCGTCGTGGCGGTCGAATATATAGCGGTAGGTGAAGTCACGTACGCCGGTCACCACCGTGACATGATATCCCCGCAGCTTTCCAAACAGCGTGGTCGGCTTGTATATTACCTCGGAGATATCGCTGTAATACAGGTAGTCGCTGCCGCCCGGCGTGACCGCCTCAAGCTCCTTATCTCCTGCGTAGTAGGTGCACCGCCTTCCGTAGAATATCACCGGAATAAACACCAGGCATATCACCATCGGAATTATCCAGAACACGCTGCCCATAAATCCTATGAAATCAGTCGGCGCTCCGAACAATACCAGACCCACTATGAACATACACAGGCACAGCGCGGCACCTATACCGCACATGATTATCAGCTTTTCCTCGCTGCCGTAGCCTACGCGGAAGCTGCCGCGGCGTATCATAGGCTTCTTTTCGTTGTTTTCGTTTTCCATAGCGCTCCCTTCTGCCTGACCCGGCTGCTGAAACAGCGCCGCAAAGCCTGCTGCGGCACTCACTGATTTAATAATACCACAAATGTCCTCTTATGTCAAGTCAGCCCGAAATCTCCCCGCGAAGCTCCCGGAAAAGCTGCCGCGCGAATCCGTCGGTCATTCCGCAGACGTAATCCGTCACCAACATCAGGCGGCTGTACGCCTCGGTGCCCTCGCTGCTCCAGCCGGCGCGGCATATCTTCACGTAATTCTCGGATATTACGCTGATCAGCTTGCTGTCCGTGATCTTCTCCTGGGGTGTTTCGAACCGCAGAGCCGCGCCGCTCAGCCGCTCAAGCAGGCAGTTCATCATCTCCGACACCGACAGCTCTATGCGCAGTATCTCCTTTGAGTTGAACGCGTAGCGGTACGCGATATCGCTCAGCGCGTCGGATAGCGTCCGCGCCGGGGAATCCGCCAGCAGCTCGGCGCGAAGCTCCCCGCGCATTATTCTGTCGTAGTTTCTTACGAACGACTCCGCCGCCGCACAGATCATCATCGACTGCACCCTAACAAGGAAATTCTGCACCGCGTTCTCCTCCGTGGAAGGCATTCCGCGCTCCTTCGCGGTTTCCAGGTAGTGCGGGAGCATTCCAGCCGCCTTTTCAAGCAGCTCGAGTTCCTCCGCAGTGCGGCATTTCTCCCGGAGCTGCGGCGAGGTAAGCTCGGTCAGCAGTATAGTGTAGGTCAGAAGCCCCTTGCGCTGCGCGTCCTCGATATCCGCAGTTTTGTATGCGATATCGTCCGCGGATTCCAGCAGCCAGGTCAGCGGATAACGGCAGCCGACCGCGCCCGTGGAATTCGTGATCTTTTCGTAAAGCGGCTGCTCCGCTGCGAAGTATCCCATTTTCTTGGTGCGGATATCGCCGCTCTTTTTGTCGATCCCCGTGGACGGTACAGGGTACTTTATTATCGTGTTCAGCAGCGCGTAGGTCAGGTTCATTCCGTTCTCGTCGACCAGAAAATGCAGCCTTGTCAGCACCCTGAGCGCCTGCGCGTTGCCCTCGAAATTCTCGAGGTCTGCGCGCTGCTGCGGGGTCAGTAGCTCATACACGCTCTTTCCCCGGCAGGTGAGCTTCGGGAGGTTGTCGCTGAACCATTCACGGATAGTGTACTCCCCGAAATGCCCGAACGGAGGGTTCCCGATATCGTGTATCAGCCCTGCGCAGCGCAGTATCTCCACACAGTCTGCGCGTACCTGCGGGGTGATCTCCGGGTGATCCTCCGCGAGCCTTGCAAATGCCGTATCAGCTATCGAACCCGCAAAGGAGCTTACCTCCAGCGAATGCGTCAGCCTTGTGCGCACGAAATCTCCCCTGTCCAGCGGGAAAACCTGCGTTTTGTCCTGAAGTCTGCGGAAGGACGCGCTGCTGATTATCCTATGATAATCCTTCGCGAATTCCGAGCGGATATCACCGCTGCGCTTTGCGGAAACGCGGCTTCGTTCGGAGGACAGCAATCTGTCCCATGTCATCTGCGGCATAATTTACCTCTTTTCTGCGAATTACATTAAGCTCCGCTGAAAGTACTCACTCAGCGGCTGAGTGCGGAATAATATGTAGTGACCGGAAGATCCGGTTTTTCATAGAAACTGCCTGTATATCTTCCGCGCGGCAGTCAATACTATGATCAAACAGACCGCGCCGGAAAGGCAGGGAACGATAGGAAAGGAATGATCGTAAAATGCTGGTAAAACGAGGAGAAATATATTACGCGGATCTGAGCCCGGTGGTCGGCTCAGAGCAGGGCGGAATGCGCCCAGTGCTGATAGTTCAGAACGACGTTGGAAACAAGCACAGCCCTACGGTGATAGCCGCCGCGATAACGAGCCAGAAGGACAAATCCAAGCTGCCAACACATATTTCGCTCAACGCCGCTTCCTGCGGGCTTGCGAAGGACTCCATCGTGCTTCTGGAGCAGGTGCGTACATTAGATAAAAGGCGGCTGAAGGAGCGCATGGGCGAGCTGGACAGCAGCTCCATGTCGCAGGTCGACAACGCGCTGTCAGTCAGCTTCGGGCTTAACGGCTGACAGGATTATGCAGGTCGTGGTGGGAAACTCTTTTTTATAAGTTGGTGACACGTCCAAAACAGTCCAGTGGACTGTTTTGGACGGTGAGCGTTTGTAAGACAATATGCGGCAGGTGGGGGAAAACTCTTGTTTTC